>VOFC01003954.1_pt1 | contig 86164 bp, 73 predicted proteins | sample 5384161 | NCBI WGS metagenome assembly VOFC01 (sample SAMN12384722, study PRJNA508395) | human gut metagenome | isolation source: healthy gut B | host: Homo sapiens | reverse complement strand
TCCGGCGGCGGGACTCATCCATAGCAGCAGGATCGTATGCGCGGACATTGCAACCCGACTGTTTCAATTTCTCAATAAGTACCAAAGCCGGAGCCTCACGCATATCGTCCGTACCGGGTTTGAATGCAAGTCCCCACAAAGCCACTGTTTTGCCTTTCAAATCTCCATTGAATACTTTTACCAGTTTCTCGAACAAAATGCCTTTCTGATTCTCGTTCACATCTTCCACCGCTTTCAACACCTGCATGGAATAACCATTCTGCTCGGCAGTCTTAATCAACGCCTTCACATCTTTCGGGAAACAAGAAGAACAACCGGCATTGGAACGCCTTTTGTTTTCTCTCTTCTTGTTGAGCCTCTTGTCGGATTCGAACCAACGACCCCGAGATTACAAATCACGTGCTCTGGCCAACTGAGCTAAAGAGGCTTGATTTTAAAAATTTTGCAGCCGCCTTTCACGACTTAGCGGCTGCAAAGTTAGGTATTATTTTTTAATCACAAAACATTTTCGTGACTTTTTTACTTACCCTGCTGTTTTTTCTTTCGCTTTCAGCAATTGCTTAGACAGTGCATCCATGCAGACATCTATTGATTCTTCGAATGTATCACTTACTTTTTCTGCGTAAAACTCTGTATTCAACGCCAAAACGCGAACACCGGCCTCCTTATTCATTGCCGTTTCAGGTTTCACAACTTTCAAAGACACCTCTACTTTCTTTATATTATCGCAAAATCTCTCGAGCTTTTCCGCTTCTTCTGAATAAAGGCTTCCAGTTTTTCAGACGCATCGAAATGAATGGATTGAATTCTTACTTCCATAATTACCTCCTCTTTCTTTAGGCTCTGGGATGAGCTTGTTTATAAACTTTTTTTAATTCTTCAAAAGTCGTATGCGTATAAACTTCCGTAGTAGTCAAGCTCTCATGCCCCAGCAACTCCTTCACCGCTTCCAAGTTGGCATGATTGTTCAGCATGGAAGTAGCAAAGGTATGCCTAAGCACATGCGGGCTTCTTTTCTTCAACGTTACAACTTTCGACAGATTCCGTTTCACTATAAGCCTCACCGTTCCAGGAAGCATTGCCCTTCCGTCCTTACGGACAAAAAAAGCCTCACATTTCCCGTCACAGCTTTCGTTCCTCGCCTCCACATAGGCTTTCATATCTTCCCTCAGCTCCTCACCGAAAGGGATCAGCCTTTGCTTGTTTCTCTTTCCAGTCACCTTTATCACTCCCGCCGAGAAATCCACGTCCTTGTCAGCCAGCCCCACAAGTTCAGACAACCGCATCCCCGTCGAATAGAACATCTCTATAATCATACGGTCACGCACTCCTAAAAAGCCTTCGCCGAAATCCGTTTCATCAAGCAAACGGGCCATATCGGCTTCTTTCACAAAAACGGGAAGCGGCTTCCTCTTTTTAGGACCGGCAATCTTCAGCATAGGGTCAACGCTGACAACGCCTTTCCTCAGCAAATAATGATAAAAAGACCGCAACGAACTCAGCTTTCTGTTCACTGAAGAAGCCGTATAGCCTGCATCCATCAGCGAAACCACCCAATTGCGGATAACATCAGCATCCACCGTCCGGTAGTCCAGAGCCTCGTCCATGTTTTTAAAGAACTCCTCAAACTTAACCAAATCCGTACCATACGAAAGCACCGTATAGTCCGAATAGTTCCGTTCATAGCGGAGATACCTTAAAAAAGATTCTTTCAGCATAGAAACATCGCTTATATTCAGCAACGAATATATGAAAAAGAATTCAATAATTCAAGAATTTTGCGGAATTATTATTCTTCGTTCTGACGCATTTTTTGTACATAGATGGCATGTTCCATCTTAAGTCTCTTTTTAACAGACGGTTTGTCGTACTGCTGTCTGTTTCTCAGTTCTTTAATTACACCTGTTTTTTCAAATTTTCTTTTGAATTTCTTCAGCGCCTTTTCAATGTTTTCGCCTTCTTTTACTGGTACAATAATCATGTTTTTTTAAAATTAAAGATATGTTGTTATTAAATATTTCCGGCAGTTAATCGCGGCGCAAAATTACACATACTTTCTTTATCCACAAAACTTTCCGGCATATTTTATAAAAAATCACACAGAAATGCTAACTTTGTATACCTTAATACATTAAAAACAGTTACACATCATGAAACATATCATTACAGAGCGTGTCGCCGCCTTGAGAAAAGTCATGCTGTCGCAGCACGTCGACGCTTTCATTGTGCCGAGCACCGACCCTCATTCGGGAGAGTATGTACCTGCCCATTGGGAATGCAGGAAATGGATATCAGGCTTTACCGGCTCAGCAGGGACGGCGGTCATCACCGCAGACCAATGCGGGCTATGGACTGATTCGCGTTATTTTTTGCAGGCTGAAGAACAATTGGAGGGCACAGAATATACCTTATTTAAAGACCGGCTGCCAGAAACTCCGTCCATCCCTCAGTGGCTGGGTTCGCAGCTCCCGCCCCACGGACGCATCGGGATTGACGGTACTGTAAATACGCTGGACGAAACCGAAATGCTGAAATCTGCAGTCGCAGCATATGGTCTGGAAGTCGTTTCCATTCCCGATCCTTTTGAGGCCCTATGGACCGACCGCCCATCCATACCCTTGAACCGCCCCTTCATCCTGCCTTTGTGCTATGCCGGCGAATCATGCCAGAGCAAGCTGGCAAGAATACGCGAAAGCATACACGGCAACGGCGCAGAAGGAGTGCTTCTTTCAGCACTCGACGAAATAGCCTGGACGCTCAACCTGAGAGGGGACGACGTACATTGCAACCCGGTCTTTGTAAGCTACCTGCTTATCACCGCCAATGATGCCACATTGTTCATACACCCCCAAAAGCTCACCGAAGAAACGCGCCAATACCTTGCCGCCAACAATATCAACACCCAAGACTACAATCAGGTTACAGAAGCGCTGCTGAACTATAAAGGACGAAACATCCAGATTTCTGATTCTGCCAACTATGCGCTCTATCAAGCAGCATCCGCCTGTACAACCGTCATCCGAAAGCCATCACCGGCACTTTGTCTGAAGGCAATCAAAAACGAAACAGAGATCGAGGGATTCCGCTCAGCCATGAAACGCGACGGAGCTGCTATGGTCAAATTCCTCATATGGCTGAAAAACGCCGTAAGAAACGGAGAGGAAACAGAAACAACCATCGACCGGAAGCTGTTTGAGTTCCGCGCACAGCAGGATTTGTTTAAAGGCATCAGTTTTGATACCATTGCAGGCTATCAAGAACATGGAGCCATCGTACATTATGAGGCAACCGAGGAATCGGCCTCTACACTGAAACCCGAAGGACTGCTATTGCTGGACAGCGGGGCGCAATATCTGGACGGAACAACCGACATCACACGGACAATCGCACTTGGACCGGTTACAGAGGAACAGAAAAAGGACTACACGCTGGTATTGAAAGGATTCATCTCCTTGTCGATGGCTGAATTCCCGTACGGAACCTGCGGCACGCAACTGGATGCCCTTGCCCGCCAGTTCATGTGGAAGGCAGGCATCAACTACGGACATGGCACGGGGCATGGAGTCGGACATTTTCTGAACGTCCATGAAGGACCGCACCAATTCCGCATGAATCATGTGCCGGCTCTTCTGCTGCCCGGCATGACCATAACGAACGAACCGGGAATCTATAAAGCGGGACGCCACGGAGTGCGGACGGAAAACACCATGCTCATCGTGCAAAGCCAGCGCACGGAGTTTGGAGATTTCTACAAGTTCGAACCGCTCACCCTCTGCCCCATTGACAAAGAGGCGATTCATGCCGAAATGCTGACAGACGAAGAAAAAGGATGGCTGAACAAGTATCACCGGCAGGTTTACGAGCAGCTCTGCCCTATGCTGAACGCAGAAGAACAGGCATGGCTGAAACAGGCAACAAGTGCGATATAATTCACAGTTCAAATAACTTTCAACCGGAAAAGAATAAAATGGCTTTAATAAAATCTGTAAGGGGATTCACCCCACAAATCGGAGAGAACTGCTATCTGGCAGAAAACGCTACGATCATCGGAGATGTGATTATCGGAGACCAATGCAGCATCTGGTTCAACGCCGTACTGCGAGGAGATGTCAATTCCATCCGAATCGGCAACCGCGTAAACATACAGGACGGAACGGTGCTTCACACCTTATTCGAGAAGTCTACCGTTGAACTGGGAGATGACGTTTCCATCGGACACAATGTCACCCTCCACGGTGCGCACGTAGGCAACAATGCGCTTATAGGCATGGGAGCCACGCTGCTCGACAACGCCGTTGTGGGTGAAGGAGCCATTGTAGCCGCCGGCGCATTGGTTCTCGCAAACACAATCATCGAACCATACACGCTTTGGGGAGGGGTGCCGGCGCATTTCATCAAGAAAATAGACCCGGAACAAAGCAAAACGCTCAACCAACGCACGGCCCACAATTATCTGACCTACGCCGCCTGGTTTAAAGAAGATAAATGACGCCATGCTCTCCCCGAAACAGCCAAGCCGCTGAGGACGGACGGGCAAACCCCGGAACTTCTCTGCGGCTTTGGCATTTAAACTCACAGCAAAGAGAGCAGCTCTTCTACATCCTCTTCGCGCGTAGCCCAACTGGTAGCAATGCGGACAACCGTATGATCAGCATCTGCCTTTTCCCAGATGCCGAAACTGACATGTCCGGACAACGCAGAAAGACGGCTGTTTTCAAGCACCACAAACAACTGATTGCTTTGAGGAACCGCATAAAACCGATATCCTTTCTTTTCCAGGCAGGCTGCAATGCGGTCGGCCATCTCGATGCCGTGACGGGCAATCTTCAGATACAATCCGTCCGTAAACAATGTATCAAACTGCAGGCCGAGCAAACGTCCTTTTGCCAAGAGCACGCCACGCTGCTTGATGATCGTATTGAACTGCTTCACGAAGCCCGGGCGGGGAATCACCACCGCTTCGCCAAACAAGGCTCCCACTTTGGTACCTCCTATATAGAAAATATCACACAAAGACGCAATGGCTTCGAGCGTCACATCTGTTCCATGAGCGGCCAAGCCATAACCCAAACGTGCGCCGTCAAGAAACAAGGGAATATGACGCTTGCGGCATACGGACGACAACGCCTTCAGTTCGTCCAGACGATAAAGCGTTCCGTATTCTGTAGGATGTGAAATATACACCATGCCCGGAGCCACCATGTGGTCCCAGCTCGGATCGGCATAGAAATCACTCACATAACGGTCTACCTCCGCCGCATCCAGTTTTCCTTCATGCGAGGGAAGTGCAAGTACTTTATGTCCTCCCGCTTCAATGGCACCTGCTTCATGCACATTGATATGACCTGTAACGGCTGCAATCACTCCTTCATACGGACGGAGAATGGCTGTAATCGTAGTAGCATTGGTCTGAGTACCCCCTACAAGAAAATGCACCTCAGCCTCAGGACATCCGCATGCCTCACGGATTCTCCTCCGGGCCGACTCACAATATGCATCAGTCCCGTAACCTGGTGTTTTCTCCATATTGGTCCTGATCAGACGCTCCATAATAAGGGGATGTGCCCCTTCCATATAATCACTGTCAAAATACTGCATATATCCTTTTATTGGTTACAACAAATTCAGTTTTTTCGCTATTGCCACAGCATTGACGGAATTTCCGGCATGCAACTTCCGCAAAATATTCTGCCGGTGACGACTCACCGTATGAATGCTGACAGAAAGTGTGCCGGCTATCTCCTTGCTCGATTTTCCCTGCCCGATCAGTCCCAGTACCTCACACTCCCTTTTTGACAACAACGTCCCGCACGATTGCCGTCCGATATCAATCTGCTCTCCTGTCAGAGAGTCTATAATCACGTCCGGATGTTCGTCACGGCACAAAGTATACAGACACAAGGCGAACGCGACATTCCCCGAAGAATCTTCTATATAAAACATCCGATGACAGACCTGCACTTCACCGCCCGACGCATTCTTCATCTTCAGACGCGACATCAGAAAGTAACGGGTACGCACATCAGGAGAAAGAGACTTCCGGAAATGAAAAAAACGAAGTTCCTGTACGTGCTTTTTCATCAGGTCACCGGGACTCATCCGCTCGAAAATCTCTTTTTCCCAGATGGAGTCCGTCTCCAGGAAGGTGCCACGGGAAGCCATACCCAGCATCTCACCCATACCTCCGTAATAAATACAGCTTCGGTCCGACCTCATGTCGCTCAATACAGCCACAGCATTCTCCATCTCCGCATACATCCGGGCAATCCGCCTGCAACGGCCGGATATGTCCGAAGAGTTTTCCACGTCTTCAAAATCCTGCACCAGCAAATTCCGGTTGAGTTCCTGCAAAGTATCATTCATGGCATGCGCTACAAAAATGGTTATTAATAAGCATTGACCCGTTTATCTGAAGGCAATATCTTTGCAAAGATAAAAAATATATCACCATCATAAATTCTTACAGACAAATGAAAACACTTATTCTTACACTTTTCACACTGGGTACGTTAGGCCTGCAGGCACAGACCCTCGAGAAGATGCAATGGTTCAACGAACCTGAGCAATGGGAAATAAACGGAAAAACACTTAACATGTCGGTCACCCCGCACAGTGACTACTGGCGTATCTCGCACTATGGATTTACCGTAGACGATGCTCCTTTCTATTATACCACCTACGGAGGAGAGTTTGAGGTAAAGGTAAAGATTACGGGAGACTATAAGGTGCGCTTTGACCAGGCCGGTCTGATGCTCCGCATCGACAAGGAAAACTACATCAAGGCGGGGATCGAGTTCGTAGACGGCAAATACAACCTGAGTACAGTCGTCACCCACCATACCAGCGACTGGAGCGTCATCTCACTTGACAAAGCCGTTCCTTACGTCTGGATCAAAGCTGTACGCCGGAAAGATGCCGTCGAAGTATTCTATTCTTTTGACGACAAAACCTATACCATGATGCGCAACGCATGGATGCCGGACAACACACCGATGATGGTCGGCCTGATGGGAGCCTGTCCCGACGGAGAAGGATTCAATGTCACTTTCGAAGGATTCAAGGTGACTCATCTGCCTGACATGCGGCGGATGGAATGGCTGAAAAAGAACGCGGAGCATTAATATTATGTGAGTCATGCAAATCTTTTTCCGAGAATCCGCATGACTCACATCACTTTTTCAATTTCCTTGCACATTGTACACACTCCAGCCTTTTCACCGGAAATACAGCTGTTGACAGTGCCACAAAAAAAATCCGTTTTTATTTGGTTTATAAAATAAACTTATTTATCTTTGCTGCAAAAGAACAGGCAATGACGCGCGGTGCCTGTTTTTTAGTACATAGATAGTTTATAAAATAAACCAATTAAAAAAGTAAAGATTATGGAAGACAGAAAAATCAACGAACGGGAAAGTCTGGAACTCATATCCGACATGATCAGAAAGACAAAGAAGGGAACCGCCATGAAGAAGGACTACAACACCTTCCTCATATACGGCTATACCGCCCTGATTACCGCAATAATCACATGGGTAACCGTACATTTCACCGGAAGAGGAGAAGCCATGTTCACATGGTTTGCCATGTTCATACCTTATATTGCCAACACCTTCTTCCGCAAAAGTTCCAAACCTGAAGTGACAACCTATATCGACAGCATGCTGGGCAATATATGGAAAGTTATCGGGAGCATGTTCATATTCACGGTAATCGCAATTGTGCTCATCGGAGTCCTCACCCATGTCATGAACTTCTCGATAATGATGCCGCTTTCGCTCATCTATGCCGGCATAGGCACATCCATGACAGGGCTTGTGATAAAGGAGAAGGCCTTTATCTGGACACCTCTCGCAGGATTGCTTGCCGCCGTATACATGCTCACGGAAGGCTGGTGCCACAATTTCTGGAACATCCTTTTCGGGATGTCATTTCTTGTATTCATGATCATACCGGCGCATATAGCCAGAAACAAAATCAAAGAATAGCAATATGAGAGAGCTTGACCCATTGCTGCACTCCCAGCTGCGCCTTGCCGTGGTGTCGCTCCTGCTTTCCGTTGAAGAGGCTGACTTCAGCTATCTCAAGGACAAGACACAGGCCACCTCCGGCAATCTGAGCGTGCAGATAGACAAATTGTCTGAGGCCGGATACATCGAAGTGAGGAAAGAGATAATCGGAAAGAAACCGCGCACATCGTGCCGCCTGACCGACAAGGGCAGGGATGCGCTGAACGAATACGTAAGTACGCTGAAAGAATATCTCGGAGGAATGCTGGACAAATGACAAGAGAAACGGACACCGCGCAGGCACGGAAACCGGACTTTTACGGCTCCGTACCTGCGTGCGTCCGGCCAGCCTCCAGCATCAGTCCCACGCCTTTCACCGTCTTCAGACGAACATCCGGATCGCCCGAAAGCATCTTGCGGAGGCGGGACACGAAGACATCGAGGCTGCGCGAAGCAAAATAGTCGTCTTCGGTATCCCAAAGGCGGGAGAGTATCACCTCGCGCCGCACCACATGCCCCTGTCCCTCACAAAGAATCCGGAGCAAGCCGGACTCACGGACGGTCAGTTCCCGGTCGGGATGCCCCTCCTGATGCAACACGCTGCGCTCTGCATCAAACACATACGACTTGCCGATCCGGAAGAAAGTATCCGCACGCTCCGGCTCCCTTGCATGAGTCAGCCTCAGCAGAGCCTTGATGTGTGCGTCCAGCTCTTCGGGAAGAAAGGGCTTCTTCACATAGTTGTTCACTCCGATTTCATACCCTTTCACCACATCCTTGGGCGACACACGGCCCGAAGTGAACAGAATCGGGATGCACGCATCGGACTCACGAATGCGGCGCACCATTTCATATCCGTCCATCACCGGCATCTCAATGTCGGAAACAATCACTTCCGGCTTCCAGCTTTTCCACTTCCGGATTCCTTCCTGCCCGTCGGAAGCGGTTTCCACCTCATAGCCGCCTATCATGTCTTCCAGTCCGCCTTTAATGATGTAGCACAGATTGGCATCGTCTTCCACTAACAAAACCTTGGTCATAGTTGTCATTTTTTTTCTTTTCCCGACACCTCAAGCGTATCACTCCAGTGAAGAGATCGTATCACTAGAGTGAAGAGATCGCATCACTTCAGTGAAGCAATCGTATCACTGGAGTGATACGATAAAGACAACGGGACATTCACTCATTCTTGTCCGATAATTCTTCCTCTCCCGACGGCAGATAAAGCGAAAACAGGCTGTATTCTCCTTCAATGCTTTCCACCTCTACCCGTCCGCCATGTGCCTCCGCCACACGGAGCACATAATTGAGTCCCAGGCCGAAGCCCGGCGCACCTCCGTTCCGGCTCCGCACCGCGGCCGAAGCGCGTTCGTACTTCTCGAATATCCTGGCCTGTTCCTTGAACGGAATGCCGAATCCGTTATCCCGTATGCCGATGCGGACCATGCCGTCCGACGCCTCTGAAGTGAAGCAGATTTCCACCTGCCCTCCCGAGTATTTCACGGCATTGTCTATCAGGTTGCTCAACGCCTCTTTCAGAAACTCCTCGTCGGCATACACGGTTTCCGCCTCCAGTTTCCACACATAATCGATCCGCTTCTCCGACTTTGCCCTGTATTTCTCGGCAAGATCCTCCAGCATCGGACGCAGGCTGCACTCCGTCTTTACGAGCTTCAGCTGGTGGTTCTCCAGCTTGGAAAGCGTCAGCACCTTGTTGGTAAGGCTGAGCAGATGGTCTCCTTCCTCTTTCAGGATACGGAAATACCTGGCACGCTTTTCCGGCTGATTATCCAGCCGTCCGGTTTCGAGGATGCGCGTGCCCATCACGATGGAGCTGAGCGGTGTCTTCATATCGTGTATCATGGCATACGAAAAGTCCTCGCGCATCTTCGCCACCTTGTCCTGCCGGATGATGACACGTATCTGCCACACGATGCACCACACCAGCACACCGATAATCAGCACCGTGGCTATCAGCACGAGAAGCATACGCCGGGCGATGATCCAGTACGGATTGGTGATGATGCCCTGCACGAAACGCGCATTCTCGAAGTCGAGCACCAACGGTTCGGTCTTCAGGACACCGCCCGGATGCAGCTCCTTCCCCTCCGAACTGCGGAGCACCTGCCCCGTGGAGTCAACGATACATGACGCCACATCGGCACGGATGCCGGCCGAATCAAGCAGATGAGCATAGATGGAGTCGAGCGACGGAAGCGATATGTCCATATGAACCTCCGAATGAATAAAATCCTGCAGGCTGGTATGTATGTTCGACATCAGCCACTTGTTCGGCATCCCCTGCATGACAGAGTAGGATGTATCCACTTCAAACTTCATCGCCAGAATGGTATCACGCGCTCCGAACATCCGCCTCTTGTAGCTTCCCATCCGGTCGAACGCTTCTTCCAGCGAGGCTTCCCTGAACACTTCGTTCGCCTTCATCCGCAGGCTCTCTTCCGCCATCCGGTAGGAATTGGAAAGCCACACATATTGAAGCTCGGCAATCGCCAGCAGGGCGATGAAGGCTATCCAGCGGATATATTTTACATCTTTCATAAGCAAATCTCCATTAACGTTACGTTAACCTTGGCCTTAACATAGAAAGCGGAAAGGGCTTCCTACATTTGCAGCATCAAAGGTAAAGAAATAAATCAAAAACATACAGACATGAAAACATCTTTTTTGCTTGGCATTTTGCTTGCTACAGGAGCCGGAACGGATCTTTCCGCACAGACCGTCACGGGCAAGGTTACCGACATGGCACAAAAACCGGTGGATGCGGCTACCGTGATACTCCAGCTCGCCGACTCTACGTTTGCCGATGCCGCTATCACCGACACGGCGGGAGTGTTCAGCTTCAATGCCTGCCCGGAACATTACCGCCTCATCGTGCAGCACATGCTCTATCAGACGATGGAACGGGAAGGAAGCGGTGAAGATGCAGGCACATTCACTCTCACACCTAAAGACAATGCGCTGGAAGAAGTGGTGGTGAAAGGGGAACGCCCGCTGGTGAAGGTGGAAGGAAGCAGGCTGACCTACGACATGCCCCGGCTGACCGCAAACCGCCTCGTAACCAATGCCTACGAAGCGCTTCTCCAGCTTCCGGGGGTGATGGAGAAGGACGGATTGCCCAGCCTTGCCGGAACCGGAAACCTCAGCATCGTATTGAACGGAAAGCCTTCGTCAATGACCGAAGAACAATTGATTTCTCTCTTAAAAAGTATGCCGGCCTCGCGCGTGGAACGGGCGGAGGTGATGTACAGCGCTCCTCCCCAATACCATGTGCGCGGTGCCGCCATCAATCTCGTGCTGAAAGGCTACAAGGCAGGCGAAGGAGGACTGCAAGGGGAAGTGAACGGAAGCTATATCCAAAAGGACGAAGGCGGAGGAAACGGTGGAGCGGCACTGACCTGGCTCTCGGAGAAATGGGACGCAGACGTGATGTACAATCTCACGGATGAGTATTTCCGCCAGGGATTCGACTTCTCGGCCTTGCACACGGTGAAGGACAAAACGCACGACATCCGCCTTTCGGACAACGGGGAAAGACGGAACCTCACCCACACCTTCCGTGCGGGAGCCACCTACAGGCCGGACGAGAAGAACAGTATCAGCCTGAGCTACACGGGGAGCATCAGTCCGGACCGAAAATCATACATGGACGCATGGGGAAACGTGACAGACTCACACAATGACAAGCGGAGCGATGTCCGGCTCCACAATGCTTCGCTGAACTACACTTCAGGATTCGGGCTGAGCGCCGGAGCTGACTATACCTATTATGGGAACAAAGACTCGCAGAACTTTTCCGATACGGATGCCGGAGGAAGCATCACCGCTTTCAGAAGCGATTCGCGCCAGCGCATCGACCGGTGGAAAGTGTATGCCGACCAGAGCCATGCGCTCCCCGAAGCATGGAAGCTGAACTACGGCGCCGCATTCACCTATGTGAATGACCGGAATTCGCAGCTTTATGACCTTCCCGAAATGACCGGACTGAACAACGAGAGCCGCATCAACGAATATACCTATAATCTGTATGCCGGATTCGAAAAGGCTTTCAATCCGCAATGGAGCCTCAGCGCATCGGCCGCGGTAGAGTATTACAGGATGACGGACTACAAGAAATGGGCGGTCTATCCCAACCTTTCGCTCAACTACATGCCTTCTGCCTCACACGTTCTCCAGCTATCGTTCAGCTCAGACAAGACTTATCCGGACTACTGGACACTGAGCGGCACAACCAGTTACCTGAACGGATACCAGACCTCCGAAGGCAATGCACTCTTGCGTCCTTATGCCGACTATACCGCCTCCCTGACCTATATAATGAAAAGCAAATACATCTTCCAGGCGTCATACAGCTATGTGCCCGACTATTTCATGCAGATGACTTATCTCGACTCCGACGAACTGAGGGCCGTATACAACTTCCAGAACTGGGACTTCATCAAGCTGCTGACCTTTACCGCCGTCATTCCGTTCAAGGCCGGCGCATGGTGGGACAGCCGTCTGACGCTGAACGCGCAACTGAAACACGACAAGGCAAGCCATTATTATGATGCGCCTTTCGACAACAGGCGATGGGCTGGCATCGGACAATGGACAAACACCTTTACGCTAAGCCGACATCCGGACATCCGGCTGGAAATCTCGGCATTCGGACAGACAGGCATCATACAGGGAAGCTACCGCAGCGGTGCCATCGGCTATGTGGATACCGCCTTGCGCTATACTTTCGCAGGTGACAAGGCGATGATTCAGGTGAAGGGCACCGACCTCTTCAACGGATTGAACCACATTGACATCAGATCACGCAACGGCAGCCAGCATTTCGACATGAATGTAAGGAGCTATGCGCAAAGCTTCTCCGTAGCATTCAGCTACAAGTTTGGAGGCTACAAAAAGAAAGTCACAAAGGACATAGACACTTCCCGCTTCGGAATGTAGACACCGGCCCTCAAAGGCGCGACGCACGGAACGTGCTGCATAAAGCGGCAGAATCATTCCGCCTTCGCGCCTTTGCGCTCAAAAAGAGCGAGAAACTGGAAAAACTTTCTTATATTTGTCCCGTTCACTAAACGAAAGAAATTATGAAAAAGATTTTTTCCGCTTTAATGCTTATGGCTTGCCTCTGCCTGGCCATGCCGGCACAAGCCCAGTTAAAGTTCGGTGTAAAGGCCGGTCTGAATGTATCGAAAGTATCCATATCAAAAGAAGTGTTCAATCCGGACAACCGGACAGGATTCTTTATCGGTCCCACAGCTGATGTCACCCTGCCGCTGCTCGGCCTTGGTCTGGACGCTTCGCTCTTGTACAACCAGTTCGGCATTGATACGGAAGAAGGCTCTACAATGAAGAAGAGCATCGAAATTCCCATCAACGTGAAATGGAACTTCGGGTTCAGCAGCGTTGTCGGAGCATATGTTGCCGTAGGTCCTCAGTTCGGATTCAACGTAGGACACAGCTGGTTTAAAGACATCTGCGAGTTCAAGAAAAAGACCACCAGCTTCAACGTTGGCGCAGGACTGAACCTGTTCAGCCACTTCCGCATCGGCGCTAACTACAACTTCGGCCTGAAAGACAACGGAATTATGGTAAAGGACGAATCCGGAAGCGTAACCCAGGACGGATTCAAGCACAACACGTGGCAGATATCACTTGCCTACATGTTCTGATTCCACTGAAAAAGAAATTGCATGCAACTCCGTTTATCTGCCGAAACAGGAAGCAGGAAACGGAGTTTCTTTGTATCTTTGCCCTATGAAGAAATATGTCGATGTCATAGTGCCTCTGCCCGTAGCGGGTCAATTCACTTATTCTGTCCCTGAGAGTCTGGCGGAAAAAGTGCAATGGGGAAGCCGTGTCATCGTTCCCTTCGGAACCAAAAGATATTACACCGGGATTGTAATCCAGACAGACTCCACGCCATCGGCCAATTACGAAATCAAGGAAGTGACCGAAGTGCTCGACAACCATCCTATTCTGCTGAAACACCAATATGAGTTCTGGAAATGGATGGCCGGTTATTACCTCTGCACAACAGGGGATGTCTACAATGCAGCCATTCCTTCCGGCTTGAAGCTGGAGAGCGAAACGCGTGTGGAGGGGAATCCTGAATTCGAGGCGTCCGGACCGTTGCCCGAAAAAGAGCAGAAAGTGCTCGACCTGCTCGCGAACAAAAGCCTGAATATCTCGCAGCTCGAAAAGGCGGCACAGACAAGAAACCTGATGCCTGTCATCAGGTCGCTTCTCGAAAAAGACGCGATACGGATCAAAGAAGAGCTGAAGCTGAACTACAAGCCGCGCACAGAAACCCGGGTCCGCCTGACCGAAAAGATGCGGAACGAAAGAAACATTCATCTGCAACTGGACATGCTGAAACGCGCAACCAGGCAACGAGAGGTGCTGCTGAAGTATCTGGAGTTGTCGGAATGGGAAGAGGGATGCGAACCCAAAGAAGTTTCGCGGGAAAAGCTGGCCGAAGCAGCAGGAGCTTCATCCGGCATTCTGAACGAACTGACAGCCAAAGGAATCCTTTTGAAACATACGAACATGAAACCGGAAGACTTGATCTGGAGGCGAAAGAAACAAGTCCGGTAAATGCTCTCAGCCCGATCCAGCAGGCAGCGTTTGACTCCATTCTCCGCTCGTTCGGGCAAAAGGATGTGTCCTGCTCCATGGAGTAACATCCAGCGGAAAGACAGAAATCTATATCCACCTGATACAAAAGGCTCTTCAAGCAGGGAAACAAGTGCTCTATCTGCTCCCGGAAATCGCACTGACCGCCCAAATCACCGAACGGTTGAGAAGAGTGTTCGGCAGCCGCCTGGGAGTTTATCATTCCAAGTTCCCTGACGCGGAACGAGTGGAAATATGGCAGAAGCAATTGTCCGACACTCCTTACGAGGTGATTCTGGGAGTGCGCTCGTCCATATTCCTGCCCTTCAAGCGGCTGGGACTGGTAATCATTGACGAAGAGCACGAAACGTCCTACAAGCAGCAGGATCCGGCTCCACGTTATCATGCCCGCAATGCCGGAATCATGCTGGCGTCCATGTTCGCCGCCAAGACATTGCTGGGAACCGCCACACCAAGCATCGAAACCTATTACAATGCCGAACAAGGAAAATACGGACTTGCAGAACTGACAGAACGCCACCGGCAGATCAGGCTTCCGCACATCGAACTGGTAGACATCAAGGAGCTTGCCCGCAAGAAACGGATGACGGCGCAATTCTCTCCCTTCCTCCTGCAAAAGATAAAAGAAGCCCTGGACAACAAAGAGCAGGTGATTCTCTTTCAGAACCGCCGCGGCTTTGCACCGATGATTGAATGCCGCACTTGCGGATGGGTGCCCAAATGCAAGAACTGCGATGTGAGCCTGACTTACCACAAAAGGCTGAACCAACTGACCTGCCACTATTGCGGCTATACTTATCAGGTGCCCGCGGCGTGTCCGGCCTGCGGAGGAACCGAACTGACCAACCGCGGATTCGGTACCGAGAAAATAGAAGATGATATCCGGCTGCTGTTTCCGGATGCGCGCGTGGCCAGAATGGATCTGGATACCACACGCACCCGGACAGCTTATGAGAAAATCATCGCGGATTTTGAAGACGGAAAGACAGATATCCTGATAGGCACGCAAATGGTGTCAAAAGGACTTGACTTCGACAAAGTAAGCGTGGTGGGCATTCTGAATGCCGACTCCATGCTCAACTACCCCGACTTCCGTTCGTATGAGCGCGCTTTCCAGCTGATGGCCCAAGTGGCAGGAAGGGCAGGAAGAAGGGACAAGCAGGGGGCTGGTGGTCTTGCAGACAAAATCACCCGATTTGCCGCTTATCCGGCAGGTGCTGGACAATAACTATCGGCAAATGTATGAAGACCAACTGGCCGAACGGCACCTGTTCAGATACCCGCCCTTCTACCGGCTCATCTATGTATACCTGAAACATCGGAAAGAAGACGTATTGGAACAGGCAGCTTCGCAGACAGCAGTCTACTTGCGCAACGGACTGAAAGAAAGGGTGCTCGGTCCGGACAAACCGCCTGTAGCAAGAATACAGACCCTGTTCATCCGGAAAATAGTAATCAAAATAGAACAACAGGCATCAATGAGCAAAGTGAAGAAATATCTGACGGAAGTACAGCAAGCCATTACGGCAGACGAACGCTTCCGTACTGTAAACTTTTATTACGATGCAGACCCTATGTAACTACCGGTGCAGACTCATCTGCTTAAATTATGAACGCTAAAAAAGACAGATATGAAAATCGAGTTAGACGTACATACACACACCATCGCTAGCGGACATGCCTTCAGCACGATTCAGGAAATGGCGCAGGCAGCCGCAGACAAAGGACTGAAACTGCTGGGCATTACAGAGCATTCGCCCGGCATACCGGGAAGCTGTGCTCCTATTTATTTCCGCAACCTTTACATTGTTCCGCGAAACATGTACGGCATCGAACTGATGCTGGGAGCAGAAATCAACATACTCGACACGGAAGGAAATCTCGACTTTGACGAACATTACCTGAACATGCTCGATATCCGTATAGCCGGAATACATTCGCTCTGCTATACGCCGGGCACTCCCGAAGAAAACACACAGGGAATGATAAACGCCATAGCGAATCCTTATATTCACATTATCAGCCATCCGGGAGATGGTACGGCCAAACTGCTGTTTGAACCGATCGTACAGGCTGCAAAAGAGCACCATACCCTGCTTGAAATCAACAACAGCTCACTGCGCCCAAGCCGGCATAAGGTGGAGGCCAGGCCCAACAACCTGGAAATACTCCGCCTGTGCAAACAATACGAAGTTCCGGTTATCTTAGGAAGCGACGCACACATTTCGTTCGATATCGCCACATACAATTTCGCGATGGAACTGGTCAACGAGGCGGAGTTTCCTGAAGAACTGATAATAAACACGAGCATAAAGAAATTCAAGGATTATCTGAACATGAACAATCAGGTATGACATTCCATTATTCATTATCAATTGCCAATTATTTGCTGCTTACATGAAATATAAAATACTTTTTGTCTGCCTCGGAAACATATGCCGCTCGGCATCTGCAGAAGAGATCATGAGAACGTTCCTCAAGAAGGAAGGACTGGAGAATGAAATCGGAGTAGACTCCGCAGGTATCAGCGGCTACCATGAAGGTGACCTGCCCGATGCAAGAATGCGTGCGCACGCTGCAAGAAGAGGCTATCGCCTGACTCATCGTTCACGCCCTGTACGGACCGACGACTTCTACTATTTCGACCTGATTCTGGGAATGGACGACAGCAACATTGATGCCCTGCGCGAAAAAGCTCCCGACTTTGAAACGGAGAAGAAAATAGGCCGCATGACAGATTTCTGCAAGGTCAAGATCGCTGACCATGTTCCTGATCCTTATTACGGCGGGGCACAGGGCTTCGAAAATGTGCTTGACATCCTCGAAGACGCTTGCCGGGGGCTGCTCGACAAGATAAAAGAAATGCCGGACTGACGATACCTCTCCGAGTATGCTTAACCATTAATTACTAACGCTTAAATTCCAACTACCCCAAATGATTACTGCTCCATTTGCCAGACCGATGTATATCATGACGAAACCGATAGGTGCCGTCTGCAACCTGGCTTGCGACTATTGCTATTACCTCGAAAAATCCAACCTGTATAAAGACATCTCAAAACACATAATGAGCGATGCGCTGCTGGAGAAATTCATCCGCGAATACATTCAGTCGCAGACAATGCCGCAAGTGCTCTTCACATGGCACGGCGGAGAAACGCTGATGCGTCCGCTGAGCTTCTACAAGCGCGTTATGGAATTGCAGAAAAGATATGCGGAAGGACGGACCATCGACAACTGCATCCAGACAAACGGCACACTGCTGAACGATGAATGGTGCGAATTTTTCCGGACGAACAACTGGCTGGTAGGAGTTTCAATCGACGGTCCGCAGGAGTTCCACGACGAATACAGGAAGAACCGGCAGGGACGTCCTTCGTTTGTCAAAGTAATGCAAGGCATCCGCCTGTTGAACAAGCACGGAGTGGAATGGAACGCACTGGCGGTTGTGAACGACTTCAACGGCGATTATCCGCTTGACTTCTACCATTTCTTCAAAGAAATAAACTGCCGCTATATCCAGTTCACGCCCATCGTAGAAAGAATCAGTCCCCATGCCGACGGCAGACATCTGGCCTCTCCGCTTGAGGAAAACGAGAAGCTGGCCGATTTCTCCATCTCACCCGAACAATGGGGAAACTTTCTCTGCACCATCTTTGACGAATGGGTACGCAACGATGTGGGCAACTACTTCATCCAACTCTTCGATTCAACGCTGGCCAATTGGGTCGGAGAACAGCCGGGAGTATGTACGCTGGGAAAATGGTGCGGTCACGCCGGAGTAATGGAGTTTAACGGAGATGTCTATTCGTGCGACCATTTTGTTTTCCCTGAGTTCAAGCTAGGCAACATTCACGAAAAGACGCTGGTAGAAATGATGTACGGGGAAAAGCAGCAGAGATTCGGACGGATGAAACAAGAGGGACTTCCTTCGCAGTGCCGGGAATGCGAATACCTTTTCGCCTGCAACGGGGAATGCCCGAAGAACCGTTTCATGCGGGCTGCTTCCGGAGAACCGGGACTGAACTACCTTTGCAAAGGGTATCATCAGTTTTTTAAACATGCCGCCCCCTACATGGACTACATGAAAAAAGAATATCTGGCACAGCGCGCTCCCGCAAATGTGATGGAAGCCATCAAAAAGGGAGAAATCTGAAACATAAAAAACAGGACGTATGAAGATGCTGAATTTCGATCCGTTAAATCTGCGGGTACTGCATCTTCATACGTCCATCCTTTCATCCGGCCACCATTATTCGAGATACCCGTAGATATATTCTACCGGCGATTTCTTAAATCGCAAGACACGCGAATTGTTTGCTCCTGCCCCGTTCTTGTTGAGATACAGGTTATCCAGGCCTCCTGCAATATACCACCCCTGCCCCGTTGCAGAACTCATCGCAAACAGGATGTTATTGTAATGGTCTGCATGCCTGATTCCGTCTGAATTCCACTGAGCGGAAGCGCCGTACCACGTAATTCCTTCATGCTCCGGAAAATCCGGGCTCGACATCCGGCAGATAATGATATTCTGCATCGGAACTGTGCCAAGCTGCAGGCCGTTACGCCAAAAACGCTCACGGTTTACAATCTCGTGGCCTTCCCAGGGGACTTTCAGCTTATGTGAGCCGTTCCACATCATCCAGATATAATCAGTGGCATCAAACACCCGGTTGAATTCTTCAAACGACGGAAGCTCATATCCCTCAGGCGACAAAGCGTTGGCCGGCAATTTGTTCAGATGAACCTTCTCTCCATTATTATACCCAGCAAGCACGAGCTTGCCGCCATCATCTACCACTTCCATTCCCATTCCGCTGTCGCCCATGTATTCCCATTTCCACAAATCCAGAAAGTCTTCTGCCGGACAAGACGCAAGGTAGTCATACACAGTCTTGCCTGCCATCTCTGCCGGATCCGACGACGACAGAATCTGGTCGTCGAATGATTTCGAATTTCCGCGGGCATTGTATTTGCACCACCATACCCCATGGAACCAGGTGACGGGAAGGCCGTAATTCCGGCGCTTGACTACATACTCTTCACGTCGTGAAGCATCCTCTTTATCGCTTATCACCAGGCGGGCCGCCTGCACACGCCCGTCGGCTGTTTTGTCGTTCGGCTTCCAGCCGGCTATTACACGGCAAGCACCCGAAGAATCTCTCCCGTCGATCTTTATCCAAGGATCCTCGCCTCTATCAAACTCAACAGAAAGCTGCTTGCCATCCGGCAACGACAGAACGCCAAGTTCATTATCGATATAACGCCCGAAATCGCAAGCGTAAGTTTCCGGATCAAAAGCCAGCAGGCCGGAAACTGTCACCGGATTCGGAGATGCTGAAAGCCTGATGCAATCTTCCGGGTATGCATTTGTCAGACCTTTGCGGCGAAACTGAAGCACGACCTCCTCCTGCGGATGGTTCGGCACATACAGCGGCTTGCGCACCCTATACAGATTCGCACCTGTTTGCGGAACAGCCTCAACCTGCACGAGTGCACTTCCTTCGGCAGAAACCAGTTCAAGCTCGTTGTCGCAATCGACGCCAAATACAAAATCCGTTGCCACATGCGGAAGTTTCAGCGTGCTTCCTTCATCCGCCACTTCCACTCCCTCCGGCAAAACGGAGGCCGAAGCGATCCTCAGCCGGCTGCTCACCGACACATCCAGGTCTATATGCTCTTTATTCCACTCTTCAATGCTAAGCTGCAGGCCTTGTTCTTCGTTTTTCACTTTCACCACATAAACCGAATTACGCCTGATGACCTCAGGCATTTTTTCTTCAAGACGGACCGGACTGCCGGACACTTTCGCATCAATGCAGACTTTCAGCTCCGGATTAGCCTGCTCGTAAACATGAACGACTCCCAGACTGTCGCTTGTCAAGGGCGAAGAGAAACGTACCACATGGTCGCCGTATACGGCATCTTCAGGTACAGTCACCGACTCCTGCGGAAAGCAATAGGCATCCTGAAGCGCATTCTTCAAAGTCAGCGACTCTACCTCTATCCACTGATCCGGTTCAATCTGCAAGTCAAAACGGGCAATGCCCCGCTTCAGTACAAGCGTTGAGGAGGACACGCGGCTTTCACCAGCGGACAAGTCCAAACTGCCGGTCGCAAAATGTTTCAATTCACCGCCTTTCATCTTCACCGTCGCCTTCAGCCATTCCTGCTCTGTCAAAGTTCCGACAACAGCATCCCGCATGTCCATAGCCAGACCGTCTTCTGCTGCCACGGCATACAAACGCCCTGAAACCTTATCCAGCTTCAGTTCATACCCTTCCCCCGAGAAAGGAATCTGCTCCCACACTTCCGACAGGATGCCGTTCTCAAAAAGCCAGGCCTTCACTGATGTCAGGCGGTCATCCCTTTCTGCCAGCGAATCGCCGGCAGAAGAGGCAGGAAAAGCGGAAAACTTTATCTTGACCGAAGAGGCAGCAGGAGGAGAAACTCCAGGAGCCTCCTCGTCGGCACACGACTGAAAAAGAAGAACTGCCAAAAACAGGCAAACGGTAACTTTCAGAAATAGTTTATTCAATTGCATGATTACTTGTTTTTTCGTTAATAAAAAATGACATGTCAGATAGACAAAGTACGATATGTCCGGATAATCTGTATCTCCAGGCTAGAGATATACATCTCCAGCTTAAGGATGTGCATCTCCAGCCTGAAGACATACATCTTTATCCTAAAGACAGACTTATCCACGAGGCAATCCGAAAATCATGCCTGCACAGGACAGACCGGCTGTCAGTCATAAATATACTCCACAGCATTCTTCACGCACCGGATGGTCCGTGTCTTCTGACTGTTCTGAGGCACAAACTTGAACCAGTTGTTACCCGGATTTTCACTCGAAGCATATCCTTCCATGCCCCATGTGTTCGACGAATGCCCATAAGTGGCGAACAAGATGTTCATCCGGGCGATACTTCCGGGCGTCGTATTCCACTGATGGCCCAGCCCGTACAAGACCCAATGGTTTCCATCCTGCTCAAAGTCATAAAAGGAAACAACGCCGAAATGATTTCCCAAAAACGACACATCACGTTCGGCAACCGTCACGTTCAGGCGCTGGCCCGTTTTGTTGTTGAACGGACGTGAACCGACACCGCCCAAATTCACATTATCTCCCCACGAAAAGAAAGCATAATCCTCATAACTCGGAATCCGGTAACCGTCAGGAGCCATTTCAGACGGACCCATCGTGCCAAAATTCTGTCCGGAAGACTTCATCCCGTCATAATAGAAGCTGTTTCCGTTATGCGACAGAGGCAGTCCGTCATTGTTTCCTCCCTGATATTGATGCCCCATCAAAGCCAGCAGTTCGCTCTCGCTACAGTTCATCAGGTATTGCGCCAGATTTTCTTGCGTCGCCGGATCGCTCTGGATGAGCACCTGATCCTCAAAACGCTTTACATTTCCGCGCAGATTATACTTGCACCACCATGTGCCATGGATGTTCACCACCGGCAATCCCCAGTTGATGCGCCGCACCGTATAGACTTCCCGATGCAGACCGTCTGTACCGGAAATCACAATCTTTCCTTCCTGCACACGCCCGTCCGCCTCCGGATCGTTCGGTTTCCATCCTCCCAGCAAACGCCAGGAGCCTTCCTCGTTCTGCTCCAGTTTCATCCAATGGGGCGAATCTCCGGCAAACTCCAGGCGGATTTCCCTGCCTTCCGGCAATGTGATCATCCCCAACTCACCGTCTATATAGCGGTTGAAGTCGCATATTCCATCCGAATCAAAACGGATCTGTCCTTCCAGTCTCACCGGACTTCCCTCAAAGACAAGCACAACTCTTGCAGCATATGTGTCCCGGCTATATACATCCAGATAAATGTACTCCTTTTTTGTGCCCGGCATACGCACTTTGCTTGAAACTGACACTTCAGCTACTTTTTGCAGAGTGCGCGCTGCAGTCTGGTCCACAATCACTCCGTCAACAGTGCCCTCCACTTTTATTCTGGCACCTTCTTCGCCCAATAAAGCCAGCCGAAAGTCAGAACCATAATAAGGAACATGCACCGTATCGTTTGTCGCATTGATCCGCACGCCGCCGGACAATTCAGATGCGGACGCATCAATCACTCCCAGCGGACGATTTTCAGAAACGGTTCCGTCACCAGACTCCCAATCTCCTGCAATGACATCCACTTTTGCCGAAGCCCCCAGACCGCTCACCTGCAAATCATAAACCGTGTTTCTTCTGATCGTTTCAGGCAGTCGCGCTTCCAAACGCTGCCAGGAACCGTTGCAGTTCAACAGAATCTCTACTGCCAGCCCCGCATTCTTCTGTTCGGCCATATAAAACAAAGGTTCGCTCCGGTTCATGAAACAGCCATCTTCAAACACTTTCTCAAAATCGGTCTTCTCGTCTGTTTCGGGCGTACGGACAACCTCCGACTCATTCATATAGCCGTTTGTCAAGACATTGCGCACCGCCACACTTTTTACAGACACTCCCTTGGCAAACGATGACAAATCAATCCGCGCCACGCTGCGTTTCATGAATACGGCTTTCGTATGCTTGCCTTCAACCGCCATGCTGCCGGTCATAGGAAGCACCTCCAGTGACAGTGAAGGGAAAGAAACCTCCAGCTCCATGAAATCGTCCAGTAAGGATACGCCCGGCTTCAGTTTATCCAGTCCTTCAGCAGCTCCGGCATTCGCAAGAAAATACAGATCTCCCTTCTCTCTTTTCGGAACGAAAACACACATGCCTTCTTTATCCAACGCCAAGGACGGAAAGACCTCTGCCAGCACTCCATCCTCGAAACGGAATCCCTGCAAGTCCTTTATATCAACTTCTGCATCACTGCCACAAACGCCCGGCATACCGGATATTTTCAACTGGGCCGCTATTGTTCCTTGCGGCAACTCACCGGCCACATCCTCTTTCTGACCACAGCTAACCAGCAACAGCAAACTGAATATCAAATATAGATTGTATTTCATCAGGTTCATCTTTTAATATTTGTTCGGATTGTTCTTACTGTTCAAATAATCGGGAGAATCAACAGGCATCTCATGAATATGAGTCACATAAAACCTGTTCATCAGTTCTTGAGCCCAAGGCCCGTAGGTAAACGCGCTGCTGTGTGAATATCCCATCACATGTCCCAGCTCATGAAACATCACCTCACACGCATACGTATCTGTATAATGATTAAACCATCCTCCTTGCCATGCGCCGAACACACTGCCGCCTCCCAGTCCGTACACATTGTTTCCCGTGTAAACCAGACCCACACTCAGCGAACGCTCCTGGCGCATTTGCTTCAGCACTACATCAGCCGTCACCTTATCACCCACTCCACCATTGCCATAAAGGCGGTCTTCGTTGGCACGCAATATTTCCTCGTGCTCGGGCATATCAATCATATAAGTGAAATTAATGAACAGGGCAACCGCCTCCCGGCAATGCACCGGGCGAATGCCCATCCAGTTACCGGCCGGTCCGCCGTCAGCCTTGTCGGGGTCACCTCCATACAGGTTGAAAGAAACATTCCATCCGTGTTTAATCTTCTGCAGCTTGTCCCAATAAGCATCGTCTGCCTCTATCTTCAGTTCCATATTCCGAAGTTCCTCCTTCTCAAACCGGGACAGCGTAATATACCGTCCGGATTCTGTCTGATAAACCCCTTCGCGGAGCAGCAGAGGCATCTCCTGATAGAAATCGGCAAAAGCAGGCAATGATTCAAAGTATGCCAGATTGAAGAACTCATTTTCCGCAGATGGAATCCGTGCCTTCACCAGCACCTTACGAAGCTCCCGGGGCGAATAGAAACGTAAATGCAAACGGCCGTCCTCGGCAACATTTGCCTGAAGCGGTCGGGACGTATTGAACGAACGCTGCCGGGAATCCGCATAGACTTCTTTCGGCTCGCCATCCTGCAGAATCCGCTGATAGTCTCCTTCCCTGTATGCTTCTTCCGTAAAATACATAAGCCCCTGGCTGTCGTCGGGATGATCTACCGACGTATGAATCTGTCCGATCCGGTTTGCAGATACAGACACGCTGTCGAAGACAAAAACCCTGCGCACCTGATCGCCCCGGTAACCGCGCGTACAGACTTCTACTTCGCCCCTTAAAGAAGAGCCTGAAACAGCAGGCAGGAAAAAGATAAGACGTTGCGGAACTCAAATCCAACTCCTGCGCAAATCTGCCGGTTTCGCCGACATAATTCCCATTGCCCGACAAGCCGGTATAGAAACGCCCTTCTTCCAGCCTGACTTTTTGCGAAACAACTGCATTGCGCACATAAACATTATTAAAAGATAATGAAAAATCTACACGCCCTACGATACGGCGCAGCATCACATTCTGGGAGAAGGCGACCGTTTCTTCTTCTCCCGCCGGACCTTTCACTGCATTCACGCTGAAAGGCGTCCGTGAATAGAAGTATTCCGCAGACAAGGGCCGGCACAAATCAGACGGAAAAGTTATCCATTCATCCGTTTCATCACGCAACCGATGAATCACAGCGCCATCTTCTTCTCCTTGTCCTCTGATTCCGAGCAACAGCAAATTATACTCTCCCTTTTTCAGTCCTTCAAGATGGAGTTCCGCCGAGGCAGGCTCATACATGCCTTTCAGATTCTCCACCACTTTCCCCTCATCATCGGTCACATACCACTCCACTCTGTCATAGTCAGTCTTCTGTACAGATAAGAAACGGCTTTTTTCTTCCACACACGCATTGTCATAACTGGCAGTTTGCAGACGGAAGACAAAACCTTCCTGCTCTGTTCTTGAAGAATCCCTCCAATCGGTTTGCTCACAGGCCACCAAAAATAAACTGCAAATAAAAGCACTCAAAAAACTTTTTTTCTCCATTTGTTTTTAGTCAGTCTAGTTATAAACCCCATTATTTCAAAGCTGCCGGCCAAATTCGCGCATCTGCGCCGACATTGCATTTAGAACAACAAAAAAATCCGCTTTGTTCTACAGACAAAACGGATTTCGGTTTTTAAACAACCTCCTGTATTTTTTGACATTCACGGCTCCCAGCGGATGTCAGAGCCTCATTCTCATCAGTCAAGCTTTACCAATTCATATTTCTGGCTGCCCATACCCAACTGCTCCGCATACTCCAGCGTATGCATGCCATGGCGTGAATCAATGCGCTCAATCAGGTGAATTTTTCCATGATCATCCGAAGCTCGGACAAGATCAGTGCAGGCACGGTCGAGAGCAACCGGATCAAGTGAAGCCAAAATGCCGATATCTCCCATTTTCGGATCTTCCGGCGAAGCATCACAATCGCAGTCTACCGACAGATTGTTTGCGACACTGATATAAAGGATATTCTCGCCACAATGGTCAGCTACGGCTTTTGCAGCCTCGGCCATCGATTCCAGAAAATCATCCTGCGCCGGAAGATTGCTCCACACTTCGGCCGGATTCTTGCTCTTTCCGGCGGAATGAATCCAGGCTTTTCCTTTCGAGGAAGCAATGCCTATCGACATATTCTTGATAGCTCCGCCGAAACCTCCCATGGCATGCCCTTTAAAATGGGACAAGATCACCGTAAAATCATAATTCAGATAATCCTTTCCTACAAAGTCTTCCTTCAAATGCCGGCCTCCATTCACAGGAATAGCCACCTCCCCTCCGGCATCCATGATTACGACCGGAGCGATTGCCGTAAACCCGTGATCCTTAGCTGCCTTCAGATGGCTTTCCGTATCTGCGCGTCCGCCTCCATAAGCCGTATTGCATTCTACAATTGTCCCGTTCACCAGCTTCACAAGATCCTTGATCAATGACGGCTGCAGAAAATTGTGCCCGCCCGGTTCTCCGGTACTGACCTTCACGGCAACCTTTCCCTTAGCCTCACGCCCAAGCGCCTTATAGATCTTTACCAGATTCTCAGCGTTTATATCCTTATACATATACACTTTCGGAAGACCGCTTTCCGTTTTCCGAGTCCCAGCTTCTGCCGACTGGGCACATGCGCTGCCCGACACGGCCATACAAACGAAGGCCCCGCACAAAAACATTCTGAATAACTTTTTCATAAACGACATAATTAATTCATTCAACAAATGGATATTTAGTATTTCTTCAGATTCACGATTAAAGTCTGATGCTTATTCCACCCAGGAACGTAGCTTTCGGCATCGGATAGCCCAGCATGATTTCATAACGCTGCGCCAGCAGATTCTCGCCGCGCACATACAGTGAGGCCCAACGGCAAAGGCTATAGTCGGCACGAACATTCCACAGCACGAAATCTTCTGTAACCTCCGGAGAAATGGAAGTATAAAGTCCCCTGATATACTGCACCCCTGTCGAAACACCCCAACGTCCTTTGCGGAAATCCGCTCCTGCATACAGCTTATGCTCGGGTGCCGAAATTACAGGATTTTCCATATGCACCCAACTGTAATTGGCATTCACATTCCACCACGGACTGATGCGGTAAGACACATTGCCTTCCAGTCCCCAGTTTTCTATCTCCCCGCTGTTCACATTCATCGGCCTGCCATCCACACGGGTTGTCATGATCAGATTATCTCCGTTGATATAATACAAGTTGGCACCGTACCTCAAATCACCGTCCAGCAACTGGTGAGTGAATGAAAGTTCATAGTTCATCATCCGTTCAGGCATCAGATCCGGATTCTGCGGAGGGAACATATACATTTCGCGGATAGTCGGATTGCGGAAGCCTTTGCTCACCATCGCTTTCAGCTCTGCATGCCTCGGGAGATGAAAGGCAAGGCCGCCTTGCGGAACCCATTCCGTACCCACATGCGAATGATGGTCAACACGTACTCCTGCATTCAACGACAGCCACGCGCCGATATCCTGACGGAAATCCACATAGCCTGCAAATTCATCCTGCTTCTTGTCCACCCCCGGCACCCGGCTTCCGTCGGCAATCACCTCATTCCACGACTCGCCTCCGAAATGCTGATAGTCAAGCCCCACGGTCAAGCGGTTTCCCTCATACAATTCTGCACTCTGATACCATGACACTCCCATCATCAGATCCTTTGAATGGAACAATGATTCCTGCGGCTGTTCGCCCGGGTGATAACCGTCGTCTATCTTGTGACGACCCCAATTATAGAAAAAGCTCAACGCTCCGGAAGTACGCCCGTAATGGTTTTCCAGCATGGCAGAAGCCATACCCCGCGTAATATGCGAATCGTTGTCAATCAGCTGAGAAGTTATTTCTCCCGGATTTGAAGCGTTGAAATGGGTTACGTTTACATCTCCCCACAGCTTCCAGTTGTCTGTGAAATCATATCCCAGTTTGGCATAGCCGCCGTATTGTTCAAATCCCATATCAGCCCGATGTCCGTCAGTACGGTTATACGAAGCGGAAACCACACTGCTGAACCGTCCTTTCTTCACCCGGTTTACAGCCTCCGTCTGCAATGTTCCATACGAACCGGCACCTATATTAATATGTGTATCTGTTCCATCCTCGCGTTTCTTCTTTGTCACGATATTAATGACTCCTCCCATCGCATTCGAGCCATAAAGCACAGAAGCCGGACCGCGCAGCACCTCCACCCTATCTGCCAGCATGGTCTGATACGAATCGGAAATGGGATGGCCGAACAGCCCCATATACTGCGGATGCCCGTCAATCAGCACCAGCATCTGCGCGCTTCCCGACATTCCCCGCAAGCTGAGTCCGCCGGCGGCTCCGGTCGACACGCCATAGCCCATCACCCCACGGCTGGTAACAAACAGCCCGGGAACCTGCTCAGCCAGAGCCGGCAGGACAGAAGGCTGGTAACGGCGGGCGAGCTGGTTTTGCCCGACAACAGAAACCGTCATAGGCAGATGCCGAACATCTGCTTCATTCCGCGTGCCGGTGACAACTACCTCATCCAAAGGAAGCACCTTCTGAAAAGAAAGCGAATCAACCGGTTCTTCCGCCAACGCCATTCCCGGAAAAACGATACATACAAAAGCAAACACAACAACAGAACGTTTTTGCAAACCCATAAAATCAAATCAAATTAAATCAATGAATAATAAAAGAGAGCGTGCCAAACCATCACCTGCATCATCATACCGATGAAGTCTGGCACATCTCTCCGTCAGAGCTATGAAGAATCTGGCGGACCATTTGCGTGAGCCCGCTTTCCATTCTGGAACATTGCAAAAATAAGGCATTTGAACCAGGCGGAGCGTACATAAATTACTGAAAAAACAACCCCATTTACAGAAAATCCCGATTCCTTGCGTGAAAAAACGAGAAACTCTGTAAGCAAGGTTGTTTAATCAGTAATTCTGGTAATGCATATTCCAAAATATCCCCTTATTTTTGTAACTGCAAAATAACGAAAGGGTTTTATCTGTTTGAGATGAAAACTGTGAATGATATTTTAGACATAAAAGACGTGTGCGAATGCAACCGCTGCCTCGGAAGCAAGACCTTGCATCCGCAGGCAAGCCTCATCAACCTGGAGAATCCCGATTTTGAAGAGAATTTCGTAAAGTTCGAGTTTTACGCCATTCTGCTGATCGAGGACTGCACGGACAACTGCAACTGCTGCGGACGCAGGGATTATGACTTCTCGAATGCCACAATGGTGTTCCTCACGCCCGGCGAAGTGTTTCGGATGAACACCGAAAACACATTGCCGGACAAGGGACTGCTGCTGGCATTCCACCCCGACCTGCTGTTCCGGACCACATTAAACAACCACATTGACAACTATACGTTCTTCTTCTACCGCAAGGAAGAGGCTCTTCATCTTTCACAGCGCGAAAAATCGACCGTTGCACGCTGCTTCGATGCCATCGGGCAAGAACTTCACCACGACATCGACTCGCACAGCAGCACACTGATATCACGCCTGATCGAACTGCTGCTCGACTATTGCTCGCGCTTTTACGAACGGCAGTTCATCACCAGAGAGGAAAAGAACAAGGCCATTATAAAGAAGTTCAACAGCTTCATCGACAACTATATCGCTTCGGGGCAGATGCAGGAAGGAAAGTTCCCCACGCCGGAATACTGCGCGACTCCACTGAATCTCTCTGCCGCCTATTTCAACGACCTTCTGAAATTCGTGACAGGAAAGACATTGGACGAATATCTACAGTTCAAACGGCTGGAAGCTGCCCGACAAATGCTGGCCAAGTCTGAAAACACCCCTGCTTCGGTAGCGAAACTGCTGGGATTCCCCAACGTCAGCCGGTTCTGCTACATCTTCAAGCAGATTACGGGGATGTCACCCAACGAGTACCGGAACTCCAGGAACTGACAATTATTTTTCTAACCTCCAATAAAACACTGTTATTATGGAAACAACTGTAAAACTTTATTCATTGCCTTACAACAATGTAAAAACTTACCTGACAGCATTGCTGTTCATTGCAGGCAACCTTGTTCTTCCACAACTCTTCCACCTGATACCTCAGGGAGGAACAACATGGCTGCCCATTTATTTCTTCACCCTCGTTGGAGCCTACAAATACGGATGGAAAGCCGGACTGCTGACTGCCGTTGCGTCACCGCTGCTCAATTCATGGCTGTTCGGCATGCCTATGCCTGCCGTACTTCCAGCCATTCTGCTGAAATCAGTGATCCTGGCTATTGCTGCAGGATATGCCGCCCGCCGCTTCCGGAAAATCACCCTGCCCCTTCTGCTTGCAGTCGTACTCACTTATCAAATTCTGGGAACATTAGGCGAATGGGCCATGACTGGCAATTTCTATGATGCCGTTCAGGACTTCCGAATCGGCATACCGGGGATGCTGCTGCAAATTGCCGGCGGCTATGCCGTAATCAGATACCTCATACGCAAGTAAAGGCAAGCGTCTGACAAGCCCCAAACCGAAAACAAACAAAAGGCGCAAGCCCGCTGACAATCTATTCTTCAGCGGATTTGCGCCTTTCGGTTATGCCGGCATTCAAACGTTCAACACCGCACATCCGATATAAACGGGGAACGGTCTGCTCTCCCTATCAGAAAGCTTCTTTGCCCGACTCATGGAAAAAAAGCGGCCATTCTCGGAGAAATCTGCATCTCTAAGCTGGAGATATAAATCTCCAGACTGAAGACGTACATCTCGAGGCTGAAGCTGCATGTATTTAACCTGAAGACCAACTTTTCTAACTAGAAATCCGGCTTTGCCTCCCGCACACAGAACAACGGCTTTCACATCGGGAAAATCCGAATCTCCTTATTTATACCCGCCGGCTTCAGCGATGCGCTTCGGAATGTCCGTATTGTCCATCTTTCCCATAAACTTCTCCGAGCCTGCCCCTACAGCATAAACGGGTACGTATTCGGCCGTATGGCTTCCCGTGGTCCAGCCCAATCTGGCAATCTGGCTCATCACTTTACGGGCAACAGCTGCCAAAGACTCAGAGCGGGCATACAACGTTTCGGTAAATTCTACCTTATGCTGCACAAACGACTTTTCGTATTCATCACGCAATGCACGCTCCTGCGACCAGTTCAGCGGCAGTTCCGTCCAGAATCCCATCGTTTCAGAAAGGAGCGCCTTCACCTGCTCCCAACTGACATCCTTGTTTCGGCGGAGATCCGTAATGCGCCGCGAAAGTTCTTCTTGAGATACCTTTTGATTTTCAAGCGCCTTCAAATTCAGAGTATATCCGCTTATGCCCATTCCCAGTCCGCCGGTTTCATGGTCGGCAGAAATCACGATCAATGTTTCTTTCGGATGTTTCTTATAGAACTCATATGCCACTTTCACGGCATTGTCAAAGTCAATCACTTCCTTTACAACCGTAGCCAAATCATTATTATGGCATGCCCAGTCGATCTTTCCGCCTTCCGCCATCAGGAAAAAGCCTTTGTTCTTCTCCTTCATCAGAAAGCCGACGGCAGCCTCAGTCATCTGCGCCAGCGTCATATCCCCATTCTTCCGGTCTATCGCATAAGGCAGGCTGTTCACATCATCTCCGGATTCCTGCAAAAGAAGGATTTTATCCGACTGAACCGATTTTGCCGCATATTCATCCATACCGTGCGCAATGGCATATCCGCCCTCCTCAATGACAGGCTCCAGCGAAACAGCCTTATCGCCCGACCTCAAGATTCCGGCTCCCGCAAAAAAGTCGAAATTGCTGGCCGGCAGCTCTTTCGCAAGCTCATCATACATGCCGCGGTCGGGCTGATGCCCGTAGAAAGCCGCCGGAGTGGCGTGGTTGATTCCCACCGTAGTCAGAACGGCCACCTTCTTTCCGCTCGCCTTCGCGCGCGTGGCAATGCTCCGGAGCGAACGCTTGCCGGCATCCACGCCGATCGCTCCGTTATAAGTTTTCGAGCCTGTGGCCAGAGCGGTGCCTCCGGCTGCGGAATCCGTTATGGGGTTCGAGGCCGAAAAGGATGTGGCGATACCTGCAACGGGGAAGCTTCCAAACATCAGCTTCTCAACTCCGATACGCCCCTGACCTGCCGCCAGATACATTTCGGTCGTATTCACCTGATTCACCCCCATTCCATCTCCGATAAAGAAGAACACATACTTGGCCTGCTGGGCATAAGTGCAGACACCTGCCAGCAAAAACAAAAACACATAAAAAATCCGTTTCATAAAAGTTATTGTTAAAGATTAATCGTCTGATGCAAATCTCTACAAAGATAAAGGAAATATAAAGTCTGTCCAAGCAAAGGAAACGAACACTTGAAGAACAAACGCATCTTGATTTTATCATAAACACAGAAAACGAATGAAAAAAAGTTTCGCAATACCTCATGAAACCATCTTCTACAATATAATTTTATATAAAACTTGCCTTAAAAGTACCAATCAGAGAAAAAAACTTTCTACTTTTGCAACTTGTAAATAATTAGAACTCATTTGCAAATGAAAATAAGACTCTTGCCATTGATTGCGGCATTCATTGCGGCAACTCCCTTAGTGACTTCATGTCTTGACAGCGAGGAGCAACAAATCTTGTACGACCCGGAAAGCAGCATCACAGGATTTTCTGTGGGTACGCTCCATATTGACCGGATGGGTAAAGACAGCAACGGAGAGGACAGTGCATATATAGACACGATCAACTGTTCCGAATATCCGTTTACAATCGACCAAATAAACCGCACTATCGAGAATAAAGATTCTTTTCCCGTTGGAACATATATAGATAAGGTAGTGACAAGCATCACTTACGATAGCGGAACGGGAGTTCTGGTATACCGCCCGAAAGGTTCTTCCAATGATACGATCTGGTCTTCGACCGACTCAATCGACTTTACCGAGCCTCTGCAGTTTAAAGTATATATGTACAGTGGTTCGATGGGAAGACCTTACACTGTCAAGCTCAACGTGCATCAGATGGAACCGGATACCATCGCATGGAAAGACTTTACTGACCTGTCGTTCAGCGAACATGTCAGTCTGGACAAGCAAACCGCCCTGTCCGTAGACAAAAACATCTATGTCTTCGGAGAAAGCAACGGAAGTACATCCGTCTTGTATACAACAACAAGCAGCGGAAACCCAAGCCAATGGACCGAACTTACTTCTTCCGTTCCTGCCGATATAATAACCGAATCGGCAAAAGTATGGAACGGGAAGATTTACTTCTTAAGCGGAAATGACCCATACAGTTTATACAGCCTTGACCCGGCGACCAATCAGTTTGCAGAGGAAGCAGACATCACAGGCCTTACGCTTCTGGTTGCCCCTGACGACAAACTGGAAAGATTCTACGCGGTTAAGGACGGCGAAGTGGGATACTTCAACAGCAGCATGAAATGGACAAGCGACAGCCCCGCAACTGCAATATTCGGAAATGCGGAAGGCCGGATTTCATCTTATTCCGAACCGCTCTCATACAACGACGGAATCACACGCACAACCATTCTCGTAAACAGCAAGGTTGAAACAGATTCTGCACTTGTGTTCCAACGCCTGTCAAGCGAAAGCGCATGGACTGAAATAAAGCAGAATCAGGCAATGCCCAATCTGGAAAATATCTCTATGATACACTATGACGGCAAACTATATGCATTTGGAGGAGCAAACAGTTCACATACGGCTTTCGACTTCTTCTATAATTCAACCGACAACGGACTTACGTGGTGGAAGACAACAGAATGCATGTATTTTCCTGAAACATTCAAAGGATATTATGACTACGGAAGCTACTCGGCGACCGCAGACTCCGACAACTTCATCTGGATTGTCTGGGGCAATGGAAACATGAGCCGCGGACGGATCAACCGCTTAGGATTCGCTCCCAAATGGTAACTGAACGCAAATGAAAACTGAATGAACAATGTCATATAAGGATCAACTAGACATGAACCGCATCCCAACGCACATAGCCATCATCATGGACGGCAACGGACGCTGGGCAAAAGCACGCGGAGAGGCACGCACCGTCGGCCACCAGGCCGGAGCAGAAACTGTGCATGTCATCACCGAAGAAGCTGCGCGGCTGGGAGTGAAATACCTTACGCTCTATACTTTCTCGACTGAGAACTGGAACCGCCCGGTCGATGAAGTGGCGGCGCTGATGAGCCTGCTCATGGACTCGATAGAAGAAGAAACGTTCATGAAAAACAACGTAAGCTTCCGCATCATCGGAGAAAAAGAAAAGCTCCCCCAGAATGTGCGCACAAGGCTGGAGCAATGTATAGAACGCACAGGAAGAAACACGGGCATGTGCCTCACGCTGGCTCTGAGCTATTCGTCCAAATGGGAGCTGACAGAAGCTGCCCGACAGATAGCCAAAGAGGTGCAGGAAGGAAAAATGAAACCTGAAGACATCTCAGACAAAACCATTGACGCACATCTGAGCACCAGCTATATGCCGGATCCCGACCTGCTGATACGCACGGGAGGAGAAATCAGGCTCAGCAACTACCTGCTATGGCAATGCGCCTACTCAGAGCTGTACTTCTGCAACACATTCTGGCCAGACTTCGGCAAAGAAGAATTATATAAAGCAATCTGTGACTATCAGAAAAGAGAACGCCGATTCGGCAAAATCAGTGAACAAATATAAAACAAAACAATGCGATACCGTCTTTTATTCATCTTATTGATTTTTACCTGCATCTCCTCGTTCACGGCAAAAGGATTTGCGCAAGATAATGATTCTACGGAAGTCGGACAGAAACCGGTAATCCTCTACAACGGAACTCCAAAGAAATACGAAATTGCCGACATCAAGGTCAGCGGAGTCAAGAACTATGAAGATTATGTGCTGATAGGCATTTCCGGACTGGCTGTCGGACAAACCATCACTGTGCCGGGAGATGATATCACATCAGCCGTAAAAAGATACTGGCGCCACGGACTCTTTTCTGACGTGAAGATTCTGGCAGACAAAATAGAAGACAACAAAATTTATCTGTCAATCCAGCTGAAACAGCGTCCGCGCATCACCGACATCGTAATTCATGGGGTGAAGAAGAGCGAACGGGAAGATCTGATGGCGAAGCTGGGCATGGCAAAGGGAACGCAGATTACGCCGAATCTGGTGGACCGTGCAAAAATCCTCATCAAGAAACACTTCGACGAAAAGGGATTCAAGAATGCGGAAGTCAACATCGTGGAGCGCGAAGACCCGGAAAACGCAGAACAGGTTTACGTTGACGTGAACATCGACAAGAAAGCCAAAGTGAAGGTACACAAGATTACCATCGACGGCAACATGGTGCTTACTGACAAGAAACTGAAGCGCACCATGAAGAAAACCAACGAAAAAGGAAAGCTCATCAACTTGTTCCGCCCGAAGAAGTTCATCGAGGAGCGTTATGAAGAAGACAAACAGAAGATCATTGAAAAATACAATGAGCTGGGATACCGTGATGCGCAAATCATGGAAGACAGCGTTTCGCAATACGATGAAAAGACCGTTGACGTATACATGAAGATTTATGAAGGACAGAAATACTACCTCCGCAACATCACATGGGTAGGAAATAAGGTCTATCCGTCAGACTTGCTGAACGAGCAGCTGCGCATGAAGAGCGGCGACGTATACAACCAGAAGCTGCTCAACGACCGTATTTCAAATGATGAAGACGCCATCGGAAACAATTACTATAACCGCGGTTATGTGTTCTATCACCTCGACCCGGTGGAAGTGAATATCGACGGCGACTCCATCGATCTGGAAATGCGTATAACCGAAGGACCGCAGGCAAGCATCAGTCACGTGAGAATCAACGGAAACGACCGGCTGTATGAAAACATCGTCCGCCGTGAACTGCGTACCCGTCCGGGAGACCTGTTCAGCAAAGAAGCGCTGGAACGTTCCTACCGCGAAATCGCGCAGATGGGACACTTCAACCCTGAAAATATCCAGCCCGACGTGCAGCCGAACTATCAGGACGGAACGGTAGACATCAACTGGGGACTGGAATCGAAAGCGAACGACCAGGTAGAATTCTCTGCCGGATGGGGACAGACCGGTGTCATCGGCAAGCTGAGCCTGAAGTTCACCAACTTCTCGTTCGCCAACCTGTTCAGAAAGAACAACAACTTCAGAGGCATTCTTCCGCAAGGCGACGGACAGACACTGACCATCAGCGGACAGACCAACGGACGCTACTACCAGTCGTACAGCGTTTCGTTCTTCGACCCCTGGTTCGGAGGAAAACGGCCGAACTCGTTCTCCGTTTCTGCCTTCTATTCAATCCAGACTGACGTAAGCAGCCAGTATTACAACTCTGCATACATGAACAACTACTATAATATGCTGAGCGGATACGGCTACTACGGAGGCTACGGAAACTATTACGACAACTACGAATCGTATTACGACCCCGACAAGTCGATTAAGATGTTCGGCATTTCGGTTGGCTGGGGAAAACGTCTGCGCTGGCCAGACGACTACTTCACCCTGTCGGCAGAACTTTCTTATCAACGCTTTATGCTGAAAGACTGGAGCTATCTCTATATCCGCCTGAACAACGGCGACTATATGAACACAGGCAACTGCAACAACCTGAGCCTGAACCTGACACTGGCGCGCAACTCTACAGACAACCCGATCTTCCCGCGCCGCGGTTCCGAGTTCTCGGCTTCGCTGCAGATTACGCCGCCGTATTCGCTCTTCAGCAAGAAAGACTATTCGACTTACGGAAGAGATAACTACGAAGAGGCAGCCAGCATGTTCAAATGGATTGAATACCACAAATGGAAATTCAAAGCCAAAACGTATACTGCGCTGATGGATATCCAGAAATGCCCGGTCATCATGACCCGCACGGAATTCGGACTTTTGGGACACTTCAACAAGTACAAACGCTCTCCGTTTGAAACGTTCTATGTGGGAGGTGACGGTATGACGGGCTACAGCTACAACTATGCATCCGAAACGATAGCCCTGAGAGGTTATGAAAACGGCGCGCTCACACCCTACGGCGATGAGGGATATGCCTACATCCGCCTGGGAGCAGAACTCCGCTACCCGCTTATGCTCGAAAATTCCACCAGCATCTATGCTCTGGGATTTGTAGAAGCAGGTAACGCATGGAACAACGTAACCGACTTCAACCCGTTCAAGCTCAAACGTTCGGCCGGATTCGGTGTCCGCATCTTCCTCCCGATGATCGGTATGATGGGTATTGACTGGGCATACGGTTTCGACAAAATCAACGGTTCGATGCAGTATAGCGGAAGCCAGTTCCACTTCATCATCGGACAAGAATTCTAAAATGATATGATAATGAAACGATGTATCTTTTCAGCCTTGCTCCTGATTGCCTGCATGGCAACGGCAACGGCACAAAAATTCGCACTGGTAGACATGGAGTTTATCTCCAGACAGATCCCTGCGTTCAGCCAGGCTAACCAGCAGATGGAAGCCTTGTCAAAAGAATGGCAGAAGCAGATTGACGCCAAAGCCGATGAAGCGAAAAAGCTTTATGAGGAATATCAGAATACGGCCGACAAGCTGACCGCTGCACAGCGCACGGCAAAAGAAGAAGCGATAGTGGCCAAAGAAAAGGAAGCTGCCGAACTGCGCCAGCAATATTTCGGCCCACAGGGAGAAATGATGAAAAAGCAGAAAGAGCTCCTTGGCCCGTTGCAGGACAACGTATACAATGCCATAAAAGCCATAGCTACGGAAAAAGGCTATGACGCTGTGATTGACCGTGCATCGGCTCAAAGCATGATTTTCGCTTCGCCGCGCATTGACATCAGCAATGAAGTGCTGGCCAGATTAGGATATTCAAATTAATTTTATAAATTTGCAGGCGGTACTTTGCTACATGCAATTAATTAAATAACAAAATAGAAAACTTAGAATTATGTTGAAGAGAATTGCTTTTTTACTTTTGCTTGTCGCACCGATGAGCGTATTTGCACAGAAATTTGCGTGCTATAAATCGATGGATGTAATTTCTGTCATGCCGGAGTTTGCAAAAGCGCAAACTGACATCCAGGCTATGCAGAAAACGTATGAAGATGAAATCAAAAGAACCTCAGACGAATTCAATAAAAAGTATGCCGAATATCAGGAAGAACAGAAGAACCTGCCTCAGAATATTCAGGAACGCCGCCAGAAAGAGTTGCAGGAACTGAGCGAAAAAGGCATGCAGTTCCAGCAGGATGCTCAGCAGCAGCTGCAGAAAGCATACACTGACATGATGGACCCGATCTACAAAAAGCTGGAAGATGCCGTAAAGGAAGTCGGAAAGTCAGGAGCATACACGCTGGTGTTCGACCTGAACCGCACAGATATTCCTTATATCAACGAAACGGAAGTAAAAGACATTACAAACGATATCAAGACTAAATTGGGCATCAGCCTGACAGCCGTTCCGTATACACCGGCTACACCGGCCGCTGCTACGACAACAGCTCCGGCAAACTAAAGACGGATTTGTAATACAGCATAAATGTCATTTCGAGTCTTACCCCTCGAAATGACATTCTTTTTATCCATTACACCTCAGATACACTGCCCATGTTTCCCCTATCTGCTCAGAAGACCGGCCCCATCGGCGTATTCGACTCCGGCTATGGAGGACTTACCATACTCGGAAAATTCCGCGAACTTCTTCCCCAATATGACTATTTGTATCTGGGCGACAATGCACGCACTCCCTACGGGACACGCTCGTATGAGATTGTATACGAATTCACACTCGAAGCGGTGAAGAAACTCTTCGAACTGGGATGCCCGCTGGTAATACTTGCCTGCAACACAGCCTCAGCCAAAGCACTTCGAAGCATCCAGCAAAACGACCTGCCTCATCTGGACCCTACAAGAAGGGTACTGGGAGTCATACGTCCGACAGCAGAATATATAGGGAATGTCACAAACACCCGTCATGTAGGCCTGCTGGCAACCGCCGGCACCGTAAAGTCCGAATCATATCCACTGGAGATAAAGAAGATATTTCCCGACATACATGTGACAGGCGTTCCATGTCCCATGTGGTACCGCTGGTGGAGAATAACGAATACAGTTCGGAAGGGGCGGATTTCTTCGTGCGCAAGTATATTGAGATGCTTCTGAACGAGGACCCGCAGATAGACACAATTATCTTGGGATGCACGCACTATCCGCTGCTGAAAGATAAGATCCGGCAGTATACGCCAGCGCATATCCGGCTGATATCGCAAGGGGAACTGGTTGCCGAAAGCCTGAAAGACTACCTGCACCGCCACGCAGACATGAATGCCCGTTGCTCGCACAACGGCCGTTGCGAGTTCCTTACAACCGAGTCAGTAGAGAAATTCCGCGAATCGGCATCCGTATTTCTACACGACACAGATGTAAATGTGAGAAGCGTGGTGCTGGAATAGCATCCACGGATGTATGCTTACTTCTTTTTCGCCCGCACCAGGAATGCGCTCAACTCCCACAGAATATAAATCGGCACAAATACCACCATCAGCGTAAACGGATCGGTAGAAGGAGTGATGACAGCAGACAGTATCATAATGGCAACAATCGCATGACGGCGGTATTTCGAAAAAAAAGAGCGGTAAAGAATCCCCAAACGCGAAAGCAGCATCGACACGAGCGGAAGTTCAAATACGATCCCCATCATGAAAATCAGCATCAGAAAGTTGTCCATGTATGAATCAAGAGCCAGCTGATTGGATATGTCAGGGCTTAACTGATAAGTATAGAGAAAGCGCAGAGTCATCGGAAAAACGATGGCATATCCCACTGCACAGCCGATGAAGAACATGACAGTCCCGAAAAGGAATGCCGCACGGATACCCCGTTTCTCGTTGCTGTAGAGTGCCGGACAAATGAACTTCCACACCTCGTAAACCAGGTATGGAAAGGTGCAAAGGAATGCCAGCCAGAACGAAAGGGTAAAGTGCATGAACAACTGTGACGACAGCTTGATATTAATCACCTCAACATGAAACGGCTTGTTCAGAAATTCCGGAACCACAGACGTATGCGAAGCCAGACCGGCAATCGCCCTGTATAAAAAGAAATCATCCCGGCAGGGAGCCATCACCACGTGCTCGAAAAGATAAGGCATAAAAAAGAAGCCGGCCGCCAGAAAAATAGCCAAAGCGATCAGGCAGCGAAGAATCATCCACCGAAGAGCCTCCAGATGGTCCCAAAAAGTCATTTCCGTTTGCTCCTCCATCTTATTCGTCCTTCGTATGCTTGTCCGTATGCTTTTCTCCCTCCTGTATTTCATCCCTGAAGCCTTTTATGCCTTTTCCTATGCCGCGCATCAGTTCAGGGATCTTCCGTCCACCGAACAGAAGAAGTATTATAAGCACAATGACCAGTATTTCGGTCAGCCCGAGACCAAAAACAAGTAAATTTCCCATCTTTCAAACTAAATTTTAAGCACAATCAAATGATGTTGCAAATGTAATCATTTCTTCATTTCTGACAAGGAAAAGTTATGAATATGAAACGCATCCCTCCTCTTACACTCTCATTTTTTCAGAAATACCAGCACAGACTCTACAGTCCAAGTCGCTGGAACATAAAATCTGTGCCGGCAACTTCATCAGTTATCCGGCTTATCCTCCTGTCTTTCCCAAAGCACACAAAAAACGCAGCCGATTTTTCACAAGACCGACTGCGCCCAAAGTTTTATGTCAAACTTTTAAGAGAGGTTATTTTTATTGTTAGTTGTTGCAACTTGTTAATTGTCAAACGGGAAATATACAGGTTCTTGTGTCAAAGTAATCACGTTGTACGGATTATTCTGATCAGTCAACGTAATAGTTGTCGGAGAACCAGCATTATCAGCCGTTACCTTAAACGTGACAGGAGATGAATAGCCGAAAGGCATCAGCAGATAAGCAAATCCTACATTATGATAGAAAATTCCATTGTTATCTCCATCCACTGCAAACTGCATCGCAATCACATCATCGCCTTCAAGTGAATAGTTATAGTACAATTGGCCTGCATAATAACCTCCTGAGGCCAAACTTCCGAAATAAGCACCGAAGTGGCCGCCCTCAGTACCCATGGCAAAGAAATAAAGCTGTTCTCCAGTCAGATTTGGATCTGTAGCATACAGATCCTTCACCTGATCAAAATACAGTTGCGCATAGCTTCCCAACTGGCTGTAGGCAACAAACCATAATCCATTAACAAACGCCTGATTCAACGGAGGAACCACATTTTCCATCACGAAGGCACCGTCAGACGCCCGTAACACCCTGTTGACTCATCATAAACCAGTTCGTCGAATGTTTTGTCGCCCAAAGTCAGCGGAGAATAAAACTTCCATGAGTCGGGGGTCTGGATATATGAGAATGTTTCGGTAACAGTTTCATCTTCTTCCATGTGGCTGACAGAAAGCGTACGATAGGTACGCGCTATTGAATACTCCACTCCGTCCAATGTTATTTTATACAATGAATACTGGTTGCTTGCAGCCTCTATCTGCTGTATCTGTGTCAGATAGCTTTCCCATGAAACATCCTCCGGCATAGGAGTCATCACAATCGTATTTTCCGTTTTCTTGCCTCTCAACACTACTTCTTCCGCAGTGGCCGACATTATGGTGAACTCATAGTCGCCTTCCATACCGAGCCCTACATTCCCGATTCCAAGGCTGTTGTTTGGATCTGAAAAGATATGGAAAATTTCGTTCAGCGTATCGAACGTCAGCGTCGGACCGGCTTGCTCCTTCAAGCGGAAAGTGCTGGTTGAAGTGGCCGCAGGAGAATTGATAATATCTGCTGCCACCGTCGCATTGCCGTCTTCTGTAAACTTCACCAGTACATTATACCCTCCATAGCTCTGTGCACTCGAAGGATAATACTCCATAAGCCAACCATTAGGAGCAGCAGTTAACACCGCCAGTTCCTCACTCATCTTTTCATTGATTCTTTGTGCTGAAGTCTGGCCAAAGATTTCATCTTCTTCCGGTGTACAGGCTGTCAGACAACACACACAAACTACCATCAGTATATATAAAAGTCGTTTCATATTACATTCTTATTAGTTTAATGTTACTAAATCCAATTCGTCAATATGAGTTTCACGTTCCTGTACCTCTTCGTGAAGAGCCTGAATATCCAACCCCCACGAATCCGCAAGATATTGCGTCACCATCTCCAATTTTCGAAGGATTGCATCACGCCCGCTGTAGTCAGGATTTCCAGTTTCATCTACAGAAACGGCCTCGTTCAATATCTGCTGCCATTCTGCATCTGACTTTACGATGTAATTGGCGATTGTTTCCACAAAATCTTCATCAACTGCACTTGACGCATAGGCGGTTACAAATCCGTCCCGACGAGCTGTTGCATCATTAATATTCACCCAACCTGCTCCATAATATTTTCCTGCTGTGATATCATTAAAATCAGTGGAATAGTTTTTAGTCTGATGCAGGATATGGGAAAACTCATGATGCATTGTCTTGAAATACCATTCATTCAGTATTTCCGGATCCAAGCTGCTTACATTCAATGCGTTCACATTAAACAGCGTAATTTTCAAACCACCTTCGGCTGTACCAAGCACCATAGAGCCTCCCGACTTTTCGTATTCGGGCGAACCTACAAAATGAAAAATCTTAGGACAATAAGTACATAGAAACTCTTTCCCCGCCAATTTCTCATAAACCTCCATCCAAAGATATTTCACCAATTTGGCTAGTGCGATAGACTTGTTATAATCTGCCGGAATAACATTGTAATCCATATCCGACTCTTTGTCATCGAAACGGTATTTCAACTCAATATTGTAAGGTTCTGTATAGTTTTTCCAAATCCACTGGTCAAACTCATTACGTACAGGTTCTGTAGTACTATCAAAAATACTCGTCGGATTAAGGTCATCCTCACTGCACGAAGTGAACCCTACTCCCAATAGGGCAGCTATGATAAATGTTCTTATAATCTTCATAATACACAAGTTTTTTAAAGGTGTTTATCTCGGATTAGCTTCCAGTCCCGCATTGATTACATCCTGCGGCAGCTGAATGGCCCTACGCAAATCGTTTGCTTTCAACACGTCAGGATCCAATCCCTCACGATTATGTGAAATCTCAATATTATATCGCTTGATGTCCAGCCAGCGTGAGCCATCGTGAATACATTCCATACGGCGAGCATGTAGAATACAGTGGATAAAATTCTCCTGCTTCACATCTGCAAAAGGAAAGATCGGATTCAAATGCTTCTTCACAGTTCTAGCTCCATCAGAGGTCAACAACCGGAGTATAATCAATGCCGTTATAAAAATCTTCAATCTGCGACTCTGTGAGATTTGAAGTTCCTGACATTGTAATACAAGATGCCCAGCTGTTCAAATCAGCGGTAGCACTGGTATAATCCGGCTGTGCTTTCATTACATAAGCTTCTGCACGGCACAGCAACGTTTCATTAGTAGAGAAAGGTACAATAACAGCATGACGATAACCGATACCGTTTACTTTATCTGTATACTCAAAATACATCATGTATTTAGGGAAATTGATTTTCTGTTCCGGATTATAAATCATCCTGCGGAAAGCGATGTTTGTTCCCCATGGGGCATTTGCCAAGAAAGTTTCACCTTCACACACGCTTCGGTTCATTCCATAACGCAAATTTAGATTCCATGGACCATAAATATAAGGCCATGAGGAGTAAACAGTAGTAATCAGCAAATTAGCTGGATTAGAAGCATCAATATAAGCATCACCAATATTATCCGGGTCAGTATAAACCGTCAATTCAGAATAGCTGCGCAATGATTCCTGCATATTACTGCCTAAAACCTTATTCGCATATTCAATAACCTTTTCATAATTAGACCTGTCTTCCTGCACATAGAACAGATAAAAACGAGCGGCAAAAGCATAGGCGGCCTTCATGTTAAAATGATATTTCGGTACAGTATACAGGTTATCGTCTATCAAAGGCAATGCCGCTTGAATGTCTGCATCAATTTTCTGATAAGTTTCAGCCAATGTACCGCGAGAATATGTAGGACTTACAGTCGTTTCCGGCTCAGTCATATAAGGAATACCTAACTGATCGGCAGCAGTTCCCGGGTTATAAGCCTGACAAAAAGTATTGACTAAAATAAAGTGCGCATACGCACGGCATATCAAAGCTTCGCCTTTCTGCGGATTCAAGCTCTTAGGATTACCCAACTCTTCAATTGACTGCAATGCTTGATTGGCTGCTCCAATCGCAGTATAGCACTCATCCCAAAGTCCCTGAGGACAGTCCTGATCGGTGTCCGCATCAATGTCTTGCCACAGATAAGCCTGCTCAGTAGCCTGTGTTTCGACATCATACAAACTTCCGTTATCGGCCGTATTGTCTGAAGCCATTTCGAACATTGCCACAGGATAAGCACCCGGATAAGCTGACACTAACAGTGAGGTAATTTTTTCTTCCGTATTCACTTCGGCACGATTGTCTGGTAAAGTATCCAAAAAATCTTCACACGAAGAAAAGCATAAAAGGGCTGTCGCAACACTACTTAATAATATATACTTTTTCATACAATTCTTGTTTTTATTAAATACCTAATCTTAAAGTAAGAGTAAACTGCTTTGGTACTGGAGCAGCCACACCTCCTGTATTAAAGAACTCAGGATCCTGCCCGTTCAGCTTCTTGTCAGCGTAAATAAGGAACAAGTTGGTTGCCTGAAGCTTCAGCGACAGATTGCTCAGCTTCATCTTGTTCGCCCAGTCTTTCGGGAAGTCATAGGTCAATGAAATTTCTTTCATACGGATGAAATCACCTTTGGCAATACGATCCGTCGAATAATTGTAAGCGTTATATACACGGCTCAGGTAAGGATCCAGTTCATTCATACGCTTGTCAGCAATGACGGGAACTGTAGTCAGCTTCTCGTCGCCAGGAAGAGTCCAACGATTGATAAACTCTTTAGGAGTAGCGTCCAAATCCGAGTATTCATTCGAGTATACCGGATCCAGACGAACCACATTACCGAAAGAATAAGTAATAAACACATTCAGTTTCCAGTTCTTATAAGTGAACACGTTACCGAAACTACCCGTAATTGTCGGATCGGTGGGACCTTCATAAATCAGGTGGTCTTTCATATCACGTTCCTGGAAGTTAATGGTGGCACCGCTCGAAACGACATTATTCTGCTCATCCACAATCTGCGGCAATCCGACTTCATTCAGTCCCTTGAAATCATAAGAGAACAAGGAACGAACCGGATAACCTTGCAATGCAAAACCCACACCCGAAATCATATCAATGACACGTGCATTGGATTCCAGCTCTGTCACCTCATTCTTTGCTTTCGAAAAGATGAGGTCTGTGTTCCATTTGAAATCCTTCGTGTCAATGTTGCGTGTCGACAATGTAAACTCAAATCCATGTGACTCCATACTTGCCACATTGGCAAACTTGCTCGTGAACCCTCCTACGCCCATCGTATTAATAATACCAATCAAGTCGTAATTATTGCGTTTATACCAATCGGCCGCCACATTGATACGGTTATTCAAGAAACCTATTTCTGCGCCAATATTCAGTTCATGCTTCTTTTCATAGGTCAGTTCACTGTTTTCCAAGTCAGATATCTGCAAACCTGATTCAGACACACTGGCAAACGGACGGTAAGGATTGTAAGCCTGTATAATCACGCGCGAATTAGACACATCTGCCGGACCGCGATCTGCAGTCAATGAATAAGAAGCCTTCAATGTCAGATTGGATAATGTCGGCTGTAATTTTTCGAACCAGTCTTCTTCGTGCATATTCCATGCTGCTGATATGTTCCATGTTGGAAGCCATCTGGCCGAACGGCTCTTTCCCAACTTATTGGAACCTTCATAACGGACAGTTCCATTGAACGTATATTTTCCTTTGTAAGAATAAGTAGCCGTTCCAAAGAAAGCTACATCACGGGTACGCGTATCCGTCACTGTATAATAATTGCTGTTTTCTTCTTTTCCCTGTTTAAAGAACAGATAATCATAGTTTGGAAGCATACCCATATCATACTGCATTCCCACGCCATTAAACCATGTATGACTACGGTCAGTTGCGTTCAACTCCATACCCCCAAAGAAATTAAAGATATGATTGTCAAAATATGTGTCGTTATAACTTACTGTTGCGCGGAAGTCATAGCTTCGCATTGTATACTTGGTTTCCTGGTAAAACCGCCCACCGGCAACACGGAAACAGGCAACGAATTCACTACATCCGGATCTGTATAAAGCCACGGATTGGCGTCACGCATGGTAGCATCATCCATAGCCCGGTATGCCCATGCTTGATTTGAATAGTCTGTAATCTTGTGTGTCTGCGTAGTCGTTGAGAATTTATAAGCACCAAGAGCAGCCAATTCCACCTTCCTGACAGGCTTCCATCTCAATTCGCCCTGATATTTCATATCAACCACGTCCAAATCCATATAATTATTGTCCAGTTCATGCAGAATATTAAATGGAGCATAGTTACGTACATAATATTCATTCGGATCAAGCGCACGTGACGTATTCAATGCATACGAATACGGATTGATATCAAAGTCACGCCTCACTTCACCGCTCACCGGATCCAGTGTAGAGCTGAGTGTACCAGGAGCACGCTGCTTACGATAAGAAGCATTGCCAATCAGATTCAGAATAAGATGAGGGGAAATGTTATATGTGGCATTGATATTCGCTGTATAACGCTGCACCTTGCTCTGCTTTGTCCACCCGGGATCGTTCATAACACTCAGCGAAGTATAATACGATGCTTTCTCCGTACCGCTAGTCATACTAATGGCATGGTTTTGTGATACACTATTATTAAACAATATATCAAACCAGTCTGTATTACGATATTCCGCCTCTCGCAAATAAGCATTTTTGGCTTGAAGTGTATTTGCCAAACCAAAGCCTGAAGTAGAATTATAATCGTTAATCAAGTGATACATTTTTCCATACACACCACTATCAGAAGCACGATACACATCCGAGAAATTTAAGTATCCATTGCTCTCCATAGTCTTGTACACATCCATCTGCTGTTGTGAATTCATAATGTTAAAGTTACGATAGCTCGGTTTCAAGCGCATCGTAAACTCGCCCGTATAGCTTATTTTATTCGTGCCAGCCTTACCCTTCTTGGTAGTAACAACAATCACACCGGCCATAGCACGCGCACCATAAATAGATGTGGCTGAACCGTCCTTCAAGATCTGAAAGCTTTCGATATCATCAGCATTCAGACCTGAAATGGCAGAACTGATAAGCGTAACGGCATCACCCGATGAAAGATCATCTGAATCCACTTCAGTAACATCCTCCATGATCACACCATCCACCACCCATAAAGGTTTGGAACTACCATAAATAGACGTAGCACCACGCACACGGATTTTAGGAGCCGTACCAAATGTTCCTGACACATTCTGCACCGACACACCGGCTGCACGTCCCTCCAACGCACGGCTGATTTCAGGAACACCATCCAGTTTAGCATTCTCTCCTGAGATCTTAGAAGAAGCACCCGTAAACAAACGCTTGTCCATTCGCTGCATACCTGTAACGACCACTTCGCCCAGCACTTCCGAATCGGACTCCATCTTGACTACCATATTTTTTTTTGCTTTCACGACCGTAGTCTTCATTCCGATGTAGCTTATCTGCAACTTCACCCCTTCCGCCACATTCAAGGTAAAACGTCCGTCAATGTCTGTAATCGTACCCGTCTTGGTCCCTTCTACCATGATTGAGGCCCTACTATCGGCTCATTGTCTTCCGAAGATACAACAATCCCCGAAATTTTTTGAGGACTGAGCCATCGCCCACCCAATTCCTATCAACAGATAGAAATAAAAAATTAAACATCTTCTCATAAACTCTATAAATATTAACATTCAATCAGCTGCGAATATATATACTAAAATTTATAAAAACAAGGAAAATACAAAAAATATGTCATTTCATAAACAAATTCCCATTTCTACAAATAAAGCAGAAATATATAACGAATCAACAAACAAAACGCAGTTAAACTTATTTTTAATAGTAAAATACACACTATATCCAGTGATTTAAAACAATAAAAAGCCATAGATTCGGACTTAAACGAAAAACAAATCATTTACATTTTTCAATAAAATAAAGATATAACAATCAAAATGTCACAACAACCACCCACCGCCAAAAGCTAAAATATATATACAAGTTGCAAAAATATATTCATCAAGCATTGCCCTTTCATTTCCCCATCCGCTAAACTTGCAACGCAAGGCACCCTTTTTTCATTGTATAACAGCCAAAGTGGAAGCACAAAAAAAGAAGGACATGACAGGAATGCATCCACAGACTGCTGCCCGAACTGAGAACAGTCCATGATGCACCTCCCGGCACATCCTTCCCTATATATACCTCTAATATTTTATTATCTGCTCAGCTCGCGCGAACGCTCGCCCAGATAACCGCCGTGATGGCGCTTGCTGTACTCCTCGATCGTAAATCCAGTACGCCTCATGGTTTCTACCACCAGAATGTCACCGATTACGGTCATTACCGTAGTCGATGTGGTGGGAGTCATGCCCAACAAACAGACTTCATCGGGGTGTCCTGTCGCCAGACAGATATCCGCAACGTGCGCCAACGGACTTTCCGGATTTCCGGTAATAACGATTTTACGCAATGACGGATCCAGCTTTGCCGCCAATTCGGTCAGCTCCACAATTTCGCGCGTCTTCCCCGAATTAGAAATCAACAGCAAGAGATCATTCTTCTGCAGAATGCCCAGATCTCCATGCTGAGCTTCACTGGGATGCAAAAAGACAGAAGGGATTCCGGTAGAACAGAAAGTGGTAGCAATATTCATCGCTATCTGACCGGCCTTTCCCATGCCGCTAGTCACAAGCTTTCCACCCTTCTCATGCACTTGCTCCACAATCAGCGACACCGCTTTTTCATATGCGTCGGTCACCGGTATATTCAACACAGCCTGAGCTTCCTGCTGCAACAGTTCCTTAATAGTAGTTTGAATCATAAGCCAGATTATATAAATTACATTATTTGTCAAGCATGGCAACCAGTTCGTCAAAAGAGCCGGCCACCAGAATATAGTTATCAATGGAACGGTGAGTGAAATGAAGCCTCCCGAGTTTCTCAAAGAAACGCAGCATTTCATCCCAGAACCTGTCTACATTATATAATATTACCTTCTTGTTGTGGTATCCGATCGAAGCAGAAGCAGCCACATGAAAAATTTCATCCAGCGTGCCGATTCCCCCGGGAAGAGCCACCATCACATCAGACTCCTGCAGCATCAGATCCTTCCGGTCGCTCAAGTTCACGGCATGAAAGTTAATGTCGAGCAAATCGCTCACCCTCCCCGAGTCTTCCAGCTTTGTAGGAACAATTCCCATCAGCATCGCCCCGTTCGCTTTCGCCGCCTGCGCAACAACTTCCATCAGCCCCGTGTTTGACCCGCCATAAATCACCCGCTTCTTGTGCTGTCCAAGCCAGACGCCCAATTCTTCAGCCTTTTCCTTATACACTGGTGCTATCAGGTCGGAAGCGGAGCAGAATATGCCAATCTTATCCATTCTTGTTCTTCTTTCAATTTATCAATACAATGCAAATATCTGTATTTTTTTGAGGAAAGACAATAACTATTGTTGTAATTTTGCCAAGTCAAACCGAATAAGCAAAAAAGAACAATGCCAGTTTCAACATTCATACTGCCCAACGGACTGCAAATCATCCATTCATCAAGCCCTACAGATGTGGCCTATTGCGGATACGCAGTAGATGCGGGCACACGCGACGAATTGCCTCAAGAACAAGGCATGGCGCATTTTGTGGAACACCTCATTTTCAAAGGGACAAAAAAACGCCACGCCTGGCACATACTCAACCGGATGGAAGTTGTGGGAGGTGACCTGAACGCCTATACCAACAAGGAAGAAACTGTTATCTACAGCGCATTTCTAAAGGAACATTTCAGCCGGGCAGCCGAACTGCTGACAGACATTGTCTTCAACAGCACTTTCCCTCAAAATGAGATAGACAAGGAGGTGGAAGTCATCATCGATGAAATCCAAAGCTACGAAGACAGTCCCTCGGAGCTGATTTTCGACGACTTCGAGGAACTGATATTCCCCGACCACCCGTTGGGAAGAAACATTCTCGGGAAGCCCGACTTGCTGCGTGAATTTACCAGCAGCGATGCGCTGAACTTTATCGGCAGGTACTACAGGCCCGACAACATGGTGTTCTTTGTCCAAGGAAACATCCCGTTCGACAAAGTCGTGCAGACGATGGAAAAGATAATGACACTGGCCGGGATACAGCCTCAACCGGGAGAAAGAGTCAAGCGCACGGCACCGCACCCTTATTCCCCCTGCCAGCGCATACTGAACAAAGACACCCACCAGTCTCACGTCATGATTGGCGGCAGAGGATATGACGCACACAACGAACGGCGTACAGGCCTGTATCTGCTGAACAACATTCTGGGAGGCCCCGGGATGAACAGCAAACTGAACATCGCGCTAAGAGAGCAGCGGGGACTGGTTTATAACGTAGAGTCAAACCTTACCTCCTACACTGACACCGGAGCATTCTGCATTTATTTCGGCTGCGACAGGAAAGATGAAGAAAAATGCATAAAGCTGGTTCATAAGGAACTTCAGAAAATATGCGAGAAGCCTATGACTTCCTACCAGCTGAACGCAGCGAAAAAGCAAATCATCGGCCAGATAGGCGTAGCAGGCGACAACTTCGAGAACAACGCCCTTGACATGGGAAAATGCTTTCTTCATTACAAAAGATACGAAGAAAAAGAAGAAGTGTTCAGGCGCATCGAAGCACTTACTCCGGAAGAACTGCAGGATATAGCGAATGAAATGTTCTCTGACGGATACCTGTCAACGCTCATCTATCACTGAAACATAAAATAACACCAAATAAATACATTTTTCGCCCACTTAGTACAATATAAAAACACAATATCCACAAACGTGTTTTTCTGTCTTTTCACAAAAGGTTTAAAGTTTGTAACTTGGAACTGTTTTTAATGAAAGGACGATGATACATAACACTGCAACAAACAAAAAGATAGAAGAGAAGCTGGCAGAATGGAAAAAACAAAAGCACTACCTTCGCCCAAGAATCACAATCATGCATCTCAGCAAGGCTATAGGCATCAACCGGACATATGTATCCAACTTCATCAATAATACCTACGGACTGAACTTCAACACATGGATCAACCACCTCCGGATAGAAGAAGGCAAAATCAAAATGTCGCTCTCCAACCGGAGAAATCTTGCGGAGATTGCCGAACAGGTGGGATTCACCGACCTCGCGCATTTCAGCAAACAGTTCAAGAGCAAGGAGGGCATGTCCCCCTCCGAATGGAGAAAAAACGCATAAGGCCTTTATACATGGAGCGAACATGAGCAGAACCGGCAAGCAGCCTGTCGGTTTCCACAGGGTATCTGAGCTCCAAAAGACACAAACAGGCGACTGCACGATACTCTCTGTATCCGACACCATGCCGGCTCGAACGGAATTGCTGATGCAAGAGCCTGCCGTTTTAGAAACTGTTTTGAATTTCTTCAAAAAGTTTTTCTTGGCTTGATGTATTCGTTTTCGTGTGTGCTTTGGGCTATTTTTTGGTCTTTTCCGCTTCTGTTCTTCGTCAGATAGCCCGCTATCTTCCTCATCACACAAACGGAAATGCCTCAAAAACTCATCCCAAATCAGCACACGATAAATTCAAAACTGTTTCTTAATTTTCCAATAAAGTAATGTTCATCAGGCTCTGAAAGCTGCCGATTCTAGCAAAACAGTCTGTCTTCAGGCTAAAGACATGCATCTTCAGGCTGAAGATATATATATCCAGACTGGAGATCTGCATCTCTAGACTGGAGATTGAATTTTCCACAAAAAATTCCCTTTTTCATCGGATGAACAAAAAAGATACTCCCTCCTTCCAACAGGATAGGCCAACAATTTCGCTTCACATGCAATTAATGAACGGCAAGGGGAGGTCGGGAAACTAAAAATTAGTATCTTTGCTCTCTCTAAAAACAAGCAGACAAACAAATTATATAACTACGATGAAAATAGAAGACAGACTGGCTGCCGCTGCCGCGGATGCCGTGAAAGCACTTTACGGATGCGAAGCCGCTCCGGGAACGCTGCAACTGCAAAAGACGAAAAAAGAATTTGAAGGACATCTTACGCTGGTGGTTTTCCCTTTCCTGAAGATGTCAAGAAAGAGCCCTGAACAGACCGCTCAGGAAATCGGCGAGTACCTGAAACAGCACGAACCTGCCGTAGCGGCATATAACGTGATAAAAGGATTCCTGAATCTTACCATTGCACCGCAAATATGGATTGAAATGCTGAACCATATTGACGCCGATGCAGAATGGGGAATCACGAAGGCGGGGGCAAACGCTCCGCTGGTCATGATCGAATATTCATCGCCCAACACCAACAAGCCGCTGCACCTGGGACACATGCGCAACAACTTGCTGGGCAATGCTTTGGCAAACGTAATGGCCGCCAATGGGAACAAAGTGGTAAAGACAAACATCGTGAACGACCGGGGCATCCATATCTGCAAATCAATGCTGGCATGGCTGAAATACGGCAACGGAGAAACGCCGGAATCCTCAGGCAAGAAAGGCGACCACCTCATCGGCGACTATTACGTGGCTTTCGACAAGCACTACAAAGCAGAGGTGAAAGAACTTCAAGCTAAATACGAAGCGGAAGGAATGGACGCCGAACAGGCTAAAGCCAAAGCCGAAGAAGAAGCGCCGCTGATGAAAGAGGCGCGCGAAATGCTGCGCAAATGGGAAGCGAATGATCCGGAAGTGCGTGCGCTCTGGGAGAAGATGAACAACTGGGTATACGCCGGATTCGACGAAACCTACAAGATGATGGGAGTCAGCTTCGACAAGATCTACTATGAATCGCAGACGTATCTGGAAGGTAAAGAGAAAGTGCTTGAAGGACTTGAAAAGGGACTGTTCTACCGCAAGGAGGACGGATCGGTATGGGCCGACCTCACTCCGGAAGGACTTGACCAGAAGCTGCTGCTGAGAAGCGACGGCACATCGGTCTATATGACGCAGGACATCGGAACAGCCAAGATGCGCTTCGAAGACTATCCTATCGACAAGATGATCTACGTAGTAGGAAACGAACAGAACTACCACTTTCAGGTATTGTCAATCCTGCTCGACAAATTGGGATTCAAATGGGGAAAAGACCTCATCCACTTCTCCTACGGAATGGTAGAACTGCCGGAAGGCAAAATGAAGAGCCGTGAAGGTACAGTTGTCGACGCAGACGACCTGATGGAAACGATGATCGAAACGGCGCGCGAAACCAGTGCCGAGCTGGGCAAGCTGGACGGACTGAGCAAGGAAGAAGCAGAAAACGTGGCACGCATCGTAGGACTCGGAGCGTTGAAATATTTCATCCTGAAAGTGGACGCACGCAAAAACATGACTTTCAACCCGAAGGAATCGATCGACTTCAACGGGAATACAGGTCCGTTCATACAATATACCTACGCACGTATCCGCTCCATTCTGCGCAAAGCTGCCGAAGCAGGAATCAGCCTGCCCGAAACGCTTCCCGCTGACATAGAGCTTAATACAAAAGAAGAGGAGCTGATACAGAAACTGGCTGATTTCCGTACCATCGTAAAGCAGGCCGGAACAGACTACAATCCGTCTATCCTTGCCAACTATGCATATGATCTGGTGAAAGAATACAACCAGTTCTACCACGACTTCAGCATTCTACGTGAAGAAAACGAGGCACGCAAGATTTTCCGCCTCGTGCTGAGCAAGAACGTAGGGAAAGTGGTGAAGCTGGCCATGGGACTGCTGGGAATCGAAGTTCCCGAACGCATGTAATCCGCAAACAATGGCAAAGCCCAAATTTTATACTGTCTGGAAAGGCGTCTGCCCGGGGGTATACTCCTCGTGGCAGGACTGCCAACAGCAGATCAAAGGCTTCAAGGGAGCCATGTACAAGTCTTTCAGCACGAAGGAAGAGGCCGAACGGGCGTTGGAAGAACCTGCCCATCTGCATTGGGGAGCTCAAGCCCAGACGCCGCCTCTCGCCGACAGGCTTCCTGAAGGATTCAACACCAACTGCCTGGCTGTAGACGCTGCATGCAGCGGCAATCCGGGACCTATGGAGTATCGAGGTGTTTATCTAGCCACCGGCGAACAGATTTTTCACTACGGACCGGTTTACGGGACAAACAACATCGGTGAATTTCTGGCCATTGTCCACGGACTCGCCCTGCTGAAACAGAAGAATCTGCAGATGCCCGTCTATTCGGACAGCAGAAACGCCTTAAACTGGGTGAAACAGAAGCAATGCAAGACCAAGCTGGAACGTACAGACAAAACCGAAGCCTTGTTCCAGCTCATCGGACGGGCGGAGAAATGGCTTAAGGAAAACAGCACCAACTGTCCGGTATTGAAATGGGAAACTGACCGGTGGGGAGAAATACCCGCAGACTTCGGAAGAAAATAACTGCCCCTCCAATCTCCTTCAAGGGGAAGTTGAGGGGAGTTCCTTTTTTTAATTGTATAGTATCTATATGAAAAAAAGATTCCTTTATCTGGGCCTGTTCTTCGCAACAGCCCTCTTGCTGTTCATCTTCCAGAAACCGCTCTTCATGCTCTACAACGACAGCGTGGGAAGAGGAGTGCCGTTGGCCGAATACTTCCGGGTCATGTGGCACGGGGCAAGCCTGGACGCAGCCGTAACCGGTTATCTGATAGCACTTCCATGGCTCGTCACACTGATCAGCGTGTGGTTCAAGAAGTTTCCGCTCCGGAAAATACTGACAGGATATTATGCACTGATTGCCTTGCTCATATCACTCATCTTCATGGGCGACATGTCCCTCTATCCGTTCTGGAACTTCAAGCTGGACGCTTCGGTGTTCTTCTATCTCGAATCTCCACAAAACGCAATGGCCAGCGTTTCCGCCGGATTCGTCATCCTGAGAATCCTCTGCATCCTGCTGCTTTCGGGACTGGGCACCTGGATTCTGTACCGAATCACACCGCGTATGCTTCCAGCCGTCGCAAAGAAATTATGGGGAAGCTTCGGACTGATACTCACAGGAGGTATCATCTTCCTCATCATTCGCGGCGGAGTGACCGAGTCGACTTCAAATATCGGACAGGTATATTACTGCAACGACGAGTTTCTGAACCATTCCGCCGTCAACCCGGCTTTCAGCCTGCTGGCATCGGTCAGCAAAACCAAAGACTATGCAGAACAGTTCAATTACTTCGGAGAAGCAGAACGCGATTCACTGTTCAACGGACTGTATCCGGTCAAAGGTGAAAACACGGCGGAACTGCTCAAAACCAAACGCCCCAACATACTGATCATACTGATGGAAGGGTTCGGAGGAGCAATGGTGGAATCGCTGGGAGGAGGAGTGAAAGGCGCCAGTCCGAACATCGACCGGCTTTCCAAGGAAGGAATCTGGTTTTCCCGATGCTACGCAAACAGTTTCCGGACAGACAGAGGCACTATCTGTACGTTCAGCGGATACCAAAGCTTCCCGGATCTGTCTGTCATGAAAATACCGGCAAAAAGCCGCACGCTTCCTTCCATTGCCGAAAAGTTGGCGAAGGAAGGCTACCGTGCGGATTTTCTGTATGGAGGCGACATCAACTTTACAACATGAAAAGCTACCTGCTGGGAAGCGGCTACCAGCATCTGACGGCTGACATCGATTTTCCGTCCAGCCAGCGGCAAAATGCTTGGGGAGTAAACGACGACATCACATTCGATTATCTGTATGACCAGCTCATCGGGCGCAAGGAATCTCCCTGGCACACGGCATTCCTCACCCTGAGCAGCCACGAACCGTTTGAGGTGCCTTTTCACAAGCTGGAAGAAGCACGTCCGAACGCATTCGCTTTCACCGATGACTGTCTGGGGCGGTTTGTTGAACGCATCCGCAAAACTCCGGTATGGGACAACCTGCTGATAGTCTGCCTGCCCGATCATGGCTTCTATTATCCGGAAGAAGGACATCCGCAAGACGAACGTATTCACCGCATCCCGATGCTCTGGCTGGGAGGTGCGATAAAGCAGCCGATGGTTGTAAACAAGATCATGAACCAGACAGACATGGCCGCCACATTGCTGGCTCAAATGGGAATCAGCCACGAAGAATTCAGTTTCAGCCGGAACGTGCTGGGAGAAGAATACACCTATCCTTTTGCCTACTGGACTTTCGGAGGAGGGTTTGCCTTTGCGGACAGTACGGGAGTCACGCTGTTTGACGTGAATGCCGACCGCCCGATACTGGAGCGTCCGGCAGCCGACAAGAACCGTATACTCCGCGGCAAGGCAATACTGCAAAGCTCGTACGATGACTTGGGGGCAAGATAAAAAGAAAGACAAAGGCACAGAGAATGAAAGCAGACGCTTATATCTCCGTGCCCTTTTCAAAAGACGCTATAAAACCTCAATGCTGTCAATCAAGCACAATCTGTGCAGTATGTGTCCGCCCACGATAAGCTCTCTCCTCATTGAGCGAAGTGAATGTATATGACTGAGATTTGCGGTTCTTTTCTACCGTTACGGTCAATGTGGAAAGATTGCGTGCCGGATCCGAAACAGAGACGTCAAACGCTGTTTCACCCGATTTCTTTACCATCAGTGCACACGGATTGTCCACCGTAATGAGCAGCCCGTCCAGACTTATCTCTCCTTTCTTATAGAATATGGCCTCAACCGTTCCGTCACGAGAGTCACTCACCGCCTGCACATCCGCCGTATTGCTGATAATGTCCACATTACAGTTATACGTTTGCATAGCCGACTTTCCGATGCCAGGAACAAGTATATAAGCATACGTAGCCGGAGCCTCAGCTGTAGGGTTCTCGTGATTGATCCAGATAGTGCATACATCCTCGCTTACAGCATTCTTGCTCTGCGATTCGTTGATGTCGAACCATGAGCCGGAACGGCTTCCTTTCGTTATGTTTACTTTCTGTTCAACAGGGAAGAAATAACCTACATTCCGATGCCAGATATAATCTACAGGCTGATCTGTAACATCGGAAGCGACCATTGTTTCCGCTCCTCCGACAGAATATATCGCATCTCCCTCTGCAAGGCATTGTTCAACCGCCGTATTGATCGGATCTGACATCGCAGCCTGAATATCGCTTCCCAGACATACGATACGGCCATCAAGGAAGAAATATCCCTTGCGCGCTGACATATCCAGCCCGTCATTCCTATAAATGGAGCGGAATCCGGCCAGTCCGGTCTTTCCGTCGGACAACCCTCCGCAGAAGTCGGCTTCTCCCCGTACGCCCCATTCGGCAGCCAAAGGTATTTCGCTAACCTGCGGACAAGTGACTCCTGGCACACGTGTCCAGTTCCACACAGGGAAGATATTGTAATATTCATCCCCTTCTACACCCAGCGAAAGCGAACCGTCGCTCATAAAATATCCTTTCAGATTCTCCAGATTACCGTTTTCGCAACGGGAAGTACGGTTAGACGAAAGACGCAATCCCACAGAATAGTCAGGACCTTGATAAGCAAGATAGTCACCAATATAATGATAGACAAGGCGGCCGGACTGAGAAGTGTAATCCGCACTTCCGTTCAGCAGAGCAATTCCCTGCTCGTAATCAGCCGCATGCTCCGGATCAATCTGTTTCAATTTTTCCAAAGTGCGGGTAAAGGTAGTACAATTGAGCGCATTTGCACGGCTCACGCTTCTTCCCACGACATTGAAAAACTGTACATGTCCGCGAATACTCGGAAGATAAGTGTCGCACACGAAGCTATGGAGCGTACGCAACTGGTTAGCCGTGGGACGATAGTCAGTACCTACAGTATAAGTTGCCAAACGAGTCACCCCACTAAGCATTACAGGAGCATAACCTCCGATGTAAAGCTGTGCTCCGTGCTGGAAGTAAGAATAGTCGTATTGTACTCCTTCCTCACCCGGATTCACCTGATCTAACGGGCGGAATGTATGAAACACTGCATAATCTACTGTTTCCTTATCCGACTGCAAGCATCCGCGATAGAACCAGTGCAGGGCGACATCCGACTTGTTGGCTCCTGTCTGTTCCGACGGGTTTCCCCCATCTTCTACAAACCATTCGAGCAAGTCACTCTCCAAATCTTCAGGAAGAGCTGTTGCTCCATAGCGCATCAATATAAGAAGCACGCATACATCTTGCGGAACGGAAATCTGATTGTGATACCAGTTATCACTTGCAGGACGCACCGCATTCCAATAAGTCAGACCGTTTACTATTGCATTATACAAATCCTCGTTGCCATAGAGCGAACTTCCTTCGGTCACATAAGCCTGTACCATCGGTTTGAGCCGGCTCACATGCTGCAAGGGAACCCATTCGGGAGTATAGGCGGTGGAAGAATAGTCTATATCTGAAAACGAACCGTTTTCCGTGATCTGCCCCATCCACTTCTGCGCATTCGCATCGGCTCCCGTGGGAGTAGAAGGAAGGTTTTCATCCTTCACTCTTCCCATCATCTTCTGACACATTTCCACAAAAGCAGGGTCTGGAGTTTCGGGTTCTTCCCCCTCGTCGGGAAGAGGAGTTTCCTGCGTTATAGGGTCTTCATCGCTGCATGAAACAAGCATCTGCGAAAGTCCGCCCAAAAGAAAGGCAGAGCCGCAGAGGATACACAAATATCTCAATCGCATCATATTCTTTTGTTCTTAAAGTTTTCACTATAAAGTTAATGTTTTTTCCCGGCCCATTTCCCCGGAGATATCAGTACATCTCCGGAAAAATGAGCGGTCAAATTTATTCTTCTGACGGGTCAACTGTTTTCAGGGAAACGTCATCAAGATAGAAATCTAATGGAGCTGTATCCTTATTCTTGAATGTCTTACCAGCATAATCCCATGTCTGATGTATATAAACCCCTAAAATAATCAATACATTTTCAGGAATCTCCACATCCACACTATAAAGAGTCCATTCTGTTCCAGCTTCTCCCGACAAGACAGGATACATAAAATTAATCTGACTAGCAGGAGCATCCTTATCTTTAACTATTAGAGATTCTGTTCCTTTATCATCTATATAAATGCAGTTTGCTACATCAGGATTTTGCTGAGAATTGACAAACTCTACATCTTCTTCCGTACTAAAGAAAGCTATATAAGCATAGAAAGGAGAATTATCTGTCCTATTACTTTTAGCATAGAAACTCAAACGATATTTGCCTGCAGACACATTCTGTATTGGATAACGAACAAAAGCTTGCCATCTGTCTTTAATATTATCAGTATGATATCTCAAAGACTTTCCTTCCTCTTCACTGACAATCTCCAACGTTGTATTATTCCCAACCGGTCCTTTAGCAAACCAATGATTCACTTGACTCACGATGGAATTTCTCGTTGCACCTGGATTATTCAGAATCCCCGGTTCCTTCCCAGCATCAAACGCGCCCTCAAAACTGCCGTTCTTTACAACTTCAACAGGGACGAAGATTTCTTCTTCCTCTTCCTCATCAGGCTCATCACCTGCAAGCTGGTAATAGTTCACATAGTCAATCTTCATCTCAGCAGGAAAAACCGATGTGTCCACGCCCCAGTTTCCACCTTCAGTTCCGCCTACAGCCAAACTGATCGCCAAATAGAAAGGCTGGTCGAAAGGCCATACATCTGCTCCGGCATCCATATCCTCCTTTGCATAGGAAACTACCACATTGTCGTCAATCAGAATATCCATCTGACGCTTGGTCCATACCAATGAATAAAGATGATACTGTTCGTCCAAGGCATCCATCGCCGTACTTGCCTCCGGCAATGTTTCCAAAGCGCCGCTTTCGGTCTGCGAAGTATGGAAGGCAGACTTTACCGTAGAATGCGCCGCGTCATCACCCCATACATATTCCATCAAATCAATAGCCGCATATTCACCCGGGAACTCATCGGTAGCCGGAAGCAGACGGATGGAGGGCCACAAGCCTCTTCCAACGGGAATCTTTGCTGATATATCGATCCGTCCGCGCTCGAATGAAACTTTGTCGCGCGTAATGACCGATCCCGAAGAATAATCAAAATGATAAGTTTCTCCTGTATAGGCATTCGTTCCGTCATGCGGATCAGCAAATGCTCTCAACACAAGTTTTCCGCTATCCAATTTCACCGCAGACACATCATTGAGATAGTCCTGCAGTTCGCTGTTCCTCTGATATCCCTCTTCGGCTGTCCAGGAAGAAGCAGACGGAAGGCCTTCACCCAAAAAGTCCTCCGACCACACCAGCTGATAGCCCTCGTATACGTTTTCTTTCACATGGGTCACATAAATCCTGTCCATGTTCAAATCATCGTCCTTGCACCCGATAACAAGCGTGCACAGGAACAGTCCGAGAATTATTCTGTTTTTCATACGCTACTTTCTTTTTTATTCCGCAACTTCCCATCCCGGATTCTGGGTGAGATTTCTGTTCACAAACACCTCATTCTGAGGTATCGGATAGAGATACATCTTGTCCTCCCAGGTACGGGTCTGCACCTGTACACGGGTATAGGCGTTGTTCAGTTTTTCAATACCATAGATGTTACGCACCACCTCACCTATTTTCCACCGGCGGATGTCCCAGAAACGATGGTCTTCGAAAGCCAGTTCAATGCGTCTTTCCTTTCGCACCTTTTCACGGAACTCCGCCTGGCCGGAAGCCACTACCGCAGGCATTCCTGCTGCCGCACGCACTTCATTAAGTGCCTGACGCGCAGACTTCACACAATACTCGTCCGTATAGTCCGGGCCCTGCCATTCGTTCATTGCTTCTGCATAGTTGAGCAACACTTCCGCATAACGGTAACCCGGATAATGGTGATATTTCTTCACGGGCGTAACTGGATCGAGCGATACATTCTCGTTCATCAGTTTTTTCAGATAATATCCCGTCAGAGTTCCTCCATCTATCGAAGCACTATTCCTTCCGCCTGCAAGTGGTTCAACCGGCACACCCATCCAGGTCATCCCGTCACCGATAACAGTCAGATACAGACGAGGGTCGCGAGTGGGATTGCCTGCATTGTCATAATACATGTTCGCCACATGCGAAGGATTGTTCCAGTCGAACGGTGTGCCATCCTTCATCTCAAAATCATCTACCAGGTTCTGTGTCGGAGTTGTTCCTCCTTCAGCCCCCTCAAATCCTATAGGCATATTGTTCGCCTCGAACGTGTTGTCCTCATTGTTTTCCGTCCAGAAAATCAGCTGCGGACTGTTCAGTACAATGTTTCCTCCTTCTGCATTGTAAAGCGGGTCGGAAGCAATGGAAGGCAGGGAATATTTGCCCAGCCCAATGACATCGTACGCAGCCTTGGCCGCCGCCTCCCATTTTGCGGAAGCGTCGCCCGTTCCGGCAAAGAGCGGACTTGCCGCATACAGCAATGCGCGAGCACGGATAGCTAATGCAGCCCCGCGGGTCACACGCCCTGTTTCATTAAAGAAGTCCGCCTGGTCTAAAGGCAATTCCGGCGCCACGGCCGCACATTCTTCAGCAACAAAGGCTATCACATCCTGAAAAGATGTTTTTGTAACCGAATTTATCTCATCAAGAGAATAAGTGCGAGTAAGCAAAGGCACATCTCCGTAACGTTTGGCCAGTTCAAAATAATACAGCGCACGCAAGACTCTCACTTCATGCTTGTACATCTCGGTCTTTGCCAGATTGTCTTCATAGTTGGGATCCCACTCAAAACGTTTCAGATTGTCCTCCGAATAATTTTCAAGAAACGAATTGGCATCATGAATCACCCCATAATACGTTCCCCACTTGTCATCTACCAGATTGATAGGACTCCAGGCATTCGAATAAATCTTATATACGGCATTGCTGCTCCAAGTGTATACAGCATTGTCCGTAGCCGATTCGCGAAGTGCATTACTGATCACTCCATAATCTTCCGGGACCTCACGGTAAACAGCCGAAGCCAGCCGGGTAACATTGTTAAAGTAGCCGTAAGCGTCCGACTTGTCCATTCCCTGCGACTCATCAAAATCGAGATAGTTGCAGGAAACGAGGCCGACGGAAGACATCAGTATATAAATCAATTGTTTTCTTAACATAGCATTGTTCTTTAGAAGTTAATGTTCAATCCGAAATAGACGGAAGTCATATCGGGATAGTTTATCGTCAGGTCCTCGCAGTTCATATACTTTATATGATCGATCGAGAACAGATTATTGGCTCTGACATATACCTGGCATTTATCCATTTTCATCGCTTTAGCCCACTTGTCCGGCAAATTGTAATAGATATTCAGGTTGCGCAGCTTAAAATAAGAACCGTTTTCAAGCCACTGCGTACTGTTGCGGAAATTGTTCGCATTGTCAAGCGTTGTCAGACGAGGCACCGTAGCAATATCCTTTGTGTCTTCGGTCCAGCGTATATTGTCTTCCAGATACCACTTTGTCAAATTACTGTTACCATTGCGCATGGGCCAATATACACTCCGCACATTAAGCATCTTGCTGAACTGGCCTACTCCCTGAAATACCATGTCCATTCCAAAGCCACGATATTCAAATCCAAGGTTGATGCCATAATAGATTCCCGGAACCGTAGTAGAGTATCCGATAGGCACAACATCATAGTCATCGATGCGTCCGTCACCGTTCTGGTCCTTGTATTTGATATCACCAGGACGCACATCTGAGAACAGTTGCGAAGGACTGTTGTTGATGTCCTCCCAATCATTAAAGTAACCGATAGCCTCCAGTCCATAGCACTGGCCCACGCGGTCACCTTTTTTAGAAAGATAGTCGTAGGGCTGATATCCTTCTCCATTTTCTTCTACCTCAGTCTTCAGCCAGGAGAATGTACCTCCCACATAATAATTGAAATCACGTCCGGCCTTGTCCGCCCATTTTACGGCCAGGTCAATGCCTTTCGCATTCATTTGTCCAATGTTCTGCTGGGGAATTCCGGTTCCGATTACGGCTGAATACATGTTGGTTCCGTCTACAAGCATATCCTTTCTCTTGTCATAATAACCGTCGAAAGTTAACGACAAGCGATTGTTCAGCATACCCAAATCCAAGCCTACATTATATTTGTCAGACATCTCAATAGTCAGATCTGTTATCGGAAGCGTTCCTGCGATTATTCCTCCGAAACCCACTGGCGGATTCTGGAACTGTGCACCTCCCGCGGTAATCCAGAAGCGTTCGTCCAAGTCATATGCAATGTCATCGTTCCCGGAACGTCCCCATGAAGCACGCAACTTCAGAAAGTCAAATACAGACTGGTTCTTCATAAAGTTTTCATTGGAGATTATCCAACCGGCAGATACCGCAGGATAAGTGCGGAACTTATCTCCATCACTCAGCACACTGGTGCCGCTACGGTTCACCACAACATCAAGCATATACTTTCCAGCATAATTATATCCTCCTGTAAAGATATACGACTGACGCTTGCGTGTATTGTTGCGTCCCATAGGAGTATAAGACTCCTGACGGTATTGCAAAGTTCCGGTCACACCATGCAAGCCGAACGCACGATCATAACCGACCTTCGCATCAATTACCAGACGGATGAACTGGCTGTTCAGCCCAGTGTTCGATACAGACAAGGCACTGTTATCACCCCTCACCTCTTTGCGGGACGTATAATCGCCGGTAGCCGGCAAACGGACTGGTGTATTGATTTCATAATCATAGTTCTTGCTTCCTGTTTCCTGAAACACTGCATCATTATCGTATGCAATCCCGACTTCAGCCTTCAGCCCTTCTGTCCACATCGACAAATCCTGAAGAATCCGCAAGTCAGATTGCAGCAGGCGGCGGTTTGTCTTATAATATCCCACATCCGCAATCTGCGCAATGGGATTCTTTCCGAACATCTCATCGCCTCCCCATAAATTCGTAGTCGTACGGATAGGAAAGGCCGATGCTGGCGTGTGATACAGAGATGCATAAATATTCTCTTCCGTAATGTTCGGACGATTCTCTTCACGCAACAGTCCGAACATAGATAAAGCCACCTTCGTATACCGGGTTACATCAACATCCAGATTCATCCGCACGTTCAGATCATATTTACGCATCTGCGAGTTATAACGTTCCGTAAATGATTTGCTCCATGATTTGCTTAAGATGCCATAATCATTCTTGTAGTTGATCAGTGTATAATAGCGCAGCTTGTCACCTCCTCCACGGAAAGAAATATTGAACTGATTGTTTACCGAATGCTTGCGTTGTGCAGCATCCAGCCAGTCCACGTTAGGATACAAGTCCGGGTTAGATCCATTACGGAAAGCGGTAAGAGCGGCCTGGTCATATTGCAAAGTCAATCCGTCATAATACAAAGCCTCGTTCTTCATCAGGGCATATGTATAACCGTCTACAAATTCCGGCTCATTGACAGGAATTCCCATGCCGTATGTATAGCTTACATCAATATCACGCTCCTTATATTGTCCGCGTTTCGTTGTCACCATAATTACTCCGCTGGCACCTCTTGTTCCCCAAAGCGCTGTAGCCGCTCCATCTTTCAATACGGAAACGCTTTCTATTTCCAGCGAATTCAGATATTCCAGATTACGGGGAATCCCATCAACAACAATAAGAGGTGACCGCCCCATCTGACCATGAATGGACAAACTGGCCCCTCCACTTGAATAGCTTGTATTCTGCTGTACAGTCAGTCCCGGAATCAATCCGTATAGGGCATTGCTTATGTCTGGGGTAGAATTCCTCCAGATATCTTCTCCTGACAGGGTCGCAATCGACTGTGTCTGGTTTTCCGCTGTACGTAAGACTCCCCGGTTCTCAATGGCCGCATCCCGTGATTCAAGACTGACATTCACCACAGGCGAATCAATCCACACACGTTTGCTGCGACAATCCGCATAAACCACTTCTATATAATCACCCTGCTCGGCCTCGATTGCAAAGGCACCGTCCTGATCTGTCAGAACGCTCTTACCCGGATTCCCGACAACAGAAACCACTGCTCCCAATACGGGAAGTTCCCGACTGTCTTTCACGGTTCCGGTTATGGTATGCTGAGCCGCCGCCGACAACGATACGGCTGCAAAACTCAAAGCCAATATATAATTCTTTCTCATTGTTACTATCTTTTTATTTATCATTCATTCTTACCATCCGGGATTCTGAACCAACCCGTACTTCTTGTTGATTTCCTCCAGCGGAATCGGACACAGATAATAGCGGTTACTCCATTCCTCAACCCACACCCGACGGTTTTCCATACCTTCCTTGATTTCATAATGGAAATGACGCTGCTTCACCGGCTTCTTGCTGTCATCCGGATCCAGATAATCCGGATAAATCTCAAGCCTCCGCAAAGGCACGTCCAAATAATCCTTATGTTTCCAACGGACAATATCGTAATAACGCACCTCTTCATAGCCGAATTCCAAAGCACGTTCTTTCAAAATCGCTTCACGCAAGGCTTCTCCCGGAGCAGCCCTTTCCGGAGTCAACGGCCACATATCCACACGGCCCCGCACCAGATTGACATAATCATAAGCTGTACGTCCGAACTCATCCCGCTGCTCTGCAATGCCCAACTCATTCATAGCCTCAGCAATATTCAAATAAACCTCAGGAAGACGCATCAACGGACACTGATAAAACTTGTTCTGCAACTCATTCAACTGATCCTGCACGTGCTTGCGCATAGCAAAGCCTGTATATCCCTGAGCAGCCCAGCGCCAGTTCTGTCCTCCCCCCATAAACTTTGGCTGTTCGCGACCTCCCTGATAGATTTCAGCCTCACGAGCCCAAAACTTGTCGCCGTTCAGAACCACTGTTTCGTACAGACGGGGATCACGCAACTCGTTTCCATCCGCATCAAAGAAAGGATAGTCACGATGATCGGGATTGTCCCAACTGAACTCCGTTCCGTCTTTCATCTGGAACATATCCACATAGTTCAAAGTCGGCGTACAAACCAAATAACGAACCTGATTTATGGCATTTCCATTCAAGTCCCATCTGATCCAGCGGTGGCTGGAGATAAGTACTTCCTTATTATAACGTTCAAAATAACCGGTATAAAAGTCATTCCGGGGATTCCCTGTATCAACCAGCTTGTAGAACTCTCCATTTTCCTGATTCTTGCGGAGAAAATCCAGTCCGGCATCCAAAGCATCCTGCCAGCGGGCATTATCTTGATTTCCCCACCATACATAATGCTTGTCGGCAGCTTCCCCTGCCATATAAGGTTCATTACTGTTGAACAGCGGACTGGCGGCAAAAAGCAGCAGACGCGATTTCAAGGCCAAAGCTCCTGCGGCCGTCATACGCCCGTCATCGGCAGCACTGACACTCCAAGGCAGCAGTTCGGCCGCCTCATCGATCAGCGCACAAATCTTCTGGACAGCCTCCTCCACCGTCATCCGTTCCATATTCATGTCATCATCCGGCTTATAGGCATGATCAACCCAAGGCATACCACCCAAGTTACGGAACATCTGTACATAATGATAGGCAATGATCATCTTCGCCTCTCCTTTGCGTATGCGTTTCTCTTCTTCGGTCATGTCCGGCACCCGGTCAACATTCTCCAGGAAGATATAAGCCTGACGAATGCCATACGTGGCCGAGAACTCGCCATGCTCCTCATTGTACATCATGGAATAAGCACTTCCTGTTGATTCAGAAGATGTCAGCGTACCCTTGTGGTATAGTGAACCTCCCGCCTTGTTATGGTCCGCCAAATCCGTTATTGATTCCAGCACACCCCAATTCAAACGGTTGTTATGCGGCATAAAGTCAGGCAACGAATGATAGACCTGGTTCAAAGCCTGCTCAGCATATACCTTCTTGGCATAAACGCTGTCTATGTTCATTTCATCGCTTATCGGCTTTTCCAGAAACTTGTCACCGAACTTAAAGTCCTCGCAACTCATAAAGGCCAGAGAAGCCAACAAGGCATATCCTATTATATGTTTTTTCATAATCGTATCATTTAAAAAGTTAAGTTGACACCGAAGTTGAATATCTTAACCACCGGATAAGTATCACCATACAGGTCCGGATTCGATTCCGGATCCATAATGCCAAACTTGTCGAATGTCAGCAGATTATAGGCAGTAAATTTCAATCCCAACTGGCTGATGCCGATTTTCTTCAATCCGGAATATCCGGTAAAATTATAGCCTACTGTCAGATTCTTCAGCTTCAGATACGAACCGTCCTTCACCCACAGCGTGGAAGTTGCAGAGTTATGGCTGGAACTGTTGAAAGAAAAACGGGGCTGTGTTGCCGTAGCAGCCGTTTCGGGCGTCCAGCGGTTATCTACCTGATACTGCATCAGACCGCGTGACTCATTGTTGAACGGCTTGCGGAAATGGTCAGCCAGCAGAAGCGAACGCTCGGCTGTTCCCGTCCAGTTCATGGAGAAGAAAAAGCCTTTATAGCTTGCCCCAAAGTTCAGACCGAACGTATAGTTCGGATTTTCCGAGAAACCGATTTTCGTGATATCATGCTCCACATCAATCGAACCGTCGTTGTTCAGGTCCTTGTATTTGGCATCACCCGGATATACGGGAACCGTAGGCCTGGGCAAACCCTCTTTCAGTTCTCCGTCAGCCGTAAAGTCATCTTCAGAATAAAAACCTTCGGCTACATAACCAAATATAGAGCCGACCGGCTGTCCGGTACGCCACATATAAGGTTCATTCGGTTCCACCTCATCCTGAAACACGATTTCATTTTCCGAATGAGAAACGTTCGCATTAATATAATAATCGAAGTTTTCGTTCACCCGCTCAGACCAGCCGATTTCAATTTCATAACCTTTGTTGTTCACTTTGCCCATATTCACCACCGGCAGCAGATCAGAGGTCAAAGCAGTCATCCCCGGAATAGTCTGACGAGAAATCAAGATGTCTTTTCTGCTCTCACGAAAAACATCCACCTTCACTTTTAAGCGGTTTTTCAAGAAATTCATGTCAACTCCATAATTCTGCTTCAAAGCCGTTTCCCAAGTCACATCAGGATTACCCAGACGGCTTTCAACCGCTCCCTTCAATGCAGTGGAGTTGTTCAAGCCGAAATTATAGCCCCAATGGTAGTTTTTCCAACTGCTGTCTACACTGCCCAACTGGTCAACCTTATAACTGTCTGGCAGATACAGGTAACGGGCATTGCTCATGTTATCATTACCGACCAAACCGACCGATGCACGTATCTTCAGAAAATCGAGGAAATGCAGATTCTTCATAAACTTCTCCTCACTCACGATCCATCCCAAAGAAAAGGCGGGGAATGTACCGAAACGCTTGTCAGGAGCAAAGTTCTCGGAACCGTTATAACCGATATTGAACTCTGCCAGATAACGCGACTTATAATCATAAGTGACACGGCCAACCAAACCTACATATGCCGTAGGCAGCCACGCCCATTGGGAAGGATAATATTTCTTGTCCTGGTTATACAGAAGCAGCGCGCTTACATTGTGGTCGCCGAACTTGCGCGCATAGCGGATGCTGGCTTCAAAGTACCAATTTCGTCCGCGTGAAACCGATTCCGCATAGTTTAACTTCTCGGAAAACTCACCAGAAGTAGGAACAGTAACCAAATAAACGATGTTCTTGTTAAAGCCTGGATCCGCAGGAGACAATCCAGAACCGTCCAGTTCCGACTGATAATAAGCTTCTACAGATTCAATCTTCCCTTCGCGTCTTTTCGTGTAAGTATAGTCCGTATTATAGGCACCTTTCACTTCAACCGACAATCCCTTGGTCAAAAAATCAAGATTCTGCACAAGATGAAGGTCCAGATTCATCGTGTTGGATATACTCTGATGATATCCCCTTCCATAATATTCACCGATAGGATTGGACATCTTGATATTCTGGAATCTTTGAGGAGTTACGATCACGTCCCCGTCAATGACACCTGCAGAAGCGAATGGTTGTGACCAGTTGATTGATTTCCACAACGAACTGTTGTTTGTCGGCTGCAACTTGTCGCCAACAATACCACCAATACCTATTTTCAATGTTGTGGATTTTGACAAATCCAGATCGAGATTGGCACGATAGTTATAGCGGTTATACTTATACCCCAAATTCTCTTGGCCAAAATCCTTGAACAGACCGTCCTGATACAGATAACCCAATGAAATGAAGTAGCGCGCCCGGTCCGTACCTCCCGAAATGTTCAGATTGTGCTGGGTCTGTATGGCCGCGTTGTTCGTCATATACTCGCGCCAATTGATATTCGGATAAATCAGAGGCTCGTCCCCCAAACGGAAACGTTCCAATGCATAGTCGTTAAACTCAAAGTTCTCCGTTCGTCCGTCATTCTTCTGCAATTCATTGTACATGGTCGCATAAGTATAGCTGTCTGCCATCTCCAATGTACGTGTAACCATCTGCACACCGACCGAAGAGTTTACCGATATTTTGGCCTTACCTTCCTTACCGCGACGGGTGGTGACCAGAATCACACCGTTTGCACCTCTCACTCCGAATACAGCGGTAGCCGAAGCATCCTTCAGAACGGTAAGGGTTTCGATTTCATTCGGATCCATTTGGAAGAAACTGCGTTCCACACCGTCCACCAGCACCAAAGGTGAAGCTCCGCTCTCAGTCAGCGATCCGATACCGCGGACGAACAGTTTAGGATCTTCCGCACCGGGCTGACCGCTGGTCTGCACGGAAGAAAGTCCTGTAATCTTTCCGGCCAACGCATTGGCCACACTGGCATTCGGCGACTGAATCAGATCGTCCGTACTGACAGAAGCAATGGCTCCCGTAAGCGTTTCTTTCTTCTGTACGCCATAGGCCACTACCGCCACCTCATCCAAGGCAACAGAAGATTCGGACATTGTTACGCTCACCGTCTTCCGGCCCCGCAAAGCTATCTCCTGTGTTTCATACCCCAAATAAGACACAACGAGCACGTCCTTTTTCAAATCGTTTACCGTAACCTGAAACATACCGTCCAAGTCTGTAATTGCTCCCAAAGAAGTGCCCTTTACTTTTACCGAGGCTCCAATGACCGGCTCGCCCGCTCCATCCAGCACCTTCCCGCTGACTGTAGCCTGCCCGAATGAATAAACAGCTGAGCACAGCATCAGCAGCAAGACACACAGACGAAGCTTGTACCTGCATTTTTCTTTTGGTTCATTCATAACATTTTGATTTTAAAAGTGATTAATTTTAAGGTTATCCTGAAACTGTTCTCCATACACTTAAGGTGAGTGCTTTTCTTATTATTTGTAAACAAATATAAAAGGAGAAAAACAAAAGGACCGAGCGATACATACAAAAAGAGGTGCATAAACAGACATCACCGGCAAACAGACTCCTGCATGTACGAATAATGCACCTCCGCACACAAATAATACACCTTCGGCAACTGCTTCAGAACGGCAATTATCAGGTACAAACCGGGCGGAATATTCTAATCCCACTCATTCATCGATTGCCCGCGAGGATTTTTTGAGTTCCACGGCACACGTTACGGTTCACGTACCCGGACCGTAAAGTCCAAGTGCAGGAATATAGAATATAAAAAGCATACCGGCAAATTGAGTACGGGACTAAAGAAGATTGTCCGCCTTATTTATTATAGAATTTTTTATTATATTTGTAACCTAAATAAGCACAACTTTTTCTGAAAACTATGAAATACAACTTTTTTATCCATATAATTCTGTGCTTCACCCTTTTTACAGCCGGACTGACGAGAAGCCAGGCACAGCATCTCTCATTTGGACATATAGACAAAAGCGACGGCTTATCCAACTATTCCGTTACTTCCATTTATCAGGACAAAAGAGGACTTATGTGGTTCGGCACAGCCAATGGAATCAATCTTTACAACGGAAACAGCATCAAGACATACCAAAAAAGCAGGAGCATTTCCAACGGTCCTTGCGACAACCATGTCAAATATATTGTCGGGAACAAAAAAGACTGCATATTCTTCGGAACGATGACCGGGGTTTCCGCTTACGACTTAAATAAGGAAAAGTTCTCTACCATCTTCGGAGAAGGAGCCGACTGCCTGATCTTTAATAAATTTCTATACCTAGCTCACAAAAACCGGATATTCAGATACGACGGACATGAATTCAAACCATTCCGCGAACTTCCGCAGGAATGTCACATCAGTTCCTTATCCATAAAAGAAGACTCCATGCTCGTCGGAACGAAGCAGAACGGACTCTATCTTTTCCATCATGAGAAGCTCATCCACCTCATCCCCCAAGGAAATGTGACAAGCATTTTCTGCGACAGCTATGGAACTTGTTGGATAACCAACAGCAGGGACGGTTCAGGAATCTATATTATACAAAATGGAAAAATCCGCAATATAAAGAACTATAAAGGCAAGCCCAATATCCTGAGTTCTAACTTTACCCATTGCTGCTGTGAGGATAAACAAGGCAACATATGGATAGGAACCATCAACGGCCTGACTCTTTACGACAGAGAGAAAAACAAATTCGTATGCTACACTCCGGCAACATCCGGAAAAGGACTCAGTTATCCGTCCATATGGAGCCTTTATTGTGATGTTCAAGGTACAATCTGGGCCGGCACATTTTATGGGGGTATAAATTACTTCAACCCGCAAGAACAACAACCCTACCACGAATACCACATAAGCATCCAAGAAAAAGAACGGACTTAGCTCAGGGGTTATCTGCCGGATGACTGAGGACAACGAAAACAATCTATGGATATGCACAGAAGGAGGAGGACTCAACAAATATAACCGCAAGTCGCACACGTTCAAATGGTTCCGGAAGGAAGACAATTTTCTTAGCGTTTCAAGCAACAACATAAAAGCTATCTACTATGACTCCTTGCGCCAAGAATTGTACCTCGGAACGCATCTGGGTGGCCTGAACAAGCTCAATCTACGAAACGGGAAGTTTACACATTTCCGCCATAACGCAAACAATCCCAGATCTATATCTTCCGACATTGTGCTTGACATCATTCCGTACAAGAATCATCTGCTGCTTGCCACACACAACGGGATAAACATCTTTCATCCGGGAAGCGGCCAATGCAGACCGCTGATCAGCAACAAACAAGACAGAATGGTAACGATGTCACCATCTCAACTGCTTTTAGATAAGACCGGTCTTTTATGGATTGTAAATATACGCGACGGAGTATGCACATACAATACCGAAAGTAAAAAATTGCTCCATTACAAGCACGATGACAAAACAGCTCAAAGCATCAGCAGCAACCTCATCAATTCCATCTTTGAAGACAGCAGGCAAAGAATATGGCTATGCACCAACGACAACGGCATTGACATGTACCACCGCTCAAACAATTCTTTTGAAAATTTCAATTCCGCAAAAAACGGCTTGCTCAGTGATGTCGTATATAATATTTGCGAGCTAGCTCCAGACAGCCTGCTCATGACTACCGACAAAGGCATTTCAATCTTTGACTGCCGGTCTCAGACATGCACCAACTATGCCAATATTCCGCTGGACTTTCTGAAAAGCAACGCACTTTACCGAAGCAAAGACGGAGAAATCTTCATCGGGGGTGTATCCGGCATGATTTCATTCCGACCGAACAGCCTCGAAGAACCGTCCGGAACATATAATTTGTTTCCGGACCGTCTGATTGTCAATGACCAAGAAATAGCAGTGGACGACCCAAGCGGCATCCTGTCGGCCAACCTCTCAAATACAGACAAAATAACTCTCAATGCAAAACAGAACCTTTTCCAAATAGGCTATGCGATAACCAATTACCTTCCGTTCAACGAAGACGTAATCTACTATCGGCTAGAAGGATTTTCCAACCAATGGAATCTCATGAACGAACAGCGCATCGTAACATATAGCAATCTCAGCCCAGGAACATATACACTAATAGCCAAAGCACAGGATAAATCGGGGAAGACCACCGCAGAAAGCCAGCTCAAAATACAAGTGCTTCCCCCTTTCTACCGGAGCTTCTGGGCATACCTGATCTATACATTCTGCATTACGGCTACCGTATTCTGGTTGCTCAGGGTCTACAAGCACCGGATCAAACTGCAAGAGATGCTCAAATACGAACAACAGCATACGGATGATGTCGAAAAACTGACGCAAAGCAAACTGCGCTTCTTTACCAACATATCGCACGAATTCCGAACTCCGCTGACACTTATAATCAGTCAAATGGAAATCATCCTGCACATGCAGTCCTTCAGCCCGAATCTGCACAACAAGCTGAAAAGTGTATACAAAAACAGCCTTCAGCTCAAAGAACTTATTGACGAACTGCTGGATTTCCGCAAACAAGAACAAGGACACATGTACATCAAAGTAAAAGAACACAATATTGTCAAATTCTTATATACGACCTTTCTTGCATTTCAAGAATATGCTTCCCAGAAAAAGATTACATTCGATTTCCAGAAAATATGCGACAGTATTCTTTGCTGGTATGACGAGAAACAAATGCGGAAAGTTTTCAACAATCTTTTGTCAAACGCCTTTAAACACACACCGGAAGGCGGACGCATTACAGTTTCAATAAAGAAAAGGAATCAAGAAATACTCATTGAGGTAACAGACAATGGGGACGGAATACGTCCTGAAGACATAGAGAAGATTTTCGACAGATTTTATCAAACAGAACATTTATCTCCTTTTTCATCGGGAACGGGCATCGGGCTGGCCCTCACGAAGGGAATCATCGAACTTCACCACGGACACATTGAAGTATTCAGTGAACCGGAAGAAGGAAGCACTTTCTGCATACACCTGAAAAACGGAAATGCACATTTCACTCCAGAAGAATTGGACAACGGAACACCGGAAAACTATGCAGTGGAACAAACAGCGACTACTGATCCGGAGCAGAAACCGCTCGCTGTATTGCCTGCTAAGGAAAAAGCGACAGATTATCCGAATGCGAAACCATACAAAATGCTGGTGGTAGAAGACAATGATTCCCTGCGACAGATGCTGGATAATGTATTCAATCCTTTTTACGAAATCATAACGGCAAAAAACGGGAAAGAAGCACTTGAAATGGTAAAGTCTGACCACCCCGACATCGTAATCAGCGATGTTCTCATGCCTATGATGTCAGGCACCCAGCTTTGCCAAGCCATAAAGCGGGACATAGAAACCTGCCATATTCCCGTCGTCTTGCTCACGGCTCAAACTTCTCCTGAGCACACGATTGCCGGATTCAGATACGGAGCAGACGATTATATAACCAAACCGTTCAACGTGAATGTATTGTTATCGCGCTGCAACAGCCTTGTCAATAACCGTATCATGACAAGGGAGCATTTCAGCAAAGAACCGTATACAGCTCCTAGAATCTTAGGAACCAGCGAATCGGAAGACTTATTCCTGAAACAACTGACAGAAATGATCGAACAGCACATCGATGATCCTGACTTTAAAGTGAATGCACTGACCGAAAAAATGAACATGGCGAGAACAAAGCTATATACCAGACTCAAATTGATAACAGGAGAAACCCCCTCCGAGTTCATCATGTCCCTGCGCCTGAAGAAAGCAGCGGATATGCTGGTTTCACAACCGCAACTGACCATATCCGAGGTTGCCGACCGGTTGGGATTCAGTACCCCCCGATACTTCAGCAAATGTTTCAAAGAGAAATACCACATAATTCCACAAGAGTTCCGCAAGATACAGTCGGAGAAATGACCCTTCATTTTACATGACAGAGGGCACAAAATATATACACGCAACATAAAAAGGATGTGTCAGCAAAGAGTAAAATAGAGTTTATATCGAATAATCTTTGACTTATCTTTGTGGTCTAAAAAGTTCAATTGATGTATTACGACAAGATTTGCCACTGTCATAGCCAGGTGCTTGCTGCGACAGGATTAACTCCTGTTGAGTTTGATGCCTTGCTAATAACTTTCAAGTACCATTGGGATGAATATTACAGCCATTTTACCTTGGAAGGCAAAGTGCGCCAGCGTATATCTTACAACAGGAAGACCAGTGTGTTGCCTCTGATTCAGGACAAAATGTTCTTCATACTGGTATATCTGAAGGCCAATCCCCTTCAGGAACTCCATGCCATTCAGTTTGAGATGACCCAGCCCCAGGCCAACAGGTGGATTCACCTTCTTTCGGAGATTCTCCGGCGTACATTGAAAACGCTCGGTGAACTGCCGGACCATAACTCCAAACGTCTGATACACATTCTTCAGGGATGCGAAGAAGTCTTGTTGGACGGAACCGAGCGGCCTGTTTAACGCCCTTTGGATGAAGACAGGCAGTCTGTGCTATAGTGGCAAAAAAACTCATAGCATAAAGAATAACCTGCTATGTACCAACAATCTTAGGATTGTATGGCTGAGCTCCACATACGAAGGCCACGTCCATGACAAAAAGATTTGTGATGAAGAGCCTCTTCTACTCCCCAAAGGCATCAGACTCTGGCAAGATACAGGTTCCATCGGACACAGACCGGATGGGGTTGAAACATGCATGCCCAAGAAGAAATCTAAAGGAAAAGAGCTTGCTACTGTTGAAAAACAAGGGAACAGGCGGATTTCCGGAACCAGGATTAAAGTGGAGCATGTCATAGGTGGTATGGAAAGATGCCGTATTATCTTTTTTGTTGAAGAAACGGCAAGATGCTTCTTATATCCTGCCGTTTCCCATTCACATGGAAACACTTGTTTCCACAAATCTCACTCCACAAACATAATCTTGGCCGGATCGCGCGGCTTGGCTGCGGGAGCCTCGTCCGGATAACCGAAAGCTATGCAATAGAGCAATTCGTAACCATCGGGAATATTCAGCCGCTTCAGATAATCAGCAGCTTCAGGTTCTGTCTGCATGAAACGGACGGGAGAGCCCAAGCAGCAGGAGCCGATTCCCATTGACCAGGCTGAAAGCACCATATTCTCACCTAACAGCCCACAGTCTATCTGCGACATGCCATACGACTTGTCACTGGCAATAAATACCACAGTAGGCGCATTTCGAACATATTCTTGAACGAAGAGTCATCGGCAACCTTCGGATTCTTTTTCTTGTAAATCTCTGTAATTCCATTGATATACTCGGGATTGTCAACCACACGGATTGCCCACGACTGCTTGTTCTGCCCATTTGGAGCATTGATTCCACAATTCAAGATTATTTGCATAGTGTCGCGACCAACAGGCTGAGGCTTATACTGCCGGATACTGCGCCGCGCCATAATTGTTTCGATCACTTGATTGTCCGTACTGTCCTGCACGTTTTCGGTTGCAGGCAAATTTTGCTGGCTGTTTCCCCCGCATGCAATAAAAGGAAGAAGCAATGCAGCCATCGCCACTGTCTTCAGTTTTTTCATAGGCTCACACATTTATTAGTCTCACCGCAAATATACCTAAGTTTGCCAAAGATGAAAATTTAAATTCCGCGTAAAGCCAAACTTTAACAATTGAAAAGAATCCTTCACCACACAAAATGCAGGCATTGACTTGAGCGAAACAGCAGCAACGCCCAAACGTTGCACTTCCTGCCTAAAAATTCCCCAAACAAGAAACAACAAAGAAGGTGTGTCAAAAAGCACACCTTCTTTGTTTACGTTAGCCATAAAATCGGTTCATGTACTATAAGCTGCGATATTTTGTGGCTTTCTCTGATTTATGTGTCCCCAACATCTGAATATGGCGGCGGCAAGCCCATAAAGCAGTTCAGTCAGCCGGCCAATACATTCTTTTTCCATCTTTGCACACATCTTTTTTATATTGAAGGCAATGGCAAAGAAGGAAAAGTCCATGAAGACCTTGTCCTTCCCAAAATGGCGGAAACGCTTGTAGTTCATGTTGTTTTTCATTTGTCCGAACACATCTTCCGGTTCTATGCATCTCTGTCCCCTGTGTTTCAGACCTTCCCCGGAGCAGAGCAGCCCTTTGGCTTTCTGCCTGTATCTCCTGAGCCTGTGATTCAGTTCAATCATCCTGTTCCCCTTTGCATTAGAGTATCGGCATCTCAGCGGGCATCCCTCACATCTGACGGCCCTGTACCTGGCATTTCCGCTGACATATCCGGATGCGGTTTTCACGCGTTTGGTCCCTGTCCTCCGCATCTTTTGTCCCATGGGACAGATGCAGAAGTCATGCTCTTCATTGCAGTGGAAGTTTTCTGCCTTGAACGGGTCCGGATTGAATCTCGGCCGCTGTTCCATGTGAAAGCGGCTGTATTTGACGTAGGCCTCCATGCCGTTTTCTTCCATGAAGCGGTAATTCTCCTCAGAGCCGTAGCCGGAATCGGCGACCGCCGTATGGGCAGGCCTGCCATATCTGTTGGAGAAGGACTGCAGGAAAGGTATCATGGTCAGTGTATCCGTAGGGTTGGGGAAGAGTGCAAAATCGGTAATGAACTGGTTCCCGGTACCGATCTGAAGGTTGTAGCCGGGCTTCGTCTGACCGTTGCGCATGGCATCCTCCTTCATCCTCATAAAAGTGGCGTCCTTGTCGGTCTTTGAATAGGAGTTCCGCTCTTGCAGGGTCTTCAGATGATTGTCGTATTCCTGCAGCTTGTCCCTGTGGCTTTCCAGTTCTTTCAGCTGCCTGCGTGTCTTTTTCAGCGCGGCCTTTCCCTCTTGGGTGGAAGGTTCGGGAACCTGTTCAAGCGCACTGCGCAATTCTCCCGCCATTTCGGTCAGCATGGCCGGAGTGAACGCTATTTCCTCATCGCTTTCCGATGAGTTCTCCTGGGCGATGGCATCGTCTATCTGTTCCAACAGGACGTGGATCTTCTTCATCAGGCGTTCACGGTTCCGCTCAACCGTTTTTCTCCAGACGAACGTGTACTTGTTGGCCTTGGATTCAATCTTTGTCCCGTCAATGTCATTCCACGTTCAGGCTGATGAAGCCCCTGGAAGAGAGCAGAAGTACAACCTGGGTGACACTTCGTTGATTTCCTTCTTCACCCGGTTGCGGAAACGGTTGATAGTAATGAAGTCCGGTTTCTCGTATCCGGCCAGCCAAATATAATGGATGTCACGGTGAAGGAGGCTTTCTATTTTCCGGCAGGAGTAGATGTTGTTCATGTAGGCATACAGAATGACCTTGAGCATCATTTGGGGATGATAAGGGCTGCGCCCGCCTTCCTTGTATAACTTCCTGAAACTTTCAAGGTTCAGGCTTTCAACCAGAGCGTTAACCATACGCACCGGATCGTTTTCTGCAATATCCTCATCTATTCTTTTGGGAAAAAGCACTGTCTAGTTGGAATTGTAAGGACGAAAATGTATCTTTGTCATAGTGAAATTTGTTATACTTAAAGATACAAAATCGTAAGCATTCGATAAACTACAAGTTTTAAACCTTTATATACAACAATAGCGACTGTCACTATGAACCTAATAGTTTCAGCCGCTATTATTTTGTTGAACCTATATGTTGCATATGGCATTAGTTGTCAGATACCCCATGTTGTTTTGTCAATATACTTTCCGGATGTTTCAGCTTCCACTTGTGTGGAAGCAGATCCAAAAGTATCTCATGAGTTGCATTCTTGTGATAAGGCATTTGGGCGATTACATCATTCAGGTAATTCCTTGGGTTTACATCGTGTGCCTTACAAGTAGCCAATAGGGAACAGATAACAGACATATTAGCTGCTGCTTCGTGATTACCACAGAAAAGAAAATTTTTTCTGCTCAGAGTGATGGGCCGTTGGACATTTTCCGCCAGATTGTTATCCCAGTACAGGCGGCCATCGTCCAGACATCTCATAATATTATCCCATTTGGCATAGGCATATGTTATGGCCTTGCCTGTCAAAGAACCTGGACTGTATTTAATTCCTTCTGCCTCCATCCATACCTTCATTGCCTCCATGATTGGCCTGGACAGTTCCTGACGCGTCTGTCTGCGCTCATCATATGACAGGCCGGCTTCGTCACACTGGCGTTCTATTTTATAGATATGCTGTATCTGAGTCAGTGCATGTTGCGCCATCTCCCTGTTTTTCATCCAAAGCCTGCTCAAAATGACGGCGTATATGCACCAGGCAGTTGAGCAGCCGCACGTCGGGGTTGGCCTTGAAGGCTGTTTCATAACCTGCAAAACCGTCACATTGAAGATATCCCTTGAAGTTATATTGATTTGCCAGGGATTCGATGACCGCTCCGGCCCGTGATCCCCCGTCGTAATGGAAGATGACCAGTTTCTCCATGACTGATCTTACCATCCAGAGATATTCCTTGTCGGCTCTGTGTTTTTCTCTGTTAATGACCGGAACTGTAGTTTCATCCGCCTGTACATAGTCACAGGAGAAGACTTCCCATTTGAGTTCTTCATACAGAGGCTTAAGCAGTTCCACGGTTTTCTTGAACCAGCCGTCCAGTGTACTTTCGGTAAGGCCTTTCATTCCAAGATGGCGGTATTGCTGTATCTGACGGTAGAACGGGACATGATATTCATACTTCTGAAGCAATATTTCGGCAAGCAGGCTGGTGTCAGCAATGCACTTGTCGACCGGCATCAGCGGCATGGGAGCTATCTCTACGCCTTTCTGTCCGGCTGGAGGAAGCAGGGTACTATCCTTGAGAGCATATTTGGGACGGATGATCACCTTGACGTAAAGCATTCCCGGCTTGTGTTTGACGACTTTTGTTATCTCTTCGCCTATTCTACGGTATAAAGACAAGTCTACGCCTTTCGGTTCTATTGTATCGGTCTCCAATACGGGCAAGTCCTCTATCATTTTGCGGTTCTGGCGATTTCGTTTTACGTCTTCCACCGATTCCTTCTCAATCTTTTCCACAGCCTCGTCCCGCTTTTCTTCCGCCTGCTGCCGGAGTCCGGAAAACTCGTCGGCAAAGAGATCTGGCATATTAGGATCATATACGCGAAGTTTCTCCGATTTACGGCCAAAGAGCTGACGGTTCAGCCATGCGACCTGAGCCGTCAACTCCTTGATACGTTCCTGCAGATTTTTTATCTGTTCGGATTGATTCTTATTAGTAGTAGACAATGAGGCTATAGAGGCATTCAGCCCTTCTATCGTCTTGAGTAAAATTTCTTTTTCTTCCATTGTCTATACTTCTTTTAATGGTGTAAATATACTAATTAACAGTGAATTATGCAACAATATCCAAAGTTTACTCACGCAAAAAACATGTTATACATGGTATTCCTTACGTTCGGCTCTTAACCGCCGGAGCCTCTGTTCCGGGTTTTCCTGTATTCCTTCAACCATCATCACCAGATCGCGCCACTCCATGGGATAGCTGTTTGATTTGGGATCATACTCCGGCAGCTTGAAGCGACCGGCCTCCAGACGTTTTACATACATTACCATACCTCCGTCTTCGGCATGAAGGAGTTTCATTAGTCTGCGGCTGGAACCGATGAAGATGAAGACATCACCGTTCCTCACTTCACTGTTCATTTTCTCATGTACCACTCCGCATAGCGAACTGATACCCTTGCGCATATCTGTCCTGCCCGGACACAGGAAGTAGCGCATCGTGTCGTTCAGGTTAAACATGACCGTCTCGAAGACTTTGGGTAAATATTTCCTTCAGCAAATCTTCAGAACCGCTCCCGAAGTGGGCACGAAGTCCATTGGGAAACAGCAGCGCAACACCATGCGGCACTTGTTCTTCTTGGGAAGACTCCGTAAATGCCTGTTTAAAACTGATAGGAGCCAACTCGTGTTTGATACTGCTCCTGTCAACGGAACATTTTCTGCGCCAGTAGTGATAGGTTGAATAACTTACACCTATCTGTTGAAGGTACGACTTCAACGGCAGCTCGCTTTGTTGCACCTGCAATTCTAATTCTTCAAATTCTTGTCTGTTCATAATAATTGAGGTTTGATTGTATTCACTGCCGCAAAGCTACAACCAAACCTCAAAGTGTAAAAGGTGCATTTCTTCGAATGCTTACATAACAAAGCCCCGGCTTGTGAAAGTCGGGGCTTTGTGCGTAAAAAAAGAAGGTGTGCTGTTTGACACACCTTCTTTTATCGTGTATAAAACGAATCCGTTATTCAGCCTTAGGTGCTTCTTCCTGTGCAGGAACAGCAGAAACCTCTGCTGAAGCTTCAGCAGCCGAAGTTTCTTCAGCCGCTTTAGCTTCAACAGCTGCAGAAGATTTTTTCGAACGACGAGTACGTGTCGTTTTCTTAACTGCTGCCTTAGCCATATTTTCATCGAAATCTACCAACTCGATAAAACACATTTCAGCAGCATCACCCAAACGATGGCCGGTTTTGATAATACGAGTATAACCGCCCGGACGATCACCGATCTTTACTGAAATTTCTTTGAAAAGTTCTGTAACAGCATATTTGTCCTGCAAATAGCTGAATACAACGCGACGCGAATGAGTAGTATCCTCCTTTGATTTCGTAATCAGCGGCTCAACATACTTTCTCAGAGCCTTCGCCTTTGCGACAGTCGTAGTAATTCTTTTATGCTTAATCAAAGAACATGCCATATTAGCCAACATTGCATGTCTATGAGAAGCGGTACGACCCAAATGATTGAATTTTTTATTATGTCTCATTTTTTATTCTTTATCTAATTTATACTTAGAAATATCTGTTCCAAACGAAAGATTCAGACTCTCAAGCAAATCATCAAGCTCAGTGAGCGATTTCTTACCGAAGTTACGGAACTTCAACAGATCGGTTTTATTGAACTGTACCAAGTCGCCAAGCGTTTCCACATCGGCAGCCTTCAAACAATTCAAAGCACGAACTGACAAGTCCATATCAACCAACTTAGTTTTTAACAATTGGCGCATATGCAAAACTTCTTCATCAAATTCCTCATTGCCGTCTGCATCAGATGTTTCAAGAGTAATCTTCTCATCCGAGAACAACATGAAGTGATAAATCAGAATCTTAGCAGCCTCTTTCAACGCCTCCTTCGGATGAATGGAACCATCTGTTGTAATTTCAAGGATCAGCTTTTCATAATCGGTCTTCTGTTCAACACGATAATTTTCAACTGAATACTTTACATTACGAATAGGAGTATAGATTGAATCGATAGGTATTACATTAACATCGGTGCAGAATTCGCGATTTTCATCAGCGGGCACATATCCGCGGCCTTTGTTAATGGTAACATCCATCTGAATAGTTGCTTTTGAATCTAAATGGCAAATAACTAATTCAGGATTTAACACTTCAAATCCGGTCAAATACTTACCTATATCACCTGCCTTAAACTCAGTAGAATTCTCAACGGTAATGCTCACCTTCTCATTTTCGAATTCCTCAACTATCTGCTTGAATCTGACTTGCTTCAGATTCAAGATAATGTTAGTTACATCTTCCTTAACGCCTGGTATGGTAGCAAATTCATGCTCAACGCCATCAATGTGTATCGTATTGATGGCATATCCCTCCAGAGAAGAAAGGAGAATACGGCGTAAAGCATTACCTACGGTAATACCGAAACCGGGCTCAAGCGGACGAAATTCAAATTTTCCGAATTTTGAATCCGCTTCCAACATTAATACTTTATCAGGTTTTTGAAATGCTAATATCGCCATGAATTCAATTATTATTTGGAGTACAACTCAACGATCAAGTGTTCTTTAATGTTTTCAGGAATGTCTGCTCTTTCAGGAACATGCAACAGCTTACCTGTCTTTGAGTTATCATCCCATTCCAACCAAGGGTATTTGCTATGATTGAATCCAGCCAAAGAATCTGCAATCACTTCAAGCGACTTGGATTTTTCACGAACACCTATCACCTGACCCGGCTTAACTGCAAATGAAGGAATACCAACTACCTTTCCATCCACAGTAATGTGTCTGTGGTTAACCAGCTGACGCGCTGCAGCACGAGTAGGCGCAATACCCAAACGGAACACAACGTTGTCCAAACGACATTCAAGGCTTTGAAGCAACAGCTCACCGGTAATACCGTTTTTACGGGCTGCCTTTTCAAACAGATTACGGAATTGTCTTTCGAGAACACCGTAAGTATATTTAGCTTTTTGCTTTTCAGCCAACATGATACCGTATTCAGAGGTCTTTCTGCGACGAGAATTTCCATGCTGACCGGGAGGATAGTTTTTCTTTGACAAAACTTTATCAGCTCCGAAAATTGCCTCACCGAATCTACGGGCAATTTTTGATTTTGGTCCAGTATATCTAGCCATTTTTCTTCTAATTTAATTGTTAAAATGAACTCAATTTGTTGCAGCCGCGATTACAGAAAGGAAATGCAATCCATTAAACAAAATCAAGTTACATCTGAAAACAGGTTATCTTAATTACACTCTTCTTCTTTTCGGAGGACGACAACCATTGTGTGGCAATGGAGTAACGTCAACAATTTCAGTAACTTCAATACCCGCACCATGAACAGTTCTGATAGCAGACTCACGTCCGTTTCCAGGACCTTTCACATAAGCTTTAACCTTTCTCAGGCCCAAATCATACGCCACCTTTGCGCAATCCTGAGCAGCCATCTGCGCTGCATAAGGAGTGTTCTTCTTGGAACCTCTAAATCCCATCTTTCCTGCTGAAGACCAAGAAATCACCTGACCTTCATTGTTTGCTAAAGAAATAATGATGTTGTTGAATGAAGAATGAACATGCAACTGTCCATTTGCATCAACCTTGACATTTCTTTTTTTAGCTGCGACTGTTTTTTTTGCCATATCAACAATTATTATTTAGTAGCTTTTTTCTTATTTGCAACTGTTTTCTTTCTTCCCTTACGCGTACGCGCATTGTTTTTTGTGCTCTGTCCTCTCACGGGAAGGCCAAGACGGTGACGTATGCCACGATAGCAACCAATATCCATCAAACGTTTGATGTTCAACTGGACTTCGGAACGTAAATCACCCTCAACTTTGTACTCAGCGCCTATAATCTCACGAATTTTAGCCGCCTGCTCATCGGTCCAATCCTTAACTTTCAGGTCACGGTCAATGCCGGCCTTATCCAAAATTTTTGCTGAACTGCTGCGTCCGATACCATAAATGTATGTTAACGCAATCTCACCTCTTTTGTTCTGAGGCAAATCTACACCAACTATTCTTATAGCCATATACTACAAATTATTTTTTTTGCAAAAATAATAAATTATCCTTGACGTTGTTTATACTTAGGATTTTTCTTGTTAATAACATACAAACGGCCCTTACGTCTAACAATTTTGCATTCCGGCGTACGTTTCTTTAATGATGCTCTTACTTTCATATCTTTCTATTCTTTTATTTGTATCTAAAAACGATTCTTCCTTTCGACAAATCATAAGGTGACATCTCTACCTTTACTTTATCTCCAGGAAGTATTTTAATGTAATGCATTCTCATTTTACCAGAAATATGGGCAGTGATCTCGTGTCCGTTTTCCAGTTCAACTCGAAACATTGCGTTAGACAATGCTTCAACAATAACTCCATCTTGTTCAATAGCTGATTGCTTTGCCATATTTAAATTGCTTTATCTCCTAATACTTGTTCTATATACTCAAAAGATGATAAAATCTCAGCCTTACCCAAACCTACAGCAACTGTATGTTCGAAATGAGCCGCCATTTTCTTATCTTGCGTCCTGATGGTCCAGCCGTCATTCATCATATAGATATTACGCTCACCCTGACAAACCATCGGTTCGATAGCGATACACATCCCCCGCTTCAAGAGAGGACCCGTACCTTTTCTTCCGTAGTTTGGCACCGGAGGATCTTCATGCATTTCCTTTCCGATACCATGTCCTACCAATTCGCGGACAACTCCATAGTTGTGTGCCTCGCAACAATCTTGGACAGCACATCCTATATCACCGACTCTGTTGCCATGAACCGCTTTTTGAATCCCGAGATAGAGCGCCTCTTTTGTAGTTCTCAACAACTTCATCACTTCCTCATCAACCTCACCTACACAAAACGTATAAGCTGAATCACCGCAAAACCCATTCAAAGAAGTACCGCAATCAATAGAAACTATATCTCCCTCCTTCAATGGTATGTCATTAGGAATCCCATGAACAACCACATCATTAACGGAAGCACAAATTGAACCTGGAAAGGGAGGCCCATAAGGACTTGTAACCCCCTTAAAGGTAGGAACGGCTCCATTATCGCGAATAAATTCTTCAGCAATCTTATCCAGTTGCTTAGTGGTAACGCCCGGCTTTATGTTTTTTGCCACTTCAGCCAGAGTTCTGCCGACAAGCAGATTACTCTGACGAAGAAGCTCTATTTCATCATCTGTTTTGAGATAAATCATCACAGCATTAAATTAGTAAGCACCGACATTCGCACGTCCCTTGATTCTTCCTGAACTGAGAAGACCATCATAATGGCGCATCAACAAATGACTTTCAACCTGCTGCAGCGTGTCAAGCACAACTCCGACAAGAATAAGCAGTGAAGTTCCGCCAAAGAACTGTGAAAACTCAGCCTGAACGCCAAAGAGGCCGGCAAATGCAGGCAAGATTGCAATGATAGCCAAGAATATAGAACCAGGCAGCGTGATTCTTGACATAATGGTATCAAGATACTCCGCTGTATTTTTTGCCTGGTTTGATTCCAGGAATAAAGCCATTATTACGCTTCATATCCTCTGCCATCTGATTTGAGTTGATTGTAATCGCCGTATAAAAATAGGTAAATACAATAATCAATGCTGCAAATACCAGATTGTACCAGAAACTGGTATGATCAATCAACGCTCTGGCTATCCCGCTGGCATTTTCAACGTTCGAGAAACCTACGATAGTAATAGGTATAAACATGATTGCCTGCGCAAAAATAATAGGCATCACATTTGCTGCATTCACCTTCAGAGGAATATACTGTCTGGCTCCGCCGTACTGCTTATTGCCGACGATACGTTTGGCGTATTGAACAGGAACCTTCCGAACCCCCTGAACCAACATAATGGCAGCCGCAATCACAAGCAGAAGGCATACCAGCTCGATAAGGAACATGATGATACCACCGGCACCCGGCGAAGCAAGCCGTGAAACGAACTCACCCGAAAAAGACTGAGGCAGACGAGCAATGATACCAACCATAATGATCAAAGAAATACCATTGCCTATACCCTTGTCTGTAATTCGTTCACCCAGCCACAGTATGAACATGCTGCCACCTGCAAGGATTAAAGTTGAAGTTATAATAAAGAAAGTCCAATCTAATGAAGCATTAAGAGCCGGACCTGC
>VOFC01001208.1_pt1 | contig 86251 bp, 117 predicted proteins | sample 5384161 | NCBI WGS metagenome assembly VOFC01 (sample SAMN12384722, study PRJNA508395) | human gut metagenome | isolation source: healthy gut B | host: Homo sapiens | reverse complement strand
TGTAGAACAACATAATAAAAGAGACTTAGGAAAGCAAATGCTTGGTAAATTTTCATACGGTTTTTAATTTGAGTTTTTTGTTTTTACCGTATTTGTTTGTGTATAATGCAGAAGCAATTGCGGTTTAAATGGTTGAATGAGTAGGCAAAGATAGACTTTCTTGCTGGAAAAGCCCCTATTTATTGAGGAAATGATTATGGATCCTTTTGTTTTCTGTAAATGCGCGAAGGAAAACAGTGAGGGGTTATCAAAAGTCATATCTAATTTATTGACCTTTGATAACCCTCACCAATGTAAACATTCAATTATTGAAGCATTATTCAAGCGCGGCATTACATATTTATCTGTGTAAGATGAACGTAATACCTGGCATGGGATGAACGTTCGATTCATTCTCCAGCTTTTTATCAGCGAATAATCGTTGGCATCCAATGCGTAATAATTATCAGAGGTCGGAGTAGTCACACGTACCGTCCAGTCGAACATATTACCGATAATGGTTAGTGCATCCGTTTCGGGATTGAATACCGATTCCTGTTTTTACGATTTCATACGTCCGATTCTGCAACACATAGAAGGCGTTGTTGACATCGGTCATAAAAGCAAGCGTCTTTTTGATTTCTGAACTCGGTCAGATACAGATGCTTTAACGTCAGTCCTTCAGGCAAGGTGATGGCACGGACATACGGACGCCCTTTCACCTGTTTCAGATGGAACAGACGACGGTCGGCATCCAACAGAAGGTATCCTTCGTCATACTCCTTTTTCACCGTCGGATTTCCTACAATCTCCGTTGCCGGAAACGAAAATCTTTCTTAGTCATAGCTTCGGTAAACTGAAGGCTTTTTATCTTCCTTCACGCTGTTGGTAGCCATGTCGATGAATTCGATCCCTTTGGAGGTGATGCGGAATACATCATCCGGCATTTTTAAATCCACACGTCCTGACATGGATTCCATTAACGGGTAAAGTCCGATAGAAGGCGCATTGATATCCGAAGGAACGCTGCGGAAGTTGAAGTTTTCCGTCTGCACCATTTTGGGAGTCACTGCGATTCCTTGAATGGTATCTGGAAAACGCTCGTCGGACATCAACCGGCGGAAATAAAACATAGGCAGGATGCTGTCGAAAGCAGCTTCCGAATAAATGTTACCTGCCAGGTCGCGACGTACGCTTCCTTTTCCTCTTCCTGTCCCATCTGTGCGAAATCGCCGATCACGAAACTATATAGAGTGAAAGGAGTCTTCTCCGGCTTTACGACAAAGAAGTTGTAACACCAAGGCAACTGCCAGAGAAGCAGGAAGGCGATGGTGACATATAATAGTATGGTACTGAAACGTCTCATTTCTCAATCTTTTAATTTTTAATCTTTAATTTTAATTGTTTAGTCCTGCTTTCCGGCCTTAAATCGTACGATAGAAAGCCACGAGAAAGAAGCTGTCAACAAAGTATAAACCACTAAATAAGGGAGGAATTTGTTATAAGCTTCCGGCGTGGGCGACAGGAAGAAGATCTGGAGTAACAATACTGCGATAATGAGATTGAGAATTCGACGTTTCCATGCCGGTTCGAGGCAGATCCATGCGACGAGCAGGTAGCCGGAAATCCCGGCAAGATACCACGTTAAAGCGGTGAGCAATATGTGGTTCTTCAGTTCATGGGCAAGTATTCCGTTCAGGTATACTTCCATCAACAGGAAATTAGAAGCAAAACAGACAAGAATCAATATGAGTCCGGAGAGTAACATATTGCCCGTCATTTTTAGTTCCGGATAAGGCAGATGGAGAGTCAGTTTCAAACATTTGCGTTGCATCTCGGGGACAAACTGCACGATTGCCATCAGATTCCGGCAATCAGGGGGATATATTGCAACATATCAATGAAGATAACATCGCGTTGTAGCATGACTTCCCATACATGAGCTGCCCCTTTCATTTCTACCACCCGATTGATGCGAAGCATACAATAGCTTGTAAAACCAAGTGTGGCGAGTACGGCAAGCAGAAAATACCACCGTGTCTTTATCCATTCTTTATAAAATATAGCGTACATTTTTGAGGATTTATGATTTATGAATTATGATTTGTGGGTTACGAGTAGCCAATTCTTATTCTTAATTTAATCAGTATTTGCCTGTCAGGCCGATAAATGCATCCTCCAAATTTACCTGTTCACTATGAAAATTAGTGTAAGGCACTGACATTGATTTCAGTTTTGCTTCTGTCTCTGTCGGTTGCAGGAAGGAGAAGGTCTCCAACTGGTTTCGCATGACAGAAGGATGATAGAAATCATCTGATGCGGGCAGTTCGTAACCTTCGGGAACAGTGACAGTATAGCGGCGTCCTTCTTTCAGTAATTCGTCAATCGGCTTCTGAATCAGTATCTTTCCGTAGTCCATGATAATACAGTCATCAACGAGTCGTTCCATATCCTGAATGATATGTGAGGTCAGGAAGACGGTTTTCCCTTCCGAGCGGGCATAGTCGCGGAGATAGTCGACAAACAGGCGGCGATAGCCGGGATCGAGTCCGAGGGAGAAGTCGTCCAATACAAGAAGTTCCGGGTTCTGTGCGAGAATCAGTCCGAGTGCTACTTGTGAGCGTTGTCCGCAAGACATACGGGAGATGCGCTGTCCGGTAGCTACTTTCAACTTATTCATCAGTTCATAGTACGCTTCCTTTTTTCCATTGATTGGGGTAGAAAGGCTGCGTAGAACTTCTCAATCTGGGTGATGGTCATGAATTGATACTGTACGTGGCCTTCTATCAGCAGCCCGATGTTGCGGCGCAATGCCGGAGCCATCGTCTGAATCTCTTGTCCGAAGATACGGCATTCTCCCGAATGGGGTTTCAGGTAACCGCTCAAGATATTGATGGTCGTGGTCTTGCCCGTACCATTCTTTCCCAGCAGTCCCAGGATGCGGCCTTTGGGGACTGTGAAACTAAGATTTTCGTAAATCAACCGTTTGCCGTAGTAGTGCGTCAGGTTGTTACATTCTATGATTTGTTCCATTTTATTTAATCAGTTATTCTGTTCAAAAGAAGAAAAGGAAAAGAATGGGAATCAAGATTCCGACAATGACTTCGATCCCTCCTCTGCCGATAATGCCCTTAGTTTCCTTTCAGCATGATGATGCCGGAGAGAGTAATGATAATAAGAGCGATGGCGAAAATATCAGCAAAGTAAGTCCACCATTGTCCCGGGTTATAATGTAAACGGGACATTGCTCCGATAAGCGGGCGGCGGGTGACGGATTCATATACCGCTCCTCCTGTCTTCGGACGTTTACCAGGAGATTGGAGCCGCCTTTCAGGAATACTTTCATTACGTCCGTTTTCGGGAAGTAATATTTGGTATAGTTGCCGTCTTTCTCCCAATGGTTCCAGGAGAGTGAGCACTTTCTCCTTATTCATTCCTGCTTTATCCGGTAGCTTTTCTGCTATCTTATACTCTTTCCGTGTGATGGAGAAGTTCGGATTAATTGTGTCACGGTGATTCATTACAATTCCGGAAATGGCATATATCAATACCATTCCGGAAAAGAAAATGATAAGTCACGGTGTATGAGCCTGCTCCATTTACGGATGCTACTACTCCACTTCATACGAATTAGCTTCCATGAAATAGAAAGACAGATACTCTTTTCCTGTTTCTGCCTTGCGGTCGGCTATTTTTGCACGGAAATCTGCAATGCGGGCTTCAGGGCTGTTGGCTGTTTCACCACGTGCTTTTTTTCAGAGTCGCATCCGGCTTCACCGGTTCCGTGTTTTTCGGCAGCTTGCGCTTTGAATTGTGCTTCCCAGTTCTGGAGGTAGGCTTCGTCAATGCGTTGTTCTTTCAGTGTTCCGGTAACGCGGACGATGGAGTTCACACATTTAGGATCGAATGCTCCCAAAGTGCCCGCTTCTACACGGATCACTTGGGTATCGTCGCTACCCATCAGGAAGATTTTCTTGGCGCCATGTTTGCAGGTATGTGTGCAGACGCCTTCAATGGTCACTTCTTGTCCTGCAAGGCTTTCGGCATTGGCAAGAAGAGAATCAATTTCCAAGGCGGAAGATGCAGACTGTTCTGTAGTCGCTTCTGATGCGCTTTTCTGTTGTTTGTTACCACATGAAGTTCCGATAAAAGTCATTGCCATGATGGCAATTGCGATTGTTAGCTTTTTTGTTTTCATTGTTATTGCTTCGTTTTTATATAGTTTGTAATCTGTTTTTCGTTTGTTTATAGCTTATCGTAGTTCGCCTTACGGGCGAGGGGGTAGCTTAAAACTTTTACTTGAAACTTTTAGTTTCCCGGTTTGAAACTGTTGGTTTCTCACCGAGAAACTAAAGGTTTCAAGGCATGAAACAAATATTAGTCTTTTTAGTTGCCGGCTTGATCCCTTATGCAACGAACTTGCATACCGGCTTTAATGCTAACATAAGATAATGATAATCTGCCTTCCGGATACTTGGTTGCATTGATTGTACTCATTAATCCAAAGAACTGTATATTGGTTAGTAGGCCGCTGGTACTATTGTATATGGGTTTGTAGGCGGTCGAAGTCATGAGATAATTCATTGCCGGTTTTCCATGCCACGCAGCTTGAATCTTGGCGTCATCTGCTATTGCAGTTTTTGGTAGCTGCCGGCGCCTGTAAGACTTGTTGCCATACGAACACCGGAGAATTGGTAATTGAATCCTGCATCCATCAGTGATGATATTTTGGCTCCATCATAAGCTGTATCATAAAAAAGCTTTATCACCATCAGCCGGTACCTTGCCGTCGGCATCATTCGTTGTTTTTCCTACCAGATTAAAAGTACTCCAGACGTGTCGGTATGTGCCATCCTTTCGGGCAGATTCCTTGTGCTCCTTCAAAGGAGGTCAGATTACTATCAGTAATTTCTTTACCACCCAGTGCAGCCTGGAAATCATATAGATAACCTAATTCTTTTATGGCACTTTCTTTTTGTTGTAGCTACGGTTGCACCGTCGGCTGTGATTTCATACGGATACCAAACATGGCTATCAGCAGTTGGATCACTTGAAGGAGTATACCCTTTCGGTAAATAAATAAGCGGTTCAGCCATCCATGTCGTACCGTTTGAGAGAGTTACAGTCTTATATTTTACATTATCATACAGGAAATAGTTCTGATCGAGATGTTCCTCGAAAGGAATCTCATTATCAGCTCCAATTTCACCCTCATCTGTCCAGTTTTCAATGTCACCACTAAGTTTGACTTCTATATCGTCAGGTAACACGCGAATGTTCACACTGTATTGTCCTCCTTGTGCCAAAGTGGTAGATGTGAGCTTCTGTGACAAGGTCTTGCCGTCAGATGTTGCTACTTCAAGCGTCAAGGCTACTGTTTGGGGAACGATAATGGCGCGGTATGTCTCATTCGCTTTAACGGCTTGTGCAACAATGCTTGTTGCGGAGGCGTTTGCATCAGCAGTCACTGTGAGAGCACTCAAATCAAGAGTTGCAGTCGGGATAGAACCTTTCAATGTGATGGACGAGATGTTAGCTTCTATTTCCTTTGTTACATTAATCACTAATTTAGTAAACATGTGTTTGAAGTTCATGCTTATAACGTTGGTAGTCGGAAGTACATCCGATTTCTTTGCTGCCATAAAAATCTGACGCTCCATATCCACTAGTCTGATCGGTTTCAACAGTAAATGAAGCCGGAGTATTACCCTCCTTATAGGGATAATAGGCTACTATTTGCGATTTGTCATTTCCTTCCGGGTACCAGAGTAAATCGCCTGCAAATACTCCGTCATTGTATGTCATCTGTTTATTCTCTGCATATACGAAGTCACCGTTTTGGGTGATTGTAACACCGATTTTATCTCCGGTCTCAAAGTTAACTTCCGTAGCACGTGTAATAATAGGAGAGATAGTAATGCGACTGTTTGCAGGAGTCGTAGCTTCGTTCTCTTCCTGTTGGCAAGATACCAAAAGCGCTGCTGCGAAGATAAATGTCAAACTCTTTTTCATTGCTTAATAATTTAGTTTATTTATATTCATTGTTTTCAAAAAGTATATCCTAATTTGATAGTCTCGTTCCAACGGTTCGAACCATCTATATATTGCAGGTTGAAACCGTGCGTATAACTACCCTGTACTTCCGCATAAATTCCATAGTTGAAATGATAGCGCAATCCGAGATGAAATGTCGCTTGTGGGGCGGTTGCATATTCATTTTTCAGATTGTAATAATCAGTCAGCCGATAAGGCGGATCACCCGGTTCCGTATCTGTTGCCGTAGTCCTGTTTTCTCGGTAAAGTTTCCTATGGCAAAGGATGCAGCCGCTTTCAGGTCGAGTTTCCCTAGATGAAATACGCTGGAGATATAAGTCTGGCTACAAATCATCTTTTCCGAAACCACATAAGGATACATCTGTGTGGTCAGTCGTCTGAATGTTGATATATTCGTTCCCAGGCGAAGTTCCGTGCGGGGACTAATCAATTCATATTCGGGATTAGCAGAGAAAACATCCTGCTCAAAAATACGATTGGAACCGTGTACGTGAGTGGTCGTTATCCGTTCACCGTTTCTTTGGTTATCACATTTTCGTTGTTGACCAGATGTGACCATTGCAAGTTCAGTCGCAGAAAATGCTCTTTCTTTTCCTGTTTGAAATGATAACTCAAATGGGAGGTAATTCGGTGGGTTGGAAATTTAAACCAGATAGCATCTCTTTCACCGGCAGAACCTGAAGAATATGTGTATTCTGCATCTCCGTAAAATCCTTTCCATTGAAGTTGCACGGCTACCCCGTTCGACAATTCTTTGATGGGGAAACCGTTGACACCGATTCACTAAGATGGATTCCACTCCCGTCCCATGCCTCGTAAGCTCCATACATAAGTCCTTTATCCAGAAAAGCATTGTAAGAGTTTTCGGCTGTACCGATGACTTCTGCTTTCACTGATTCACTGTTTTTACCGAGAATATAGGAAAAGCCGATCGCCATATCTCCCGAATGATACATGACGCTGGGGGCTATTTTCAAATCCAGTCGGTAATTGGTATGCCGCAAGTCCTTTCGTTTGGAATAGTTGGAAGCGGCAAAGTCTATCTTTCCTCCTAATCGCCAGTTGGGTGAAATATCAGTTGCAATACCACCCATGAAAGTGTAAGTTTGCAAGTCTTTACGTCCGGGTGTGAACTCCAGGAGGTCTACGGGATAAAATCCTGGGTGGATAAACATCGAACCGCTCATATCCTTGCCTGAAGTATGATCGAATGAGAACGAACCCGTCAGTGAATAACCTTTCAGATGAGTGATGGACTTTGCTACCGCTCCGGCACTCCATGCTTCTTTTGCTTCGTAATAGTTGTGGAAATCACCGTGGTTATTCTTTCCGTACAGTTCGGCATAGGAAGCAGAAATACTGTCCATCATGATACCTGTGACATTTGCCCCGGCATTCCAGGAGTTACGCCGTTCGATGATGTCATAAGTCTGTGCCGAAACTCCGGATGTCAGACATAGGATCCAAAGGCCTGTTATATATATTTTCTTCATCTCACTCATGCAAAGATTGTTTTTCCCGTTCATAAAAATCGGTAGAAGAGTTGTTTGTATCTACCAGTACTTCGTAACCCGCTTCCTGTGTCGCTTCTTCATCCACATGACGGTATAAACTGCGTCCGTTGTATGTGGCAGTTTGAGTGACATATCCCGCATCGATGGATGGAGAAATACGCTTTTTATTGTTGGAAGAACCGCCATAATATACTTCCGTGCCATCAATCACCCAGTCAAGTGGTATCGCTATCACCTGATCCGTAGTGCTTCCCGGTTTTTGTATGATACTTCCCTCTTTAAGAACAAAGTCCTGTATCGTGGTATCCTTGGCTTTAAAAATAACCGCGGCAGGAGAAAATATCGAGAATGAATAGGCGTTCGCCTGACCAGTCTTCAACACTACGTTCAGGTAATGATCCGGTGTGATCTGGTCGCCCGGAGCCGGATGATACTGTGTGTTCGGAAAATAAACATTATTATAGCATACAAAATATCCGGGTTTGTTCAGGTTGACAGATTGCGGATATTGTGCCGCATGGTCAACCGCTCCGTTGATGGCAATCACTGCATCTTCTCCCGGCTGAAGCGGGAACGTTTTACCGGTACCGCCAAATTGCCAGATACACTGAACGATGGGAGCGAAGTCCTTGAAGATGGTTGCTCCGGTTACTTCATCCTGTGTCACCCATACATTAGTGGCTTGTGAATTGTAAGGGTCGAGTGCTCCGAAGCATAAACTATCCAGATATTGCACTTCCGAGTCGTTATTATGCAGGATAATGTACTTGTCGGATTGATAATTTCCTTCCAGCGGTAACTTTGTGCATCCTCCGCAGTAAATCTCTTTAATAATGATCGTCCCGGCCTTGGAATGAATGAGCGGGAGATTAAGAGATATGTCTCCGCTGGTTAGTTTGACATTATCAGCTAATCCGTTGAAAATATCCTTTCCGCCTTTGTCGCTGACTTGTACGCGGTATATACCTTTGGTCAAAGAGAATTGCGCCACTCCATTCTTGTCGGTTTTAGCCTTGTAAGAATTTCCACGGTCGACATCTTCAATCTTTACGGTCACTCCTTCCCGGAGATGATCCGTGTATCCGTCCGGATATACGGCAGTAACCTGCAGGCTGTGCAACTGGTTGTCATACGGATTCTCTTTATCGATATCCGTGCATCCCGCAAAGATGCCAGTCACTGTTAGTAATAATATGTAGATGAATTGTTTCATATAGTTAGAATTTGATACGGCAAGTAAGTCCATAATAGAAATCCGGGGTGAAGAGAGCGCTTACACCCGTTGCATGAGATTTTACATAAGGCCGTGAGTTGGTGAAATTAATCGCATTGAGAGAAAGAGATACATAGTCTCCAATCTCTTTGGTGATATTGATATTGGCAGAAAAATAAGGATCATATCCGTCTGCTGCAAATGTATAGGCATTGCCCGATTTGCGTATCAGGTAGGAGAATTCCGGATTCGCGGCTTCCGCTGATGTGAAAGGATGCATCTCATTATTCAGGTCGAGGTATGCTACCGGCCAGATAGCGGTATAAGAGTTACCGTCATAGATACTTCCCCGGTTTGGGTATTACTGCTCTCGCTCACATTGAAAGCATATTCTTTTTCCTTGATACTCGGAGATGTTCTGCGAACGCTTCACAAGCGAAGCTTCCAGTCGGCACGAGATAATCAGTCTGGCTTTCGGAATACGGGTGATGGCTGTGATATTGGCATCCAGCGAGTGGGTACGCTTGCCGTTGGCAGTAGTCGATAAGTTGTCGCCGTTGGCGTAGATACCTACATATTGGTAAGAACGATTGGCAAGACTGGTGTGCGACCATCCATTCTGATAATAATACGATAAAGAGTTGTCGATGTATTTCGTATAAGTATAAGCGGCATCTACCCGGAATTGCGTGCGAATCGGAGTAATTTCCGGGAAATCAACAATCATTTCCGCTCCGCGACGAATCACGTCCATTCCATTGTCGGGAGAAGTTGACTTTACAAAAGTCTGGTCGGTCACTTTGACATCCATAGAGTCCAGTAACTGGATGCATTGTCGCGTATGTAAACCATCCCTGTCTGGTTATCTACATTGATTTGCGGGTTAGTCGGCATAGTGAATCCATCCGGCAATTGGAGCACATCATAGGAGAACGGAGTATAAGTACTTGCGTATTTATACGGCAGCTTGGTACGGTTGAAATAACCGACTAATGAAATTCTGGTACGGGCAATGTTGACGTCCAGACCGATTTCTGCGTTCTGATTCCGTTGCCAGCGTAGGTTTTCATTGTGCAATAACGTGTAGGGCTGACTATAATATATATAAGATGATTCAATCTTATTATAGGAAAAGCCGAAGGTCTGTATGTCCCGATATTCCTGTTTGGGATACAAGGTGTAGAAAGAGGGCAGCTTTTCGGTAATTCCCCAGCCGCCACGGATAGCGATATATTCGTTCAACTGCCATCTGGCATTGAAACGCGGAGATAGAGTATTCAGATTTTTATATTTCGTTCCCTTGATAAACAAATGTTCCCAACGTACCCCTGCCATCAGTCTAAGCATGGTATTTCCCACAGGAAATGACAGACTTTCTTCTGCATAAAGCGAAACATTATGCATATATGGATAAGTAGTGTAAGGACGGGGACGATAACCGTTCGGAGCCAATGACGGGTCTTTGTAATATTCTCCTTCACCCACATTGCCTGTTGCTTTCCATTGAACACCCGCTTTCAGGTTGCTGTTTACAGTCTTAAACCGTCTGTTCCATTCATATTTTAACGATGCGGCATAATCCAGTTCTTTGGAGTCGATGATTTGGTCGGCAAAGTAAGTATATGGCAGTTTGTTTGCCATAAAATATCCTTCCTCTGTGGCATGAACAGCCGGTTGCTCCGATGCATAGGAGTAGAACGTATGCGCGTGGGAGTTGTTATCATTGTAGTATATCGATGCGTCGAACTTAAGGTTGGTTATCCACGATTTGTTGAGCAGCCAGGCCAGTGAAGTGTTTGCCCGGAATACGTTGTCTCTCACTTTGTTGTATTCTCCCGAATAGGCATCAGGATCATCTTTGGTATTCATTCCTCCGATATTGCCTGTAACACCGATGTCGAATCTTAATACGTTGCGGAACGTGTTGCTATATCCGGCAGAGAATCCTCTTCTTGTATAAGAAGAATAGGGAGATACCAACTTTTGAGTAGCCTTGGTCCACTCACCGTTTATGTTGATGACACCTTTATTGTTTCCTAAATCCAATCCTTTAGCAAATGAAGCCTGTTCGGTGCGAGGATTGATAGATAACAATATGTTCCAGGGTGTTTTCCCCTTTCCGGGTGTGAATCTTGACCATACCACTATTCAAGTCTCCATATTCTGCCGAAGGCACTCCGGTGATGACTTCCACCGATTCAATATCTGCAACAGTGATATTCCGGGTATCCACTCCGCTCATATTGCCAAACGAACCATTGTTTCATATTCTTTCTTTTCGGGATTGTCCATCAGTACCAGGCCTTCCCCTTTGGCAAAGGCTTCACGGGCTTCTTCAGGAGAAATGGGGCGTTCAGTTTCTACCCAGATACTTTCCGAGTGAGAACGGAGGGCGGGAACACGTACACACATGGCGCTAACCTGAATGTCGGAGTGCATAATCTTGCGTGTTTCGTTGAACATCTTCATTTCTTCTTTGGTATATCCATTGTCGGTAAATACATCAATCTGGGGAATCAGGTTGAATGCCAACTGGTAAGCGAATTTCTCTACGGTCACGGGCTCGTTAGCCAATACTTGACGATATTGTTCATACAATTCATCCATAGCTGCTGCACCTGCACCGCTGGCAGCTTGATAAGTAGCCACATGCACACGTTTTATGTGTGAAAGATTTTCGATGGCTTTCAGCGCAACTACCATCTGGATAGTTGTACAGTTGGGGTTAGCTATCACGTTACGGGGACGATTCAAAGCATCTTCCGGATTCACTTCGGGCACTACCAAAGGCACGTCGGCATCCATACGGTAAGCGCTGGAGTTGTCAATCAGTACGGCACCATGTTTGGTAATGGTTTCTCGAACTCTTTAGTGGTACCTGCACCGGCTGAAGTGAAAGCGATGTCTACACCTTTAAAGTCATCGTTGTGCTGTAAGAGTTTCACTTCAATCTGTTTACCGCGGAATGTGTATGTTCGTCCTGCACTGCGTGAAGAACCGAATAACACTAACTCGTCCATCGGGAAGTTCCTTTCATCGAGCACACGCAGGAACTCTTGTCCTACGGCTCCGCTCGCACCAACAATTGCTACTTTCATCTTTTTCTTTTTTAAATTGTGAATATTAGTAATTTTAGAACTATCTCTGTCGAATATGAAAGTATTTGGCTGCAAAATTAGAACATTTTAGAATATAAATCAGTAAAAAAGAAAGTTTTTTCGTAATTTTGTCGATATTATGGTATAAAACCATTAAAAATTGATGGAAACTTTTTGTTCCTTTGCAGAAAATTCCTAAAAAACACAGCCTATGAACCTGTTTCAATTTAACATTTCTGATCCGACCTGGGTGTTCTTCCTGGTACTCATTATCATTCTGTTTGCCCCTATGATTTTGGGGCGTTTACGCATTCCGCATATTATTGGTATGATACTTGCCGGGGTAGTGGTAGGCAAGTATGGCTTTAACATTCTGGAGCGTGACAGCAGTTTTGAATTGTTTGGAAAGGTAGGACTTTACTACATTATGTTTTTGGCCGGTCTTGAGATGGATATGGATGATTTCAAGAAAAACAGGACAAAAGGATTGGTCTTTGGTATGTTTACTTTCCTCATCCCGATGGGGCTGGGCATATGGAGTAGCATGAGTATGCTGAACTATGGATTCCTGACTTCTGTGCTGCTGGCCAGTATGTATGCCAGTCACACCTTGATTGCTTATCCTATTATCAGCCGGTATGGCTTGTCGCGGCAACGGACGGTCAGTATCACTATTGGTGGTACGGCGGTGACTGTGGTGCTGGCTTTGATGGTGCTGGCTGTTATTGGAGGCATGTTTAAGGGAGGACTGTCGATGGACTGGTTCTGGGTATTTCTTGGTTGCCAAGGTGGTTTTGCTGTTCGGACTTATCATATTTTTAATGCCTCGCATCAGCCGGTGGTTTTTCCGTACATATGAGGATGCGGTGATGCAATTTATATTTGTGCTGGCTATGGTGTTCCTGGGCGGAGGCTTGATGGAACTGGTGGGGATGGAAGGTATTTTGGGAGCTTTCCTTGCCGGGCTGGTATTGAATCGTTTTGTTCCTCATGTTTCTCCTTTGATGAACCGGCTGGAGTTTGTGGGTAATGCGCTGTTTATTCCCTATTTCTTGATTGGGGTGGGAATGATTATTGATGTACGTTGCCTTTTTACGGAAGGCGAGGCATTGAAAGTTGCTGTCGTTATGACAGTGGTAGCTACTTTTCAGTAAATGGCTGGCTGCATGGATCACGCAGAAGATTTACCGTATGCAACCGAATGAACGGAGTATGATATTCGGACTTAGTAATGCTCAGGCAGCAGCTACGCCTGTGCAGCGGTATTGATCGGTCACGAAATCATTATGGAGAATGGGGAGCGTTTGCTGAATGATGATGTGTTGAACGGTACGGTAGTGATGATACTTTTTACTTGTGTAATCAGTTCTTTGGTAACAGAACGTTCGGCACGTCGTTTTGCTTTGGATGAGAATGTGCATGGCGGAAGAAGAAGCTAAAAAAAAATACGGAACAAATCTTGATTCCGGTGGCTAACCCGGAGACGATTGAAGATTTGATTAATCTGGCTTTAGTAATAAAAGATGCCAAGCAGAAAAAATGCATTGGTGGCATTGAACGTTATCAATGACAATAACAGTTCGGAGAAGAAAGAGCAGCAGGGTAAACGTAATCTGGAGAAGGCGGCTATGATTGCCGCTGCTGCCGATGTGCCTGTTACGATGGTGAGTCGCTATGACTTGAATATTGCTTCGGGGATTATCCATACAATCAAAAGGAGTATGAAGCTACGGATATTGTGATCGGTCTGCACCGGAAAGCAAATATTGTCGACTCTTTCTTCGGACATCTGGCCGAAAGTCTATTGAAAGGTACGCATCGTGAAGTGATGATTGCCAAATTTCTGATGCCTGTTAATACCCTGCGTCGAATCAATATTGCCGTTCCGCCAAAGGCGGAATATGAATCGGGCTTCTCTAAATGGGTGGAACACTTCTGCCGTATGGGAAGTATCCTGGGCTGTCGGGTGCATTTCTTTGCCAATGAGCGTACATTGATGCGTGTTCAGCAACTTGTGAAAAAGCGACATGCAGGTACTCCGACGGAATTCTCCATATTGGAGGAGTGGGAGGATCTCTTGTATTGACCGGACAGGTGAATTATGACCATTTATTGGTAGTTATCTCTGCCCGTCGCGGATCTATCTCTTATGATCCCTCTTTTGAACGTCTCCCGGCACAATTAGGAAAATATTTCTCTAATAATAGTTTGATAATCCTGTATCCCGACCAGTTTGGCGAACCGCAGGAAATTGTGTCATTCTCCGATCCTCGTGGACATAACGAATCTCAACATTATGAGAAGGTCGGCAAATGGTTCTATAAATGGTTAAAGAAAAACTAATGGAAAGATACGACTGGCAACAGAGAACGGAACTCCTGTTAGGGGAAGGAAAAGATGGAACGCATCCGGAACGCGCACGTATTGGTCGTGGGACTGGGTGGAGTAGGTGCTTATGCCGCCGAGATGATTTGCCGTGCAGGTGTCGGGCGGATGACGATTGTAGATGCCGATACAGTGCAGCCTACTAATATGAATCGTCAGTTGCCGGCCATGCATTCCACACTGGGGAGGACGAAAGCGGAAGTGTTGGCAGCCCGTTATAAAGATATAAATCCGGCGATTGAGCTGACTGTCCTTCCTGTTTACCTGAAGGATGAAAATATACCGGAACTGCTGGATGCCGATAAATATGATTTTATAGTAGATGCTATTGATACGATCAGTCCGAAATGCTTTCTGATTTATGAAGCGATGAAACGTCGTATAAAGATAGTTTCCAGTATGGGAGGCAGGGGCGAAGAGTGACATTACTCAGGTTCGTTTTGCCGATTTATGGGATACTTACCATTGCGGATTAAGCAAAGCCGTGCGGAAGCGTTTGCAGAAAATGGGAATGAAACGAAAACTTCCGGTTGTATTCAGTACGGAACAGGCCGATCCGAAAGCGGTATTGCTGACGGAGGATGAACAGAATAAGAAATCGACATGTGGAACAGTTAGTTATATGCCGGCCGTGTTTGGGTGTTATCTGGCTGAATATGTCATTAAACGATTATAAGGCTATTATGATAAAACTAGAAGGGATTACGAAGAGTTTCGGCTCATTACAGGTGTTGAAAGGCATTGATCTGGAAATCAACAAAGGAGAAATTGTTAGTATCGGAGGCCCGAGCGGTGCGGGGAAAACTACATTATTGCAGATAATGGGCACTTTAGATGAACCGGACGCAGGTGTGGTACAGATTGACGGAACTGTAGTGAGCCGGATGAAAGAGAAAAGAACTCTCTGCATTCCGTAATAAGAATATTGGTTTTGTTTTCCAGTTTCACCAACTACTGCCGGAGTTCACGGCATTGGAAAATGTGATGATTCCCGCTTTAATCGCCGGGGGTATCTTCGAAGGAGGCGCACGAACGCGCTATGAAGATTCTGGATTTTATGGGACTGGTTGACAGGGCTTCTCATAAACCGAATGAATTGTCGGGAGGCGAGAAACAACGGGTGGCGGTAGCGAGGGCTTTAATCAACGATCCGGCAGTAATTCTGGCGGACGAACCTTCCGGTAGTCTCGATACACATAATAAAGAAGATTTACATCAACTGTTCTTTGACCTGCGTGACCGGTTGGGACAGACTTTCGTTATCGTGACCCATGACGAGGGCTTGCCAAAATTACGGACCGGACCGTTCATATAGTGGATGGTATGATTAAAAAAAAGATTAATTAGAGAACCTAATTTCTAAAAATGTATACCAAAAAGAAAGTAGAGCCTTGCAAGTGTTCTATTTTTTTAGCTATATATTTATAGTCGCTTCTCTACGGAAGTCTGTGAAGATGATAGTAGAGTGTTTGTTTTGTTTGTGTGTGATGCATTCTTGTCTGGTGTGATAGGAATGCATCTTTTTTTTTATTAATTATAACAAATGTAGGGCTCTAGCCGTTCAAGATCAATAGGAGTGAACTCCTCATAGAGAGATAATTGCTTCAGACTTTTTAAGAATCCTTTCTTTTTCCGATATTCTATGATAACCTTTGCTTGGTAGTAGTTTATGTATGGATGATGCATCATTCGTTCCATGCCGGCTTTATTTACATTGATGCGGCGTGTCTGATGGGTGTCAATGGAAAACCACGGACGGAGTTTCTCTGCCTTTAGATGAATCTCCTGTAACTGCTCTATTCGGAAAAAGCCTCCCAGCCGTTCGCGGTAATTCACAATCATCCGGGCAATGCTGCTTCCGATTCCCGGAATCTTCTTCAGTTCGGTGGTATCTGCGGAGTTGAGGCTGATGATAGTTCCCGGGAGATATTTCACAATGGTGTCCCGTTGTATGCTTGGTGTGGTTAACAATCGTACCGTGTCTTTATTTGTCGAACTGAAATCTTCTGTAATTTGTATATAAGGACGAAGAGTCTGGTATTGTTCTTCCGTGAGTCCATATATCTTTCGGAAATCTTCTGGGTGGCGGAATTTACCTTGTTTATAGCGATAGTGCAGGATATTCTTTATCATCCAGGATGGTAACCCAAGCGAAAGAAAAGTGTAGAGTCTGCGATGTTCGGATCGAACACCGCAAGTTTGATTTCCCTTTGAGGGGATGATTGAAAGAATGACCGGACTTTTGGTGAGGTTGGGTTTCCGGAGGGAGGAAATAAAGTCGTTGTATTCCTTATCGAACTTCTCGTTCTCTCTGCAGTCGGTATCTTCAGCGTGTGTGAAAAAAGGAGAAGAGTTTAGGGGCGGCATATACTCCTAAAATAAGAACGACAAGGACGATAATGCCTTGTCGTTCGGTTTTAGTATAATAAAGGAAAGTCTTTCCACATTATAGCTTGATTAATCCCAGTTCATTGATAAATATCAGTGAGATGGCGATTGGTGCCATATATTTTAATATAAAGATAATGAGTTTGTATACCGGTACCTTTAATGAACCGTCATTGGTAATCTCCGACCATACGATCTTCTTGTCGAGATACCATCCGGTAAAGAGGGAGATGCACAATCCGCCTAGTGGTAACATGATTTTAGCTGTTACAAAATCGAAGAGGTCGAACATGCCCAGTCCGAAAACGGTAAATCCTTTCATGACTCCCAGTGATAATGAACAGAATATTCCGAGGAAGACACAACCGCCGGTGACTAACCTTGCTGCTTTTCCACGGGAGAGGTTGAACTCCTCATGTAAATAAGCGGTTACTACTTCGTGCAAGGAAATAGTAGAAGTTAAAGCAGCCATTGCCAACAACGCGTAGAACATGACAGAGAATATATATGCCAGTATGGGAACTCCGCTAAATGCCTGTTGGAATACATTAGGCAGGGTGATAAAGATCAGACTCGGACCAGAATCAGGTTGTATGCCTACGGAAAAAGCTGCCGGGAAAATGATAAATCCGGCTAGTATCGCCACAAAGGTATCAATGATTCCTACGCTGAAAGCTGTTTTAGTCAGGTTGGTTTCTTTGCTGAAATAGGAGGCGTACGTGCAAAGGCATCCCATTCCCAGACTCAGGGAGAAGAAGGCCTGTCCCATGGCACTCAAAAATACATTTCCGTCCACTTTGCTAAAGTCGGGCTTGAGCAGAATTCGATACCTGCACCGGCTCCCGGCAGAGTGACCGAACAAACAACCAGTATGAGGATAATGATAAACAAGGTAGGCATCATGATCTTGGAGGACTTTTCGATTCCTTTTTCTACCCCTTTTCACAATGATGAAATGAGTAATCAACAAAGAATGCCACCAACCATACAACCGGTCTCCATGGGCTACTGGAGAATTGTTGGAAAGAAGAGATAAACTCTCCGGAGTTTTTTCCGGCAAAGCCATTGGTGGCAGCCTCAAGAATATATTCGAGTGTCCACCCTGCTACTACTGCATAATAACTAAGTATCAGGAAACCTGCTAATACTCCCATGCGTCCTACCCAACGCCAATGTGTTCCAGGTGCTAATTTCTGATACGCTCTAGCTGTGTTAGCTCTTGAACGGCGTCCTATCAGGAACTCGGCAATCATAATAGGCAATCCCAGAAGAAGAATGCAGCCTAAATAGATTAATATAAATGCAGCACCTCCGTGATTTCCGGTTTCATAGGGAAACCGCCAGATATTACCCAGTCCTACTGCCGAGCCGGCGGAAGCAAGTATTACGCCTAATTTACTTCCGAAGTTTGCTCTATCATTTTTTGCCATAAATCTTGTTTTTATCTTACAAATCGTTATAAAATATACGTATTAGAGCGCAAATATAGAAAATGATACTTATATTTGCACGAAAATTGTAATTTTATTTAGATATGCTATCTTATATTAAGAAATATCCGATTTCACTTTTTATCATCCTGACTGTGATTTATCTGTCTTTCTTTAAACCGCCTAAGACGGATTTAGATGAAATTCCCAACCTCGACAAACTGGTTCATGTTTGTATGTATTTGGGTATGTCGGGAATGCTGTGGCTGGAATTTTTGCGTGCACATCGCAGAGGACAATGCTCCGATATGGCATGCATGGGTAGGCGCATTCCTTTGCCCTATACTTTTTAGTGGTTGTGTGGAATTACTGCAGGAATATTGCACTACTTACCGGGGTGGAGACTGGTTGGACTTTGCAGCTAATACTACGGGAGCGATTCTGGCTAGTTTAATAGCCTATTATGTCGTACGCCCCAGAATGATGAATAAGCAGTGAATGAAAAATAGAAACGGTGAATAATGGTTGCATCCAATATTCACCGTTTATCATTTACTGTTCACTAGTTTATTTTTCCGTTTACAAATACTCTACCGTTGAGCTAAGTTTGATTCCGTTAGAGCCTTTGATAAGAATGGTATACCCTTTGGGTTTGTCAGCTTGCAGGTCCTTTATAACTTCCTGCGCATTGGCGTACGTTTTGAAAGAATGTTCGCTTGCGGCAAACAGTTCTCCTACGAGCCATACTTTCTCAAAACCACTTTCTTTTTATGTAGTCAACGATTTTCTGATGTTCGGCCGGGCTTTCAGCACCCAGTTCGCGCATATCTCCTAATATGAGCATCTTGTGGGGGACTGTCATGTTCCGGAAGTTTTGCAAAGCAGCCATCATGCTGGTTGGATTTGCATTATATGCGTCGATGATAAGCGTGTTATCTTCTGTCTTTTTAAGTTGGGAGCGATTGTTCTGTGGCGTATAGCTTGCCAGAGCCTCATCAATCTTCTTCGCTTCCACTCCGAAGAAACGTCCGATAGTGATGGCAGCCAGGGCATTCGGGAAATTATATTCTCCGATCAACTGTGTGCGAACCTGATGGCGTTCACCGTCCTTACCGGCTTTCCATTCGAAAGCGAGATAAGGCGAATTGTCAGTAATCTGTCCGTTGACATAGAGATCATCTTCAGTTCCATAAGAAATCAGGTTCAATCCCTGCGCGATATTCATCAAATAAGCGTTATCGTGATGAATAAAGGTGATGGCATCTTTCTTACGGAGGAAATCATATAACTCTCCTTTTTTAGTCTTAATCACTCCTTCGAAAGAACCGAATCCTTCCAGGTGAGCTTTACCTACATTGGTGATAATGCCATAATCCGGTTCGGCTATTTCACAAAGAAATTTGATTTCTCCCTGATGATTGGCACCCATTTCGATGACGGCAAGGTCATGTTCCGGTTTCAAACGCAATAGGGTGGTCGGTACACCGATGTGGTTGTTGAGATTACCTAAAGTATAAAGCACGTTATGGGCTTGGCAGAGAACACTGGAAATTAATTCTTTGGTGGTCGTTTTCCCATTAGTGCCCGTAATACCGATCACACGCGTTCCGAGTTGGCGGCGATGATAGTTGGCAAGTTGCTGCATTGTCTGCAGGCAGTTGTCTACAAGTATATATCGTTTATCACCTTCTACGGCATATTCGGCTTCATCAATAATGGCAAATGCGCATCCGGAGTCTAGCGCTAGTTTTGCAAATGCATTACCGTTGAATGACTCACCTTTCAAGGCGATAAACAAAGAACCGTCCGGGCAGTTCCGGCTATCAGTGGTTACTGATTGACAATCCAGAAATATCTGGTAAATAGCAGAAAGTTTCATAGCCTGAACATCTATTTTAAATGTTGCAAAGATAGGCTATTCTTTCGGATTTGATGGGAGTTCGGACAGATTTTTTACTTAGGCATATACCAAAGGAAGAGTCAGTATCATCCGGCATCCGTCCGTATAGGAAGAGTCGATCCGGAGGCTGCCTCCTAACTTCTCGGCAATGCTCCGGCATATCGGCAGTCCGAGACCGGTGCCTTGTGTGAAAGAATTCATTTTGTAGAAACGCTCAAATACCGCCTCCTGCTGATCTTTCGGAATACCAGTTCCTGTATCGGTGACACTGATTTCAATTTTCTTTTCAGCTTCCAGTACGGAATAAGCTATGCGGATACTGCCATGAGTTGTAAATTTGGCGGCATTATGTGCCAGGTTGTTCAACACCTGTGATATGCGTTCCGAATTACTGCGTATGAGCAGGTTTTCTTTTGTCAGGTTCGAACAGAACTTCCACATCCTTTTGCCTGTTGTCTTTGGCCACTTCAGAGGCAAGTTGACAGATCGTATTCATATCTGTTTCATCATCTGTGGGCAGTTGCTCATATTGATCCAGTTCCGACAGAGCGAGCACGTCAGTGACCAGTCGGAGCAAGTCGTTACTGTTGCTCTTGATAATATTGACAAACTCCTGTGTTTCCGGACTATTGCTGTAGTGATCGCTTAACACCTGCGAGAAGCCTACAATAGAGTTGAGCGGTGTACGGATTTCATGGGTCATGCTCTGGATGAACGTTGTCTTCATCCGGCTGCTTGCCTCCGCTATATCTTTGGCTTTACGCAATTCTTCCCTCGATACCATAGTTCTTCATTCCTTGTTTTTTAAGTTCGGCCTCTGAAACTTTCAGTTTGCGTTTCAGGAAGTTTTCTCTATAAAGGAATATGAATAAGATACCTAATAAAATAATCAATGAAATAATCAAGGTTGTTTTATTATGCAACTCCTTCTCTTGTGCCTGAAGCATTAGTTCTTTCTTTTCGGCATTGAGTTTCTCAACGTTTAGCAAGGTGGCAAATTCGCTGCTGGCTACTTGCTCATTGGCTATTTTTAAGGAGTCGTCGGTGTTGATATACATTTGCAGATATTTGACTGCCATGTTCATATTCCCCATCTTTTGGTAGATTTCTCCCTGTGTGCGGTAATGGATGCTGCTAAGTATGCTTTCGCTTAAACGACGTTCTTCTTTTTCTTGCATCTCTGCAGCTTCCAATGCTTTTTGATATTGCCTGGTCTGCTGATAGTACAAACATTCTATATTATACAGTCTCTTTTTGATCGATTCCAGTCTTTTATCCTGTTCGAATGCAACCTGACACTCCTTCAGTAATTTTTCGGCAGCTTGAAAGTCGCCGAACTTGCTGTAGTAGTTTACAAATTCCAACTTGGCAGATATTTGTTGCGTAGAGGAATTGGCAGTCGCAATGGCTTTTTCCACAGCAGCTAATGCTTCTTTTTTTTTGCTTTTTCTGGTTGATGTAATAGTTGGCTATCTGGGCATAGGTCTGGGAGATGTTGTAGTTTTCGATATTGTATTTTTCAGTCAGTTCGATTTCTTTCAATCGCCATTCGAAGGCCATCGAATCGAATCTTTTGATAGTGTAGATTTGCGACATGATGTTATAGCAACGGGAGAGGCCGGTCTTATCATCCTCTTCTTGAGCTTCTTTTAACATATTTTGCACTTCATAAAGTGCTATGTTTGTTCTGCTTGTTTTTAAGTAATAGGTGATTAATCTGTTCGCCCATGCGAAGTAATAGTATTTAGGCTGATGAGTGGCCTTGGCGAATTCTTTTTACTTTGTTGGTATAGTGGATTACGCTGTCTTCATTGGTTCCCTGGAAATAATAATAATCCAGTTGAGGGCTATGGCTACTGCCTGCATTCGTTCGTCCTGCCGTTCGCCAGCCATTCGGAATAAAGTGTCGGACATATTAAGCACAACAGGCTCTAACAGGTATTCTTGACAACGTTGATAATATTCATAGAGAGTAGAGTCAACATTGAAAGGTTTCAGCCTCTTTTTGAGCTTTAGCAGTAGTGGTAAAGAACAAAATGAGGAAAAAGAAATCCTACGCGAAATAGGGTTAATCGGCTCATGGTATGAATTTTTCGGGTTTCTTCTATAGTTTGCAAATATACGTTTATTTCTTCTTTTTAGTACGAATACTTGCTTTTTTTATCTACATTTGTAGGCGATCTAAAAGGAATGTTGTCAATGATGAAACCTATATCTCCTATTTATATAAATGTAAAAGGGCGGTTGCTCGATCTTGCTACTCCGCAGGTGATGGGAATTTTAAATGTTACTCCCGATTCTTTTTATTCCGGCAGCCGGATGCAGACTGAAGAAGACATTGCTGCCCGGGCCCGGCAGATACTTGATGAAGGTGCTTCGATAATTGATATAGGCGCCTATTCTTCACGGCCGAATGCCGAACATATTTCTGCTGAAGAAGAGATGAACAGACTGCGTACCGGTCTGGAAATCCTGAACCATAATCATCCCGAAGCTATTATCTCTGTTGATACTTTCCGGGCTGATGTGGCGGAAGAATGTGTGAAAAAGAATATGGAGTGGCTATTATTAATGACATAGCTGCCGGTGAAATGGATCACCGGATGTTTCAGACAGTAGCCGGACTGGGAGTGCCCTATATCATGATGCATATGAAGGGAACCCCCCAAATATGCAGAAAGAACCGTCTTATGATAACCTGATTAAAGACGTTTTCCTGTATTTCGCTCGTAAAGTGCAGCAACTTCGCGACTTGGGAGTGAAAGATATCATTCTCGATCCGGGATTTGGATTTGGGAAAAACATTGGAGCATAATTATGAACTGATGGCGCATCTGGAAGAATTCCACATATTCGAACTTCCCGTTTTAGTGGGAGTTTCGCGGAAAATCAATGATTTATAAATTATTGGGAGGAACCCCGCAAGATTCATTAAACGGGACAACCGTATTGGACACTGTTGCGTTAATGAAAGGAGCGCACATCCTGCGTGTACATGATGTGCGTGAGGCGGTGGAAGCTGTCCGGATCACAGAGAAATTAAAAATAGAGAGTGGATATGACAAATAAGAGGAGGGTGCATGTTTTTTGTGGTTGGTATAAAAGATTTTATCGATATCCTGCTGGTAGCTTTTGTTTTGTACTATACCTACAAACTGATGAAAGCTTCCGGCTCCATCAAGGTATTCACCGGAATTTTGGTTTTTATCCTGATTTGGCTGGTGGTTTCTCAAGTGCTGGAGATGAAACTGTTAGGGTCTATTTTCGACACATTGATGAATGTGGGTGTAATAGCGTTGATTGTGCTTTTTCAGGATGAGATACGCCGTTTTCTTTTGACTTTGGGATCTCATCGGCATGTCAGTGCATTGGCCCGTCTCTTTAGCGGATCGAAGAAAGAATCGTTGAAGCACGATGATATCATGCCCGTGGTAATGGCTTGTTTAAGCATGGGGAAACAAAAAAGTTGGCGCATTGATTGTCATTGAGCATAATACTCCTTTAGATGAGGTCGTTCGTACGGGCGAATTGATTGATGCGGCAATCAATCAGCGTTTAATCGAGAATATCTTTTTCAAGAATAGCCCGTTGCACGATGGCGCAATGGTAATCAGCAAAAAACGTATCAAAGCGGCAGGATGTATTCTTCCTGTTTCCCATGATTTGAATATACCGAAGGAACTCGGTTTGCGGCATCGCGCAGCGATGGGAATCTCACAACAGTCGGATGCACACGCCATTATTGTTTCCGAAGAGACGGGAGCTATCTCTGTCGCCTATCGCGGGCAATTCTATCTTCGCCTGAATGCGGAAGAACTGGAAAGTATGTTGACGAAAGAAAACTGATTTTATTGTAATCACATACCGGACAAATGGTCGGAAGATGAGCATGGTAAAATGCCTCTCATCTTCCGACCATTGTTGTTTTATCTGCTATTTGGCGCTATTTTGCTTTATTTCCAACCCTTTTTGAATGATAATTATGCCCTCCTTTTTTAGGTGAATCGCCTACCTTTGCCGTATACTATTAAAATTCTATTTTTTGAATAAACCATGAAAAACAGATTGATTGCTTTACTGGTACTTTTTACAGTTATTTTCTTTAGTAGTGCAGAGGCGCAGACTACTGCCCGTAAGTTTGAGGCAGGCAAGAATACTTTCTTGCTGGACGGTGAACCATTTGTGGTGAAGGCCGCCGAACTTCATTACACTCGCATCCCGCAAGCCTATTGGGATCATCGTATTGAGATGTGCAAGGCATTGGGGATGAATACCATTTGTATCTATATCTTTTGGAATATCCATGAACAGGAAGAAGGTAAGTTTGACTTTTCCGGTCAGAACGATATTGCTGCTTTCTGTCGTGCGGCACAAAAGCATGGGATGTATGTCATTGTCCGCCCCGGTCCTTATGTGTGTGCGGAATGGGAAATGGGCGGCCTGCCCTGGTGGTTGTTGAAGAAAAAAGATGTGGCACTGCGCACGCTCGATCCTTATTATATGGAACGGGTAGGCATCTTCATGAAAGAAGTCGGTAAGCAACTGGCGCCGCTGCAAGTAAATAAAGGGGGAAATATCATCATGGTGCAGGTAGAGAATGAATACGGTTCTTATGGAATCGACAAACCTTATGTCTCTGCCGTGCGCGACCTGGTTCGTGAATCCGGTTTTTCCGATGTACCTCTGTTTCAATGTGACTGGAGCAGTAACTTCACCAATAACGCGCTCGATGACCTGATTTGGACGGTGAACTTTGGAACAGGTGCCAATATCGACCAGCAATTTAAAAAACTCAAAGAACTTCGTCCTGAAACTCCGTTGATGTGTAGCGAGTTCTGGAGCGGATGGTTCGACCACTGGGGACGCAAACATGAGACACGTCTTGCAAAAGATATGGTACAGGGCATCAAGGATATGCTCGACCGGAACATCTCTTTCAGTCTGTATATGACTCACGGAGGAACGACTTTCGGACATTGGGGTGGTGCCAACAATCCTGCCTACTCCGCTATGTGCAGTTCTTACGACTACGATGCCCCGATCAGCGAAGCCGGATGGACGACCGACAAGTTTTTCTTGCTTCGTGACTTGTTGAAAAACTATCTTCCGGCAGGTGAGACGTTGCCCGCAGTGCCCGCAGCTCTGCCTGTTATTGAAATCCCCGAGTTTCACTTCCATAAAGTGGCTCCGCTCTTCTCAAATCTGCCGGAGGCAAAACAAACGGTGGATATTCAACCGATGGAACAATTCAACCAGGGATGGGGAACGATTCTGTATCGTACCACATTGCCCGAAACGACTCTTGCAGGCACCACTTTGAAAATTACGGAAGTGCACGACTGGGCGCAGATATATGCCGACGGTAAACTGCTGGCACGCTTGGACCGTCGTAAGGGAGAATTTACAACGACCCTGCCCGCGCTGAAAAAAAGGCATACAACTGGATATTCTGGTAGAAGCAATGGGACGTGTTAACTTTGACAAATCCATCCACGACCGCAAAGGGATCACCGAAAAGGTGGAACTTATTTCGGGTAACCAGACTAAGGAATTGAAAAACTGGACTGTATATAACTTCCCGGTAGATTATTCCTTTATAAAAGATAAAAAATATAGCGATACAAAGATATTACCGACTATGCCTGCCTATTATAAGAGCACCTTTACACTGGATAAAGTAGGAGATACTTTCCTGGATATGAGTACATGGGGAAAAGGTATGGTCTGGGTGAACGGTCATGCAATGGGGCGTTTCTGGGAAATCGGTCCGCAGCAGACTCTCTTTATGCCGGGGTGCTGGCTGAAAGAAGGAGAGAATGAAATCCTCGTTCTGGATTTGAAAGGTCCTACCCGGGCTTCCATCAAAGGTTTGAAGAAACCAATTCTCGATGTGCTTCGTGAAAAAGCTCCCGAAACACACCGCAAGGATGGAGAAAAACTGAAACTGACGGGTGAGAAAGTGGCCCATGAAGGAGCTTTCACTCCGGGTAACGGCTGGCAGGAAGTACGTTTTGCCACTCCGGTGAAAGGACGTTATTTCTGTCTCGAAGCTCTTTCACCACAAGCAAATGATAATATCGCAGCGATAGCAGAGTTTGATGTTCTGGGTGCGGACGGTAAACCGGTATCCCGCGAACATTGGAAGATTCGTTATGCCGATAGTGAGGAAACACGCAGCGGTAACCGTACAGCCGATAAGATTTTCGATTTACAGGAATCCACTTTCTGGATGACTGTTGACAATGTCGCTTATCCCCACCAACTGGTAATCGACCTGAGCAAAGTGGAAAATGTGACCGGTTTCCGCTATCTGCCTCGTGCCGAAAAAAGGGTATCCGGGTATGATTAAGGAATATCGTGTATATGTGAAACCTGCTGATTTCAACTACTAAACAGTGAATGAACAAGAATAAAACAATGGATGAAAAAGCATTGAAATGATGATGAATATGAAGAAAAATATAATTCTTTTCGCATTCCTATTTGTGGGAGTGTTGACTGGGTATTGCCAGCAATCTGCTTACCTGTTTGTTTACTTCACCGGCAATCGCATGAGTGAAGAAGCCGTCCGGATGGCTGTTAGCCTCGATGGATATAATTATAAAGCCTTGAATGGAAATCAGCCGGTACTTGATTCCCGTGTGATTAGTTCAACAGGTGGAGTACGTGATCCCCATATCTTGCGCTGTGAAGATGGGAAGACATTTTATATGGTGGTGACAGATATGGTATCCGGCAATGGATGGAGTTCTAACCGTGCCATGATATTATTGAAATCAAAAGACCTTGTACACTGGACTTCCAATATCGTGAATATCCAGAAAAAATATCCCAATCAGGAGGATCTGAAACGTGTGGGGCTCCACAAACTATTTATGATAGGGAAGCAGGAAAGTACATGGTTTACTGGTCCATGCAACATGGCAATGGTCCCGATATCATTTATTATGCTTATGCCGACAAAGATTTTACCGATATAGAAGGAGAACCGAAGCCACTGTTTCTTCCGGAAAACAAAAAATCATGTATTGACGGCGACATTATTTACAAAGATGGACTCTATCATTTGTTCTACAAAACGGAAGGGAATGGAAATGGAATTAAAAAGGCCACTACCTCCTCTCTAACCTCCGGCCAATGGACAGAATCGGATGACTATAAACAGCAGACGAAGGATCCGGTAGAAGGTTCGGGTATTTTCCCGCTGGTTGGTTCCGATAAGTATATTTTGATGTATGATGTATATACGAAAGGTAAATACCAGTTTACCGAAAGTTCCGATCTGGAACATTTCAAAGTGATTGACCATGCTATCAGTATGGATTTCCATCCGCGCCATGGCACTGTCATACCGATTACCCCAAAAGAGTTGAAACGCCTCTTCAAGGTCTATGGTAAACCCGAAGGTTTCTGAACTAAAATATCTCGTGGGACAGGAGAAAAATACCTGACCCTGATTTGTTAAACCAATTGTTTTTCAGGCGGGTAATCTTCGCTTCCCAGTGAGTATTCCCATCCTTTTGTTTTCTTTTTGAGTTATTCTGATAAGATGGATTCAACTAGTTGTAATCCAGGAAAACAGTATACGATATGGGGAAAAAGTGTATATTCTACCCTTGTTTACTTGTTTCTTATATATTTTTTAAGTGTATAATTACCAATTATTATATGAAACACGCTTGTTAGAATGATGAAAATCTTAACTTTGCGATTGATAATCTTAATGCAATATATGCCATGAAAAAATTATTCCTCTAGTAATTGTCTTGTTTTTGTCGTTCCAACAGGTTACTTTAGCTGCAATCAAAGAAATGACGAGTACACCCGATTCGGTTTATCTGTTTTCTTTTGCAACTTCCGGAGACGACGGACGCAGCGGACTCCGTTTTGCCTGGAGTACAGATAAAGAAAACTGGTTTGAAATTGGCCGGAACTACGGATATCTCCGGTGCGATTATAGCCGTTGGGGATCGCAGAAGAAAATGCTCGATCCTTATTTGAAACAATCGCCCGATGGCGAATGGATTTGTACCTGGAAACTGAATGACCATGATGGATACGGCCAGGCTACTTCCAAGGATTTAATCAACTGGACCAGTCAGAAATATCCCCGTACTACGCCGGATTTTGACGGAGTGAGAGTGAAAGCTATTGTTGCCGGAGAAGAGCAGAAAGGAAATATCAACCGGGTAGCTTGGACCTTGGTGGATGGATTGGATAAAAATTATGGCTGGAATCAATATCGGAACTCATTACATGGAGAACGTCCGGTACAGGATGGAGAACGTTTTGCCGGTTTGAAGCCTGTAAAAGCAACGGTCACTGTACAACCGGAAGGCGCAAAAGCCATTAGTGATGTATTGCTGGGCGCTTTTTTGAAGACATCAATTATTCGGCAGACGGAGGACTCTATGCAGAACTTATCCAAAATCGCGACTTCGAGTACGACCCTTCGGACAGGGAAGGAGATAAGAACTGGAACAGCACTCATTCCTGGGCACTGAAAGGAGAGAAAACGACTTTCACTATTGATACTACCGACCCTATTCATATCAATAACCCACATTATGCCGTGCTGAATGTAGAACAACCGGGAGCTGCATTAGAAAATACAGGTTTTGATGGAATCGCACTGAACACCGGAGAGAAATATGATTTTTCCATCTTCGCCCGGGTTCCGCAGGGTAAATCAAATAAATTGCAGGTTCGTCTGGTAGATGGAAAAGGAAATGTGTGTGGAGAGACTTCTCTAACAGTGTCTTCCCGTCAATGGAAAACATATAAAGCGGTGATAACTGCTAAAGCTACTGCGGACACTCATCTCGAAATCATCCCTCAATCTGTTGGTGAATTGAATCTGGACATGATTTCCCTATTCCCGCAGAATACATTTAAAGGACGTAAGAACGGGCTTCGCAAAGATCTGGCTCAAGTGTTGGCTGATATTCATCCCCGTTTCATCCGTTTCCCCGGTGGCTGTGTGGCTCATGGTGATGGCTTGAAAAACATTTATCAATGGAAAAATACAGTAGGTCCGTTGGAAGCAAGAAAAAAGCACAGCGTAACCTTTGGGGATACCATCAAAGCATGGGATTGGGTTATTTTGAATATTTCCAGTTTTGCGAAGATATAGGTGCGGAACCGCTTCCAGTGCTTGCTGCCGGTGTGCCTTGTCAGAACTCTGCTTGTCACGGTGATTTGAGAGGCGGACAACAAGGCGGTATCCCGATGAGCGAAATGGGAGCTTACATTCAGGATATTCTTGATCTGATAGAATGGGCGAATGGTGACGCGAAGAAGACAAAATGGGGAAAGGTACGTGCCGAAGCCGGGCATCCGAAGCCTTTCAATCTGAAGTATATAGGTATCGGTAATGAGGATCTTATCACCGATGTTTTCGAGGAACGCTTTACGATGATATTCAATGCTATCAAAGAAAAATATCCGGAAACGATAGTTGTCGGTACGGTAGGTCCGTTCAATGAGGGCACGGATTATGTGGAAGGATGGAAGCTGGCGGACAAACTAGGTGTTCCGATGGTAGACGAACATTATTACCAGTCTCCGGGATGGTTCCTGAACAATCAGGATTTCTACGACAAATACGATCGTTCTAAAAAAACGAAAGTATATCTGGGCGAATATGCAACTCACATACCGGGACGAAAGGCGAATATCGAAACAGCACTGACAGAAGCTCTTTATCTTGCTGCCTTGGAACGTAATGGAGATGTTGTACACATGACTTCCTATGCCCCTCTTCTCGCTAAAGAAGGACATACCCAGTGGAATCCGGATTTGATTTACTTCAATAACCGGGAAGTGAAACCTACCACCGGCTACTATGTTCAGAAACTCTACGGACAGAATGCCGGAAACGAATATTTGCCGTCAAAGATCACTCTTGATAATAGAGACGATCAAGTGCGGAAACGCATTGCCGCTTCTATTGTCCGTGACTCGGCAAGTGGCGACGTGATTGTGAAGCTGGTCAATTTACTTCCCGTAGAGGTGAATACGAATGTCGACCTTTCCGGAATCGGTGCTATACAGTCTTCTGCAAAAAGAACCGTACTGACCGGCAAACCGGCCGATACCCCGCTACCTGTTGAAGACACAATGGAAGTAGCAGAAAAGTTTGACTATCAATTACCTGCCTATTCTTTTACGGTGATCCGCATAAAGAAGGCAAATGAGAAATAACAGAAAAAAGTGAAGATAATAACGACATAAATAATATGAAGAAGATAATAAGTACCCTGCTGGCTAGTTGCTGTCTGACTTCTCTGATAGCACAGGAAGTGGTAGTGAAAGGGCCGGATGAAAAACTGCAATTGGTTGTATCTGCTTCTCCAGCCGAAAAGCCAAGTTATTCGATTACCTACAATGGAAAGACAATGTTGGAGAAATCTCCTTTGGGTATGAATACGAATATCGGTGACTTTGTAAAAGGAATGAAACTGACAGGACACGCTGTTACTCGATTGACACTGTCTATCATCAGGATCGTATTAAAACCTCCAAAGTGCATTATCAGGCAAACGAACTGATTTGTAATTTTGAGAATTCGAAAGGGCAGAAAATAGATGTAGTCTTTCGTGTCAGCAATCATGATGTAGCTTTTCGCTATACTCTTCCGCGTCAGGATGGAAAAAGGAAGTGTAACGGTAACTGCCGAAGAAACCGGCTTTCGCTTTCCGCAACAAACAACTACTTTCTTATGTCCGCAAAGCGATGCCATGATAGGTTGGAAGCGTACCAAACCCAGTTATGAGGAAGAGTATAAGGCAGATGCTCCCATGAGTGACCGTTCGCAGTACGGGCATGGCTACACGTTCCCTTGTCTGTTCCGTATCGGTGACGATGGTTGGGTATTAGTCAGCGAAACAGGTGTAGACAGTCGTTATTGCGGTTCTCGTTTGAGCGATGTAAGCGAAGGTAATCTGTATACGGTGGCTTTCCCGATGGCAGCAGAAAATAACGGTAACGGAACTTCTGCTCCGGCGTTTGCCTTCCCGGGGCTACTCCCTGGCGTACCATAACTGTTGGCGAAACCTTGAAACCGATTGTGGAAACAACCGTTACTGGGATGTCGTACGTCCTCTTTATGAAACGACGCATGACTACCGTTTCGGACGCGGCACATGGAGCTGGATTCTCTGGCAGGATGGTAGTATTAACTATGACGATCAGGTGCGCTATATTGATTTTGCAGCTGCAATGGGGTATGAGTATGCCTTGATCGATAACTGGTGGGATACGAACATCGGCCGTGACCGCATGAAATCTCTGATAGACTACGCACGTGGCAAAGGAGTGGAATTATTTTTGTGGTACAGTTCCTCCGGCTATTGGAATGACATTGAGCAAGGCACCGATTAACCGCATGGACAATGCTATTATCCGCAAACGTGAAATGAAATGGTTGCAAAGTCTTGGAGTGAAAGGAATCAAAGTTGATTTCTTTGGTGGCGACAAGCAGGAAACGATGCGCCTGTATGAAGATATTTTGAGTGATGCTGACGACCACGGTCTGATGGTAATCTTCCATGGTTGCACCTTACCTCGCGGATGGGAGCGTATGTACCCAATTATGTAGGCAGTGAAGCGGTGCTGGCTTCCGAGAATATGGTGTTCGGCCAGCATTTCTGTGATGAAGAGGCTTTCAATGCCTGTCTGCATCCGTTTATCCGCAACGCGGTGGGTTGCATGGAATTCGGTGGTTGTTTCCTGAACAAACGGCTGAATCGCAACAATGACGGAGGAACTACCCGCCGTACTACTGATATATTTCAATTAGCCACTACCGTATTATTCCAGAATCCGGTACAGAATTTTGCGCTTGCTCCCAACAACCTGAAAGATGTTTCCCCTGTTTGTGTGGACTATATGAAAACGGTTCCTACCACGTGGGATGAAACACGTTTCATTGACGGATATCCGGGAAAATATGTGGTCTTGGCACGTCGCCACGGTGACACCTGGTATCTGGCGGCTGTGAATGCCGGGAAAGAAATCGTAAAGTTGAAACTGGATTTAGATATGTTTGCCGGAAAAACCGTTTCTCTGTATAAGGATGATAAAAAAGGAGAACCTCAACTTGTGACGTTGAAAGTAAAAAAGAAAGCGGAAAAGTGCAACTGGAAATCCTTCCACAGGGAGGTGTTGTATTGGTGAACAACTAGATGATATTTCTTTTGGATGTGAGTTCGGGATAAATACCCTTATCCCGAACTCACATTTTTATTTGTTATTTACTTGTGGCTTGGTGGCAACAGTATTTATTGTGCAATAAATAACTGCTGTGTATGAGGAAAATAAACGATTTTTTTGTTGCTCTTTTAGCGTAAAGATGTTATCTTCGTTTATTGTTCAACCTTAAAACGGAAAACCATGCATACAAAACTAGTAAGTCTTTTCATAGCGTTGTTTCTGTGTTTGCCATTGTTTGCACAGAAAGAGTCAGTCCCCAGAATAGATAGTGAGGGAGTTTATTTAATTCCCGATGAGATGCCGAAGTTTCCGGGAGGCATGCAAGCCATGATGAAATACTTGGCAACTAACGTAAAATACCCTGTCGAAGCCCAGAAGAAAGGAGTTTCCGGTCGGGTGATTATCCAGTTCGTAGTGATGGAAGATGGAACACCGGGACAGGGAAAGGTAGTGAGAGGGAGTTGATCCGCTGTTGGATGAAGAGGCTTTGCGCGTGGTGAAAACAATGCCTAAATGGTCACCCGGAATGGCGGATGGCAAGGCTGTCAAAGTGCGTTTCACTATTCCTGTAATGTTCAGCCTGTCGAAAAAGCAAAATGGCAATACTCCGAATATGAATATTCCTGAACTTACTGTCCCTAGCGGTCAGGAAGTCACTAATAAGAGTCTGGAGGGAGTATGGCAAAGCTGTCTTGTGCAGCCCGGTGCACATGATTTTCGGATTGCATCATTACCGGTCTTAAAAGTAATTTCTGCCGATAAAACATTTATAAACATCATGACACGTGGCAGGGATGCGAAATCGAATGCCATTATATTTTCCCCCAGGGAGAGTATCGTTTGCCTTCAGACAGCGTGTATGTCGAGATATTGGGAAAATCGTCCGATCCTGTTTTCGTTCCGGGAACAGAGAATGAAATTAGTGTTGAACGTCTCCACGACAATCTGATTAAGTTATCGTTCTCAATGCCCGATAAAGAAAAAACGATGGGTGGAGTATTGGTTCCGTGTTCCGTCGCCTGATGTGAAGATAATGGCTGATTGATAATTTCTCTCTGTATAGATAATGATCCCTTTTTAGTCATTAGCCTTTTCCCATCTGTCAGGAAGCAGTTCCCTGTATTTTTCAATTGGTGTGTTCGGTTGCCATTCGGCCGTTCTGTTTATCACATCCGTGAGATACTCAAATAAATTCACTTTATGCATCCTACAAGTGAGTGCTATCGTATAGAGTATGGCGCCTCGTTCGGCCCCCTTATGGCTGCCGAAGAACAATGAGTTTTTTCTTGATAAGGATATGTACCGGTTCATCCGTTCAACCATATTGTTGTCCAGATAAGTGTCACCATAATTAAAGATGTCCACCACTGCATTCCACTCATTGCGAAGATAGGTAATGGCTTCCTGCAGTTCGCTCTTAGGTAACAAATCCCCCCGTTCTTCTATTTCATCAAGCACATCTTTTATTTCTCCGAGTATGTCCGGCGCATATTTTTTTCGATGCATAAGATTCTGTTCTACCGTCCATCCCTCAACCCCAACTTTATGCTTATGCTCGTTTTGATAAAGTGCGTTTATCAGCTCCACGATCCTTTTTGCATCCGGGTCCTTCTCACCGCAATCTATAAATTTCCGTTTTATATGTTGCAAGCACGGGATGCGTGTGATATTGGGATAAGCATCGCTTTCGAGCTTCCGGTAAGGTGAGTAACCATCGCTTTGTATGATACCTTTGCAACTGCCTAATTCGTTAAGAATAACTCTTTCAGACCGGGAGCCGTCATCATAGAGCAAGTATATCATCCTGGTGTTTATGCCGACAACCACCCAAAGATATCCCTTCCTGACTCCTTTTCCCTTGCTGTTCTTTTCCGGGACGAGTATTTTGTAATAGGTTTCATCGGCTGCCTTATAAGGATCACTCAAAGCTGTCTGCCGGATGCACTTATAAAGATTTTCGAAGAGGTTTGAGGCTTTCTCTATCAACTTATGAGCCGTAGGTTTCTTCAGCGTAAAGCCATGACTCTCGAAGTAGTTGATGATTCTTTCAACAGGTAGCGATTGTATATAACGTAATTCCATCAATCCGGCAATAAATGAACCGTCATAGCTGGAATTCAAGAAGGCCGAAGCCGGTGTTTTTCCCTCAAACAGGCGACCTTCTTGTGTATAGGTGTGTATCTTGTAGACATGCTTGATGAAGCGCATGGGTACACATTCATAGCGGACGCATATTCTGGGAACAGTGGTAAACAACCGGGCCTTATTGATGTCAAAATCGGGATCATCGGGATAAACGACATGTTCTTCTTCCTCCATCTCATAATGCATGTCACGTTTGGCCCCATTGTTCTTTCTTGCTTTACGCTTATCTGCTTTTTCCGCTTCTATCTTCTGCCGCTCTTCTTCGGATATGGCAGATTGGGGAGCCTGTTGCTGTTCGGATGTGTTGGATACAAGTTTGGCGAGCCCCTTAGTAAGGCGCTGTTGCTTGCTAAGAGATTCGCCTTTTTGAAGGAGTGCCTCTTTAAGGGAAGAAACCTCCTTTATCAAAGCATCTATTTGGTCCAAGAGTCTGTTGTTGTCATCTCGTAATCCCTTGATTTGTTCCTTCAATAACTCTATGATCTCATCCTTTTTCATGGCATAAAGATATAAAAAATCAACGAATTGGCCAAATAAACCGGATGATATCCTTAGCACAAATAACTAATAATCAGAATGTTGAATTAGATCCTAAAACGCTTTCTCAACCGTACAGACTTTAATGACACTCCATTTAAGATAAAAGACAAAACCTGATAAGAAATCTCGTAATTACCTGTATTGGGGTTAAATGTCGGTAACTCAAAACTTCCACCTTCGAGGCGCTTGTAGTACAGAAGAAAGCCATCGCCATCCCAACGCAGTATTTTTACACTTTGTCGGTTTTTACCAAAGAATAAAAAGATATCTCCGGAAACGGGAGACAAGTCCTTCATTTCCGATCGTATAATTTTGAATAAACCGTCAATGCCAAGGTTCATACGAACAAAGCCCTGGTACAGATAGTATCGATTGGCTGATGTTAGAGAATACATGGATCTCCCTCCTTTCTTTCGTAATCGCGCAACATTTTAATCACACCACCGGGTGTGGCCCGTTTGACCGAAATGGTGGTTCCACTGTTAAAGGTGATTGTGATCCCGGCAAGACTAAACTCTTCTTCCGACAACATGGCGGGTGCTATTTGAGTGAATGAAGGAGAGGAAGTTGTCGGTTGGGAGGGTTCAACGCCGCCATAATAATCACGGACCACATCTGCCTTGGCTTGTTTAACGCTATAGCCCCGTCTGGACATCCAGGAACTCATACCACCAAAAGTGGTATGCTGATCGCGGCAAACATCGGCTAAAGAACAATTGTAGTCTACTTTCAATGCTTCAAATGTTTCCAAGAAATTTTCCAAGTTTTTCCAAATCGATTTTCTACTAAATCCATAATGCTTCATTTTTATACATAGCAAGAAGTGGTGGCACGTTGATGTCCGTATACACCCTTGTTGGACATCAAAGGAAAGCGTTGTGCACTCTGCGGAATGAACCCAGATAAGTGGGGGTATCGAAATCTTTGTCCTTGATTTCCAGATGATCCGGCTCGGTAGAGTCGAGCCACCAGCCATCCATTCCGAGATCGAAGATATTCTTTTTCATTTCTGCCCAATACATATCGCGTGCTGTCGGATTGAACGGGTCGTAAGGTTTTACTCCGGCTTTGGGAGGCCATGTCTCGAAGTGAAGCAATGCTTTCAGGCTATCCATTTTCTGGTACATCTCTGTCCACGGACCGAACGAGGCCCATACTGAAATCATGATATGTGCATTCTGTTTATGTACATAGTCGATCATTTTCTTTCGGACTTTTGATGCGTGGCGTTCCATAATTAGCATTTCTGTCTTCTCCGTTCGGGAGGAATTTCATGTATTCCGGATCACCCATTTTGTTGATATAGCGTGGGTTTTGGAATTTCATCGAGTTCCAGTTTTCGTTGCATCCCCAATATTGCCAGTCTTGGATGATACCGTCCAAAGGTACTTTCAGTTCACGGTACTTATCTACTACTTCGCAGAGTTCGTCCGGACTTTTGTAGCGTTCACGGCATTGCCAGAAGCCCAGTGTCCAGAGAGGATACAACGGGGCTTGTCCGGTCAGGTCGCGTACTCCGGCTATTACTCCGTCGGCGTTGCCGCCGTAGATGAAATAATAATCGGCACAATCGCCTACTTCCGAGTCAAAAGAGGTTTCTTGCGGATTGTCGAGGAAGGTGGTAGGAGAGTAATTGTCCCAATAAAGGGCATATCCTTTGATGGAATGAATGAACGGAATGCAGATACTCATGTTTTGATTGCGGAGAAACAGTTTCTGATTGCGTTGGTTCACTTTACCCGTCTGCTGCTGTCCCAAACCGTAGATTACTTCGTCTTTATCCAGCAAAAAAGCCTGGCGGACATTGAAAGACGGAACACCTGCATCATTGAAAGGAGTGAATTGTGTTCCGTAATCCTTGTCCGTCAACAGACGTTGGCCGGACGAATCGAAAAAATGGATACCACCAGTCTCCGGGTTCACTTCCACTTGGATAAGACGGCTGCTTAATGTCACATTTTTCCCCTTTTCACCGAAAGAAACAGGAGTCGACTCGGGCGTTTTGACAATGACCAGACTTTCTTTTATTGCAAGATTTCTGACTGGGCGTCTTATAAACCCCTGACAATGGAGGGTGAATAAAACTCTACGTTGACATCCATCCCTGTGTGGCACACTTGATGCCTTGTGAGGTACGCTGTACATTTTGTGCTGTACCATTGCCTGCTGCAACCATTGTTGCACATACAAGCAAGAAACCGGCTTTTCTAATAAGATTCATTTTCATGGTTTTTAAGTGCTTTTTTATGATGCAGCAAAAGTAGGGCAGAGGCAAGTAAAACAGACAACAATCAGGTTGAAACAAACAGTAATCACGTTGATTTTTTCACTTTCTCGGCATATTCCGAGGGACGGCATCCATACACTTCCTGAAAACATTTGCTTAAATAACTGGAACTGCTAAAACCTGTGTGTTCCGCAATTTCCGTAATGCTTAGCTTGCCCTCTGTTATCAGTTGTGCTGCCCGTTGCAGGCGAATGTTACGGATAAAGAGGCTGGGAGACTGATCGAGCATAGTCACCAGTTTGCGGTATAATCCCGTTCGCTCCATACAGAGGTCGCGGCTTAGTTGCTCCACCGAATAGCCATTGACGTGCAGATTCTGTTCCACCAGTTTGATGGCTTTGTGCCAGAAATGCAGATTCTTCTGTGTCCTGTTGCTGATGGTCGGGAGAGACGTTTCTTCTATGCCACAGGTTAGAGAATTATTTTGTTCGATCAGGTTGCGGATACGGAGTAATAGAATCTCTTCTTTTTATGCTTGCGTTCCATTTCCTTTCTGCTCCAATAGATATACAATCGGCTACCGGTGAAAGCAATCAGTAATAAAATGACTGCATACAGGATATAAGCCGTGGTTGTTTTCCACCACGGTGCATGGATGGTTAATTTTATTGCTGTCACTTTGCCGTTCCACTGAAGAGGATTGTCCGAGGCCATGACTTTGAATGTATAATCTCCCGGTGGTAAATTGGTGTAAACAGCTTGAAGAAGACCTTTCCCTCACAGTCGCATTTCCCTGTCTTCCTGCAAATGTACTCATCCATTGCGGGTCGATACCTTCCAGTTGATAACGGTAGTATGTGCGTTCATGATTGATATAATTCAATGCCGAAAATTCGAAAGTCAGGAAGTTTTGGTTATAGTCCAGTTCGATTTCGGTTGTATAAGGAGCAGCCTTGGACAGGATGATGCGGTTGCCATATTCTTTTCCAGTATTCACTTTCTCTCCATACAAGCGTAAGGCTGTGAAAACCGGCGGATCAGGAAGCATCGGATGAATGGAGTCCTTGTCGGGATGGAATATGCTAAAGCCATCAATACCACCCAGATAGAGAGTACCGTCGGAAGAACTGAATACGGCATCTTTTTATGTATTCGCCGTCCAAAGCACCGTCCAACTGATTGAACCGGGTGAAACTGATGTTCTTATTCTCCGGATTTATGTGGATGCGTGTGACACCGTTACTGGTCGTTACCCAGATGTCTCGATATTTGTCCTCAATAATGCCCTGGATAAAGTTATTGCTCAATCCGTTTTCACGATAGAAGATACGTGGGGCAGAGTCGTTTTCGCTGGTAAAAAGTTCCAGTCCGTCAGGAGTTCCTGCCCATGTCCATCCGCGTGTGTCGGTATATAATGTAGTGTATACTTTATTTCTGAAATGATGGTTCTTGTTGGGGTTCAACCGATTCAGTATTTCAGGAGAGACAGACGGGATAGCTGCTGACTTTAATACATAGGATTTTTGTTCATTAGCTGTCAGTCGATAAATTCGGGAATGAGCTTTCAGATAGATATTTCCATCTTTATCTTCGGCGAAAGATTCAATCTTGATTTCTTCTTCCGGAGAGACGGGAAATGCATTGCGACCTATATGAGTCAGTTTATGCATGGACGGGTGATGATATAATAAACCCCGATTGAAAGTTCCGAGCCATAACCCTCCTTGTCGGTCTTGAAAGACAGTGCTGATTTCGGTAGAGACAATCTGTCCGTTTCCGGTTTCCAATAGGGGGATGTATTTTTGTGTTCCTGTGTGGAGGTCAATCATCCAAAACCCGTGAACGCAACTGATATAGGCTTTCTCACCATTAGGGGTAATGATAAGGGTGTTGAGAGTATAGTTCTGTTCGAAGAGTTTTTTTCCATGTGCGCTTGTGGCTATTGAAATATAATAAACCGCCTTTACGCCCGTTGCGTAGTTGATAGAAGCCGTCTGCACTTTTGACGACGAGAGAAGTATTTTGATATTCAGCCTGTTCGGATGCAGGATAAGCGGCTATGTTGTATACGGTTTTTTGGTCGGCTATGTGGTAACAGGACACTTCGCCTGTGTCATAGAATAAATATAGGGGAGGTACTGTCGGCATTCAGGTCCTGCAATTTTCCGGAATACTTGCCGGGCAAGGTTATACGGGTCTTGTTGTTTAATTCCAGTAATTCGTTAGCTATGAGTAGCCAGATGTGTCCTGAATCGTCTACAAAAAGGTCTTCTACGGGGGCTTGTATCTCTCTGTTCTTAAAGTAAGCATCTAAATCAGGAATGTATTCCTCTGTACAGGTCAATGCACATCAGTTTGTGAGTATCTTTAATCCATAACAGAGAATCCCCACTCTGGTAAATGCGGTAATGCCCGTTATATTGGTTTAATGGATATACGTATTCCGTGGTGCGGTGAAGATAGCTGAAATGTACACCGTCGTATAGATTTACGTTACCGCTGGTGGTGAATACCATTCTTCCGTCGGGCAACTGGAGGATATAACGTATTTGGTTATCACTCAATCCTTGCGACGCATTGATGGTGGTGAACAGGAATTCACCGGCATATATGAACGGTGTCATCCTGAAACAGAAAAATAAGCAGAGCAGAATCCGTATGTTTCTCAAACTATTGGTAGTCATGGCTATGTTTCAAGATTACAAAGATAAAAAAAAAGTCGGCTTATGAAGCACGACTTTTCTATCTGTTAAAGGCAGTTATTTATCATTCAGCTGATAAAAAGTGGCATTTTGACTTAATTTTGGGCTTTTATGAATGATATTCAGACGAATGTTTGTATATAAAGCTTTACTTTTGCGATGAATCTGACATTATAAACATATCATTACCATGAAAGCAAGATTTGCATTATTTTTATTGTTTGCTATTTTATCATTAAAACTCTCTGTGGTCTTTGCGCAGGAAAACATATTCACCGTCTGGCAGCCGGATTATCAGAAAAGCCCTTATACGGGAATGACTCGTCAGCACTGGATACAGGCAGGCGAGTATTTATTAAAAGGTGCATTTAACTATATACATACATTAGACGATCAAATGTATTTTCCGAAACAGCTGGATAAAACATATCCGAGAAATACGGGAGAAATTCCGGTAGCAAAGCTGGAAGGTCTGGCACGGACTCTATTTGTAGCTGCTCCTCTTTTGAAAGATAATCCAGAACTGGAGATGAACGGGATAAAAGTGGCAGACTATTATCGTTATCAACTGATAAATATCTCTAACCCTGAAAGTAGGAGCTATATTCCGCATCGTACGGGAGGTCCCAGTCAGACATTGTTGGAACTGGGCTCTTTGGCAATCTCGATGAAAGCTGCACAGGAAGTGTTATGTAATCCTCTCACAAAGAAACAGAAAGATTCACTGGCTGCTACCATGTTGAGTTATGGAGAGGGACCGACTATTGGTTCCAACTGGATGTTTTTCAATGTCTTTATCTTGAGTTTTCTGAAAGATCAGGGATATGCCGTGAATGAAAGCTATCTGGAGTCGAACCTGCAAAAACTTCTCGCACGCTATCGGGGCGAAGGCTGGTACAATGACGCTCCGGCTTATGACTATTATAGTGCGTGGGCTTATCAGACTTACGGACCTATTTGGGCGGAAATGTTCGGGAAGAAACAATACCCTCAATATGCAAGGCAGTTTATGGAAAATCAGCATGATATGGTAGCTAACTATCCATATATGTTTAGCCGGGATGGTAAGATGAATATGTGGGGACGGAGTATTTGTTATCGTTTTGCCGTTACTGCTCCTTTGTCTTTGTATGAATATGACAAAAGTGGTAATGTGAATTATGGATGGATGAGAAGGATAGCTTCTTCTACGTTGTTGCAATTTTTAGAACGTCCGGAATTTCTGGAAGATGGTGTTCCGACAATGGGTTTCTACGGACCTTTTGCTCCTGCTGTTCAGATTTATAGTTGCCGGGGTAGTGTTTATTGGTGCGGAAAAAGCTTTTCTTAGTTTGTTGTTGCCGGAAAACTCTAACTATTGGTCGGCTACAGAAAATAACGGTTCTTGGGAGAAAGAACTGAAAAAGGGGAAGTGTATAATAAGTTCCAGCAGGGAACTAATCTATTGATAACCAATTACCCGAATTGTGGCGGATCTGAAATGCGTTCATGGTGTCATGAGACTGTGGCAAAAGATTGGCAGAAATTCCGGAGTACCGAAAATTATAATAAACTGGCTTACCATACAGAGTTCCCCTGGATGGCAGATGGGAAGAATGGGGAGATTTCCATGAATTATGGAACAAGGAATAAAAAAGGGGAATGGGAAGTGTTGCGGTTGTATACGTTCAAAAGTTTCGAAAATGGAATTTATCGTCGTGACGCTGTGCTCGAAACGGATAGCACTGTGAAGTATCAGTTGGCGGATATTCCTCTGCCGGATGGAATCTTGCGGATAGATAAAGTTTCCTGTTTCAGAGCCGACGGAGATCTGTTTGGGACATTATTCCCTGCCTCGTCTGGATTCCGATATAAAGGAAACAGGTTGTAAGGTGGGTAAACAGAATATTCCGGTACTCTCTAACGGAAAATATGAATTGGCAATGATACCATTGACAGGTTGGGAGAAAACATATACGGTATATCCGGAGGGAGTGCATCCTGTAAGTGAGAAATGTGCATTAAATATGGTTTCCGATCAGTTATCCGGTGAAAAAATATATGTGACACTTCAATTATGGAAGAAGAATGAGAAAAGAGGTTTTACTTCAAAAGAGCTGACACCGGTGAAATCTGTCCATGTGTCAGAGGATAAGAAACAGGTGACGGTTTGTTTATCAAACGGTGAAATAAAAACTATTTCGTTTGAGTAATGAATCCCATTCAAGTAACTGATATTTAATTAAGAAACATATTGCTATCATGAAAGAGAAGATTGTTTGGATTTTTGTCGTTTTATATCTGTGTAGCTTTCATTTGAATGCCCAAAATGCAGAAAATAATCCTACTGGCGGTGGGTATCAAGTTGCAGCTGAAGGAGCTTGGTGTTGGTTTGCCGATCCGAGAGCCTTGCATTATGAAAACAAGGAGGGAACTATAAATAAGACATATATCGGTTACATCGATATTCATGGTAATATAAAGGCGATGCAGTATGACTTTCAAAAGAAGGAACAGGAAGAAGTATTGATCCGTTCGTATTTTCAGCCGGACGATCATAACAATCCCACTTTTCTTGTATTGCCCGATGAAAGAATCATGATTTTCTATTCAAGACATACGGATGAACCTTGTTTTTATTACAGAGTCTCCCGAATACCGGGGGATATTACTACTTTAGGTGAAGAAAAGAGGATTGAAACAAAAAATAATACGACTTATCCTTCTCCGTTTATTCTGTCGGATGATCCTGAACATATTTATTTATGCTGGCGTGGAATCGGTTGGCATCCGACTATTGCCAAGCTTTCATTACCGGACGACAAAGATGAGGTGGATGTAGTATGGGGACCGTATCAAATCGTACAATCTACCGGCGCCCGTCCGTATGCGAAATACATGTCTAACGGGAAAGATAAGATTTATTTGACTTACACCACGGGACATCCGGATAATGAACTTCCCAACTTCCTTTATTTTAATTATATCGATATCAAAACATTGCAGTTGACTGATGTCAGGGGAACCGTACTTTCTACTATTGCCGACGGCACATTTAAGGTGAACAAGACAGGTGATTATGCGAAACAATACCCGTCTACGGTAGTGGATAATCCTTCTGAACGTGACTGGGTATGGCAAATAGCTTCGGACAGGAACGGAAATCCGGTGATAGCAATGGTACGTATCAGCGATAATAAAGAATCTCATGATTATTACTATGCAAAATGGAACGGACACGAGTGGAAAAAGACTTTTCTTATTAATGCCGGTGGACATTTTCATCAGACGCCGAATTTAGAAAAGTGTTATAGTGCCGGTATGGCTATCGATCCGTCGAATGTTAATGAGGTATATTGCTCATTACCGGTAGAGGGAAAATATGGTAAGGTGTATGAGATTGTAAGATTTATCATGAGTGAAGATGGAGAGGTTATTTCTAAGGAGGCAGTCACAAAAGACTCGCAACTGAATAATGTCCGTCCTTATATGATACCGGCTTCAGAGGGTACCCCATTGCGGCTGACTTGGATGTATGGCAACTATTATGATTGGATTGTCAGTTTACAACATCCACAAGGCTATTCTACAGGAATAGCCTGCGACTTCAAAGGATTCCCCTGATAGAAAAAAAAGAAGAAGATGATAGCGGCATCCGGCAAAGAAATACGATTTGATCCTGAAAAACCTTTTGTGCTGGAACAGACGATTACTCTTGGCGCAGATAATTATCAAGGTTGCTTGTTGCAACTCGGTGATCTGGAATATTATCTAAACGGAGAAACGATGAAACCTGAAATCAGATATAAAGGGAAGGTATATACCAGCACAAATGTATTGGGAACATCGGATTGTTGGAAAACACAGGCTCGTGGAACCGGTGGCAAGTGGTATACTCCGCAGAAATATGGGGAGGTTCGTTTGAGGATGGAATATAAGAAAGGTGTTTTTATGTGTATATATAAATGACTTGCTCGATCAGAGAATTGACTTTGATTGAAAGCGAGCGAACTCTTTTTATGGAGTGGGCTAATAAGTGGAATCCTCGTTTATATCGTATTATATAATAAATGAGGACTAAGTTCGAAGTACAAATTCTCCATAATATCATACATTTAATAGAGAATGATTGTTTTTAGCCCTTTTTTGACATATAAGTAGACCTTTATATTTTATGTATCATCTATCTTTGTAGACAAGAAATCTTATTTAATATCATGAATATGAATAGACATTGTGGAATAATTAAGTTTATATTATTAGGGGTGGTTTGTATATCATTACTGCCTGTATCAGTGCATGCACAGAAGTATACGGAGTTTATCCCCGGTGAAGTTTGGAAAGATACGGACGGGAATCCGATCAATGCCCATGGTGGTGGACTTTTATATCATAACGGCACTTACTATTGGTATGGCGAATACAAGAAAGGGAAAACCATTTTGCCTGACTGGGCTACGTGGGAGTGTTATCGTACGGATGTGACCGGAGTAGGTTGTTACTCTTCTAAAGACTTGCTGAATTGGAAATTTGAGGGTATTGTACTTCCGGCAGTTAAAGACGATCCGAATCATGACCTGCATCCCTCCAAAGTATTGGAACGCCCAAAAGTGGTTTATAATAAGAAAACGGGCAAATTTGTAATGTGGGCACATGTGGAAAGTGCCGATTACAGCAAGGCTTTGTGCCGGAGTTGCTGTTTCCGATTCTCCTGTCGGGCCATTTATTTATCAGGGGAAGTTTCCGCCCTAACAATGCGATGAGTCGCGACCAGACCGTTTTGTCGACGATGACGGCCGTGCTTATCAGTTTTATTCTTCAGAAAATAATGAAACGATGTATATCAGCTTGCTGACTGACGACTATCTGAAACCGAGCGGACGTTTTACACGTAATTTTGTGAAAGAATCGAGAGAGCTCCGGCAGTATTTAAATATAATGGTAAATATTATATGTTAAGTTCCGGTTGTACAGGCTGGGATCCGAATGTAGCGGAGATTGCGGTTGCGGATTCTATCATGGGTACGTGGAAAACAATCGGTAATCCTTGCACGGGGCCGGATGCGGATAAAACGTTTTATGCCCAGAGTACTTATGTCCAGCCTGTTGTCGGAAAGAAGAATGCATATATTGCCATGTTCGACCGTTGGAAGAAGAAGGATTTGGAAGATTCCCGTTATGTATGGCTGCCTGTGTTGGTAAAAGATGGGAAAATAACTATCCCTTGGCATGAAAAATGGAACCTTTCTATCTTTTTGACAAATAAAAAATAAATATGAAACGGATACTGCTACTACTTTGCGGAATAATGCTCGTTCCCGTTATTGCCTGTTCCCAGCATTTGGTTGAAGTGGGAAAGGGGTATAGCTGTACTTCGGTCAATACGACGGTCTTTCGAATAATTCGCTGGTTACACACGGTGATGAACAATATATCAGTTATTACGATAACGATGGCTATCTGGTACTTGGAAAGCGGAAACTGGATTCGGAACAATGGACATTACATCGCACCCAATATCAGGGAAATGTGAAGGATGCTCATAATATAATTAGTATGATGATAGATGGAGAAGGATACATGCACGTATCTTTTGACCATCACGGACATCCATTGAATTACTGCCGGAGCATTGCTCCCGGTTCTTTGGAACTGGGGGATAAAATGCCCATGACCGGAGTGGACGAAGGAAATGTCACCTATCCGGAGTTCTATCCTTTATCCGGAGGAGATTTATTGTTTGTTTACCGCTCCGGTTCTTCGGGTCGTGGAAATCTGGTAATGAACCGTTATTCGCTGAAAGAACACAAATGGACTCGTGTGCAGGATATACTGATCGACGGAGAAAATAAACGGAATGCCTATTGGCAGTTATATGTTGATGAGAAAGGGACGATTCATCTTTCATGGGTATGGCGCGAGACTTGGCATGTGGAAACAAACCATGATATTTGTTATGCCCGTTCTTTTGATAATGGGGTAACTTGGTATAAGACGAGTGGAGAACGATATGAACTCCCGATCAAATTGTCCAATGCGGAGTATGCCTGTCGGTTACCTCAAAACTGTGAGTTGATAAATCAGACGAGCATGAGTGCTGATGCAGGAGGAAATCCGTATATAGCTACTTATTGGCGGGAATCCGACAGTGATGTTCCTCAATACCGCATCGTCTGGAATGACGGGAAGATGTGGCATCAACGGCAGATAACCGATCGCCAGACACCTTTTACCTTGAAGGGCGGAGGTACGAAAATGATCCCTATTGCCCGTCCGCGTATTGTGGTAGAAGGTGGAGAAGTCTTTTATATTTTCCGTGATGAGGAACGAGGAAGCCGTGTGTCGATGGCACATACGACTGATGTGGGTACCAGTAAGTGGACGATAACGGATCTGACGGATTTTTCGGTGGATGCCTGGGAACCCTCTCATGATACGGAACTTTGGAAAAGCAGCGGAAACTCAATCTCTTTGTACAGCACAGTTGTCAAGGCGACGGTGAACGCACGGCGGAAATTGAGCCTCAAATGATATATGTACTGGAAGCGAATACGAATACAAATAAATAAAGATATGAAGAAACTATATGCAACTCTTTTTTCTGCACTCTTTCTAGGCAGTGCAATCTGTGCAAGTTGTACGGATAAGAAGGATGCTTCTGCTGAAGAAGTGATAAACACTATTCATAAAGTGAATAATTATTGGCAGACGAATCATCCGGAACACGGACGTTCTTTTTGGGATAATGCCGCCTATCACACCGGAAATATGGAAGCTTATTTTTTGACTAAGCAGCCGGAGTACTTGGAATACTCGAAAGCCTGGGCGGAATACAATGAATGGAAAGGGGCAAAATCAGATCATAAGGAAAACTGGAAGTACAGTTACGGCGAAAGCAATGATTATGTACTTTTCGGTGATTATCAGATTTGTTTTCAGACGTATGCCGATTTATATAATATGGAACCGGATACACAAAAAATAGCCCGTGCCCGCGAAGTGATGGAATATCAGATGAGTACCCCCAATCATGATTATTGGTGGTGGGCAGATGGCTTATATATGGTCATGCCGGTCATGACAAAGATGTATAACATTACTAAGAATCCGCTCTATTTGGAGAAACTGCATGAATACCTTGCTTATGCAGACAGTATCATGTATGATGAAGAAGCCGGACTTTACTATCGCGATGGAAAATACGTATATCCCAAGCACAAAAGTGTGAATGGTAAAAAGGACTTCTGGGCACGTGGTGATGGCTGGGTATTGGCCGGATTGGCAAAAGTCTTGAAAGAACTTCCTGAAACAGATAAGTATCGTCCGGAATATATAGACCGTTTCCGTACACTGGCTAAGTCTGTTGCTGCTTGTCAGCAACCGGAAGGTTATTGGACGCGTAGTATGCTCGATCCGCAGCATGCACCGGGACCGGAAACCAGTGGGACGGCTTTCTTTACCTATGGTTTACAATGGGGAATCAATAACGGTTTCCTAGATGCTGCAGAATATCAGCCGGTGGTTGAAAAAAGCATGGAAATATCTCTCAACAGTTGCTTTGCAGCCTGATGGCAAGATTGGTTATGTGCAACCGATTGGTGAGAAAGCGATACCCGGTCAGGTGGTAGACGCAAACTCCACTTCGAATTTTGGAGTAGGTGCGTTTCTATTGGCAGCCTGCGAACGGGTTCGTTATTTGAATAAATAAATACAGGCACGGATTACACGGGTTTCGCAGCTCTTAGAGGCATGCCTTAATATAAGTCAACAGCGTAATCCGTGTAAGCCGTGCCTAAAATTTAATTCAGCATCAAGCTCATATATGGCTTTAACGGCTGAAGTATTCTATTGGTTAATTCGCTAATATTCATCTGTATATGCGTACCGGGCAGTCGCTCGGTACTATACATGCACTTCCCTTTACACAGGTAATAATAACCGTTATTGACAGATAATTGTTTATCCGATAATTCCAACTGCATTTCATCTTCGGGAAAAGCTGCGGCATAGATTTGCAGCACTTCTTTGGCATTGATGATACGTGCCATGCCTAGCGGATGTTGAGGCTGTTTCTCTTCGGGAGGCAAGATTTGAACCATGCACTTATATCCGGTGTGTTGCCGGATAGCATACAACAGGCTATATTCCACATCTTTATTTTCAGCGCAAAGCTCATTGATAATGATATGTTTGTCTCCTTTATATATAATGGTTATTCCTTTGATTTCGTTTTCCTGTCTGGCTACAAATAAATAACCTCCACTAATGGCAAGATCGGTCATAATAACCTGAAAGTCTTCCGATGTGTGCTGAATACAGCAAGCCCGTTCGGAAAGCTTCTTATTCAAATAGGAATAGACCTCCTCCTGAAATTCTGAAACAACACTGACCGCTATCTCTTTAGAAGGGATAAACTCGGGCAAAACGATCTCTTTAGTTGAATACTTGAATACCGAAGCATATCCCATACGGGCATAATAATCAAACAACCAGGGTTCTGCCGGTATTAATGTGCTGAAGTGTACTCCATTCCGTAACATCCGGGCGAAAGACTGTGATAAAAGCTCGCGCATGACCCCTTTGCTTCGGAAATCGGGATGCGTACAGGCTCCTGAAATATAGGAGGTCTGTACAGTCTCTCCACCAAAAAGTCATCGGATAAGGAAGCATCTGAAGCGCAGAGATTACCTCATCGCCACTTTGGATGGCGACATTCACCTCTGTTTTATAGCGCAGTCTGAAGTACATTTCAACGAATTCTTCACTATCGTCAAAACAGATTTTCCACAATGCTTTTACTTGCTCCTTTATCATCATATTTATAATGGATTTACCATTTTACCATATTCATGGGATGCTCTTTGAGGCAAGCCATATATTTTTCCAGAATAGTTACCGGTTGATAAGACAGCTTTGCTTTGCGTAAGCCTTCAATACCTAAATCTTCTTCCCGGTTGATATAGATATACTGTTCGGGAATGCGATTGGCAAACTCGTAATTAATCATGGCATACGCACCGTCAATGCTGGTATCTGCCTTTTCTACATGTACCCCGAATGTTTCATGGTTGATAGGCATCCCGAAAGTAAATGCCACAATTTTCCCGTTCACATGCAAGATACCTCCCCCGTCAGTCCGAGTGCCTCGAAGTTGTGGAGAGCATAAATGAGGGCACGACGTTCATTTCCCGTTCCCTCCTGTTGGTCGCAGTTGTTCACTTTGCACCACTTCGGCTTCCAGGTCCAGACATTCTTGAATACGGTCGGGCGTAATCGGTGTGTATTCGTAATCCGGATAAGTGTTGCGGAACCGGTTGATATGATTTCTCTTCGCCTGAAATTTCTTCCCTTTCAGCGTAGATAGATCACTTTCAAATAAATATAATCCGCATAGTCGCGGTCTTCTGTGAAAGTGAACTGTTCCGGAAGGATAGCTTCGAGATCAGCGCGCATATTGCTGCACACTCCCAGCATACAGAAATGCTGGTTCTCTTTGCGGGCATCTTCTATCAGTTCCCACAATACTGCTTTCTAAATCTCCTGTGCCTACGGGCATCATATAAGCAAAGTTGTTCTCCCGCCCAGAACTTGAATACCAAAAAGTTGTCGACCACTGCGAATTGAGTGTCATATAAGAACCTCCAACTGCAAAGATTGGAGAATGAAAGATCGCAATTGCGGCGATCACTTTTCATCGTGAATGAGGTGATTGTGTCTTTGTCTGCTAATGTGATATCTTTAAATGGAATCATAAAATTGCTTTTTTGCGTTTAACTCTTTATATAACGGAAAATCAAGAGATTTTGTTTTTACAAGACACCTAATAATCGAAGGATCGTAGGTGTGAGCAGTGCAGTGAAGATTCCATTCAGTGTCAGTCCCAGACTGGCGTATGCTCCATATTTGCTGCTGATGTCCATTGCTGTGGATGTGCCGACAGCATGAGCGGCTGTCCCCATCGAAAGCCCTTGGGCGATCGGACTGCCCTACACGCATGATTTTCATGGTCTTAAAACCACAGATCGCTCCTAATAAACCTACTGCCACAACAACTGCCGCCGTCAGTGACGGAATACCGCCAATGGCTTTGGTTACTTCCATCGCAATCGGAGTCGTAACCGATTTGGGGAGCCAGAGACAGGATTACTTCTTGGGAAGCTCCCATGAACTTCGCAATCAGCACTACTGAAATAACTCCGACAATACATCCTGCCAGTTGGGACAAGAGAATCGGTAACAGTTGTTTCTTATCATTTCCAACTGAAGATATAAAGGTACACCTAAAGCAACAACAGCCGGGCGGAGCCAGAACTCGATCAAATGTCCTCCCTTTATTATAGGTCTCGTATGAGATATTTGTCATTTTAAGGAAGATGATTAATAGGGCGATGGTCAGCAATATAGGATTTAATAATACCAGTCCTGTTTTCTTCTGAAGCAATTTGGCAAAGAAGAAAACGCCGAAAGTGACAGCCAGCAGAAAGAAATTATTCTCTAAGAAGCTCATTTGTCTTTATTCGTTAAGTTGATTTTATCTTTAAGGTGCAGTTTCTCCGACAGATGGAAATCCGTCAGGTGAAGTTTGCGCGCCAGCTTAATCTGACGTGCCAGCCTGAACTTGCGGACGATTTGATGTACCCATCCCGTAACGACAAGTACAAGCGCGGTGCTGATAATGGTAGCTATCACTATCGGCCAGAATTCGGCAGCAATTACATCAAAGTACAACATAAGAGCCACACCGGGCGGAACGAAAAAGAATCCCAAGTTAGCTACCAGAAAGTCGGACAATCCCTGTACCCAGTGTAACTTAATCCAACCTAATTTCAAAAAGAGGGTGAGCAGCAGCATACCGATGATGCTGGAGGGGAGCTTGATACCCGTAAAATAAACGATTAATTCACCCAAAGCCAAACAGCCAAATAAAATGGCGCACTGACGTATCATAACTAATTACCTATTGATTTTGTTTGAAAACACTGCAAAGGTAGAAAAAATAGAAGTACAGTGTTAAATATTATAATATTTTAGACTTGGAGAATAAAATTAGCCGGAATTGTAATGTGGATATTGCAAAATTGAGTACTTTTGCAGCGCAAATTACAAATCGTAACAAGGTTTTATAATATTATTCAATATATCTATGCTTAATTTAATCAACCAAATCGTGGCTCGTGCGAAAGCAGATCGCCAACGTATTGTTCTTCCGGAAGGAACTGAAGAACGCACATTGAAAAGCTGCCAATCAGATTTTGACAGATGAAGTAGCCGATCTAATTTTACTGGGTAAACCGGCAGAAATCATCGAACTTGCTGTAAAATGGGGATTGGGCAACATTGGTAAAGCTACTATTATTGATCCTGAGACTTCTCCGAAACACGAAGAATATGCACAATTGCTGTGTGAACTTCGTAAAAAGAAAGGAATGACTATTGAAGAAGCTCGCAAGTTGACGAATGATCCTTTGTTCTATGGTTGTTTAATGATTAAGAGCGGTGATGCTGATGGCCAGTTGGCTGGTGCCCGCAACACTACTGGTAATGTATTGCGTCCGGCTTTGCAGATTATCAAGACTGCGCCGGGAATCACTTGCGTGTCTGGTGCTATGTTGCTTTTGACTCATGCTCCTGAATACGGAAAGAATGGCATTTTGGTCATGGGTGACGTTGCTGTAACTCCGGTTCCGGACGCTAATCAGCTGGCACAGATTGCTATTTGTACTGCGCAGACTGCGAAAGCCGTTGCCGGTATTGAAAATCCGAAAGTAGCTCTGTTGAGCTTTTCAACCAAGGGTTCCGCTAAACACGAAGTAGTGGATAAAGTGGTAGAAGCTACTAAGATTGCAAAAGAGATGGCTCCTACTCTTGATTTGGATGGTGAAATGCAGGCTGACGCTGCTCTTGTACCGAAGTGGGTGCTAGCAAAGCGCCGGGTTCTCCAGTAGCCGGAGAAGCAAATGTGCTGATCGTTCCAAGTTTGGAAGTTGGTAATATTTCTTATAAATTAGTTCAACGTCTGGGACATGCTGACGCTGTTGGTCCGATTCTTCAGGGTATTGCCTGTCCGGTAAACGACTTGTCTCGTGGTTGTTCTATCGAAGATGTATATCGCATGATTGCTATCACAGCTAATCAGGCCATTGCAGCAAAAGCGAATAAATAAGTAGATATAAACTATTAAGTATAAATCGACAACGACATGAAAATTCTAGTATTGAACTGCGGAAGTTCATCTATTAAATATAAATTGTTCGATATGACCACCAAAGAGGTGATTGCACAAGGTGGTATCGAAAAAATCGGTCTGAAAGGATCATTCTTGAAACTTACTTTGCCGAATGGTGAAAAGAAAATATTGGAGAAAAGATATTCCTGAACATACAGTAGGAGTAGAGTTTATCCTGAACACGCTGATTAATCCTGAATACGGAGCTATTAAATCATTGGATGAAATCAATGCGGTAGGTCATCGTATGGTACACGGAGGCGAGCGTTTCAGCGAATCTGTATTGCTGAACAAGGAAGTGCTGGAAGCTTTCGCTGCTTGCAATGACTTGGCTCCGCTTCACAATCCTGCTAACTTGAAAGGGGTAAATGCAGTTTCCGCTATTCTTCCTAATATTCCGCAGGTAGGTGTATTTGACACAGCTTTCCATCAGACTATGCCGGATTATGCTTACATGTATGCTATTCCTCACGAACTGTATGAAAAGTATGGTGTACGTCGTTATGGCTTCCACGGAACTTCTCATCGTTATGTGTCAAAACGTGTATGTGAATTCTTGGGTGTAAATCCGGTAGGACAAAAAATCATCACTTGCCATATTGGTAACGGTGGTTCTGTCGCTGCTATCAAGGATGGAAAATGTATAGATACTACCATGGGACTGACTCCGTTGGAAGGCTTGATGATGGGTACCCGTAGCGGTGATATTGATGCCGGTGCAGTAACATTTATCATGGAAAAAGAAGGCTTGAACACAACCGGTGTTTCCAATCTGTTGAACAAGAAGAGCGGTGTACTGGGCATTTCCGGGTGTATCAAGCGATATGCGTGAACTCTTGGCTGCTTGTGCGGCTGGCAATGAGAAAGCTATCCTTGCAGAGAAGATGTACTATTACCGTATTAAGAAATATATCGGTGCTTATGCTGCTGCATTGGGCGGTGTAGATATCATCCTGTTTACAGGTGGTGTAGGTGAGAACCAGATGGAATGTCGTCGTGAAGTTTGTAAGGACATGGAATTCATGGGTATCGAACTTGATAATGACGTGAATGCTAAAGTTCGCGGTGAGGAAGCTATTATTTCTACTGCTGATTCTAAAGTGAAAGTAGTAGTGATTCCGACAGATGAAGAGTTGTTGATTGCATCGGATACAATGGATATTCTGAAAAAGTATAATTTTATGTTGCTGATATACAATAAAAAAGATGGACTCGATTTCGAGTCCATCTTTTTTTTGTTCTTACTTTGCATATCAAACAGTTATATCCAGTATTTTATATGCGCTATTCTGTCATAATTCCCGTTTACAATCGTCCCGATGAGGTGGATGAATTGCTGCAAAGTCTCACTGTACAACACTTTAAGGGTTTTGAGGTTGTTGTTGTTGAAGATGGTTCTTCCATTCCCTGTAAAGGAGTAGTAGACCGGTATGCAGATCGGTTGAATATAAAATATTTCTCTAAACCCAATTCCGGTCCGGGACAAACCCGTAATTACGGAGCAGAACGTAGCGAAGGCGAATACCTTATTATATTGGATTCTGATGTCATCCTTCCCGAAGGCTACTTCGATGCGGTAGAGAAGGAGCTCACCACTTCTCCTGCCGATGCTTTTGGTGGCCCCGACCGTGCACACGATTCTTTCACTGATATTCAGAAGGCAATTAACTATTCCATGACCTCTTTCTTCACGACCGGAGGTATCCGTGGCGGAAAAAGAAGATGGACAAATTCTATCCCCGTAGTTTTTAATATGGGAGTTCGCCGGGCAGTGTACGAGGCTTTGGGAGGTTTTTCAAAGATGCGTTTTGGGGAGGATATTGATTTCAGTATCCGTATCTTTAAGAATGGGTACACTTGTCGTCTTTTTTCCTGATGCCTGGGTATATCATAAACGTCGGACAGACTTGAAAAAGTTCTTTAAGCAAGTCCATAACTCCGGCATTGCCCGCATTAACCTTTATAAGAAATATCCCGATTCGTTGAAATTGGTGCATTTGCTTCCAGCCGTATTTACATTGGGAGTGGCGCTTCTATTATTAGGAACCCCCTTCTGCCTCTTCAGTTTCACGCCTATCATTCTCTATGCATTACTCGTATGCATTGATTCTACTATTCAGAATAAAAGTCTGTCTATTGGCGTTTATTCCATTGCCGCCGCATTTATACAGCTTATCGGCTATGGTACAGGCTTTTTGGCGCGCATGGTGGCAGCGTTGTATCAGAGGAAGGATGAGTTTGAGGCTTTCCAAAAGAATTTTTATAAGTAATCCATTTTTTATTTGCCTATTACCATTCCTATTTTTTGTTTAAAAGGAATGTTGTCTGACACCCGGTCTCAATACGTCTGACACTCGGGTGTCAGACAAGTTATACTTTCATGGAAAAAAAGTAATGGATGCAATCGAAAGAAATTTTTATAGGCTATATCTTTTTTTCATTTAGTGGAGTGCAAATCACATTTCTTATTCTTCCCTTAAACCCCAGCAATTTGTCGCCTATCTGTTTCAATGGGAAGATAAGTGTTTCCTGATACCAAATGCTGTCTTTACGCAGGCTTTTCTGATTGTAAACTACACCGATTCGTCCTTCCAAACGTTCTTGTAGCTCTCCGTTTATGTAAAGTGAGGTCCCTTTGGCATCTCCCTCTACACGAACCTTTGTCCATTTTTCCACAGGCAAACGATAGGAATGGAAGATGAATTCATAGCCGTCGCGCGAGAATGCGAATTTACCCGTATTTTGCCAGTTCGCGGTGAAAACAGAATGGGGACCTTTGAATAAGACCGCATCGATATTGGGCTTTGGATCTGCGTAGATTTCAAATTCCACACTATATGGATAACCGATTTCGGGTATAGAGGTAAGAACCGAGTCGTTACCTTGCAGGATAATTTCCTGGCCGGAAAGCGTTAGGTCTTTTCTGTCATCTATGCTGGCCTGTAGATTTACGCCCGGTGCTTCCGGTGTTGTCCTGCACCACGTTTCGAAGGTTTCAAACGGTATGTTTCTTGTGTTTTCTCCTTTCCAAAGTTTCTCGCTCATAACCTGCATGGCAGGAAAGGTGCGTATATGTACATCCTGTTGGCTGATTCCATTTCCGACACGGTCGTTCCATACAGCAAACATGGCTCCTAATAAATTAGTAGACTGCTCTATCATTTCTCCCTCTTGCATCATTCGTGGTGACCAGCTCTCATATATCCATTGATGATCCAGGAAGTTATGGTAGTAATTCACAGCTGGCACGATATATAGAAAATGCGTCGCATGTATTAATCGCTTTGGCTCCCTTCCTGCAGTGCGGTTTCTAAGTCTAGCCAGCTATAATTCCATGCATTGACCGTTTTCCTTTTTAGATTTACGGGGTATTTCCTTTCATGTGTTTCAGACTTCCCCATAATCGCGGATTTTTTCCATATTTGGTGATATACTTCAGATAGTATTCAGTGAAATAGCGGAATTGTTCCGCTTCTTTGAGGTTGTACTCATCAGTGCCGATATGTACGTCCGGTCCGACAAATACCGGGTGATCTCCCGAGAGATATTCGTCAAACAAAGTATCAAGGAAATCATATACCTCTTTTTTTATAGAGGTCGAGATGATCCATACCATATTCTTTTTTGTCGGCTGCCAGTATCGGATTGTAATGAGTGAAAGCGAGTGAGTGTGCCGGAACATCAATTTCTGGGATGATATTGATTCCATATCGTGCGGCCATTTGCTGGAAGTTGCGGAATTCTTCTTTGGTGTAGGAACCATCTTTGGATGTGAGTCCCGGAAAACGGTCGCTTTCCAATCTGAAGGCGGCGTATGTTTTTGTTCCAGTCATTATCGAAAAACTCAACGAAACCATTATCATTCAGATGTATTTGCAGTTCATTCATTTTATAGAACGAGAGAATTTTTTACGTAATCCTGCAAATAGTCCATTGTGAAAAATTTCCTGGCTACGTCAATCATCAGTCCGCGGTGAGCATACTGCGGATAATCAATGCTTTTCCTTTCATGAGTCCGAAGGCTGGTTATGGATCATTTGCAACAGTGTGCGAGTTCCCCAGAATACTCCTTTTTACGGTGGAGGCTTCGATGGTTACATGGTTGCGTATATCCAGTTCATAGCTTTCTTCTCCCAATGATGAAGGCGTTTTTTTCACTGACAGATAGATAGAATGATTTTTCGGTTTTCCGGAGGTTACCTGATAATTCCAGCCGAACATATCTTTTAAGTCTTTTGCCATTATTTCCGCAGTTTCTTTCAACAGGCTTTCTGCTTCCGGAGCGATTATAATCTTTTCCTGTTTCCGGTAGTGTCAGTTTGCCTTTTGCCCCATTCCAATGTTGTAAGGAGGGAATCACCTGCGGGATATCCGTTTGAGCGTATACTGTCATTCCTAATAGTAGTAAGATGGATAAGATGCTTATTCTCTTTTTCATATTTATTAGATGTTTATATATTAATCTTGATAGCGCAAAACTACGATATTTGGAAGTAAAGGGATTCTAAAAATAGACTTATAGCTTCCAAAATTCATTTTTTCAGTTATATAGGAGTATCTTTGTGACTTAATTTGATTAATAATGGAAAGTAAACACAAACTATCCATCAACCAGTGGGCACTGGAAGACCGCCCACGGGAAAAATGATAGAGAAGGGAGCAGCCGCATTGAGTGACGCCGAACTACTCGCTATATTAATAGGCTCCGGGAATACGGAAGAAAGCGCTGTCGAACTGATGCGACGCCTGCTCCTGTCTTGTGATAACAATCTGAATTCATTGGCAAAATGGGAAGTGTGTGACTATTCCTCTTTCAAAGGTATGGGACCGGCAAAGAGCATTACGGTTATGGCCGCCTTGAATTAGGCAAACGAAGAAAGCTGCAAGAAACCAAAGAGAGACTTCGAATCACTTGCTCAAAAGATATCTATGATATTTTTCAACCTCTGATGTGCGATTTGGAACAAGAAGAATTTTGGGCTCTTTTGTTGAATCAGGCAACGAAACTGATTGATAAAGTGCGCATCAGTACTGGTGGAATAGATGGAACTTATACCGATGTGCGCACCATTCTCCGGAAGCATTGCTGCAAAGAGCTACACAAATCGCGGTGGTGCATAACCATCCTTCAGGGAAATATTCATCCCAGCCAACCGGACAGGAGTTTGACAGAGCATATCCATAAAGCGGCGGAAACGATGAATATCCGTCTGATAGATCACGTCATCGTTTGTGAAGACGGATTTTTCAGCTTTGCAGATGAGGGCCTACTCTAATTAGTAATACTACCTTATTTAAGTGAGAATATCTTATTTATTCTCACTCCTGCATTCATTTTTATACTGCGTGGGCGTCAAGCCTGTGTACTGTTTGAATGCAGTACTGAAATAACGTAAAGTAGTGAAACCTATCTGATCTGATATTTCAGTAAATGTCAGATCGGTGGTTTTTATCAGAGTAATGGCTTGCTCCAACCTGAATTTGTTGATATAGTCATTTGCCCCCATATCGGTGATAGCCTTCAACTTGTTGTAAAGAGATGTTTTACTCATTCCGATCTCTCTGCAGATAAAAGGAATATCTAAAGACGGATTGCTGATATTCTCGGAAATGAGCTTGTTAAACTTTAACAAGAACGTTTCATCCGCCTGGCTGAAAGTACTCTCCAGCGGTTGAGGGAAGTTGCCTATATGTTGATAGTGCTCTTTCGTTTGCTCCCGGTTGTATAGCCGGTTCTGTATAATCTTAACAAGAGTGTCTATCTCAAAAGGTTTTCCCAGATAAGCGTCCGCCCCGATTTTATACCCATACAGTCGGCTCTCTTCATCATTGCGTGCCGTGAGCAGAATCACAGGAATATGACTGATGCCGATATTCTCTTTTACCGCTTTGCACAGTTCGTATCCATTCATAACCGGCATCATCCACATCGCTCACTATAATATCCGGAACTTGCTTTTGCGCTATTTCGAAAGCTTCCCGGGCCATCATGTGCTATATAAATTGCTTTGAATAAGGATTTCAATTCTTTGGAGAGGAAATCTGTCAGGTTATGATTGTCGTCTACCAATAGCACTGTGTAATTCTGCGTAGAGAAGTCGAGTGTCTCGGGAGCGTTGATCTCATGATCTACGTCCGGTGTAATCAATTCATTGATGTAAGGTTTCGGCTGGCAGATGACTTCGCCCGACTCCAATCCCAAAGGCAAGTCGAAGAAGAAAGTGGCTCCTCCCGCTTCGTTGTTCATGGCTCCGATTTTACCTTTATGCAATTCCACCAGCATCTTGGCGTATGAAAGTCCGACTCCACTACCGCCAATTTCCTGCTTGCCTTGATAGAAACGGATGAATACTTTCTCCATGTCTTCCTCTTGCATACCTTCTCCCTGGTCCAAAACGGAAACACGGACGTATGAGTCATTTTTGCTGGTACGGATAGTGACGGTTGTGTTTTTAGGACTGTGTTTCAGTGCGTTCGTCAATAAGTTTGTGACTACGATTGTACACATACCCTTGTCAAATACCACCTCTTTTATGCTGTCGTCGAGCTGATAATCTATTTGCACTTCCTGGGCAGCTCCCTCGTCCGTAAAATCGGCACCAATCTCCTTTATCCATGAGTTGAATGGATAGGCTTGGAGTTTCAACTTGGTTTCTCCTACTTCCATCTTACGTACGTCCAGCACCATGTTGATAAGATCTTTCATCCGTTGAGCCTGTTTATGTATATTCTTCAACGGTGGATAAATGGCATCTGTAGAAGGAAGTGTCTTTAATATGCGGCTTAGCGGGGCATATATGAGTGTGAGCGGAGTTCGCAGTTCATGGCTGATATTAATCAGAAAACGAACTTTTTCTTCATACACATTCTGCTCGTGTTCTTTCATCATCCATTTCATCTTGTTTTCTTTGCGTCGAAGCAGAACGAAAACAATTTGTACCACAATGCCTATGCAAGCAATGATGCAGAGAGAAACGAACCACCAGCTTCTGTACCAGGGTGGCAGTACGTTTAATGTGAAAAGAAACTGGGGAGTTGTTTCATTTCCTTCCTGTGTGTTACGGCTCACCATGATGGGATAACTTCCCGGAGCAAGAGATGGGATCATCAATTCAGGGTTGTAGCCTTCGGTTTTAAGGTCTCCATTTGGAAATGATAGACTTTAAGCCGGAGAATGTCCGCACCATAAGTCATGACACGGATCTTAATGTTTTACTGTTCCAGGGGATGGATATCTTGTCTTGATTGAGCTGATACATCCTGTTCTCTCCGTTTATGGTCAGTTCGGCAAGGCGTATTTCCGGAGAGTCACTACTCTTTTCTATTTGAGTGTCTGCATTGATACATAGTAAGCCTTTTACACCTCCCATATAGATGTTGCCTTTGGGGAAATGAGACGGGGCTCGGCCAAGTATTCATTGAGGGGAAATTCCATCCGCTTCTCCGAACCATACAAAACGTTTGGCATCGGTGAGCCATATAAAGAGTTTCTGTTCAGCTCCTATCCACACTTTTCCTTTATTGTCGCATAACACGGTATTTACTTCATTAAATAAGGTGGTAGGAATTCTTTCAATTTGCGGGTATCAGGGTGATAGGTGTACAGGCCACGGGTGCCTGCAATCCAGAATACGCCCTTGTCATCCCTGGATACAGCATTGAAGAATCCCTGTGGAGCACTTGCAAATATCTCCACTGTGTCTTTTTTACGATCCAGTCTATATATATTATAAGGATCGTTCAGGTAAATGGCAGTGGAATCATATCCAATGGAACTCAACAAGCCTTTTATTTTCACTTCTTTGGCACAAGGGACAGGAGTGAGTTGCCGGGTGGAAGTATGGTAGCGGTAAGGAGGCGAACTTAATATTAAGATCGAATTGGGGTCCGGTATAAGTTGATTGGCTGTCCGCTATAGCGGATGTGATGCTCTAATGAAGGGCTCATAATAGCGAAAGGACGCTTCTTTCCTGTCTTTTATCGAATATGAAGATACCTTTGGAAAAGGCAGATACTAACAATTCGTTGGGTGTGAAGCCGGTGATGGAGACCATCTTGTCTCCCCAAGTGTCGGGATAGTGCACAAATGTTTCTGTAGAAGGAATGAATTTATTGATACCTCCTCCGTCCGTAGCGATCCAGAGTTCTTCGGAAGCCGGTTCCTGATATAGTTGTAATACCGTACTTTGACTTAATCCTTTGTTGTGCGCTAACACAACATTAGTGTAAGTTCTCATGGATACTTCACGAATGTTGATAACCCCTTCACGTTTACTTCCCGCCCATATATTTCCGGCAGAGTCGCTATGCAGGCAGAGTATTGTATTTGTGGGAAGGGAATGATTATCTCCGGAGATATGTTCGAGTACGGTAATATTGCCGGTTGTGGGATCGAGGATATTGATACCTCCCCGTCTGTTCCCATCCATATTTTTGTTTGAATTCGGTCATGCACAATACGATGTCACTGCTCAAACGGGAGTTTTGAGTGGTATAGCTGGCTATCAATTTTCCCTGGGCGGAGAAACACTTGACGCCATTGTTGTAGGTTGACAGCCATATTCTTTGTTGGGAGTCTATGATGATTCCTACGTTGTCGTTCCCGTATTGGAAAGGAAATGGGGTTATCTCGAAATTCTTGAGGTTCATTTGCAGTATTCCCTGTTGCCAGCTTAGACACAATATGGTATCGGGTTTCCACATTTGTATGGATCGTATAATGAACGGCTCGTCGGTCTTGAATTCCCGTATGAGAGAAATCGTGTTGGTGGCATAAGAATATTTATATATCTTGTTGATCCCTCCGAACAGAAGCCCGTCTGCTATTTTGCAGATCGATTTGGCAATGATGGGCTGATTATTTAGTTTGGGGATAAAGAAGTTGTCGTGAATAAGAATAACGGGCGATTCCTGTGGTGGTCAGTATCCAGGTTGTCTGCTGATTATCTTCAATAATTTGCAGGGATACTGTCGTTAGGCAGGGAATTTTCATTATCAGGTTGTGCGGTGTACTTTTGAGTTCCGTTCCATCAAATCTGATTAGTCCTGTCGGAGTACCGATCCAGATGAATCCCTTTTGTTCGGTATAGATACAGCTGATGATAGACGGCATTCCGTTTTGGGAACCAATCAGTTTAAAGTCGTAATGGTTACCTATACTTATTGCTGGAAATGTTGCCTACGATAAAGAAAAGCCAGTAAGCAGAAAAAGTGTTTTATCCAAATACTTTTTTTTCAGTCAAGATTATTAAGGGAGATTAGTGAAACAAAAAGTATGATTAATTCCGCTAAAACAAAAGAAATATTTCCAAAAACCGCCACAAAGACGTTCAAAAACGGAATATGGATGTTTTTGGAAACATTTTGGCGATTTTATGAACTCGCCATTCTGCCAATCAATCTATTTTTGTGGTGTATTTCAATGCCGGATAGTGTGGGCTATTGGCAAATGGAACTCAAAAAAACTTTTAGTATTAACTTTAATATAATGTTATGAAGAAAATGCAGATTAGGATGCAACTGGTGTGTCTCTTTTCAATGCTTTTACTGTTCTTCCCTGTGGAGCTCTTTGCTCAACAGGGCACTATCACTGGTAAGGTGGTAGACGAACGTGGCGAGTCCGTAATCGGAGCAACCGTTATGGTGAAAGGTTCTACTGATGGTACCATTACCGATTTGGATGGAAACTTTAAAATTAACGGTAAAGTAGGTACAACGATAACTGTCAGCTATGTGGGCTATGCTCCTTTGGAAGTGAAAATCACTAAGCTAACAGGAAATCGGTTCGTGATGAAGGAAGACTCCAAAACTTTAGATGAAGTGGTGGTAGTCGGTATGGGAACACAGAAACGTAATACTATTACAGCGGCTGTAGCAACAGTTAATGCGGATGCAATCGCTACCCGTCCTGTGACGGATGTAACCAGCGCCTTACAAGGTAATGTGGCTGGTTTGAACTTTGCTTCGGATGCTTCTGAAAGCGGTACCGGTGGTGAAGTTGGCGGAGAAATCAAATTTAATATTCGCGGTATCGGTTCTATTAATGGTGGAGAGCCTTATGTATTGGTGGATGGTGTGGAACAGAGCTTGCAGAATGTAAATCCTGCCGATATAGAAAGTATCAGTGTATTGAAAGATGCTTCTGCAGCAGCCGTGTATGGTGCTCGTGCTGCGTATGGTGTGGTGTTAGTAACGACCAAGAGCGGTAAACAGGATAAAGCCCGGGTGACTTATCGCGGTTCTGTGGGTATGAGTGCACCTATCAACATGCCCGAGATGATGAACTCTGTAGAGTTTGCCAATTATAAAAATGCGTACCGTTCGGCAATTGGTGAGTCTCCATACTTCTCACAGGAGACTATTGATTTGATGAATCAGTTTTTTGCAGAACCCCTATGGTGAAGGTCTGCTCGGTATTACCGCCAATCAGGAGAATACCGGTTGGCGTGGCGGTGAATCGCAGTATGCCAATACCGACTGGTTTGATTATTTCTATAAAAACAAATCTTTGCGTCATTCACACAATCTAAGTATCTCCGGTGGATCGGACAAAGTGACTTATTATGTCGGTCTGGGTTATACTTACCAGGGTGGTTTGCTGGATCGTGTAGAAGACTCTCTGGATAAATACAACGTGAATACCAAATTTCAGATCAAGCCGAATGACTGGTTGAAGTTTAACTTCAATAACAATATCACGTTGAATCTGATTTCCCGCCCGCTCCCCGATATGTCTATTCTTTATCATCAGATAGCTCGTTCGCAGCCTAATATGGTGACTGAAGTTCCTATTTCCGGGCTTTATAATCTTCCTTCATGGAATGAAGCTTTGTATCTGGACAATGTGGGCTATTCGCAGAACCGCATTTCTGATGCCATGACTTTTGCAGCTACTGTTACGCCTCTGAAAGGCTGGGACATTATCGGAGAGATGAAAGTTCGTTTTGATGTGCAGAATGATGAATTCTTGCAGAAGCAGCCCCGTACCACACGGCCCGACGGAACCATAGAGAATGTTACCGCTCCCCGGCAGGGATATTCTTATCCCGGTATCGAATATTCGAATTCTTTGTGGGGATCAATGACTCGTGGAAATCAATTCAACTATTATTTGTCTCCCAGTGTGTCGTCTTCATATACGAATCAATGGGGTGACCATTTCTTTAAGGCAATGGCCGGTTTCCAGATGGAAGTGCAGCAAAACTCAAGCATGTATGCGTATAAAGACGGAGTGATGAGCGATGATACATTCTCTTTTGACAATGCAAACGGAAAAGCCTATAATAGTGAAGCGCGTGACCATTGGGCAACCATGGGATTCTATACCCGTTTGAACTGGAACTACCAGAATGTCTATTTTCTGGAATTTAGCGGACGTTATGATGGTTCGTCACGTTTCGCTTCCGGCAATCGTTGGGGATTTTTCCCTTCTTTCTCTGCCGGTTATGACATTGCCCGTACCGACTACTTCAAGCAATGGAGCTTGCCTGTTTCACAGTTGAAAGTGCGTTTGTCTTACGGACGTTTAGGCAATCAGAATGGAGCCGGACTATATGATTATCTGAACTTCATGACATTGAGACCGGACTATTCAAATGCATGGTTGCTTTCCGGTGTCACTTCGGCTACTCCGGTACGTGGTAACAGTCGCTTTAACACCTTCTATGGTAAGCCCGTACATTACATGGGGAAAAAGTGGATAATGCCAACTTAGGTTTCGACCTGACTTTGATGCTTAACAATCGTTTGACGATTACGGCGGATATTTACCAACGTACGACCAAAGACATGATTGGCCCGGCTGAAGCAATTCCCTGATATTGGCGGTATTGCTGTTGACCAACGTGCTAAAGTAAATAATGCAACGCTACGTAACCGTGGATGGGAATTGTCGGTTAACTGGTCTGACCAGCTGAAGAATGGTTTCAGTTATGGAATCGGTTTCAATATCTTTGACTACAAAGCAGTGGTAACCAAATACAATAATCGGAAGGATTGATTTATAACAACCACACCGGTCTGGTTCGTAACAAAGGTTATTACCAGGGAATGGATTTAGGTGAAATCTGGGGATATGAAGCAAATGATCTGTTTCTCACCAACCAGGAAGTGGATGAATATCTGAGAGGAGTAGACATGTCTTTCTTCAAACCGAATAAGGATTGGCAACGTGGTGATTTGAAATATATCGATTCGAACGGTGATGGTAAAATTGATCCGGGTTCGGGTACATTGAAAGATCACGGTGATTTGAAAATTATCGGTAATACGACTCCTCGTTACTCCTTCGGTCTGAACTTACATGCCGGTTATAAAGGTTTTGAAGTTTCCGCATTGTTCCAGGGAGTCATGAAACGTGATTTCCCGATGGCTGCAAGTACTTATCTGTTTAGCGGTGATTCCAACTTCTTTAAAGAACATTTGGATTATTATAATGTGTACAACCCGGGGGGGCTTACCTGCCGCGTCTGACAAAAACCCGACAGTCCTGAATATAATGCGAACGTAGGTTACAACACTTCACGTTATTTATTGAACGCAGCTTATATGCGACTCAAAAACTTGATGATTTCTTATAACTTCCAGCCTAAACTGGTTAAGAAGATGGGATTGGAGAACTTGAAAGTGTATTTCACTTGGTGATAATCTCTTCACGATTGACAATTTGCCGGACGTATTCGATCCTGAAACCTTGAATCAGGTAAATACATGGGCTGGGGGTAGTAACGAAACTGCTCCGGGATTGACTTCCCCCAATGAAGCAAAATGGTAACGGAAAGGTATATCCGTTGAATAAAAACTACGTATTTGGTATTGAATTTACCTTTTTAAACCATAAGATATGAAAAGAATATATATAATGGCTTTTTGTAGCCGCTTCAATATTACCATTTTCATCCTGTTCTGATTTTCTGGATAGAGAACCGATAACCAAGCCGGAAGCCGGTAATTTTCTGACAGGTGCCATACAGGTTGAAAACTATATTAACGGACTATATATGCCGTTGCCGTCTTTTAGTAAGTTCGGTTTGGGAGTTCGCAGTGAAGAAAAGAATAGTGACAATATTATTGCAGAAAAAGTATGATGCCCGTTTGCATGGACAGAATAACCAGTTTAGCGGAGCTTCCGATTGGCAGACTGGTTATCAGAACCTGCGTAAAAAGTGAACTATTTTTTTCCATAATTATAAAGTACCCGAAGCACAGGAAAACGAAGATGTACTGTCGTTGAAAGGGGAGGCTTACTTTTTACGTGCCTATTGGCATTTCGATTTATTGAAGAAATTCGGTTCTATTCCGGTAATGGATGCTTTTTGGGATGAGAATGCGACAATCGCAGGATTACAGATTCCCGCAAAGACACGTAATGAGGTAGCCCGATTTATTTTGAGTGATTTGGTTGAGGCGAAGAATCTGTTGCATTCGCGCGGTAAATATTCCGGAATTCGTATCAATAAAGAAGCTGCCATGGTTTTGGCAATGAATGTGGCGTTGTATGAAGGAACCTGGGAAAAGTATCACAGCAGCGATGATTTTGCATCTTCCACTAACGAATCAAATTATTTCTTGGGTGAAGTTATTAACTGGGGAAATGAACTGTTCGGTTGTGGCATTGATCTGTATAAAACCGGGCAAAATCCGGGAGATGCTTTTGCGGCATTGTTCAATAGCAAAGATTTGTCAGGAATGGGCGAAGTGCTATTGTGGAGGAAATATTCGAGTGATGAAGGAGTCTTTCATGATGTCAACGGTAATCTGAAGGCAGGTGTTGTCGACTCGGAAGGAGCTGCCGGAATTACTCAAAGCCTGGTGGATAATTATCTGAATGCCGATGGAACATTTATTGATCCGACAAATGAGAAATTTAAGGATTTTAAGGAAACATTTGAAGGCCGTGACCCTAGATTGATTCAAACGGTGATGAATGAAGGTGCCAAATTTGCTTCTGCCACTACTGCGACCCCAATGCATCTGGAAGAATATACGGATGAGAAGAAGAATACTATTAGTCCTCCTAAATTGGCAGGAGATGGAAACACACGTTCTTTGACGGGTTATCACATCCGTTTGGGAATAGATACCACCTTTGTAAGTGGTAATGGTGAGACTGCTTTACCTATTATTCGTTATGCCGAAGGTCTTTTGGCTTATGCAGAAGCTGCTGCTGAACTGGAAATGTGGAGCGATGATATAGCGAATAAGACATTGAAAGCGCTTCGTGAACGTGCAGGAGTGAAATATCTGGCACCGGCAAAGGATGCTAATTTCACCGATTTCGGTTATACATTGACTCCTGTTTTACAGGAAATCCGTCGTGAACGCCGTTCTGAACTTGCTTTGCAAGGTTTCCGGCTGGATGATCTCATGCGTTGGAAAGCCGATAAACTGATTGTTGGAAAGCGTGGTAAAGGTGCTTATGTAGGTGATGAATCTATTTTATTCAAATCTTACAGTCCGGATAATCAGAAAAGAATCAGAGAGCGTCTGACCCTTGATGATAACAAATGGGCGGATCCGATGGCCGGGACTCTGCCAAGCGGATATCAATTCCATGCAGATAGGGATTATCTGTTACCGATCCCTCCTTCAGAATTGAATTGAACAAAAAAGTTGAAACAAAACCCGAAATGGTAATCATTAATAATGATATAATAGGATAGATTATGAAGAAATATTTCTATAGATTATTACCAATTTGCCTGTTTATCCTTGTAATGACAGGCTGTAATGACACCGAGACGGTTATCTCTATCGGAGAAGCCCGGAATCTGGTGGCCGAAATCAGTACTCAAAGTGCTGCTATCGGAGATAATGTGACCTTTACTGTGAAGGTAGATCAGCAAGACAATCAGTTGGCACTCGAAGAAGATATAGACGTTGTTCTGACTTTTTGCAGGTAAGAATGTAGAAGGAAAGGATGTCCCTGTATCTGATGTCTTTGAAGGCTTTGCCGGTCATCTTTTTATGAAGAAAGGTGAGAAACAGGGATTTACCGAATTTAAGGTAAAGAACGATCTGGCTAAATATCCTATATCGGGTACTATCACCGCTTATGTCAGAGGATACAAGATCAATGCGGCTGAACGTCCGATTGTGGTATCTGATAAACACTACACCATCTTGTCATTGAAGAACAATTCGGATAATACGGTGAAAGAGTATGGCTCATTTATTCTGGTCGCTACGGTAGGAGCGTCAGCTAAGGAAGATGTAGTCGTTCATATTGATGCGGGTGAAGATGCGGATAAATATGAGAATCTGCCGAGCGAATTGGTGGTGAAAGCCGGGTATAAAACAGCTGAATCTGAACTTATATGGGTGAAAGGAGAGAAAAGGACCGAATACTTTCACTTCTGTGTCTATGTCTTTTGCTACCGATTCTGAAATTCATCCGGTATATGGGGACGAGTTGGAAATTAAGGTTACTGATACGGATGCAGGTTTGACTCCGGGCACCGAGTTAACCAATGAGCAATGGGTTTATACAGATCCGGATCAGATATTTGTATCAGCCAGCAATAAAAAGGCTGTAGAAAAATGGGATGAGGTCAGAGCTGCGTCAGCACTATTGATAAAGGAGGGTGATCCGCATCCGAATGAAGCGTTAGCTGCTGAAGGATGGACATTCCTGAATTCTTATGAGTTCCATCCGATTGATGCTTTGACAGAAGGTACCGGACTCCCAATCAGTATGGTAATCGTCCTCCACGTTTTATGGCGGCACAGAATGTGGCTAACACACAGAAAGTACAAGCGGTTGTAAATGAGAAATATGCAACGATGACTCAAGATGGATATTTGAAAATGTGGTGTGCGTATGATCCGGGAATCAGTGTGACAGGGGAAATTACGGGAACAAGAGATTTTGGAGTTTCCTCCCTCTATGCAAGTAAGTTTGATGGTGTGCCTACGGGTGCTGATTCTTGGGAATCCAGCAATGTACGCATTTTGCCGGGCACTCGTGTGGAAGTTAGAATCCGTGTGCGTGGAAAGAAACACTCTTTCAACTCGGCAGTCTGGTTCCAAGGAAATATCAGAGGTGTGCAATGGTCTACCTATGGTGAGGTTGATCTTCTGGAAAATCCGGCTACCAATGCGAATCCGAATGGCGCTTGGCAGACTTTCCACTGGAATGATATATCCACTTCATCCGGTGATAAGTATAAACCGTCTTCAGGACAGTTGATAATATCGGATATGGATGAATTCGATATCTATTGGATGGAATGGAGAGATAATAACGAGATTGCTTTAGGTATTAATGGTAAAGAGAATGTACGCATGAGGACTGACGGCAGCTATACCGGAATAGCTAATGGAACGGCTTCATGGAACTCGTCTACACATTGGCCGTTTACGGACAAATACAATACGGAAGGGTTACATTTACTATTGACATTTGCCGGATGTAATGAATGGGCGCTTGGTGACGCTGCGGCAGAACAGGCTGCTAAAGATGGTAGTTGGGCAAACGACTTTAAGCATATTTCTTATCAGGAAAGTAAGTCTAGCAATGATACGCCACGTATGGAAATCGACTGGATACGTTTCTATAAGAAGCCAACCTACGACTATTTTGGAAGTGGTACTCCAACGCGTAACAAACCAATGTATTAATGGTTGTTGAAATAAAGATATTTAATCGAACAAACTTTTATATAGTTATGAAAAAGGTTTATCACTTATTGAGCGTTGCACTGCTGGGCGCAATGGCACTAACCTCTTGCGAAGAGGACAAGATAGTGAATGAAAATAACGGTGAAGGGAACGAAACCGACAAGAATCTGACTGATTATTCATTTATAGCTTCTATTAAACAGTCCGCCCCTTTGGGTCGCAGCAATTTGCAGAATGGAGTGTATACATGGAATAAAGGAGATGCTGTTACATTATGGAATCGCAACTTCGGAGCCGGCTATGATTTCTCTATCACCCCGGGGTATAATGACAACCAACCTGACAAATCTGCTGAATTCACAGGAAAAGCTGCTGTAGAAAATGTCCATAAGCTGATTGCGGTATTTCCACGGAAAGAAGCAAAAACATTTAATGACCTGGCTACCTTTTCTATGCCGGAGACATTTACTCAGACTGGAAAAACAGCAGAACTGGCAGCCACTACCTATATGGTTGCCACCGGGGATGTGACTGATAATAAGATTCCTGCATTAACGTTTTCACCATTGACTGCATTGATACAGTTTGGTTTGAAAAACACGTCGGACCGGGAACTGAAGATTCGCTATATTACGCTGGAGAGTGATGATGATGTATTTCCCGCAGAGTTGAAGATCGACGAAGACGGAGTGCTACAGAGTCTTTCAGGTATGCGTAACAAACTGACACTTGACATGAGTGGACAAGCATTGGCGCAGAATGAAACATTAAACGGGTATTTGAATATATTACCTACAACCTATGGTGATACCCGGTTGATGAAAAGTACGACCGAACTGAATATTACAGTAAGCGTTTTGAATAATGAAGTGGAACAGGATATTATCCTGCTGAAAAAAGAAAAGTCAAAGATTTGGAGGATAACATCGGACTTGATATGGATGCTACTGCCAATCAGTTTGCAGCCGGCAAGCATTATAAAATGGATTTTGAGGTAGATTATCGTTTCAAAATTCCTGATGAGGGCTATATGATCGATGATGATGGAAATATTCATATCTATAATAAGACTGGATTATTCGGATGGAATAAAATTGCGGATGAATACCGTAAGGCAACTGTTACTTTAGAAAAAGAATATATCGATGAACCGGCAGGGGATGGAATAAAAGTGATTGATATGGGTAATGAACTTTGGGAACCTATTAGTGCGTTTGGAGGTGTATTTGAAGGTAATGGTGTTACCATCCGCAATTTGCAAATAGCTAATAAAGGTTTTATAGCTACCAATACGGGAACTATCCGGAATTTGACTTTGGAAAATGTAAGTTTCTCTGCTGATATCACAGAGGGAGCAGGAGCATTGGCTGCCGAAAGTTCAACGAGTGTCATTCAGAATTGTACAGTCAAGGGAGTGACTGTAACCGTTATAAAACCGGTAGTTTTTGGTGGTTTGATCGGTCGAAACTCCGAAGGAAGAATAGAAGGTTGTCAAGTTATCAGTGGAACTATTAACCTTAATTTGAGTGGTGCTGGTAATTCTAATTATGGTGGCTTGGTTGGTGAGCATTTTAATGGAACGGCTCTTATTATAAATTCGTATGTCGGTGCAGATGTAACAATCAAGCATCCTAGTAACTCTAGTGGTGCATCCTGTGTCGGCGGACTTGTTGGCTGGAACAACTCCGGTAAAGTCAAAGGTTGTTACTCATTAGCCAAACTTGAGGTTTCTTGTTCCGGACAAGTAGGAGGACTTATAGGGGCTAATAGTAACGGTACGGTTCTGGCCTGTTATGTAGCCGGTTCAATTAGTGGAACTATCTATAATAATACTGGCGGTTTCATTGCACAGAATACCATTAATAATGCTGATGCTACTGTGACGGCTTGCTACTCGACCACGCAGATAAATGTGACTAATAATGCTGGAAGTAATAAATTGGGAGCTTTCGTCGCTTCGAATTCAACAGGAATCAACCAGTGTTATTTCGTAGGCGAGACGGTGACTAATCCTGTAGGAAGCGGATCTGTAAATGGAATTAGTAAGGTAACAGCTACTCAACTCAAGGATAAGAAACGTCAGATGAATCTGGCAATAGAAGCCAAGGATCCAGAATTTGGTTTTAGCTTTAAAGTGAATGAGGATGCCGGAACTAATATATACTGTCCGTTGATTCTACAGGGGCTGTGAAAGAACCTGGCTTCGGTGGATCAGATTTTGGAGATGGTGGTGATATTTAAATAACTGATAACAGAAAAAAATAAATCATGAATAAAATCTATTCTTTATTAGGGATCGGGCTGCTAAGTGCAGCCACCCTAAGCTCTTGTAAAGAAGATGTTTTCATTGAAGGTGGGGATGAACTGCAACGGGGAGAATCACAGACTTATGTGGCTGTTGCTTCTATCCGGGGTATGAAAATACGGACAAAGAATCGTCTACACGTGCCAACGTACAAGATGACGGTAGTTCCTTTATGTGGAATGCCGATGATAAGGTTACACTTTGGAATGGAACAAATGGCTATGATTTCACAACCATAAATTATGATGAGAGTGAACCGTCTGGAAATGTGGAATTTGCAGGGAATGGTAACTTTGAAGAGGGAGCTACTGTTTGGGGAATCTATCCGAAAAAAGAAATGTTCCGACTTCAGGGAATGTTTTCACTTTTACGTTGGGAGATGCTACGCAAAGTGCCCAAAAAGCAGAGCTGCAGAATACGATGCACATGCTTGCTAAAGGCACGGTGAATGGGACTACCGTTACCAATCTTAAGTTTGAACATTTGACAGCTCTTTATCAGTTTAAATTCACCAATCGAAGACCGGATGCCTATAAAGTGACAAAGGTGGTTGTTTCGGCTGATGCTGCTATTTTCCCAAAAACGTTGACAGTTTCGGGAGAAGAGAAAACGTATGGTGATAAAAAGTAATAGTCTGACTTTGTCTATGACAAGTTTGGAAATGGCAAAGAATGAAGTTGCATACGGTTATTTGAGTTTCTTCCCGATGGCAGACATGACAAAGGATACAGAATTAACCTTTACTGCTACGATAGAAAAAGTGGGAGATTCTTCCTCTACGGAAACAATAGAGAAAAAAGGAAAGATCAGTGAACTTTATAATGCCGAATCGGTGGTAGCAGGAGATGAATATAAATATGTGGCTGGAAAGCGATATGGTATATCATTTATGCTGGTGGCAGACTTGGGATATGAGGAGACTGAAGCGGGTAAGTATTTAGTCAAGAAAGAAGACGGGTTGATAAATTTGGCAAGTGAACCGACTGTTATGACGAATGCTGCTACGGTAATTACATTAGATGCTGATCTTGATATGTCGACTAAAGAGGCATGGGTACCGGTTACGGAGTTTAAAGGTATATTGGACGGCAATGGCAAGACTATTTCCGGTCTTACAATTGAAGCAACAGGAAACGATGCCGGTTTGTTTATAACTAATAATGGTATCATTAAAAAATTTAACCCTTAAAGATGTAACAGTGAAACAAGTGTCAGGCGCAGCTGGAGCATTTGCAGCAATAAATACCGGAACGATTCAGAATTGCGTCATTGATGGAGGAGCGTTGACTGTCAATGGAGCAGATGCTAAGTTAGGGGCTATTACCGGACATAATCAGACTGGTGCGTCAATGATAAAGGATTGTAAGGTAAAAAGGTAATGTGGTACTGACTGTTGCCGGTGGTAAAGTAAATGCTGGTGGATTGGCAGGTGTGAACGGATGGTGGTCTAAGGCACAAATACAAGGTTCTTCGATTGACAAGGAGGTATCCTTTGTATATAGAGGTAATGGTGAAGGTGCCATCGGAGGACTTGTGGGTTGGAATGTTCAGGGAACCATAACTGGCTGTTATTCTTTGATGACTATTACTGCATTTACAGCTGTGAATGCCGGTGGTCTGGTGGGAGGAAACGAAGGACCTGTAACCGCTTCGTTTGCTGCTAGTGAAATAGTGGCCAAAGCGTCCGGAAATATTGGCGGTTTGGTGAAAAATGGTGGAACTTTGACAGGATGTTATTCAACTTCTGTGCTTTCTGGCACTGCTTCTGTTACCATTTGTGGAATATCAACGGGATCAGTGACAGCAAACGAATGTTATTTTATGTCCGACGGAGTTTCGAATCCGGGTGGAAACTTACCAACTTCAACTAAGGTAAGCGATGCTGCTGCCCTGATTGATAAAATTGCATCCATGAATCAAGCGATAGCTGGCTCTGGTTACAAGTATGTTGAAAATACAGGAACCGACAGTGCCAGAGTACCTTTACTCATTCAACCGGATGAATAATAACTGACAGGTATTAGTTTGAATCCCCTTATTTATCCTTGTTTTGTATATGAAGAGGACAAATAGGGGGATTCGTATCTGAATATACTATCTTTGTATGTCGAAGACATCTTTGGGTTGATTGCGACAGACAACATGACATTCATTATAAAATAAAACTTTATATGAGACGAATCTTTGTTAGCTTACTGCTTTTATCTCTGTTTTTTATGGGTTATGCCCATGAGCCGGAATTTTCAACAGCCGGTTTCTTCCGGTTACCGGATACCGGGCGTGATGTGTACTCGATGAATCCTGCCTGGCGCTTTTATAAAGGAAGTGTGGTGGGTGCCGAAGCAAAAGAATTTAACGACAAAACCTGGCAGGTGGTGTCTTTACCTAATGGTATTGAGTATCTTCCTACTGAGGCTAGTGGTTGCATCAATTATCAGGGGAAGTATGGTATCGTAAACACTTTACTCCATCCGAAGCATTGAAAGGAAAGAAACTGTTTCTCCACTTTGAAACCATTATGGGTAAAAAGTAAGATTTATGTAAACGGTAAATTATTGGCAGAGCACTTTGGAGGCTATCTTCCCGTATCGGTAGATGTGACTGATGCATTGAAGTGGGGAGAGGACAATGTGATTGCGGTGTGGGCTGATAATAGCGACGATCCGACCTATGCGCCTGGAAAACCACAAGATGTGTTAGATTATGCCTACTTGGGAGGCATTTATCGGGATTGCTGGCTGATTGCACATAATTATGTGTTTATCACGGATCCGGAATTACGAGAACGAAATAGCAGGAGGCGGACTGTTTATTGCCACAGATCGTGTATCGGAGCAATCGACAGATATTCTCTTGAAAGCGCATATACGTAATGAAGACAAACAGGGCTTTGCAGGAAAAATTTCCTATTCTTTAGTAGACTGTGAAGAAAAAGAAGTGGCATCGTCAGATGTGAAACTGAATATCCGTAAAGGGACTGCGACAAGTCATAATGGAAAGATGAAAGTGAAGCAGCCGCATTTATGGACTCCTGAATCACCTTATCTGTATAATCTGTGTGTGCGTATTTATGATAAGAATGGAAATGTAGTAGATGGTTATCGTCGTCGTGTCGGTATCCGTAGTATCGAATTTAAGGGAAAAAGATGGCTTCTGGCTGAATGGAAAACCTTATGGTAAACCTTTGATGGGAGCTAATCGGCATCAGGATTTTGCAGTTGTAGGAAATGCGGTTGCCAATAGTATTCACTGGCGTGACGCCAAGAAACTGAAAGATTTGGGGCTGGAAGTAATCCGTAACGCACATTATCCGCAAGATCCTGCTTTTATGGATGCGTGTGATGAGTTGGGACTCTTTGTTATTGTCAATACTCCGGGATGGCAATTCTGAATAACGAACCCATTTTTTTGCCAAACGGGTTTATTATGATATACGTAATAAGGTTCGTCGTGACCGTAACCATCCTTGTGTGTGGATGTGGGAGCCGATTTTAAATGAAACCTGGTATCCGGAAGATTTTGCCGGGTGTGTGAAAGGGATTGTTGATGAGGAATATCCTTATCCATCCTGCTATTCCGGTTGTGATGTGCAAGCCAAGGGCTCGCAATATTTTCCGGTGCAGTTTACCCATCCGATGGATCTTTCAAAAACGTGATCCTAAAATTACATATTTTACACGCGAGTGGGGAGATAATGTCGATGATTGGAGTTCGCACAATTCTCCAAGTCGCACAGCCCGTAACTGGGGAGAACAGCCTATGCTTATACAGGCTGCTCATTACGCTTCTCCTTATTATAATTACATTTGCTATGATGGTTTGTATAAAGAGTCTCCCTGGCATGTGGGCGGATGCTTGTGGCACTCGTTCGACCATCAACGCGGTTACCATCCTGATCCTTTTTATGGTGGTTTGATGGATGTCTTCCGCCAGCCTAAGTATTCCTATTATATGTTTATGGCGCAACGTCCGGCTGTCGTTTCCGAGAGTTTGGCAGAAAGCGGACCGATGGTTTATATTGCTCACGAGATGACACCGTTCTCAAGCAGAGATGTAACGGTGTATTCCAACTGCGATGAAGTTCGTTTGACTGTGAATAAAGATGGGCAAACTTATACCTATAAAAAAGACAAGACACGAAAAGGAATGCCTTCTCCGGTAATAACTTTCCCCGATATTTGACTTTATGGTTGATAAGAAGATGACTCGTGAAAAGCATGATGCGGACGTCTATTTCCTGGCAGAGGGACTGATGGATGGCAAGGTGGTGGCTACACATAAAGTAATGCCCGCCCGCCGTGCAGAACAGATTCGTTTGAGAGTAGACAACGAAGGAATCGGACTGCGTGCTGATGGATCTGATTTTGTTACTGTTGTGGCAGAAATCACAGATAAGAATGGAAATGTAAAGCGTTTGAATAATTATTATATCAAGTTCTTTGTAGAAGGAGAGGGACGTATTTTGGGCGGAGCTAATGTATTGGCAAATCCTGCCCGGTGAAATGGGGCAGTGCTCCCTGTATTGATCCAGTCGACCACGACTCCCGGAAAGATTAAGGTAAGAGCCAGTGTTTTGTTTGAGGGATCACAGATGCCCGTAAGCGGTGAACTGGAACTAACATCTTCCGCTCCAATGTATCCATTGATATTTGATAAGAAAGAAGAAGCGTTGCCTAAGCCATCCGAATCGTTCTCCATGGACAAGAAGAGTGATGCTGAACTGGAGTTGGAACGCCGCCGTCGTGAACTGAATGAATTAAAACTGAAAGAAGTGGAGCAACAACAGACAGATTTCGGTGAGAAAGTAGATTAAGACTACTCATTACAACAATTTACTGTTCCGGTGTGTTTTTTAGTAACCGGAGATAGAGAGTAAATGATATATTCTTTAGGCACGGATACGCATTCCGTGCCTAATTTTTTATGTTTCATTTTTTTATCTCTATCTTTGCAATACATAATAAATAAGAACGTATGGAAAAGTATTGAAATAGAAGAGAAGATTGTAGATATGCTGAAAACTGTGTACGATCCGGAAATTCCGGTCAATGTATACGATCTTGGACTGATTTATAAGATTGACGTCTCCGATAGTGGAGAAGCGGCACTCGATATGACGCTGACAGCTCCCAACTGTCCGGCTGCTGATTTTATCATGGAGGATATTCGCCAAAAAGTGGAGTCAGTAGAAGGAGTGAATTCCGCCACCATCAATCTGGTCTTCGAACCTGAATGGGATAAAGACATGATGAGTGAAGAAGCCAAATTGGAATTAGGTTTTCTTTAATCGTTCTATGTCAGGCAGTGCTCTGATTTTATAAGTTGTAATTCGTTATTAGATCTCGTAACTGGTAATTAAATGAAGAACATTTATTTCCTTTCCGATGCACATCTTGGTTCCCGTGCTATTGAACATGGGCGTACACAGGAACGGCGTTTGGTGAATTTTCTTGATAGTATAAAGCACAAGGCAGCTGCCGTTTATCTGCTGGGAGATATGTTCGACTTCTGGTATGAATTCCGGTTGGTCGTACCTAAAGGGTTACACCCGTTTCCTGGGGAAGCTCTCCGAACTAACAGATATGGGTGTAGAGGTGCATTTTTTTATAGGTAATCATGACATCTGGTGTGGAGACTATCTCACCAAAGAGTGTGGTGTCATCATGCATCGCGAACCATTGACTACTGAAATCTACGGAAAGGAGTTCTATCTTGCTCATGGTGACGGACTTGGTGACCCGGATAAAAAGTTCAAATTACTTCGTTCCATGTTTCACAGCAAAACATTGCAGACCCTATTTTCCGCCATTCATCCTCGTTGGAGTGTGGAATTGGGATTGACATGGGCAAAACACAGCCGACAGAAACGGGCGGACGGAAAGGAACCGGATTATATGGGAGAAAACAAGGAACACTTGGTACTATATACCAAAGACTACTTGAAAAGCCATCCCAATATCAACTTCTTTATTTACGGACATCGTCACATTGAACTGGATTTGATGTTGAGCGCCACCTCCCGTGTGTTGATTTTTTGGGAGACTGGATTAACTTCTTCTCTTATGCCGTGTTTGACGGAGAGAATCTCTTTTGGAAGAGTATATCGAGGGAGAGACACAGGTCTAATTATGTTTCAACAAAATAAAAGGTCAGGCATAATACGGAACAAAATATAAAACAAGGGGCACAAAGAAGTAGCAGAAAAATAACCTGCCATCTTTGTGCCTTTGTCGTTAGAGAATCTTCAATGCTTATTAGTTAAATCTTCCTTTCTGCTCAAAACACCCGCTCGTTATTCGGCAAAGTTGGTGTATAAGCGGAACTCGTGTGCAGGAACACTGATCTTTTTTCTCCCTCCACGGGATTCCCATTTTCCAGATATAGATACCATGTACCTTCAGGAATAGTATAATCGATAGATGCATTGGTGAAATTCGCATACACATGAAGTTGTTTCCCATTCACAGCTTTCAATGTCAGTGTACGTCCATTATCCCAATCATTATAACTGACTTTCCAGGTAAATTGAGAAGAAGCGTTGAATAAATCGGAGTGTGTTGTCCGTAGAGTGATTAGTTTTGTATAAATATCTACCAAGCTTTTACGCTCTGTCTGATATTCCCAAAGGACTGGTTTCTTTCCGGTACGTCCATTTTCGTCTATTGAAATATCATACCCCATTTCGCCGAATTGCCAAAGCATTTTCGGACCTGGAACCGTAAAGAAGAATGCGGCGTTGGATGATAACTGTTTGAGCCGTTCGGACAGGTTGGTTTTTTAAGGCTCCATTTCCGTATTCAATCTGTTTATAGGCACACCGCTCTTCGTCATGACTTTCCATATAGCCCACAAATTGATTCGGACGGGTGGTGTCATATAATCCGGAGAAATCACTATTATCTTTCCAGCCCATAGCCGACTGACAATAAGAATGGTTCATATTCCTCCAAAATGAATTCCTTCTGTGGCTAAAGTTGTTTCTTCATTTGCACAGAAATGTTCCATGGTAACCATTGCATCTTCTTTGACAGCTTTTACGGCTTCGTAGTATTCTTTCAGTACTGATACACGAGCAGGGTCGGTTGCCGCCAAATCATCATCACCTGTTGTCTGTTTCTGTGTGAAACCTTTGGTGAAATCGAAACGGAAACCGTCGATGTGGTAAGTATCTAACAGATATTTCAGGTTGCGTTTGACAAAAGCTTTTGTTTGTTCTGAAGTGTGATTGAAATCATCCGGTGAAAAAACATACTTCTGATGCGGTGTTACAGCGTTCAGCCATGGATTCTTAGTGGAAGGGCGGTTATTAAACGTATCCCAGTACATACGGGCAAACGGATTATCATTGTTCGTATGGTTGTAGACTACATCGAAAATAACGGCGATTCCATTCTGATGGCAGGCGTCAATAAAAAGCTTTATATTCATTTTGAGTTCCATACGAGGCATCCAGTGCAAAGTATAGTCCGGTGTTGTATCCCCAACTGTCATTACCTGCAAATTCTTGTACAGGCATCAGTTCGATAGCATCTATTCCCAGTTCTTTTAAGTAAGGCAGCTTTTCCATTGCTCCTGCCAGATTTCCACTGGAAGTAAAATCCCGCAACAAGAGCTCATAGATAACCGGATTTTCTTTATTCTTCATCTCAAATTCTCCGGCACTCCATTGATAGGGTTGTGGGTTTGTGCTTACGACTGATACGTAAGGTGCTTGTGCGCCAGTGGGAAAGTTGGTATCCACTCCCTTTTCCAATGCTTGCTCACAATAAGGATCGCACAAGTAAGTACCGCCATCCGAAGCACTGTACACAAAGTACTGGAACTGTGTTTCACCGGCAGTCAATTCCTCCAGAGTGATCCACCAGCAATGGTTTGTTTCGTCATATTTCATCATGTAGCGACTATCCAGTTTCCAGTTGTTGAAATTACCTGTTACAAATACACAATCTTTATGACCGCCCTGACTGTCCTTATCATATAATACAAGCGTTATCGAAGTGGCCGAATGGATATGAATACCCTCTTTTTTTCTTCTCCGGATATGGGGAGAGGGGCTTTTTGCGGTTCTTCCCAGATAAATCCGTTTTGACTATCTTCTACTAAAGTTGCGTAATCGTAGGTTTGTTGGCTACCTTCCGCATCACGTACAATCAGGTTAATGGTCTGTAAGGGGAGTAGATGGAGCAACAGAATAGAAATGGCGGATAGATGAGGAAAGGGTGATACTCCACACATTGTCCTTTGTCTTTTTCAGTCTGTATTTATTCTGATTATCTCCCCATGTAGGTGCACCTGTCCAGTTTGCTCCTGTTCCGGAGTGTAAGTACAAGTCGTCAGCGCAACCATAGAAGTTACTTCCTTCGGGTGCTTTGAAGGTGATAGTCAGTGGTTCATCCGCTTTAGGAATAGCCGGATCAAAATTAAATCCGTCGTGGAGAACTTGTTCTTCCGGGGCAGGATCAGTTCCGGACGAAGGACGCTCGCCCGGCATCAACGGATCATCATCTGAACAAGCTCCAAAGCTGTTGAGTATCAGCAATAAAAGGAGCCAAATATATTTAAAGTCTTTCATAAGCCTTATTTTAGAATTCTTCTTCCAATGTAGTGGTACTATATTTAGCTTTGAGTGTGTCAGATTTCGATCATATCTCAAATCTCCTCTTTCCCGAAGAGGGAGACTTGAGATATGATCGTAATTGATTCTACTCGTTGTGCTGTTTAAGAGTGTCTGATAGTTATTCGACTTTACCTTTGCCTGTCGTAAAGTTAATATGGACTTTCTGACCGGCTTTTACATTACATTCGTAGCCAAGTTCGCTTAGATTATCCGATACGTTCTTATTCTCACGGTAAACGATAGTACCATCGCCTTCATTAGCCAGATCAAGTGTAAATTCGCTCTTCCACCAGCCTCCGGCATCTACAGCCGTAGTAGAAATACGTGCCATGCCTGTAACGGTTGCTGCCGGTGATATGAAGTCGCTTGTTTTATCGGTCGGAATCCTGAACAAGGTCGTTTCATCGCAATTCCACGAATTGTTAATCACACCTCCCAACAGGTAAACTTCCGGCAAACGGAATGAAATTGTTTTTTCCTTCTGTAGTCACTGCGACAATTACCAGATACCATCCGGATTTTACCAATGCCAATATTGCCTCCTGAGGATGTTAATTCGGCGAAATCAATTGCTTCCGGAGATAAGATTTCTTCGTCATAACCAAAGTCTCCTTCCCATTTTCTAACCGGAGCAAACTTGATTTGGTCTCCCGCCGTATAATATTGTATACTCCAGAACATTCCGGGAGTCTGTGTGACAGGAACCATTTCAGGAGCTACTGCCCAATCCCACCCAAGACTGTACGGAGATCCATTGATGTACATGTGCTCGGGTAGATCCTCCTTGATTGTGTATGTATAATCTTCTACATTAATCGTAATTTTCATTTTTCTTTCCGCCGGCGCAGATGAGATTATCCGGGTCGGCTCCTTCTTTATCCCTGAAAGCCAATAATCCCGGATCCGGATCTTCTATTACTTTGGAAGCACCCAAGGCTCTTTGCCAGGCATCCGGAGCTTCTATCGCACTTCCCGGACAATCTTGAAATCAAACTTCTCTTCCGACTCGACGACTACTGAAAAGAGATACTGATTGTCTTTGTCTACTTCGAGCTTTGTGGCTGTCGATTTGTCCATCTGCCAGCTGTTTAGATCACCTACTATATAGTATTCCGTATCCACAGCCGGAGTTGCGACCGGAGTGATGGCAGATTGCATTTCCGGGTATTCAGTCAGTGAAGTTGCTTCACCGTTGGTTGTCATGACTACCGGTGTCAGCTTTAAAGTGACTTCGCGCTCTAAAGATTTTTGTGACTTATACAAACTTGCCACTTTTTGGTCAAGTTCTGTCAACCTGACTTTTATATTCCCATCTTTTACTTTTTTGACGGTAGATTTAATATCTGCCCTTCGGCAACTAATTCTATATTACAAGCTGTGAGTGAGAAGTTTTCTGCAATCGAAGAAACAGAGGCGATTACCACAGAATCGCCCGGCTGTTCTTCAAGTTTCATACTGGCAACCGGAGTTATATCTACCATTGCAGTTATAGCTTCTTCCTGGGGATTGGACTGGGGATCAGCCCAGTCCTTAAAATCTTCATCGCAAGCGGTGAAAGCTGCCGAAGCAAGCAACAGACACGCCATATATGATAATCTTTTCATGATATTCAGTTATTAAAGTTAACGATTATTGAGTAACGGAACCTGTTTTCTGAACAAAGTTCAGATTTATTTTCTGCCCTGCCTTAACGTTTATCGCATATTCAGGACCTATTTCCGACCAACTGTCAATCACACTTTTGTTTTCACGGAACACGATTTTTCCATTAGGTATAGCGAACTCCGTACGCCACCAGTCTTCTCCCGGAACTTTGACGGACATACGCAATTCTCCGCCTCCGGTGCATACCGGTGAAACAAAGTCTGCATCTGCCGTTGTTGGTGCTTGGAATTTGCCTTTATCGCCGAATGTCCAATCTCCTATAGCATTGCCTATCAGACAAACTTCGCCCGGAGCAATATCCAGCGTAAAGGCATAATCAGTCCCTTTGATGCTTACAGACATGATCACTGTATACCAGCCTGTGACATTAACGCTGATATTTTGTCCGCCAAATCCATCATCCGATCCGGTGAATGCATCCGAGGCTATTGTCAGACGTGGATCGTTGAATCCGATGTATTCTCCTTCTTTAGTACCGAACTTGAACATATCAGTGCCTCCGAAATAGAATAAACCGAAGAACTTGGACATTCCGTTTACTGCTGCCAAAAGGCACCCAGTTGCTCAATTACTACCTGCCATCGAGCCATTGATAAATATACTGGAAGGTAATTCGAGAGAGGCGGTACAGCTTTATATCCCAATACTTTGGGAAGTTCAATTACATTCGAAAAAGCGATGCCACGACCACTATTGGTCAGTTCCGCTTTCAGGCGTACATAAACGGGTATGGGAGTGGTCGGAAATTCTTCATCGGAGGATGCACTCCACAAGTCTCCCAGTGCCAATGCAAATTCTAAAGCTTTCACTTCCATTTTGGCAGAAGAATGGGTAGTACCCAAAGTTGTATAATTAGCTTCCGTATTTGTCTCTGCATGAGCGTCAACGAAATTTTCTTCCAGTGAAATTTGTACTGAATAAGTGGTTGCCATCGGAATCCCGTAATCCGGTTGTGTACAGGTTAATTCCAATGATTCGGAGTTTTTAAGGTCGTACACGTTGTTGGAAGCAAAAGCTGGCACATTCAGTACGAACGTATCCGGTTCGTTCAACACAGGGTTGCTGTCACGGTCTGCTTCACAGGCGGACAGAGCTAGTAGCCCCATTGTCAATGTAAATAGTTTATATAGGTTTTTCATTGTTTTCAGTCTTTAAAACGTGAATAAAGGTTCTATCAATATCCCGGATTCTGAGTCATATTTGTATTCGTCAGCGTTTCTGTTTTCGGTATCGGATAGAGATTATAGATCGAACTCACACCGTTTCCTTCAAAGGAACCGCCTTTCCAATCCCAGAGGTAGGTGCTTGAGGTGAAATAGCCATAACGGATCAAATCTGTGCGTCTGAATCCTTCCAGATACAATTCGCGGGCACGTTCATCCAGAATATAATCTAATGTCAGGTTATTGGCAGAGGGTATTTCTGTTGCTTTGGCACGGTCTCTGAGGGCTTTGATATCCAACCAGGCATTTTGTTGTGCATTTGCGCCGCCTGCTCTCAAATAGGCTTCCGCGCGAATCAGATAAGCTTCCGCCAAACGGAAGAACGGAATGTCCGTATCAGGAATTTTAGCATCGTGAGCGGGTTGTCCGTCCGAGCGCAGATTACTCCATTTCATAAATGAAAGTCCGTCGGTGAATTTACCTACACTTTCCAGTTCGGCTTTGCGACCGGTTGTATAGAACAAGGCGCGTTCATCTTTGCAGCAGCCTGCACATCTCTCACATTCTGCCATTTATTATCGGTATATTCGGTGAAAGGGAATATCCTCACTGTTTGCGAAGAACTTGTCAACCAGTGCTTTGCGTGTACGGATACATTCCCAAGGGTCATTTGTTCCGCGATTCGGCATGTCGCTCTTTTGCGTTGCAGCAATCAGGAAGTAACTTCCTCCGTAACTCTTTGCTTGTACACCATCCTGACGGATAGAAAGGATGATTTCTTTTTTAGCATCGGGATTTTCATCATTGTCTGCCATAAAAAGTTGTTCGTAATTTTCACACAATCCGTATCCATTGGAGGGATCGAGCACTTTGCCGGCATAGGTGATAGCATCATTCCAACGCGGTTGTCCGGTGTATACTTCGGCATTGAGATACAAACGGGCACGCAGCAACCAGCAAGCAGCTTTGTCGGCACGTCCGAAAGGAGCTTGACGCGGTTCGCTCATATCATTTTCGATGCTTTCCAGTTCGCTTTCAATATAAGCGAACAGTTCGGAGGCCGTCTTTTGAGGAGGATTCTCTTTGGAGAAGTGTTCGGTGAAAGGAGCTTTTCCGAAGGTGTCCATCAGATAATAGTAAAATAAGGAACGGAGAAAACGGGCTTCGGCACGTTGCTGAACGGAGGTAGCATCCTCTTTTCCGGCGATCTGATCCAGGAAGAAATTGCAGAGTGTGATATTATATGCTAAACGATTATATAATATTTCTGTCTGCTGATGAGAGGAGTTCCAACGCATATAAGTTAGTTCGGGGATACCGGCATTTTTCTTGCCAGGTCCATATCATCTCATCAGTGCCATATTCATTGTTAGTGAAAAGAGCGCGATAGAAACAGGATTGACCTTCGTCCTTTACTGCGATATCCGGATCTTCGCTCAATTTTTTGTCCGGTAAGTCCCAGTGAAGCGTATAGTTTGGTAAAAGTACATATCTTGGTCGAAGGTGGCAGTCATCTGAGGATCGATTGGAGATATATCCAGGTCATTGATACAGGAGGTAATTCCGGTGGTCAGGCTAAGGAACAACGCTGCTGAAACTATTGATTTTATATATTTGAACTTCATAATAGTCTACTTTTTAATAAATTACAATCTTAGAACTGAAGACTTAGCCCGAACAGGATAGTGATCGGATGAGGATAAATGTTCCTGTCAATACCTGCTACTCCGGCATCATTTCCTGAACTGATAACCGATTCAGGATCGAGTCCTGTATACTTGGTGATAACGAAGGGATTCTGTACAGTACCGTAAATACGGCCGTTGATACCTTTATAAGCCTGGGACTTTAGTAAATTTTTGAAGCTATAACCTACTGTTATGTTATCACAACGCAAGAATGAAGCATTCTCAACGAAACGATCGGACAGATAATAGTCTCCCTTTCCTTCAAATCCCAGATTCACGGCAGCTGTCGGGCGGTTGGAATAGTATCCATGATTAAAGATTCCTCCCTTACCGACACTGGATTTACTGGCCAGTACGTCATTGTACACATAGTTATTCAGGCTGGCACGGAGGGCAAAGCTTAAATCCCAATTTTTATAAGTGAATTTGGAAGTCAGTCCCATCAATACGTCAGCGGCAGGTTTTTTTATAGATATATTTGTCCGAAGCGTTGATGACACCATCTCCGTTACGGTCTACGAACATGTTTTCAATCGGTTTTCCATCCTTATCATACACTTGTTGGTAAACGAAGAATGAGTTCATCGGATAACCTACTTTCTGTACCTGGCAGGTTGCACCGCTAATACCAGTAGATACACCTCCGGTTTCTACATAGTAATTAGAATCATCTCCTCCGGTCAGTTTAGTGATTTCATTTTTGTTCCAAGTGATGTTATATCCCAAGTCCCAGACAAAATCTTTGGTTACAATAGGTTTGGCATTGATGGTGAATTCAAGCCCCGTATTTTTTAATGAACCGATGTTGCTGATCAGTTGGGTATTAAAGTTAGTCCCCGCCGCAATCTTTACGGTATTGATTAAATCGTCGGTTTTCCGGTAATAGTAATCCATCGAGCCGGAGATACGTCCGTTCAGGAAAGCAAAGTCGAAACCTGCGTTATAAGTCGTTGTCTCTTCCCATTTCAGGTCTTCGTTATAAGCTTTAGGACGCATAGTGCCATAATAGGTATCCCCGAAAGGATAATAACCTCCGGCTGCGTTGACGCGGTACAGTGCCATATAAAGGGAAATCATAATCGTCGCCTAAGTTCTGCTGACCCGTGATACCCCATCCGAGGCGGAGTTTCAGATCTGACAATACTTCTACGTTTTTCAGGAAATTTTCTTCTTTCAGTTTCCATCCCAAAGCAACAGAAGGGAAGCTACTCCAACGGTTGTCTTTAGAGAAACGGGAAGAACCGTCCTGGCGGAAAGTGGCTGTCAGCAAATAACGGCTAAGTAATGTATAATTTTACGCGGGCAAAATAAGAAACTAATGTACTGTGATGTCCCCAGGCTGTTTGTGAGCGCAGATTCGGATTGTAGGCTTCGCCTGTTAACGGATTTGTTCCTTGTCCGACTTTATATCCGGTATAGTGGAAATGTTGCTCTTCACCACCCAGTATTACGTCGACATAATGATCCCCGATTTCTTTGGAATATTGTGCATAGGCATTCACCGACAGGTTATATTTGTAGCCGTAGTCAGTCCCGTTCCAACCATAGTAATAAGAGCCCGGGGCATAAGGTGAATTTACATTCTTTTCCTTACCTTCCGAGTAGTCACCGCCTACGTTAGCATGGATATGCAGGTCAGGGAGGAGTGGAATTTATAGTCTACTTCTACATTGCTGATAAAACTGGTGTTTCTGGAAGTATGTTTCTTTAGTTTCAGTAGGGAAACAGGGTTGGCGGTTGAATTACTTTCCAGTGTAAGCGGCCATTCCGGATCGTTATATGAACTACCGTCACTGGTCGGTTGGTAGAATCCACCGAAGTTTTTGTACATGTCCGAAGAGTCATATACAGGTTGGGTCGGGTCCATGGTCAAAGCTGCGCCGATAGCCCCGTCGTCAGCATAACGTTGGTTGGCCCACATCATTTTAGCATTGATATTGAACTTCAGGTGATCTTTAAAGAAAGAGGGTGTCAGATTGACGGAGGCGGTATAACGCTCGAAATTAGATGTCATCAGGATCCCATTCTGATTGGTGTAACCGAAAGAAACACGATAAGGCATATTTTTTCAAACCACCGCTTACAGTCACGTTATGGTCTGTACTAACGGCTGTCTGGAAAATTTCTTTTCTGCCAGTCAGTGTTTCTGCATATACAGTTGCGATGTATTTTTTGTCCGGATCAAGGAAATCAAATATCAGTT
>VOFC01002400.1_pt1 | contig 86330 bp, 105 predicted proteins | sample 5384161 | NCBI WGS metagenome assembly VOFC01 (sample SAMN12384722, study PRJNA508395) | human gut metagenome | isolation source: healthy gut B | host: Homo sapiens | reverse complement strand
TGCTTCGTTCAGTTGCATTATTGCTGCAGACCCACGAGAGTATCGAGGATGTCGCGCATATGAAAAGCGAACTCGGCATCCTGTATCTGTCGAACACAATCGCGAGGTCATCGAGCGCATGCTGCCGCCAACGAGCTCGTATTCGAGGGGCTCTTCTGCGCCACACCGCATGTCTTCGTGCGCCGACCACGGTCGGGCCTATATCGACGCGATTCGTCAGCATATCTAGGCTGCTGTGCTCCGCACGGTTCAAGTCTCTTTATGACAGTCCAGACTGATATAGGAAGCATCTATATCAAACTGTTATAAACGTATATTTTTTACGATGGCCACATGAACGCTCATACTCTGTCCCAGTAAAGCAACCAATGCAAAGGGAGATATCTATGAGCACTTCGATTCAACCGAACGCGCCGTTTCGTGCCCGATATCGTCGGCAGTTTTCTTCGTCCGCAGGCTGTAAAGGATGCCCGTGCTGCCTATGCGGCAGGCACGCTTGATGCCGGGGGCTTAAGGCCGTCGAGGACGATGCCATCCGCGACTTAGTGGCCAAGCAGAAGGCCGCCGGCCTGCAGGTGATCACCGATGGCGAGTTCCGCCGCAGCTACTGGCACCTCGATTTTATGTGGGGCCTTAACGGCATTGAGCGCCGCGCCTCGCGCACGGGCTACATGTTCCACGATGAAGAGACTACCGCCGACACCGCCGTGGTTACCGGTCCCATTAGCGGCAAGAACCACCCGTTCGTCGAGCATTTTAAGTTTGTCAAGGCGCTTGAGGGGGAGGGCCAGGTCGCGCGTCAAACCATTCCGGCGCCGATCCAGACGTTCTCCGAAGTCACGCTCGACCGCTGCGACGGCCAGCAGGAGAGTCTGCGCGCCATCTACAAGACCGATGAGGAACTTGCCGACGCCATCGCAGCCGCTTATCGCACGGTGATCGCCGACCTGTATGCCGCGGGCTGCCGCAACATCAATTTGATGACTGCACCTGGGGCATCTATTGCGATACGGACTTTGTGTCCAAGACCGGCATGAGCCCGGTTGACCTGCAAAAAAGGTGTCCGAGCTAGGCGTGGCGCTCAACAATGCCGCCATCGCGGGCAAGCCCGACGATCTGGTTATCAACACGCACGTGTGCCGCGGCAACTATCACTCCACGTATGCCTTCGAGGGTGGTTACGATCCCATTGCGCCGTACCTGTTCGCACATGAGAACGTCGACGCGTTCTACCTTGAGTTCGATACGCCACGCGCCGGTGGCTTTGAGCCGCTCAAGTACGTTGCTCCCGGCAAGAAGGTCGTGCTGGGCCTGGTGACCACCAAGGCGGCTGAGCTTGAGGACGAGGACGTTATCGTCGAACGTATCCACGAGGCCGCAAAGTATGTGCCGCTCGAGAACCTGTACCTGTCGCCCCAGTGCGGCTTTGCCAGCTGCGAGATTGGCAACAAACTGACCGAGGACGAGCAGTGGGCAAAGATCGCGCTGGTCAAGCGCATCGCCGAGCGCGTTTGGAAGTAACGCTACCGCTTGTAGGTGACGGCGCGTGCGAGACATGGCGTATCACGTACAATGGTTCGGATCGTATCGTTCGGGCAGGTTATCCGATATGCCTGATCGCCCTTCCATCATGAAAGGACTTCCATGTCCCAATCCTCGACGCCCGCCGTCACCGATGCCATCTACGATGCATCATCGCTCGGCCGCCCGCGCATGTTCGTGTTGGGTTTGCAACACATGTTTGCGATGTTCGGAGCCACGGTGCTCGTGCCCGTGCTCACCGGCCTTTCCGTTTCGGCGACGCTTCTGTTCGCCGGCATCGGCACGCTGCTGTTCCACTTCCTGTCGCGCGGTAAGGTGCCGGCATTTTTGGGCTCATCGTTTGCCTTTATTGCCGGTTATGCCGCAATCGCGCCCAACGGCGAGACCGAGCTTTTGCCCTACGCCTGCCTGGGCGTAGCTTGTGCCGGCCTGCTCTATCCGGTGCTGGCGGCCCTGTTCCGCGCCTTTGGCGCCAAGCGCGTTATGCGTTTCTTCCCGCCGGTGGTGACCGGCCCCATCGTCATTTCCATCGGCCTGATCCTAGCGAGCTCCGCCATCGCCAACTGCCAGACCAACTGGCTTGTCGCCGCTGTCGCTGTGGCCGTCATCATCATCTGCAATATTTGGGGCCGCGGCATGGTCAAGATCGTGCCGATTTTGCTGGGCGTTGTGGTGAGCTATGCCGTTGCGGCTGCGTTGAGTGAGGTCGATTTTTCGGGCGTTGCCGCCGCTCCGTGGGTCGGTCTGCCCATCGTGTGGGACAACACCGTGTTTGCGCTCTTTGGACCGCAGTTCGATAGCGGTCTTGCCACGACGGCCATCATCACCATCATGCCGCTGGCCTTTGCGACCATGATCGAGCATATCGGCGATATCTCCGCCATTGGCTCTACCTGCGAGCGCAACTACATTGCCGACCCCGGCCTGCACCGTACCCTGCTCGGCGATGGCCTGGCGACCATCTTGGCGTCGCTCTTTGGCGCTCCGGCCAATACCACGTATGGCGAGAACACCGGCGTGCTTGCGCTTACGCGTGTGTTCGACCCGCGCGTGATTCGCATTGCCGCCTGCTGTGCCATCGCGCTTTCGTTCTGCCCCAAGTTTGCTGCTGGTGATCGCTGCTATGCCGGCGTGCGTTATCGGCGGTGTGTCACTCGTGCTCTACGGCATGATCAGCGCCGTTGGCGTGCGTAACCTCATCGAGAATCAGGTTGATTTCCAGAACAACCGCAACGTGCTGGTGGCGGCTCTGGTGCTCGTGCTTTCGCTCGGCATTGCCTATAGCACCGCCGGTGCCATCGTGCTGGAGCTGGGCGGCGTGACGATTTCGCTTTCCGGCCTTGCCGTGGGCTCGCTGGTGGGTATCGTGCTCAACGCCATTCTGCCCGGTAATGACTTTGAGTTCGATACTTCCGAGCTCGAGGAGACTGCTGAATAGTAGCTGCGTTCAGCCAAATTAAAAATGGCGTCCATGCGTATGTACGCGTGGACGCCATTTTTAATGCGTCAGTATCCAGTGGATGCCGCGGGCCATGCGCAGGTCGGTCTGGGCAAAGTGATTGCCGGGGTTGAGCTCCAGCGTTGTTGGAACGTCACGCTCGATAAACAGCTCTTCCATCGCGCGCGTATCGTCGAGCACGTGCCGCATCATGCGGTTGGGCGTCTTGGTTTCCTTTTTACCGAGCGAAAGATAGGCGGCGCCGGGCGTAGCTGCCATCGTGTGCTCGTGTGCGTAGTCGATAAAGTGAGGAAACCACAGCGACCCCGATGCGCTTGCCGCGCGCTCAAAGACATCTGTTTGCCAAAGTGCCCACAGTGCAAAAAAGACCCGCCAACGAGTAGCCGGCAACGCCGCGCCAGGCGGGCGGTTGCGGGAGCGATGATTCGGCCTGGGGATTATCTGCTTCAACAACTCGTCAAGAAAACCAGCAGCCTGTCCGCCAAAGGGCTCGGCATCTCGTATAGTTCCGTCGCATTCCCAGGGGCTCAGCTCGCGATTCCAATCGAGCCCTCCAATGGCGACAAGGGTGAACGGCGGGCAGTCGAGCTCTCGGCAACACTTATAAACCTCGCTGCCGTCGCCCACGACCACAGGAAGGTAGATGACAGGCGCGCTTTCCGTATGATTCGAATAAACGGTTATCTGCTTTTGATGCGGCAGATGGAGTAGGTGAAGGGCACGCCGGCGACAATCATGAACGCCGGGAAACCCTGCGACACGTCGGACCAGTCAATCTCGGAGGCCTCGCTCATCATGAGGTAGCCGACGTAGACCAGAGCACCGCAGGTGGCGGCGCTGGAAACGATGGTGACGATGGGGGAGAAGAACGCGGCGAGAATGAACAGCACGCCGGTGGTGACGGAGGTGAGGCCCGTGCGGCCATCGTCGGCTGCGCCAGAGGTGGACTCGACGAAGGTGGTGATGGAGGAGACACCCATGAAACCGCCCACAGCGGCGGCGGCGGAGTCGACGATCAGGATCTCCTTGATATTCTCGACGTTGCCGTCGTCGGTGAGGAACTCGCCCTGCTTGGCCACGGCCATCGCGGTGCCCATGGTGTCGAAGAAGTCACTCATGAGCAGCGAGAACGAGATGACGAGGAGCGCGGGGTCGGTAAGGACCTTGACGATGGCGGGCACGCCGCCGGCGTCGGCGATGGGGCCACCGATGCTCGAGAAGTCGAGCGGGGCGATGATACCGGTCGGAGCCTGGGTCACACCTAGGGGGATACCGGCGATGACGGCGACGACGATGCCGATGAGCAGCGAGCCGGGGACGTTGCGGCAGGCGAGGGCGACTGTCACCAGGATGGAGATGATGCCGACGATGAAGGTGGGGGAGGTGATGTCGCCCAGACCGACGAGTGTACCGGCGCCAGCGGTGATAATGCCGGCATCGCACAGGCCAATCATGGCGATGAACAGGCCCAGACCCACCGAGATGGCGTGACGCAGGACAACCGGGATGGCGTCCATGATGGCCTCGCGCAGGCCACAAAGCACGAGCAGCAAGATGACGACGCCCTCAAGGAAGATGACGCTCATGGCCACGTGCCAGTCACCGCCGCAGACGGTGGTGGTGATTCCAGCGATCATCGCGTTGACGCCTAAGCCCGACGCGCAGGCGAGCGGGCGGTTGGCGAAGATGCCCATGCAGATGGTCATGATGCCGGCGCCCAGGCAGGTGGCGCAGGCGAGCGCTCCCGCATCGATGCCAGCGCCCGAGAGCACCGCGGGGTTGACGGCGATGATGTAGGCCATCGCCAGGAATGTTGTCAGTCCAGCGCGGAGTTCGGTCCCGATTGTGGACTTGCGCTCGCTGACGTGAAATAGTTCGTCCATGCATACCCTTTCCTTGTTCGGCCCCGAGTTTAGGCCGATTGACACGAACTCACTCACTATAGCCCCTTTTACGACGCTGTTGTTCCTCGCATGTTGATGTTCGGCGCTTTGTAGCAGACGGACGGTATTTTTCGCATGAAAATGTGCGGGTACCGTATACTTAAGCGGTTACAACGACCCCTATGGAGGAACGTATGATTAAAGAGCTCTGCCACGACGAGGCTATCCTGTCCCAGCGTTGCGAGGTTGCGACTGTCGAGGACGAGTCGGTCGCTCAGGATCTGATTGATACTATCAAGTCGCTCGACGATGCCGGCTGCTTGGCCGCTAACCAGATTGGCGTTACCAAGAAGGTCTGCGTCTACCTGGACGACGCCGGCGAGCCCCACGTGCTCTACAACCCCCGTCTGGTGTTTGGCTTGGGCGCCAGCAAGATGGAGGAGAGCTGCCTGACGCACGAGGAGGTCACCAAGTCCACGCGCTATATCAAGTGCAAGGTTGCCTTTGACCAGATCGTCGACGGCAAGATGAAGGAGTGCCGCCGCGACTACGCGGGCTTTGAGGCGCAGATGATCCAGCATATGATCGATCACTGTCTCAAGGTCAAACTTGCCTCAATCGTCGCTCGCGTGACTTCGCCCCTTTCGTGGCAATCAGCACCGCACCCCTTCGACCTGTCTTTTTGAGTTTATCCCGGAATAGCCCGGGTATTGACGTTGTTGTCATGTCCGGGCTTTTGTGTTTAGCGCCTTTTTGTTTGGAGACAATGAAATTAGCAAGAACGTAAAGCTAGGAGGCGCTATGTGTACGAGTATTCGATTTACCGATAATTCTGGCCACATGTATCTGGGCCGCAATCTCGACTGGAGCTTTGACTACGGCCAACAGGTTCGCGTGATGCCGCGCGGGTTTCACATTCCGTATTCGTTTATCGACGACGCGACAGCGGCGCACGCGGTGATCGGTATGTGCATCGATTACGAGAACTACCCTATGTTCTTCGACTGCGGTAACGATGCGGGTCTGGCTGTGGCGGGGCTCAACTTCCCCGGCTATGCCGAGTATGCCGATGACCCTGTCGACGGCAAGACCAATATCGCGGCCTATGAGTTTCCCCTGTGGGTGGCAGCGACGTTCTCGACGGTCGATGAGGTCGAGGCCGCGCTGCGCGACACGGTGATTGTCGCCAAATCTGCCGGAGAGGGACTGGGCGTGTCGCTGCTCCATTGGATTATCGGCGACAGCCAGCGCAGCATCGTGGTCGAGATGATGGCTGACGGCCTGCATGTATACGACGATCCGGTTGACACCCTTGCCAATCAGCCCACCTTCCCGTGGCACATGGAAAACCTGCGCACCTATATCACGGCCACAAGCGATTTTCCGCAGACGGCGACATGGCGTGGCGCCGAGCTCAAGCCCTATGGCGCGGGTGCCGGCATGCGCGGTATTCCGGGTGATTGCTATTCGCCGAGCCGTTTTGTAAAGGCGGCGTACCTCAATGCCAATTACCCGCAAAAGGAGAGCGAGACCGAAAACGTCGTTCGCATGTTCCGCTCACTCGAGGGCGTGGTGATGATCGAGGGAGCGTCCAGGATGGGCGATGGCAAGTTCGAGAAGACTATCTACACCGGATGCTTTAGCGCGCGCACGGGCAATTATTACTACGCGATGTATGGGGATCCGTCGATTCGCTACGTGAGCCTGATGGATGCCGAGGGCGCGAGCCCCGATAGGCTCGTGGTTCCCGAGCCGCGTCGTTCGTAGCCGATAGCTTTACTGCAATGCAAAGCGGCCCTGCGTCTCCGTGAGGTGCAGGGCCGCTGTCGTTGATTTGTGACGTCGCTAGAAGTTGGCGTCGTTGAGTTGTTCGTTCTCGAGGCCGTCGAGCTGTTGCTGTTCGGGCGTATCGGCGACGCTCTCGAGCAACTCGGTGGGATCGACGTTCATATTCTTACCGGCCTCGTTGCCGTTGACCAAGTCGTCCGAGAAGATGTCGACTTCCATTTCCTCGGCCTCTTCGATCTGAACCTCGAGCGGCACCTGGGTGCGCACGAGCTTAACGGCCGGGCGCATGCGGGCAAAGAGCGGCACGTACTCGATGATGATGGCCGAGTTCTCGCGACCGTACCAGCGTGCCGGGCTTCCGCAGGCGCGGCGGACGGCGTACTTGATGGCCATCACGCGGTGGTCATTGCGGTTGATGTCCGTTTCGGGGGCAAGCATCTTGCGCAGCATGCAAAAGCGGAAGTCGCCTACGTTGCCGCGCGTCTCGTAGATGGAGTAGGTGTGATGTTGCGGCGGCAGCTCGCCAGATGCCATCAGGTCGCCAACGATCTGGCGCAGGTAGGCGTTGATGCGCTGATTGACCTTAAAGCCCAGATCCAAGCGCACGCGGAACAAAAAGTCCGTGCCAAAGGTCTCGACGGAATACTCGTGCGTATAGGGCTCGTCGGTAACGTGCACGTTAATGAACCAGTATGCCTTGGCGCGCTTGGGGTGCTTGTCCAGGATGGAATAGAGCACGTCGCGGTCGAGCGTGAGCGGATCGGGGCTGTTGGTGAGAAATACCAGATTGTCGGCGAGCACGGGGTACGTCTCGTCATTGCGCAGGCGGTTGAGCTGATCGATGTACTTGGAGACGGGCAACAGAATCGTCTGCGTGCGCTCGATGGCGGTGCCACGGCGCCACACGTACATAAGGCCAAACAGCAGTGCGGCCAGGAAGATCATCACATAGCCGCCGTCAAAGAACATGGTGAGGCACGAGGCAAAGAAGCACAGCTCAATGGCACCGAAGAGCAGGGCGAAGACGCAGGCGCCCAGCTTGTGCTTGAGGATGCCAGCGATGTAGCTCGTCAGCAGCGTGGTGGTCATAAGCATGGTCACGGTAATGGCGAGGCCATAGGCGCTCTCCATGCGCTCGGAGTTTTGGAACAGCAGCACGATGAAGATGCAGCCGACCCACATGATGTTGTTGACGAGCGGAATATAGAGCTGACCCTTGGTGTCGCTGGGGTAGTGGATGCGCAGATGCGGCATAAGGTTGAGGCGCGTGGCCTCGGATACCAGCGAGAACGAGCCGGTAATGAGCGCCTGCGAGGCAATGATGGCCGCCACGGCCGAAAGCACGATGGCAAAGGGGCGCAGGGGCTCGGGGAAGCATCATATAAAACGGGTTGACGATATCCATCGCGAGCAACTGGGGATTGGAGTTGTTGGCGAGCAGCCAAGCGCCCTGACCCAGGTAGTTAAGGATAAGCGCTGCTTTTACAAACGGCCAGGATGCGTAGATGTTGGCCTTGCCCACGTGACCCATGTCCGAATAGAGCGCCTCGGCGCCGGTCGTCGACAGGAAGACGAAGCCGAGCACCATGATGCCCGAGTGGTTGATGGGCGAGAACAGGAACATGACGCCGCGGATGGGGTTAAGCGCGCGCAAGATGGACAGGTTGCCGAGCATGTTGAATAGACCGGCGCCTGCCAGGAACAGGAACCACAGCGTCATAAGCGGGCCGAACATCTTGCCGATTGACGAGGTGCCGGCGCGCTGCATGGCAAACAGGCCGCAGATAATGATGATGGTGATGATGATGACGTTGGTCTGGCCGTCACCCAAAAGCGCATGGCCCCACTCGATAGTGCGCAGGCCCTCGATGGCTGTGGTGACGGTAACCGCGGGGGTGAGGATGCCGTCGGCGAGCAGCGCCGCGCCGCCGATCATGGCGGGGAGAATCAGCCACGGTGCCACCTTGCGCACAAGGCTGAACAGGGCGAAGATGCCGCCTTCGTTGTGGTTATCGGCCTTCATGGCGATTACCACGTACTTGACCGTGGTCACGAGCGTCATGGTCCAGATGACGAGCGAAAGCACGCCCAGGATCATGTCCTCGCTGACGGTACCGATGCCGCCGTTGTTGGCAACGATTGATTTCATGGTGTACATGGGGCTCGTGCCGATGTCGCCATAGACGACGCCGAGCGTTACGAGCAGCATGCCAGCGGAGAGGGGAATGGCTCCGTGCCCGCCCTGCCCGCGCTGGTCTTGGAGGTTTGCCTCCAGTTTGTTGTGTCACGAGGACTCCCTTAGACATCCGGTTATCTGTCTAGGACAAAAACTTTATGCCGTCTTTATACATACAAAGAGCAGTTTGGCACATCGGGTTATTTTAGACAATAATCCCCAGCTGGGGATTATTCACGTACGCAGGTAGCATTTCAAAGCAGGGGCTTTTAAGCACGTACTGTCTGGGCGATGCCAGCCTTGGCGTTTGCGCGTTTGCCGGCGAGTTCGCAAAAAATCGCGCCGCCGATGATAAGCGCGGCGCCCATCAGGCGGACCGGTGTTATGGCTTCACCCAAAAGGGCGGCCGAGAACACGACCGCCGAAAGCGGCTCGAGGTAGCCGACGACGGCGACGGTCTGGACGGGCAGCTTGGCGACGGCGCTAAAGTAGAGCAGGCAACCAATGCCGGTGTTGACGACGCCGAGCATAGCGACGGCGCGCCAATCAATACTGGCGGCGACGCCGGCGGACAGGAATGAGGGTGCGCCCTGCGTGATGAGCGTGAGGACCAGTGCGGTCACAAAGGCGGCGCTCACCTGGAGCGTGGAGTTCTCGAGGCCTTCGATGTGTGGCGCACCCTTGCTGGCGATGACCATCAGTGCATAGCAGAAGGCCGAGGCGATTCCACAGACGATACCCGCAATGGGCATATTGCCGCCTAGACCTTGTGCTGCAATGAGAAAAGCACCGCAGGCGACGGCGACAAAGCCGGCGATTTTGCCGCCGGTCAGCTTTTCGCCAAAGATGAGCGGGGAGAGCGCCATGACAATGATGGGGCCGCAGTAGTACAGCAGCGAGGATACGCCGACGCCGATCGTCTGGTAGGCGCGGAACAGAAAAATCCAGCTGGCGCCCAGCGCGGCTCCCGAGAGGAGGAGGGCTGCGGCTTCGCGGGGGCGAGATGGCGCCTGCAACTTATGGCGTTGGGTGATGGCGAGAATGGTGACAAGCGAGAGTGCGCCCAAAAACGTGCGCAGTAGCACGATATCGGAGCTCGGCAGCGCGATGGCAGCGGCGATGATGCCGTTGGAGCCAAACAATAGCAATGCTGCTAAGTACGTAAACAGTCCGTTGTTCATGCGCTGACATCCCCTCTATATCCGGGCATGTTCACTATGGGTGAACTGGCTTTAGAAGAAAAAGCGAATATAATACATGGATAGCATGAGAAAAAACTCATGCAAAGGTGGAGGGATGCCGTGGAAACGAATATTCAAAAGATGCAGGTGCTGCTCGAGACCGTGCGCGCCGGCAGTTTTACGCGCGCCGCCGAGCGCCTGAGCTATTCGCAGTCGGGCGTGAGCCGTATGGTGGCCGATCTCGAGGCCGACTGGGGCTTTAAAGTGCTCGATAGAAGCCGCGAGGGCGTAGTGCTTTCTGCCGATGGGCGGCAAGTTATGCCGGCGGTCGAGGCGTTATGCGAAGAGTTTGGCCGTCTGCAGCGACGGGTGGATGAGATGCGAGGCTCATGCGCGGCAAAATCTGCATCGGTACGTTTTCGAGCGTGGCGACCCACGTGCTGCCGCCGGTGATTGCGCGCTTTCGCGCCGATCACCCGGACGTCGATTATGAGTTGCTGATGGGCGATTACTCAGAGATTGAACAATGGGTGGCTGAGGGTCGTTGCGACCTGGGTTTTATCCCGCGTGAGCCACGCGGCGCCGGCATGGCGTCGCGGCCGTTGGTGCAAGACGAGCTGATGGCCGTGGTGCCAGCGGACTCCTCGCTTGCCACCGCGGAGGTCGTTTCCCTTGCCGATTTGGCCAACGAGCAGTTTATTCTGCTGGAACGCGGTAGCGACGACGAGATTACGCCGCTGTTTCGCCGCGCGGGACTGGCGGTGCGCTCAAAACTGTCGACTTGGGATGACTATGCGATTATGGCTATGGTCGAGGACGGCCTGGGCGTTAGCATTCTTCCCGCGCTCATCTTGCGTCGCTGTCAGTTCGATGTTGCCGTGCGTCCGCTCGAGGGACATCCTCATCGGCAGATCAATGCGATATATCGAACGGCCGATGTTTCGCTTGCCGCCGCCCGTTTCCTCGAATACCTCTAAACGTGTGCGCGTCATTGCCCACTTTGGGCAAATCTCAGAGTCCGGTGCATTTTCTTATGAAATTGAACTTTCGAATGAGGTGCCGCGTTATACTGCTGCCTAAATTGAACCTTGGTTCAATTCGTATTCTATAAATTGAACTTTGCCAGCAAGGAGGTTCTAGTGGCCCAAGAGACGTTTAGCGATCGCCTGCGACAGACTATGTCCGATCGCGACGTTCGCCAGTCGGACGTAATCCGCGCATCGGAGATGCTCGGCAAAAAACTCGGCAAGAGTCAGATGAGCCAATATGTGAGCGGCAAGACGATCCCGCGGCGCGATGTGGCTGAGCTGCTCGCCCGTATTTTGGAGGTCGATGTTACCTGGCTGCTTGCCGGCGACGCCGATCAAGGCGAGGCATCATCACCCCGCAACGATTCCAAGCCCGAACCCCATCCCTCAGCTCAAATTGCAAGGAGCACCACCATGCGTACTTTTTCTAAATCCACCAAGCTCGATAACGTCCTGTATGACGTGCGCGGTCCCGTCGTCGACGAGGCTGCCCGTATGGAGGACGAGGGCGAGCGCATCCTCAAGCTCAATATCGGCAACCCGGCGCCCTTCGGTTTCCGCACGCCCGACGAGGTCATCAAGGACATGCGCCAGCAGCTGCCCGACTGCGAAGGCTATTCCAACTCGCGCGGCTTGTTCTCCGCGCGCAAGGCGATCATGCAGTATTCGCAGATCAAGGGCCTGCCCAACGTTCAGATGGAGCACATCTACACGGGCAACGGCGTGTCCGAACTCATTCAGCTTTCGATGAATGCGCTGCTCGACAATGGCGACGAGATTCTGATCCCCAGCCCCGACTATCCGCTCTGGACGGCGTGCGCAACCCTTGCCGGCGGTCATCCCGTACATTATTTGTGTGATGAGCAGGCGGATTGGTATCCCGACCTGGAGGATATGGAGTCCAAGGTCACGAGCGCGTCCAAAGCCCTCGTCATCATCAACCCTAACAACCCCACGGGTTCCGTCTATCCGCGCGAGGTGCTCGAGGGCATCGTCGAGGTTGCACGCAGGCATCAGCTGATGATCTTTGCCGATGAGATCTACGACCGCCTTTGCATGGACGGCTACGAGCACGTCTCGATTGCCTCGCTCGCCCCCGACCTGCCCTGCGTCACCTTTAGTGGCCTTTCCAAGTCGCACATGATCGCGGGCTATCGTATTGGCTGGATGGTGCTTTCGGGCAACCAGCGCTGCATGAGCGACTTCATCATGGGCGTCAACATGCTCTCCAACATGCGCCTGTGCTCCAACGTGCCGGCTCAGTCGATCGTCCAGACGGCGCTCGGCGGCCATCAGTCTGTTAACAACTACATCCGCCCGGGCGGTCGTGTCTACGAGCAGCGCAACTTTGTGTATGAGGCACTCAACAAGATCGACGGCATCTCGGTGGTCAAGCCGCGCGCGGCGTTCTACATCTTCCCAAGATGGATGTGAAGAAGTTCAACATCACCGATGACGAGCAGTTCGCCCTTGACCTGCTGCACGAGAAGAAGATCCTGATCACGCGCGGCGGCGGGTTCAACTGGGCTGAGCCCGACCACTTCCGCATCGTGTACCTTCCGCGCATGGAAGTGCTCAAAGAGTCGCTCGAAGACCTCGCCGACTTCTTCGATCATTACCGCCAGGCGTAACGGCAAAGGTAGCCTGTAATGAAACGGTCGGCCCGCAACGGATGCGGGCCGACCGTTTTCTGTCTAAGCCCGTGCTGTTAGCGCTTGTCTCGTTGAGCGGGCGAGGTTCGCGTGTGAGCGGTAAGTTCTATTCAAAATGGAATACAGTGGGCTTAAGCTGGAATTGATGTCCGGGTACCTGCTTTTCTAGAATGTTTTCAACAAGATGAAAGGCGGTTCCAACCAATGATTATCGATGCAAATTCCTACTGGTTCGACGAGCACATCTTTCATGACGAGACGCTCTGCGAACAGTTTTTGGCCGAGGTACCCCGCGCCTATGACACCGAAGGCTATCTGACCATGAATTCCGCCGGCAAACGACAGATCGTGATCGAGATGCCCGCCGGTTCTCCGGGTCTTAACTACATTGAGGGCGACTACACCCTCGAGAAGCGCTTGGCCGATATGGATGAGGCGGGGGTCGACAAGGCGATCCTCAAGCTCCCCGGCTGCCACGAGTGGATGTCGCTCGAGATGTGCCGGCGTTTCAACGACGGTATGGCTGCTGACGCGAAGGCGTCAAATGGCCGTCTGATTCCGCTTGTCGCCGTGCCGCCCTTTGGCACCAAAGCGAATTTGGAGGAGCTCGACCTGCAGGCTCGACGATGGTTTTGCGGGCGTGCAGCTCTGCGCTCACTACGGCAAGCGCTATCTCGACGACCAGGTCTTCTCGAGCTTTTTCGAGCACCTGAACGAACGCCATGTCACCGTTTACGTGCACCATGTTCCCGTGCCGGTCGAGAACGAGTCGCTTCTCGCGTACGACAACCTTCGCCGCTCTTATGGCCGCTGCGTCGACCAAACTACGGCGATCGGCCGAGAGATCTTTGGTGATTTCTTTGAGCGCTATCCCAATATCAAGATGGTCCACTCCATGCTCGGCGGCGCATACTTTGCGTTCAAGGAGATGCTGCTGCCTCATGGTCCCAAAACGCGCCCTGATGCTTCTGGCCGTTTTCAGGTCGATACCGAGACCGTTTCCAGGCACCTCGAGAACAACATCTATTTCGACATGTCCCATGCCCAGCCTTGGGGCAAGACACTCCTCGCCTGCGCGGTTGACGTGCTGGGTGCAGACCATATTGTTTTTGGCACGAGCTATCCCGTCAAACGCGAGTGGCTCACCGAGGGTGTCGCCTGCGTTCGCGCTGCAAATCTGAGCGATACAGACAGCGACCTTGTGCTTGGCGGTACGGCGCAGCAACTGTACGGTGTCGAGTGAGCGGCAATCAGAGGGGAGTATCTGCCATGGGCGAAGGAGAGATGAGGGCTGGGGCCGCTCGTGTGGCCATCGATCTTGGGGACGTGTTGCCGTTCGACGGTTTCGACGAACTCCGTCATGAGGTCTTCGCCCGTGCCCTTATCATCGAGGGGACGGGGCGACGCGCCTGCGTCCTTTCGCTTGAGGTCACCTCGATCGCTCCGGCTCTACTCGCCGATCTGCGTGAGGTTGTTGAGGATGCCGCCAATTGCAGCGGTGCTTATTCTTGGGTGGTTCCTACCCACGTTTTCCATGCCTCACGTCCGCACTTCCGGGCATCTTGCCGACGATGCTACCCGCAATTGCAACGAGCGCTATCGCGCAGCGCTCGTCGCTGCCGCCCGCACGGCTGTCGAGCGCGCTGTTGCGGGCATTCACTCTGCCACGCTCGCCACTGTGGAGGGCGAATGCCCCGTGAACGTTAATCGCGACATTGAGACGCCTGCCGGCTGGTGGTTGGGCTCGAATCCCAGGGGTTTGCCGACCACACGATGCCCGTACTCGCCATAAGGGATGCCGGGGGGCGAGTATGTTGCCGTGCTCGCGACGGCGGACGTTCAGTCCTCCGTGCTCGACGGGTCGCGCGACTCCGAGGGGAGGCGCATGGCGAGCGGAGACCTCTTTGGTTTTGCCGCCATGTCACTCGAGCGCGAGCTGGGCGGCGTTGCCCTGTTGCTGCCAGGCGCCGCGGGCGACCAAGGTCCGGCGGGCGCGCCATGAACGTCATGTTCGATGCGGCCGGCGTTAAGCAGACGGTCGATGCCCATGAGGACGGATACCGCATGCTGCACCAGCAGGGGCAGGCCTTGGGCAATGCTTTGATCGAAGCCGCTCGCATGGCGCGTGAGGATGACGCTACCGGCATCGATGCCCGCACGGTCGACGTTCTCCTGCCCGCTCAGACACGCGCCGATTTTCACTCTTTGGCTCCGCACCGAACGTATGAGTTTCATGCCGCTGGCGAGCAGCGCACGAGGGTCTATCTGCTCCGGCTGGGAAACGTCGAGCTTGGCGGCGTACAACCCGAGGTCTCGAGTGCATTCGGCGCCACTGTGCGCGCCGCCCGGTCCGGCTCTGTGTTCTTTGCCACGCTCGTCAACGGCGGACAGAAGTACCTACCGGCTCCCGACGCGTACGAAAAAATCACCTATGAGGCTATGAACTCCGGTTTTGCCGCCGGATCCCATGAGCGCCTCGTCGAAATCATCATTGCCGCCTTGAATGCGGCGTGACACAGAAGGAGAACGTGCATGAACATTGGACACGCGCGCCGCAAAATTACCCCACAGGGCGACATCTACCTGATTGGCTACCGCAATCTTCCCAACCGTCTTGAACCTGCGACGGGCGTCCATGATGACGTCTTCGCCAACGCCATCCTCTTCCAGCAAGGCGAACGTGAAGTGTTTCTTTTTAATGCCGATGTCCTCGAGTTCGAGGAAAGCATGGCCGAGGAAGTCAAGACAATGCTCGCCGAGCGCTATGGAATCGACCGTGACTGCGTTTTGCTCTCGGCGACGCACGACCATACTTCAATCGTCGCTTACCACCGCAGCTGGTGGACAGGGAAAATTCGACGAGAACTACTACCGCTGGTTCCTCGATACCATTTGCCAATGCTTTGAGGAGTGCCGCGTCAACGCACAGCCCGCGATTTGTCGCTTGGGCAAGCAGGTCATCACCGGTTTCTACGACAACCGCATCATCCCAGGTGAACTCGCCGACAATGAGGTCATTGTCGTATCGTTCTTCGATACCGAAGGCAAGCCATTTGCGGGCTTTGTGAACTGGGCGGTGCATTCCCGCTTGCGTCGGACCCGACTGCACGGAGCTCACGAGCGAACTCGCCGGTCTTACCGGCAAAAAGCTCGCTCAGAGTCTTGGCTACTATCCGGCCATGGTCGTCGGTGCTGCTGGCGACTGTAGCGACCGCAATTTTCGCCAGGGACGCGGCATTCCCGAGGTCGAGCGCGTTTCGACCGGTCTTGCCGAGGCGATTTCCCAGATCAAGCTCGATCGCGAGGTCGTTCTCGACCGCATCGAGCCTCAGACGTTCTATCACACCGTTGCCCATGACGACTTTTCGCTCACGCTTAAGTGTGCCGTCATCAGTTTGGGCGGCCTGCATCTCTTTGTGTTCCCGAGTGAGCTCGGCAGCGACCTGGGTATTCGCATGAAGCGCGAATGCCCGGTCGAGGGAATAGTTTGCGGTTACACCAACGGCTATTTCGAGTATTTCCTTCCGGCACGCGAGTACGGCCTCTCCTTTGAGACCGAGCGTACTCAGATTCCCCAGGGCGAACCGGAACGTCTGTGTGACAAGTTCTGCCAGACGACGAGACTTCTCGGCGCAGCAGATTCGCGTCTGTAGACCTGATTGCGTGACATGGGCCATTGAGGCTCCCTGCCATGTGATCGGCATCTTCCATCTTCTCTGCCGTTTCCCATCCCGGGCGTACGTGCGTCCGCGGATTACAAAGGGGGAAGCGGGTTCCTTGCCCTCCCACGTCGAGTACGGAGGCCTGAAATCGATGCTATACCCCGCTCAGAAAAAAGGAGAATTCCATGAAATACCAGAAGCTTTGCGATGAAATCATCACAAAGGTCGGTGGTCGAGACAATGTGTTAGACGTGAGCCACTGCATTACGAGTATCCGCTTCCACCTCAAGGATGAATCCCAGGACCAGACCAATGAACTTAAGGCGACGAAGGGCGTCGTTGACGTCATCCAGGCTGGCGGACAGTATCAGGTCGTGATTGGTGCCACTGTCGAGGCTGTCTACAACGACCTTGTTCAGATTGGCGGGTTCGACACCAAGCCCGCGCTCGATATCGATGAGGGCGACAATGTCAAGAAGGGCGATCCGTTCTCGCGCCTGCTCGCCATCATTTCCGAGATTCTGCAGCCGGTTCTTGGCGTGCTTATGGCCGGTGGCTTTATCAAGTCGATGCTCGCGCTCTGCACGGTTGCCGGTTGGCTTGCCAAGGACAGCAATACCTATGTGACGCTCTCGGCAATCGGAGATTCGGTCTTCTATTACTTTCCGCTAATCATTGGCTGGACGTCGGCCAAGAAGTTCGGACTTAAGCCCGTTATGGGAATGGCGCTCGGTGGTATCCTCGTCTACCCGACGCTCGTTGGCCTTATGGGCGGAGATCCGCTCTACACGCTCGGCGCCGGCACGGTCTTCGAGTCCAATGTCTACGGTGATATTTTTGGCATCCCGCTGATCATGCAGAATTACTCATCGACGATTCTGCCTGCGATCTTTATCGTCTGGATTGCCTCCAAGGTACACAAGGCCCTTTCTAACGCGCTGCCCGCGCTTGTGAGCTCGTTCTTCTCCAACATCCTGACGCTCCTCATTTGCGGCATCCTTGGCCTGCTTGTGGTCGGTCCGGTCATGACGGTCCTCTCCAACATCGTTGCCCAGATCATTCTGATGCTCATCAACTTCCAACCCGCCATCGCCGGCTTCGTCATCGGCACGTTCTGGAGCCTGCTCGTCATGTTCGGCCTGCACTGGGGTATCATCCCGCTGTGGTTCCTCGATGTCGCAACCTACGGCTATGACCTCATTAACCCGCTCGTGTATGCAGGCGGTTGTGCCATCGCCGGCGCTGTGCTTGGCATGATCATCCGAACCAAGGACTCCGAGGAAAATGCTGCCGTCAACATTCCCGCCCTTGTCTCTTCGATTTTCGGTGTCAACGAGCCTGCGCTTTACGCCATCTTGCTGCCGCGTAAGCGCCTTTTATGTGGGCAACCTTTATTTCCGCTGGTGTAGGCGGCGCCATTGCCGGCCTCATGGGTGCCAAGCTCTATGCCTTCGGCGCCTCCGGCCCGCTCGGTTTCCCGAGCTTTATTAACCCTGCCGGCATCGACACGGGCTTTATCGGCCTTGTCATCTCCGGTGTGGTCGCTTTCGTTCTGGCTCTTGTCGCCGCTCTGGTGATCGGTACCAAGAAGGACGAGGGCGGTAAGGCACTCCACATCTCGGTGGACTAGTCTTTCTGCGCACTTTAACTAAATATGCCTCGGACGGCGACGTGCCGCCCGAGGCATATTTGTATTATGTGCCGTTGTCAGCGTGTTTGCGGACACAGGTCTGCGGTTGTGGAGCAGCGGGGATTATGACGGTCGTGCCGCGGTGGAAGATGTACGGTCGCCCTGCAGGAGCTGACGGTAGGGGAGGAAGCCGATGAACGAGACGACCGCCTGCGAGTGCGCGGCGTTCCGCTTGAGGTAGAGCCTGACCTCGGAGGTCGTCGCGGGCTCAAGCGGCACCAGGGCTACCTTTCCGCTGGCAAGCGATTCCGCCGGCTTGCGCATGAGGAATGAGACGCCGGCGCCGCGCGCGACAAGGGAGATGATGTTCTCGGCTCGTTTGCCGGTGAACGTAACACGTGGGCCAAATTCAGCTTCGCGACAAAGGGAAAGGACGAGCTCGCTTACGAACGAGCCTTGGGGAAGCATGAGGAAATTCTCGTCGATAAGGTCGTCTATCTCAACGGCGTCACGTTCGGCGAGCGGATGGTCGAGCGGAAGGACGGCCACGAGCCGGTCGGTCGTAAAGGGAATCTTTTTGAACTCCGGCTCGATGGCGCCGCCGTCACGGATGAAGGCCAGGTCAATGTCCTCGTGCAGGAGCATGCGCTTGAGTGTGTCGCCCTCGCCCTCGATGAGCTCGACAGAATATGAGGGGTTCGCCTGCTGAAAATCGATGACGGCGTCCGTGATCCCATAAGGGGCCATAATGGGGATAGAACCGACGGTGAGGTGCTCGAGCGGCTCACCTGCGCCTATTTGAATGGCGGCAAGATAGCGGTGCTGAAGCGTCGCAATTTTTTGCGCATAGGGAGGAGCGCTTCACCTTGCGCGGTGAGTGTTACGTGGCGCTGGCTTCGATCGATGAGCTTGCAGCCGAGTTCGTGCTCCATTGCCATGATGTGCTTGGAGAGGGTTGATTGCGACATGAAAAGCAGTTCCGCCGCATCAAGAAACGTGCGTGACTGCGCTAAGATGGCGAATTCGCCAAAGCGGCTGATATCCATAGGGAGGCCTCCGGTACCCTCATTTTGGCAGGTGGCCTAAACCACGACGCCATTGCAGTGGTCGATTTCGTGCTGGATGATCTCGGCGGTGTAGCCCGAGAAGTTTTTGATGCGGTGGACGAAGTTCTCGTCCAAATACTCAACCTTAATGCGGCGATAGCGGGTACAGGGACGCTCGCCGATCAGCGAGACATCCTTCGCTCGTCTGATAGGCATTGACCTGTTCAAGAATTTGAGGGTTGTACATCAGGAGCGCCCTGTTGCCGTCCTTTACGCAGATGATGCGTTTGCGCACACCGATCATGTTGGCGGCGAGCCCCACGCACTCGTGCTCATGCTCGTGGAGTGTATCCAGGAGGTCCTGCCCGGTCGCGGCATCGTCGGGCCCCGCGTCTTCGGAAGGCAGACGCAAAAAGAACTCGGATTTCATGATGGGCTTAATCATGGCGGGCTCCTCATGTCTTATGCTTTCGTGGACTTTTAATAATAGCGCGGAAGGAAAGCTGCGCGTCCGCGTTACAATCTTTTGACGTTGGACCATGTTGCCAGATTCGTCGTGTACGGCGTCTGGCGTAAGTCTAGGGCTCATTTTTCGCCCTGGACTGTTCCTCTGGGGCGATGCGACTGTCGTTCCAAGAGGAAGGAAATGCATGGGGAGCAAATCTCAGCAACAAGTTCAAGTAACGCCATCGGGCACTGCGGCACTTCTCGTCGTTATGTATATTGCAGCCTTTGTTGCCGCGTTTAACGAGAACATCATTAACGTGGCGTTGCACGACATTATGGCAGCCTTTTCGGTGAGTGCCACCACGGCGCAGTGGCTCGTCTCGGGGCTACATGATCGTGACGTCGATCTTTACGGCCATCATGGCCTTCCTGTCCGGTCGTTTCTCGACGCGCAAGCTGCTGTTTTTTTCGCATGCGGATGCATGGTCGCCGGCGAAGTCCTGTGCCTGGTCGCCCCGTCGTTTAGCGTTTTGCTGCCAAGTCGTATTTTGCAGGCTGCGGGATCGGGCATCTTGTTCCCGCTCATGATGAACGTGGTGCTGTCTTGCGCCCCGCGCGAGAAGCTCGGTCTGTATCTTAGCCTGGGCGGTGCCTGCATTACGCTAGGGCCGGCGTTTGGACCCGTAATCAGCGGTCTTATGTGCACGTTGTTCGGCTGGAGGGCGGTGTTCGTAGTGCCGCTGGTGGGCGGCATTGTGGTCGCTGCGGCGGGCGTTAAGCTTGTTCAGAATGTTGGAGAGCGCTCGAACACTACGCTTGATATTCTGTCGGTTGTTTTGCTCACGGCCGGCATTACGGCATTTGTGTATTCCGTAGGCGAGTTCTCGACCAATCTGATTGCCGGCATCGTGACGCTCTTCACCGCCCTTGTGCTGCTCGGCCTGTTTGCGGCCCGTCAGCTCAAGCTCGAGCATCCGGTGCTTAACGTGCGTCCCATGGCGAGCGTTCGTTTTTGGCCTGCGTGCCTGCTTGTGGTGGTGTCGATGATGACGACGTTTTCGATGAGCGTATTGTTGCCGCTCTATTTTGAGGGCGCATACGGCATGACCGCACTTGTTGCGGGCTTGCTCATTTTGCCGGCGATTGCCTGCAACGCCGTGACCTCGATTGTGGGCGGACGCGTGATGGACGCCCGTGGCGCATGGCCGCTGCTGCCGGTCGGCTTTGCCCTGATTGCCGTGGGGCAGACTGCCATCTCGATGACGGCGGCAAAGTATGAACATCGGTGTTGTCGTGGCGCTGACCGTTGTGGTGTATGCCGGAGTCGGTTTGGTGCTGAGCCCCTCGCAGACGGCCGGCTTGGAGACGCTGCCTGCCGCCGAGCATCCTCACGGAACGGCATTGCTCAACACGTGGAACATGATTGCCGCATCGTTTGGCCCGTCGCTGTTTATCGGCCTGCTCTCGAGTTCTGCGGCGACTGCCGGCGCCGCTGGCGCTGCGACCGACGTTGCCCAGGCGATTGGATTTGCAGCTGCCGTACGTGTGGCGGCTGTAATTGCCGTGGTCGGGTTCGCGACGTCGCTGGTGTACGCTCGTCGCGAGTCGCACATGTCGCATTAATGTGTGCACATAGATTCTGCAGCTAGATTGGATGGCGACACCATAAACTAATGGACGTTTTGCCGAGAGGCATGAATGTTTAAAGCGCAAAGAGTGCGCGACGGGCCCCGCGAATGGGGCGATGATGCCCGAGAGGGCCAAGAAGGAGTCTCATGTCCGAGAACGAAGAGATCATGAACGAGACCGAGAACGAGACCATGGCTGCCGAGGTTGAGGCAGTCGAGACCGTGGAGACCGAAGCTGCCGAGGTTGAGGCTGCTGACGAGGTTTCCGCCGAGGAGGAGGCCGAGGTTGTCAAGGCCGCCGTTGATTACGATGACGAAGAGCTGATGGACAAGATGCAGAAGGCCGCTCGCCTGCTGCGTAGCCGTCGCTTTGCTATTTCCAAGGAGGAGGAGGCCAAGGCCGAGCGCATGGCGAACATCGAGCGCGCCATCAAGCTTCTTGACCTCAAGCCCAAGATGGAGCAGAAGGAAATGTCCGACCTGCTGGGCATGCGCCTTCGTGAGCTCGATGGCCTGATGGCCGAGGCCGAGGCTGCCGATCTAGTTGGCCGCATCGACGACGCCGAGGGCGATATGCGCAAGATCGTCGTCTTCGCTGCCGAGGATGCCGCTGAGGGCCTGGTCGAGCTTGCCAACAAGAAGGAGAAGCTCCTGCCCGAGCTTTCTTACGAGGAGGCCACCGAGCTGATGGCTGCCCTCGATAAGGTTATCGCTCCGCTCGTCGCCATGGGCCTGGACGAGGATCGCGGTCCTCGCGGCGGCCGTGACGACGTGGCGGCCGTGGCGGTGACCGTGGCGGTCGCGGCGGCTTTGGCGATCGCGGTGGCCGTGGCGGTGACCGTGGCGGTCGCGGTGGCGATCGCGGTGGCCGTGGCGGCTTTGGTGACCGTGGCGGCGACCGTGGCGGTCGCGGCGGCTTTGGCGGCAACCGTGGTGGCTATGGCGATCGCGGCGGCAACCGTGGCGGCTTTGGCGGCAACCGTGGTAACGACCGCGGCGGTCGCGGCGGCGACCGTGGCGGCCGCAACGGCGGCGGCTTCCGCGGCAACCGCTTCCTAATTAGTTACGCGGTTCTACGAACCGCGTAATCCAGTTGACCGCTGCAAACCCGCCAGAGCGGCAATCTGCCTTTCAACTTCGGCGGCATGATCAAAAGATCAATGCCGCCTCGTTTCAAGGCACCTTGCTCGCTCTGGCGGGTTTTCGCTCATATGACCCAATCCGCTGTCAAAACCACAATGGCCCCGCCGACCGCTTGCAATCGGTCGGCGGGGCCTGCCGTTAACCCGTTCCGGTCCGCCCCCGGCATGTCATCGACGCCTTCGGCTCAGTCTCATATCCGCGGATACCGCTCCGGCGGCCCGCAATCCTCTCCTTCGGCGGGGCTCCCCAAGTCTGACTACGCGCATGCGGCTGCCGCGCGCCCAGCGAAAGCGGGGGTATCCCCGAAGGCTGCCCGGCTCGCCGGGACGGGGGCTATGTCTATTCCGCGCCCTCCCGGCACATCATGCCGAGGGCCCAGAGCCACCTCACGAGCTCGGCCGCGGTGGCCGCGTTGGCCTTCGCCGCGGGCATGCCGCGGGCGAGCATCTCGCGCCGCCGCAGGAGCCGCTCGGACCCCTTCCTCCCGTGCATCCTCACCTCGAGCGGGACACGCCGCTGCCCTTGGGCATCAGCTTCGGTTGGTGGCTCGCCTGGACGTAGCTCCAGGACCCCTCGACGGCCAGCCTCCTGACGAGGGGCGTTGCCGGCCCCGCTGATCCCTGCCGAGGCGCACGGAGTCCGCGCTCGACCTCTGCTTCGGGGCGAGGGCCGAAGTAGGCCGTCACCTGCCTGCCGGAGCGGAACCTCGAGAAGTCGCCGACCTCGGCCGAAGGCTGCGGCCAGCGCGAAGGCGCGCAGCCCTTTGACGACTGGAGGGCGGCCACCTCCGCGGCGATCGGGCTGGCATCCACGGCCGCCCTGTACTCGGAGAGCAGGTCCGCCCGGGCCCTCCGCCGCGGCCTCGACCTCGTTCCTCAGGGCGGCGAGCGCCCGAACCCCGCCATCGTCCTCAGGCCTGACCTTGTCGAGCCACCTCAGGAAGTCGTAGGTCCAGTACTTCCTCGGGTTGCCGGCGGGCGTGGTGCCGCCGTAGACGAACCCCCGCCTTGCGAGGAAGGCGAGCAGCCGCTGCTTGGCGGTCGCCAGGCGCGCGGTCGCCCCGTCGTAGGCGCCGGCGAGGTCCCTGATGCCCTCGACCTCGGGGGGGAGGGGACCCATACGGGGGAGATGTCGTGGGCGAGTATCGCCTTGGCCATCCTGGCGGCGTCGTTCCTGTCGTTCTTGGAGGCCGAGTCGGCGGCCGACCTGGGGATCTTCGAGACCGCGGCGACGACGCACTCGACGCCGAGCCCGGCGAGCTCCCTTTGCGGGGCGAAGCCGAGGTAGCCGCTCTCGTAGGCCGCGAGCGACGGCCCGGGGAACCTATCCATCCACCCGGCGATCTCGCCCCAGGGGTTGCCGGGGAACCTCCTCGTCACGGCCTCGCCGGTGTCCGCGTCGAGGGCGCAGACGGTGGTCGACCTCAGGTGGACGTCCATCCCGAACGCGGTAGAATACTTTGGCATGGGAGCCTCCCAACCTCGTTGCGGCGCGGCTGCGCCTATGGCACTTCAACATCATTGTCGCAGCCCCGACCCGCGGTCACGAGCGGGGCTCCTATCTTTTAGTGCCCTCGGATTGGGTCATAGTGTCTGTCGGTGCCAAAGCATCGGCGTTGTCGAAGTAGTCATTAGGGGACGTTCTAGTCATTGGGGACGTTCTTAATGACACTACATAGGATGAGAGTGGATAATCTCCCGGTTTGAGCCTGCATTCAAGCTCAAAGTGGGAGATTATCCACTCTCATTTGCTATGCGTCCGAAAATCCACGCTCGTTTGTTTTCTGCTTACATTTGTAGGAACAGTTCGTGGAGGCGGGTGTCTTCGTCGAGTTCGGGGTGGAAGGTTACGCCGAGCTGGTTGCCCTGGCGGGCGGCGACGATACGGCCGTCGACTTTCGGCTAAAGCCTTGGCGTCGCCGTGGACCTCGACGATGCGGGGCGCGCGGATGAACGTCAGCGGCACTTCACCGTCGATGCCGGCTACCTGCCCCTTGGTTCGAAAGCTGCCGAGCTTGCCGGCCGTAGGCATTGCGCTCAACGAGTACATCCATGGTTGCCAGACGTGGCGTACCCTTATCGTCGTGGGCGGCAAGGTCGTGAGCCAGTAGAATCAGGCCGGCGCAGGTGCCCAGGACGGGCATGCCTTCAGCGATACAGGCACGAAGCTCCTCGAGCATGCCCAACTCATCAAGCAGCTGGACCGCCAGCACGGCGACCGTTTGGTCTGCATAATCGCTCATGTGCGATCCCTTCTGCTGGACTAGCGCCCGCGCTCCTCCATGATGATTTCGATCTCGTCGGCGTTGATGCCAACCATCGCCTCGCCCAGGTCCTCCGAAAGCTTGGCGATGAGATTGGCATCGGTGAAGTTTGCCACGGCCTGGACAATGGCAGCGGCACGCTTCACGGGGTCTCCGCTCTTGAAGATACCCGATCCGACGAAGACACCCTCTGCGCCCAGCTGCATCATCAGCGCAGCGTCGGCAGGCGTAGCCACACCACCAGCGGCGAAGTTCACCACAGGCAGTTTGCCATGGTCATGGACCTCGCGCACCAGCTCGACCGGAACCTGCAGTTGCTTAGCTGCCTCGAAGAGCTCGTCCTCGCTCATGGCGACGAGGCGCGGATCTCAGCCTGCATCTGGCGCATGTGGCTCACGGCCTGGACGACGTCGCCCGTGCCCGGCTCACCCTTGGTGCGAATCATCGTGGCACCCTCGGCAATGCGGCGGAGCGCCTCGCTGAGATTGCGTGCGCCACAGACGAACGGCACCTCAAACTGCGTCTTGTCGATATGGTAGATGTTGTCCGCAGGGCTCAGCACCTCGCTCTCGTCGATGTAGTCGATCTCGATGGCCTGGAGAATCTGTGCCTCGACGAAGTGGCCGATGCGGCACTTGGCCATCACGGGGATGGAGACGGCGGCCTGGATGCCCTTGATCATCTTCGGGTCGCTCATGCGCTCGAGCTCCATGACGCCACCGCCCGCGGCGCGGATGTCGGCGTGGTGACGTCCATGCGCCGCCCTCTGCGCGAGTTCGCCATGACGCGATCGCCTTGCTGGTCTGTTCTGCCATGGTTGCTCCTCGGCGATTGAATTACAAGGTCAGACTAATACCAGATTGAATGACCTAATAAGGTCAGGTGATAGTCCCATGCTTGACTACAATTTGGAAAAACGCGGCGAGGCATCGCTTTATGAGTATGTTTACCAGCAAATTCGAGATGATATCGTCTCTGGACGTATTGCGGCGGGGGAGCATCTGCCGTCTAAGCGCGCCTTTTGCCAGTCATCTGGGAATCAGTGTTATTACCATCGAGAATGCATATAGCCAGCTACTTGCCGAGGGCTATATTTGCTCAAAGCCGCGGCGTGGCTACTACGCTTGCGAGCTTCCGGATGCACCGGTTTTTCCTTTGGCTTCGGAGGGCATCGACCGAGATGCCGTTTCTGTGGGTCCCAACACGCATGATGTCAACGGACAGGTCGAGCGATTCGATGCGCTTTCTCCTTCTGCTTTGGAGGCGGCGCGGCTTTGGCAAAGCGCGCTACGGGCGACGTTGACGTCCGAAGACGAACGCGAGATCTTTTCGCCCGCACCGGCACAGGGCACCGCTCGGCTACGACGCGCTATCGCTCACCATCTGCGTGGGACAAGGGGCATGAATGTCGATTCTAATAACATTGTTATCGGTGCGGGTGCTCAGTTGCTCGATACCATGTTGGTTCAGTTGCTTGGCGCGGACAAGGTGTATGCCGTTGAGGACCCGGGCTATTTGCGCCTGACGCGCATCTATCAGGCTATGGGCTGCAAAGTTCGACATATCCCGTTGGATGATGAGGGCGTGGACTTGGGCACTCTGCAGAAAAGCGGGACCGATGTCCTTCACCTGATGCCGTCCCATCAGTATCCGACCGGCCTTGTGACGAGCATTGCGCGTCGCTATGCCCTGCTGAGCTGGGCCGCCGAGCGACCAGGTCGGTATCTCATCGAAGATGACTTTGATTGTGAGTTTCGCCTTGCCGGCAAGCCGATTCCCGCGCTCACGTCGATCGATGCCGCCCAGTCGGTTATCTACACCAACACGTTTTCGAAGAGCCTGTCATCGGCGTTGCGTCTAGCGTACATGGTGTTGCCCGATGAGCTGATGGAGCGGTTTAGGCGCAACCTTGGTTTCTACGCCTCGTCGGTGAGCTCTGTTGACCAGGTCGCTTTGGCGCGTTTGCTGGAATCGGGTGATTACGAGCGACATGTGAACCGCGTGCGCGTTCGTGCTCGTGAGGCGCGTGATGGCCTGGTGGCACTTGTACGGAAGGTATTTCCGGCAGGAGAGGTCTCGATCGAGCATGCAGACGCGGGCCTTTACTGCACCGTGGTTGCGGAGCGTGGAGCGGGCGGAAGCTCTTTTGTGCGGGCCCTCACGCGCTCGAGTATCCCTTTTGTCGATATCAGTGACTGTTATTGGTGTGCCGATGGCGCATCTGTCCCTGAAAACTCAACTCAAATTCTTGTCCAGTATGACGATCTGAGTCCAAAAGTGCTAAATACCTTGGAATTGCAGCTAACGGGAGCACTCTGCAACCTAAGTGAGTAGACTTTTAGCACTTTGGCGACCAGGCAGTTTTGTAACAAGCTATCTACCTGCGGTTTTGAAAAGCAGGATGACCGGCCTGCTCGGGATGTTCAAAAAAGTCTACTCACTTGCCGCGCAAAGCTTCCGCACGAGAGAAAAAGGGGTTTTCAACAGGGCTTCGTCCAGTTTTTGGCAAGCTTTTGGTCAGTTGGGGAGGGCTGTTGAAAACTTAGCGGTCCGTTCGGCGCCATTTTTGGTGCGTTCGCGCCAATGTGTGACTGACTGGGTTGAAATTCGTGGTTTCCTGTGCGTATGAAGGATCTACTTTGTGACATATCGGCTTTTAGGTATTGGCGTTTGCCCCCTCAGGTCCGCGCTCTATGTCCGCCGCTTCCACGGCCGGAAGAAGACCGGCAGCGATATGACCTCGCCCGTAACCCGACGGCTGCGGTTGTGTTCGGCTTTCCGTTGTATACATTGGTTCGGACGAGAAACAAGCGGACTTGTCCTGCCAGCATTAGGCAGCGGCTGTTCCTTGGTGAGCTCCCCAGGGAATCCGTGCTGGAAACGGAGCATGGGTTTTTGGTTACGTCTCCTTTGCTGACGGCATTCATCATGTCGCGGCACCTGACGGATCTCCAGCTTCTTTTGGTATTGGCGGAGATGTATGGCTTGTTTTTGCGGTGTGCGCTCTGCCGGCGGCACTTGAGGCGGAGCTTTCGCGTGCAATTGATTCGGGCGCGATTTCGACAACGTTCGGTTGGGTGCGCTGCCCGTCCGAGGACGGCACCGCCTCAAATTTATGGCGTCGAGACGCTTTGGCTTTGGGCAGAGACCTTGACCGTTTTTGTTCAGATGTTTGTGGGATGCGTTACGGCAATAGATTTATGGCGGTATCGCAATTCGTTCCATTGGGTGCCGCGTCGCCTTTTGAGGTCGAGGCGTATTTGTTGCTTGGGCTGCCGAGAGCCTTGGGAGGCGAAGGGTTTTGCGACATAGAGCTTAATGTCGAAGTGATGCTAGGCACAAGTGCTCGAGCGATTGTGGGAAAGTCCCGTGTGTATATCGACCTACTTCTTTCTTCACCGGACGGTAGGCGACAGGTGGCCATTGAATGTCAGGGAAAGGCCTCGCACGGACGCGCAGGGGGATGGCTTGCGTGACGCTGACCGCATGACGGCCCTTCAAGCCATGGGCTACGATGTGCTTCTCCTGACACACAGACAGATATCCGATGAGGATAGATTCCGCGCGATCGTTAAGGCCGTATGCAGGATGCTCGATGCTGAATATCGTGATAAAAGCTCGGATGAGCAAAGGGCTGAGACATTACTCAGGTCTGAACTATTTGTTGACTGGACATAATTGGGAGTAATCGACGGAAGGATGCCCGTTAGACACAAAACAGCTCGATCGTGGACGGCTGCGGTTCTAAGTGAGTAGACTTTTGACACTTTGGCGACCAGGCCGTTTTGCAACAAGTCATTTACCTGCGGCTTTATAAAGCAATATGGATGGTGTGCTTGGCAAGTTCCAAAAAGTCTACTCACTTAGTTTTTGACGAGAAACCTATGCCGAAGGCGGTCCTATTTCAGGGAGTTAACAAGTTTGTGAGGCACGAAAAAGGCCCGAACCATGCGGTCCGGGCCTTATAAAGCTAGAGAATGTCTCTCAGGCGGCTGGCTTAGCCAAAGTAGCGCTTGAGCAGGCCGGCGAAAGCCTTGCCGTGGCGGGCCTCGTCGCGAGCCATCTCGTGCACGGTGTCGTGGATGGCATCGAGGCCAGCGGCCTTGGCGCGCTTGGCGAGCTCGGTCTTGCCGGCGGTAGCGCCGTTTTCCGCGTCAACGCGCATCTCGAGATTCTTCTTGGTGGAGTCGGTTACGACCTCACCGAGGAGCTCTGCGAACTTGGCGGCGTGCTCAGCCTCTTCGTAAGCTGCCTTCTCCCAGTAGAGGCCGATCTCGGGGTAACCCTCGCGATGGGCGACGCGAGCCATGGCCAGGTACATACCGACCTCAGAGCACTCGCCCTCAAAGTTGGCGCGCAGGTCGGCAACGATGTCCTCGGAGACGCCCTCCATCTTGGCGACGCCCACGACGTGCTCGGCGGCCCACTCGAGCTGACCCTCCTCCTGCTTCAAGAAACGAGAACCGGGAACGCCGCACTGAGGGCACTTGAAGTCCTCGGGCAGCTGGTCGCCGTCGAACTCTTCCACATAACCGCAAACGGGCAAACAAACTTCATGATTCGATCCTTTCGATCGATGGCGATGGGGCGCTTGTCCGGTCCCGTAAGGGCCCTCTCCGGACGTGCGTCTTGACGAGTTCTATTATCCATAAATGCAACCAAATGTGAAGCCTATTAGGAATGATTTTTAATAAAACAATTTTGAGATATGAAGATGTTGATTGATTAACGATTGGCAGGCCGTCTTTGTCCGCCGCTGAGTACAATCGGTCGAGCAAATGTTGACCAATCAACAAATGAAGGAGTTTCCTTTATGCATCTAGCCCGCCGCGCCTGGTGCCGAACGTATCAAACGGTTTTTCGCATTGCATTGCCGATCCTGCCCTATACCGAGCCGCGCATTCTAGAGCATGCCGAGGATGTGCCCACAGTGCTTCAAAAGCGTTCGATACAGCGGGTTCTTATCGTGACGGATCCCGGCATTGCCCGTCTGGGGCTCACGGCACCGCTTGAGACGGCGCTCGCATCCAGGGGGATTGGCGTTACGGTCTATGCCGAAACGCGTGCAAACCCCACGGTTTCAAACGTGGAAGAAGCGGCGTCCCTGTATCGAGAGAGCGCCTGCCAGGCCATTATCGGCTTTGGCGGTGGCTCGGCCATGGACTGTGCCAAGGGCGTGGGAGCACGCATCGCGCAGCCAAACAAGCCCATCAACAAGATGCGCGGACTGCTGCGGATTCATCGTCGCCTGCCGCTGCTCATCGCCGTTCCCACCACGGCAGGTACGGGAAGCGAGGTCACGCTCGCGGCGGTTATCACCGATGACGAGACGCACTACAAGTACCCCATTAACGACTTTGTGCTTATCCCGCGCTTTGCGGTGCACGACCCCGAGTTTACGTGCGGCTGCCCGCCTCCATTACGGGGCAAACGGGCATGGACGCCCTGACGCATGCCGTCGAGGCCTTTATCGGCCGTAGCACCACGCCCTACACGCGCAAGATGGCGCGTCAGGCGGTCCAGCTCATCCGCGACAATTTGCTCGAGGCCTATGAGCATGGCGACGACATGCGTGCGCGTCGCAATATGCTTTCGGCGGCGTATAAGGCGGGCGTTGCGTTTACCCGCTCCTATGTCGGATATGTGCATGCCATCGCGCACAGTCTGGGCGGGCGTTACGGGATTCCGCACGGCTTGGCCAACGCCATCATCCTGCCGCACATGCTTCGCGCCTATGGCGAAACTGCTGCTCCTAAGCTCGCTGATCTCGCCCGCATGGCCGGCATTGTGCCGGCTACCGCGCAGGACAGTCTTGCGGCCGAGGCCTTTATCGATTGGGTCAACCGCATGAACGAGGCCCTGGGAATCCCCAAATATGTTTCGGGCATTCGCCGCTCCGACATTCCCGAGATGGCGGCGCATGCCGATGCCGAGGCTAATCCCCTGTACCCCGTTCCGCTTCTAATGGACCGTTTGGAGCTCGAGCGTATGTACGAGGTCGTCGCGGGTGGTATGTTTGAGGACGAGAACTAGGAGGGTGTCATGAACACCGAGGAAATTGCGCGCATCGTCGGCGATCAGCGCACTTACTTTAAGACGCACGCTACGTTTGATGTCGATGCCCGACGTCGCGCGCTTGTGCGCCTGCGCGAGGCGGTACGGGCGCACGAGGCCGATATTGCCCATGCGCTCAAGACCGATTTGGGAAAGTCGCATGACGAGGCATATATGTGCGAGATCGGCACGTCGCTTTCTGAGATTCGTCATCAGATTGCGCACGTGGCTCGATGGAGTCGTTCGCGCCTGCGTCCGTGTGACCTTGCCAACGCCGTGAGTGTGTGTAAAACGCAAGCCGTGCCCTATGGCGTCACGCTCATCATGGCTCCGTGGAACTACCCGTTTTTGCTGACACTCGAGCCGCTCGCCGGCGCCCCTTGCCGCGGGCAATACTGTGGCCATCAAGCCGAGCGCCTATGCTCCGGCATCGAGTGCGGTGCTCAAGCAAATCTGTGAAGAGGCATTTGATCCGCGCCTGGTGACGGTTGTCGAGGGCGGGCGCGCCGAGAACGAAGCGCTGCTCGACGAGTGCTGGGACAAGATCTTCTTTACCGGTAGCGTTCCGGTCGGCAAACTCGTCATGGAGCGCGCAAGTAAAAACCTTACGCCCGTGACGCTTGAGCTGGGCGGAAAGAGCCCCTGCATCGTGGATGCGACGGCAAACTTGAAGGTCGCGGCACGGCGTATCGCCTTTGGTAAATGGCTCAACGTGGGGCAGACCTGCGTGGCGCCCGACTACCTGCTGGTCGATGCGCGCGTGCATGACGAGCTGCTGGACCTCATCAGGGAAGAGGCCCGCCGTATGTTTGGCGAGCATCCGCTCGATAACGAGGATTACGGGCATATCGTCAACGCCAAGCATTTTGCGCGCGTGCGCGGGCTGATCGATCCCGATAAGGTCGTGCTTGGAGGCACGGCGCGCGAGTCGTCGCTCAAGATTGAGCCGACGATCCTAGACGGCGTGACCCCCGATGACGCCGTGATGCAGGAGGAGATTTTCGGCCCCATCTTGCCGGTGCTGACGTTTGAGAGCCTAGACGAGGCCGAGACGTTTATTACGGATCGTCCGACGCCGCTGGCCCTGTATATCTTTAGCCAGGACCGCGCAGTTCAGCAGCGCTTTGTGCGCTACGTGCCCTTTGGCGGCGGCTGCGTCAACGACACGATCATGCACTTGGCCACGAGCCATATGGGCTTTGGCGGCATGGGTGCGAGCGGTATGGGACAGTACCATGGTCGTGAGAGCTTCGACACGTTTAGCCACAAGAGGAGCATCGTGAACAAGGCGACGTGGCTGGACGTGCCATTCCGCTACGCTCCTTACGCAAGCTGGAAGCACAAGTTCGTGCGCATGTTTGTGCATTAGAAAAGGGTGCGGGTAATACGAACAGATGTTCCTATTACCCGCATTTTGCGTTAGACTACTGCTATGGAGCACGGATGGGCCAACTCCCTTTAGAAGGGATTTGGTATGAACGTAAGCGATGTTATTTCGTTATTGGCGTTGTTGATCGCGGCTATCGAACTCGGCCTGTTTATCGGCCGAATGAAATAGCCGCCCCCCCGCGTAAGCGAAGACGGCCACTTCTCACGATGAAAACGTGTATCGGAATTGGCAAGACCCGCAGCCACGGGTGCCATCCGTGTCCCTATCTTAGCTGTAAGCGTTCCGCCGCGCAAGCGTTGCGGCAAGCGATTGAAAGACGCGGACGGGATGAATTTGTGTCCGCACGGGCCCGTAGACTTCTCAACTATGTGGTGGATGCTCGCTAATCGGTAAGAGAGGCAGTCATGTTTGATGACGATGACCTGTTCGATCTGACAGACGATCCGTTTGAGTGGGATATGCTATCGATGACGATGAGTTGGAGCAGGACCGTAAGAAGCGGCAGGGCAAGAAGGCGCGGGATGACGTTCGAAAAAGCAGGACAAGCGTCGCCGAGGCCTGTTCGGCGGGCTCTTTGGGTGACTGTCTCATCGCCGCGTCTGTATACTAAAGAGGTCTTATACGCGCTGCGAAATGAGGGCATAGACGATGATGTGGTTTACCGCCGACCTGCACCTGGGCGATACGAATATCTTGCACGATATGGATCGGCCGTTTGATTCGGTCGAGGAGATGAACCGCAAGGTCATCGATGCCATCAATGAGTGCGTGGCCGTGGACGACCGCCTCTATATCTTGGGAGACTTTACGTATCGTTTGCCCATGGCGGAAGCCGTGCGCCTGCGCGAGCGCATTGCGTGCCAAAACGTGACGCTCGTCCGCGGCAACCATGACGGCGACTGGGGAGATCCGAATGCGCCGCAGATTTGGGAGGAGGTGCGCGATTACCTGGAGATTGCCCCCGGCTATGCCAAGGGTCATCGTCTGGTGATGAGCCACTATCCCATGCTCAGCTGGAACGGTAAGGCGCGTGGCGCCATCATGCTGCACGGGCACATTCACAGCAGGGGAGACCGCACCAACGCGCGCAACCGCGATCGCGAGCGCCCTATCTTTCGCTACGATGTCGGCCTCGATGCCAACGAGTACAAGCCGTTAGCCGCGACCAGATTCTCGGCTTCTTTTGGACTAGTTCAAACCACCACAAAGGGGACAGGCACCTTTGTGGTGGTCCTTGCATAGATTGAGTCGCTATGAAGCAATTGCTCATTCGTGCCGACGATATCGGTTATTCGTATGCCGTCAACTTGGGGATCGCCCGTAGCGTCAATGAGGGACTGGTGCGCTCGGTGGGCCTTATGCCTAATATGCCCGAGGCCGAGCGTGGCTGGTCGCTCGTGGCGGACGCCGGCATTGCGGTGGGCCAGCATACCAACGTGTGCCTGGGCAAGCCGTGTGCCGACCCGGAGCTCATTCCGAGTATGCTCAACGAGAGCGGTGAGTTCCATAGTAGCCGTACCTTCCGCGAGCATTTTAAGCGCGGCGAAGAACTGATGACTTTGATGAGGCCTGCATCGAGATCCGCGCGCAGCATGACCGCTTTGTAGAGATTGTGGGCCGCGAACCCCGATTACTTTGAGGCCCATGCCGTCATGAGCAAAAAACCTTAACCGAGCGATCTCGGCGGTTGCTCAGGAACTGGGCCTTAAGGAACAGAAGGCGAGCTTCGACCCCACGGCGGTTGTGCATGCGGCGCCACCGACCTGCGCATGGTGATGCACTCGATGGAGCCGGGCTACGAACCTAAAGACTCGATTATGCGGACGGTTCGCGAGATGGCGGACGGCGAGACGGTCGTCTTTGTGTGCCATCCGGGCTATCTCGATCGTTTTATCTTGGAGAACAGCTCGCTTACGACCGATCGCACCAAGGAAGTCGATGCGCTGATCGACCCCGAGCTTCGCGCTTGGCTTGAGTCTCAATCCGATCTTCGCCTGATCGACTACCGCGACCTGTAAGGACCCAAGCCACCACAAAGGGGATAGGCACCCTCGCGGTGGATCTGGCGCCGTTGCCATTATGGCTGCGGCGCCTTCTTTTTGTCCGTGCGGCGCGGTAGAGTGTAGGCGGTTGAAATTTGCGTCCATCGAGGAGCTGCTATGAACGAGATTAAGTGCCCGCATTGCGGCGAAGTTTTTAAGGTCGATGCGTCCGGCTATGCGGATATCGTCAAGCAGGTGCGCGATGCCGAGTTCTCGCGCGATCTTGATGAGCGTGTGAAGGCCGTCCAGCGCGAGGGCGAGCAAGCGTTGGAGCTTGAGCGCTTCTCGTTCGACGGCCGCCCTGCAGGAGGTGGAGTCTCAGCGTAGCGCTCAACTTGCCGAGCAGAAAAACGCCGCGGCTCAGGAGCTGGCACAAGAGGTTGCCAAGCGTGATGCCGAGCTTGCCGAATTGCGTGCCAAGCTCGAGGGCGCTGCCGCAGAGCGCGAGAGTGCAAGCCAGCGCGCGGCGGTTGAGGCCCGTGCCGACGCTCAAAAGGAGAACGCCGAGCTCCAGCGCGAAATCGACAACTTGCGTGCGCAGCTGGGGCGCAAGGATGACGAAGCCAAGCTTGCCGAGTCGGCGGCGCGCAACGCTGCTCAAAACGATGTAGCGCACGAGATGCCCAGATTGCCGAGCTGCAGGCCAAGCTTGCTGCGGCGGACAAGGCCCAGGAGATGGCGCTTGCCGCTGCCGCGGCAGAGTCGCAGCGTGAGCTCGATGCCGCTCGCAGCGAGGCCGAGCGCGCGCTTACTGACTATCGCGCGAAGGTGCAAGAGAAGTTTTCCGCCGCAAAGGTCCAGTCCGAGCGCGAGGTCGAGGGCCTGCGCGCCCAGCTGCGCGAGCAGGAACTGATGGCAAAAATGAACCTGTCAGAGGCGGTCGCCGCGGCGGAGCGAGAGCGCGATGAGGCGCGTGCCAAACTGACGAGCGAGCTGGCGGTGCGCGATTCTCGCGAGGAGCAAGCCAAGGCGGCACACGAGCTCGAGCTTGCGCAGGCCAAGCGCGCGAGCGATGACCTGATTCGCTACAAGGATGAAGAGATTGAGCGCCTTAAGGACATGAAGGTCCGCCTGTCCACCAAGATGGTGGGCGAGTCGCTCGAGCAGCACTGCGAGACCGAGTTTAACCGTCTGCGCATGACGGCGTTTCCTAACGCGTACTTCGAGAAAGATAACGATGCGTCTGAGGGTACCAAGGGTGACTTTATCTTCCGCGAGTGCGACGCGAGCGGCAACGAGATCATCTCGATCATGTTCGAGATGAAAAACGAGAACGACGAGACCGCGACCAAGCACAAGAACGAGGATTTCTTTAAGAAGCTCGACCACGATCGCCGCCAGAAAGGCTGTGAGTACGCGGTACTCTGCACCCTGCTCGAGCCCGAGAGCGAGCTTTACAACGCGGGAATCGTGGATGTGAGCTACCGCTACGAGAAGATGTACGTGATCCGCCCACAATTCTTCATTCCCATGATTACGCTGCTGCGCAACGCCGCCATGGGATCACTGCGCTATAAGCAGGAGCTGGCGGAGTACAAGCAGCAGAATATTGACGTCACGAACTTCGAAGCCAAGATGGAGAAGTTCAAGGACGGCTTCTCGCGCAACTACAACCTGGCGAGCAAGCAGTTCGAGTCGGCGATCAAGGAGATCGATGCCGCCATTAAGCAGCTCGAGAAGACCAAGGACGACCTGCGTCGCAGTACGAGAACCTGCGTCTGGCTCACAACAAGGCCGATGAGCTCACGATTCGCAAGCTCGCCTGGGGCAACAAGACCATGAAGACGGCGTTTGACGAGGCGCGTGAGGCTGTGCCAGAGACAAACGATGAGCCAGCCGAGGCGGATTCGTATGAGGTCGAGGATGCCGAATAGGGCATAGCGGATAGTGCAAAAGCGGGGCCGCTGGCGACATCGCCAGCGGCCCCGCTTCGTTTTGTTCCAGTCTGTTCGGCTAGTCCTCGAGCAGGTCCTCGATAAAGCCGACGCGGTAGTTTTTGAAAATGACCTCGCCACCGTCTTGCGTGGCGTCCAGATCGACATCGCCCATGATGCCAAAGTCGTGGTCGCCGTCCTCGTCGGCAAAAATCTGGTGCACGTGCCACACATGATCGGGCTTCTCGTCACTCTCGTCGATGGTAAACATCGCGGCGCTGCGGGCATCGCCGTTGGTGAGGATTTCCTCGTGCTGCTCGTGATAGGCGTCGAGCGCCTTTTGCCAGCGGACCTCGCTCATGCCCCAGTCCTCGTCGAGCTCGCCCAGGTCGCGAACGTGCTCGCGGGCTGCAAGGGCCACGCGGCGGAAGAGTGCGTTGCGCACCAGCAGGGTACAGCCACGGCGGTCCGCAACGACTTCGTCGATGCCCTGCGGCGGTGCGGCGTCGAGTGCAGCGGGGTTGCCGGCGTTCTCCCACTCGTCCACCAGACTCGAGTCGACCGAGCGCACCACAAAGCCCAGCCACGAGATAATGTCGCGCAGGCGCTCGTCGCGCTTTTCGATGGGCACGGTGCGGTCGAGCGAACGGTAGGCCTTCTGCCAGGTAGCGAAGCAAAATGCCCTCGGAGCGGGCGATGCCGAGCTTTTGAATGTAGCCCTTAAAATCGCTCGCGCTTTCCAGCATATCGCGCAGGACGCTCTTGGGTGAGAGCTGGTAGTCGTTGGCCCAGGGTACTTCTTGGCAGTACTGGTCGAAGGCGGCATCGAGCAAGTCCTCGAGCGGCTTTTCGTACGTGACGTCTTGGATGCGTTCCAAACGCTCCTCATAGTCGACGCCGTCGGCCTTCATCTCGGCCATAGCGCGATCGCGTGCGGCGCGCTCCTGTGCGCGCAGCACCTGCTTGGGATCCCCGAGCGTAGCCTCGACCATCGAGATCAGATCCATGGTATAGGTCTCACTCTCGGGATCGAGCAGCTCCAGCGCGGCAAGCAAAAACGGCGAGAGCGGCTGGTCGAGCGCAAAGTCCTCGGGCAGGTCGACCGTCAGCGCGTAGTCGATGTCCGGCGCGGCGTCAGCCGGAGCGTCGGGTGCGGGCGGCACCTCGGTGCGCACGACGACGCCGGAGTCGATGAGCGTGGCGAAGATCTCGTCGGCACGCTCATCGAGCTTTGCCTTTTCCTCGGGTGTTTGCAGGCTTGTCTCGATGAGGTCGTGCACGCGGGTGCGAGCGTCGCCGCCCTGCTCGACCACGCTAATCACCATGGAGTGCGTGATGCGCAGGCGCGGCTTGAGCGTCTCGGGCTGCGTCTCGATCAGGCGCTCAAAGGTCTGCTTGTTCCAGGTGACAAAGCCCTCGGGGGCCTTTTTCTTTTTAATCTTGCGGAGTTTTTTGGGGTCGTCGCCCGCCTTGGCCATGAGCTTGGCGTTCTCGATCTCGTGCTCGGGTGCCTCGGCGATGACCATACCCTCGGTGTCAAAGCCCGAGCGACCGGCGAGACCGGCGATCTGATGGAACTCACGGGCGCGCAGGCGACGCATCTTGTAGCCGTCGAACTTGGTGAGCGCGGTGAGCACCACGGTGTGGATGGGTACGTTGATGCCGACGCCGAGTGTGTCGGTGCCGCAAATGACGGGCAGTAGGCCCTGCTGCGCCAAGCGCTCGACCAACAGACGATAGCGCGGCAGCATACCGGCGTGGTGCACGCCGACGCCACAGCCGAGCAGGCGCTTGAGAATCTTGCCAAAAGCCGTGGAGAAGCTCGTGCCTTTGGCGGCTTCCTTAATAGCCTCGCGCTGTTCCTTGCTGGCGATGCCAAAGTTGGCGAGCGACTGCGCCGTCGCAAGTGCGGCGTCCTGACTAAAGTGCACGATGTAGAGTGGGGCCTCTCCGCGGCGCATGGCGAGCTCGACGGTGCCCTCGAGCGAGGTCGTCACGTAGTCGTAGCTCAGTGGAACGGGACGCGGGGCGTCGACAACCAAGTCGCAAGCAGCGCCGGTGTGCTCCTCGAGCGAGGCGGCGATGGCAGTGACATCGCCGAGCGTGGCGCTCATGAGCATAAATTGCGTGTGAGGCAGCGTGAGCAGCGGTACCTGCCATGCCCAACCGCGATCGGGGTCGGCAAAGTAGTGGAATTCGTCCATGGCGACGCAGCCCACGTCGGCGTCTTCGCCTTCGCGCAGAGCATCGTTGGCGAGGATCTCTGCCGTGCAGCAGATGACGGGCGCCTTGGTGTTGATATGCGTGTCGCCGGTGATCATACCGACGTTATCGCGGCCGAGCACCTGTACCAGATCGAAAAACTTTTCACTGACCAGAGCCTTGATGGGGGCCGTGTAATAACAGCGCTTGCCCTGCGCCATGCCCATAAAGAGCATGCCCAGCGCGACGAGCGATTTACCCGATCCGGTCGGAGTGCCCAGAATGACGTGATCGCCGGCTGCTAGGTCCATGAGGGCCTCTTCTTGGTGATCCCACAGCTCAATGCCGCGATCGCTCGTCCATTCAAAGAAGCGCTCAAAGGCCTGATCGGGCGTGAGCCATGGTTCGGGCTCGCTGCCGTCCTCGGGCTCCCACCAGGTGGGGGAGAGCGCGCCGAGCGAGCCGAACTCGGCTTCGGTTCCCGTGCCGCCTGAGAATGAGCTGGCGGCCCCGGCGCCGGAGACGGTGCTGACGGCGGTATCTGTCGTGGTCTGTGCCATGTGTTTGCTTTCTCTCGCGATTGTCCGCCAACTATTATGGCGTAGCGTCGCATCGATGCGTTCGCAGGCAAGAAAATGCAGGAAATGGGCGCGCGGTACTAGCGTTCCTGAGGCAGGCGCTTTTTGCCCTTGCGGGCGCGGTTTTTAAAGTTCTCAACGGCCTCTTCCATGCCCAGGGGTACATAGGCGAGCTCATCGAGGTTTTCGGGCAGGTAGCAGGCAAGGCTTTGCTCCTGCGCTCGGCCTGCTACGAGTTGCTCTTCGGTGGGCTGCGCGCCGGGTGTGGCGCAAATACCATATACAGCGGCGCCCATCTCGCGCGTGCGGCATTCATATTCGGTCTCGGGGTGCTCGGGATGGTCGCGGCGGACGTCGTCGCTTACCCAAAGCGTATCGTAGCCGGCCGCGGCAAACTGTCCCAGGGCGTAATCGCGCAACGGCTTGCTATCGGTGCGCAGCGTGACGGTGGCGCCGGCTGCAAAGAGCGGGCGGTAGAGCATCAGATGGTGACATGGACGAGTCGTTTTTTGGCGTATTTGGCCTTGGGCTGCGGCGTGGGAAAGTTGATGGTGATGGCATCGAGCTCGCCTGCGGCAAACAGCTGCGGCAGCGATGCGGCACCTCGGGGCAGGACGAGCGCGTTGGACAGCTCCTGCTCGCAGATTTTCTGCGCGGCATAGGCGATACAGATGGGCTCTTGGTCCATGCCGATAAAGAGCGTGTTTGGCTCGTGGACCGCGCGCTCTACAAGGTACGTTCCCTTGCCACAGCCAAGATCCAGGTGAAGGTGTTCGAAGGGCTTGCTGCCAACTGGCGCGCAAGCCTCGCGCCAATCTCCGGCATAGGCCTCGGGGCTCGTCTCAATCGCATCGGCGTAGCGCTCCAGGCGCTCCTCGAGCACAAAGTTCTTAGGCGTGCGAACGTGGACGGCTCCCATGAGGCTCCTTGGTCATAAGTATGGAACGCGTGGCTGCGCGTTCCGTCGGTGGGTTGGAAAACGGATGGGCATAAGCTTACCCAAAAGATACGGTGCGGCTCGGCGGCGAGTCGTCGGTGCCTACAGGCGCTTGAGAATCACATAGCGGTTGAGTTCGCCGCTGCGACCGTCGGCATGGAAGCGCTCGAGCTCGCGCACGGGGACCTCGCCGCTCTTGTAGAACGTGCGCACGCCCATCACCAGGTCGGTGATCTGCTGGTCGTCAAAGTGGTGGCAATAGCGGTAGGCGTGGCGATCGTTTTGCCAGCCAATCAGATGGTCGCCGGCTTCAAACTGCGCGGAATCGTAACCCTCAAACGGCGGGGTGAGCTCGGCGCGGGCTTCGGCTCGAACGGCCTTGCGCGCCATGCGCTCATCGTTCATAAACTCCCAAAAGCTGATGACGATGATGCCGCCCGGGCGCGTCTGCCGCACCAGGGCGTCGAGCACGCGTACACGGTACTCGCACGACGGCACGTGGTGCATAAAGCCAAAGCAGACCGAGATGTCGGCGAGCGGGGCGTCGAAAAGCGCGTCGGGCGTCTCGGCGGGGTTGAGCTTCATAAGGGCATCGAGCACGTCGAGTTCCTGGAAGTGCAGGTTGGGAATGCGAAGCGCGTGGCCATGTGCATCGATGGCCAGGTCTTGGCACGAGTCGACACCATAGAACTCAAACGGGCAGCTGGCATCTGCCGAGGGGCTCGCGCCGTCGACGCCCTTGGCAGCCAGTGTGCCGCCGGCGGCAAAGTTCTCAAAGCGCATATTGCCGCAGGCAAGATCGAAGACGCGGACGGGATGCTCGATGGTGGCCACATCGAGCTGGTCGAGCGCTATGTCCATGGTGCGCACCCAGCCGGGCCACGGGGCCTGGCGCGTATCGGAGAAGGAGGCGGAGTGCTCGCGATAGAACGTATTGTTGAGCTGGATGAGCGATGAGGCGAAATCGCGGTTCACGGCGCGGAACTCCCTCCGTTGGCGGTGCGGAATAAACAGTACGACCATACTACCGTTAACGCCGCAACGGGGACAACCGAGCTGTGGGTCATTGCTTTGTTTGGACACATTTCCGCAGCTCATATGTGCCGCAACCGCCGGTTGTCAAAAATCTCACTAGAATAGGTGGCATGCTTTTGGCGGTGGCGGATACATTTTTAACTGTGCAAGGCGCCTTAAGAACAAAAACGGTCCGGCGGCACGGCTGGCAACACATAGGAGGAACCATGAATGTAGAAACTGCGCAGCGGCTCGCCGACCTTCGTCGCAGCAAGGGCTTTAGCCAAGAAGGGCTGGCGCGAAAGCTGGGGCTGTCGCGCCAGGCGGTCAGTAAATGGGAGCGTGCGGAGAGCTCGCCCGATACCGAGAACCTGATCTCGCTCGCAAAACTCTATGGCGTGAGTTTGGACGAGCTCCTCAATCCGAGCGATGAGATCGAGGACGATATCGAGTTTGAGAACGAGGACCGCGCCCGTCAGCGCGAGGCCGAGGCAGCGGAGCGTGCCCGCACCCATGAGGCGGCGGCACGAGCTACCGAGGCGGCAACGCAGGCGAGTGATGCGGCTGCCAAGGCGGCGCAAGCGGCAAGTTGGAGCGCGCAGGCAGCTAATGCGGCGACGGCTCAGGTGACGGGTGCCGGTGCGACCAGCGTGACTCCGGTGAAGGGCCCGTTCCAGTCGTTCCCGTATTGGGCCGTGTGCTGGCTGCTGTTCTTTTTGCTGATGTTCCTGTTTGGTGCCGGCCCCTTTGCCGCACTGATCTTCTTTACGATTCCCATCTATCACTGGGTGGCGCGTGCGCTCGATGGCGATTGGGCGCGCGGGGATATTCAGGTTGGTTCGGCGCCGGCGGTCGCTAGGACTAAGGGGGAGGACGTTTCCACTGCGGTTGACGCTGACATGGCTGCCGGGGCCACCGCTGAGCCGATTGCCAAAGAGAGTGATGAATGATGAAGCTTTCGCATGAATCCAAGATACGCTTGGGTGTTGGCATCGGAGCGTTTGTGCTTATCATCGGACTTGTCTTCGGCACTTCGTGGACTTTGATTCATTTTGATGGACCGTGGGATTTCGACGATGTTGTATCCGGCTTGTCTGGTATGGGCGATGCGTTTGACGAGGACGATTCCTTGAATAGCGGTAACTATTCCGCTCGGCCTCAACAGCTTTCGAGCGAAACGTTTGATGCCGACGCGTTCACATCGCTCGACCTGGACGTGACCTCGGGTGCGGTTGAGATCAAATGCGTTTCCGACGGGCCGGTACGTGTCATCGAGAGTGGCCGCGTCGCAAAGGAGTAGCTGCTTTCGATGCGGCAACCCAGAATCTGGCCGAGGTTAAGGGTTCTACGCTCAAGATTCGCCAGTTCGATTGCGATGACGAGCGCGCCATTGACCGCACGGTTACCGTCGAACTGCCGCGCAAAGTTGCCGATAACATGGTGGGCATTACAGCGAATGTAGGATCGGGTGATCGACGGTCGCGGGCATTGCGTGTCATGACCTCAACCTGACTCTGGACTCGGGAGACGTTGAGTTTACGGGCACCGTGACCGATACCCTGAATGCCGAGGTCGGTTCGGGCGATGTGACGTTCGAGCTCTACCAGGCCCCCACGAAGTCGATGGACGTGAGTGTGGGCTCGGGCGATGTGGAGATGACGGTTCCGAACTCGACGGGCTTTAAGGCGAGCCTCACCTTGGGCAGCGGCGACTTCGAGAGCGATTTCCTTCCGCTTGGCTACGACGGCGAGACCATTTTGAATCTTGAATTCGATAACGGTGACAAGTCTGCCACGTATCGTTTTGAGGTCGGTTCGGGCGACATGTCGTTTGATTCGGAGTATTGAGGCAGACAAAAGCCTAGGCGAAGATATAGACGCGCTGTTTGATGAAGGCGCCGAAGCCGAGATCGGCTCCGGCGCCTTTGCCTTTACAATGGGGGCATGGAACAGATTATCTTGAACATACTCGAGGCTCTGCGTCGCGGCGAGACCGTGGACGACAAAGCGCTCGTCAAACTGATACATGCCGAGGCGCGCCGCGAGGGCGCCGACAAGCGCGACCTGGCCAAGCGTCGCCTGCTGCCGTTTTACCAGCGGGTTAAACGTGAGGAGCCGGCTCGTTGGGCTGGTGGAATGTCGATGCCGAGCTGGAACGTCAACTGCTGCAGGTGCTGCGTATGAAGCCTCGTCGCACGGCTTCGGGCGTGGCAACCATTACCGTCATCACCAAGCCGTGGCCGTGCTCGGGCGATTGCCTGTTTTGCCCCAACGATCTTCGCATGCCTAAGAGTTACCTACACGCTGAGCCAGCGTGCGCCCGTGCAGAGCAAAACTGCTTCGACCCGTATCTGCAGGTGAGTGCTCGTTTGACCGCGCTTTCGCAAATGGGGCATGCGACCGACAAGATTGAGCTCATCGTGCTCGGTGGCACCTGGAGTGACTATCCGCAAGGCTATCAGACGTGGTTTATGTCGGAGCTCTTCCGCGCGCTCAATGACGATGCCGTGGCCGGCGTGGCGGCCAACCCCATGTTGGCGCGTCCGGGCATCAGCCGTGCCGAGGCGGGGCGCCTGCTCGATGACGCTCCTGCCGACGCTCTGCCGCCGGTGGTGGCGGAGCGTCGCGAGCACTATCGGGCCGCCGGCATTGCGATCGATGAGGCCGAGCTTACAGCCGGCGTTGCCGACGAGCAGGGGCGTGTGGATGCTGCCGTGGGCGGCTATAACCGCGCGGTGCGTCGTCTGTACGGTCCCGGTACGCCGTGGGGCCAGGTCGTCGAGTGGCAGACGGCCACGATGGAGGAGCTTGAACGCCAGCAGCGCATCAACGAGACGGCGAAGCATCGCGTGGTGGGGCTCGTTATCGAGACGCGCCCCGATGCCGTGACGCCACAGGCGCTCACGCTCATTCGTCGTCTGGGCTGCACCAAGATTCAGATGGGTATCCAAAGTCTCGACCAGCACCTGCTCGATATCAACGAGCGTCGCATTTCGGTGGCTCAGATTGAGCGGGCGTTTTCGCTTGCACGCCTGTTTGGCTTTAAGATCCACGCGCACTTTTATGCTCAACTTGCTGGGCGCCATGCCCGAGGGGGACAAGCGCGACTACGAGCGCTTTATGACCGAAGGGGCCTTTATGCCCGACGAGGTCAAGGTCTACCCGTGCGCGCTCATCGAGGGCTCGCGTCTGGTGGGCTGCTACGAGCGCGGCGAGTGGCGCCCCTATACCGAGGGAGAACTGCTCGATGTGCTGGCCGACGACATCGTGGTGACGCCGGCGTTCTGCCGCATCAGTCGCATGATCCGCGACTTTAGCTCCGACGACATCATGGTGGGAAACAAGAAACCCAACCTGCGTCAGCTCGTTGAGAACCGCCTGGCCGCTCGGGGTGACGGTGCGACAGTGCGTGAGATTCGCTATCGCGAGATTAGCACGGCGGGTGCCGACTTGGCTGAGCTATCCCTTGATGAGGAGGTCGCGTACGAGACGCCGGTGACGCACGAGTGCTTTTTGCAGTGGGTGACGCCGCAGGGCAAGATCGCGGGCTTTTTGCGGTTGTCGCTGCCCGACCATTCGTTTGTTGCCGCGCATGCGGACGAGTTGCTGACGATGCCGGACGAGGCGATGATTCGCGAGGTACACGTGTATGGCATGGCGGCGCGCGTGGGGTATCAAGGCCAGGCGGCCCAGCACCATGGGTTGGGGCGTCTGCTCGTAGAGCGTGCGTGCGAGATTGCCCGGGATGCGGGTTATACGCGCATCAACGTGATCAGCGCGATTGGTACGCGCGAGTACTATCGCCATTTGGGTTTTTATGACCATGGACTCTATCTGCAAAAGGAGCTCTAGATGAACAAGCCGAGTGTTTCTGCTGGCGTCGTTGCCGGCGTTGCCCTGGGAGCCGCGGCGCTTGGTGCGGCCGCCGTCGCTGTTCGTGCTGCCTGTCTGCAGGTTGCGCGAACCCGCAATGGGTTGGCGCGTGTGAAACGCGTGCACGATGGGGACGGCGATGAGATTCGCGTGTTGGTGCAAGGCGGCGTCTACCAAAGCGCAAGCTACGTTGGTGAGCGTTGGGCGGAGCCCGTCTTTGCGTACTATCGTGCATTCGACGACGTGTTTGAGGCCGAGGGCGCAATGCGCGACGCTTATGGTCACGGCATCAACCGCATGCTTGTGCTGGGTGGCGGCGGGTTTGCCTATCCTAAGTTCGCCCTGATGTCACACGAGGGCTTGCGCATGGACGTCATCGAGTATGACGGAGAGATTACGCGCCTGGCGCGCCGTTGGTTCTATCTGGATGAGCTGGAGCACACGGTGGGCGACCGCTTGCGGGTGATTACTGCTGAGGCTCGCTCGTATCTGGGTGTGACGAGCGTGGGCCATCGTCGCTACGACGTGGTCGTGAGCGATTGCTTTGGCGGTGCCGAGCCCGTACGCGAGCTGGCGACGGTTGAGGCGTTGCGTTTGGTGCGAGGCAGCCTGAACCCGGGCGGTATCTATGTGGCCAATATCGTGAGCGCGAACGAGGGGAGCGATGTGACGTTCCTGCGCGATTGCGCTGCCACGGCACTCGAGGTATTCGCCCACGCCTGGGTGGTCCCATGTGGCGATGCGAAGTTCGGCGGCGAGGAAAACTACCTGCTCATCGCCAGCGACGGCAACTACGCCTTCACCGAAGCCGTACCTTTTGACACCGACTTCATCGGCACCGTTCTTCACGACAAATAGGTCTCCCCGTCCCAAAAGACTGGTCTTAGGCGTGGTCGCGCCAGCCGAGGACGCGCTGCTTCATGCCTTCGATGTCGAGAACGCCCTCGGCAAAGCCTTTGCGCACGAGTTTCTCGGGAACGTACTCGTCGTAACGATCGAAGTAGGGCACCTCGCCGGGATAGACGAGCTCGATGGGGTCGAAGTCTTTTTCGGCCTCGGCGGCGAGCACCTCAAAGAACGTCTCCTCGTTGGCCTTCATCTTAAACTGCATAAAGTACGGACGCGATGGATCGAGCCCGCGAAGCCCCAGTTCCGCGGCGCATTTAATCTTGAGCATGCGCTCGAGTGCCAAAAAGGCGTAACTTCCCAGCCAGGGGAAGAGTACCCAGGTGTCACCGCCCAGGTTGATGAGTGGCTTGGTTCCCGCACCCGAAATCTCGGCGGTATGACGAGCCTGCGCAAAGCGCGCCCGTGCGTTACCCATAAGGTACGGATATGCGGCATGTTCATTGAGCGCTTGGCGCATGCGCTCGAGCACATGTGTGTTGATGTCGCCGGGGCAGTCGCCAAAAAGTAGGCCGGCACCCGGCCCTTGACCTGCGTGGCAAAGACGGTGTGACGCTTCCAGTCCACTTCCTCGACAATCCAGCAATGGCCGGCGATGGCAATGCGCTCGCCAGGTGGGGCGGGTTGACGATCGTGCCCAGCTCGGCCGATTTGCTGCGAACGGTAAACTCCTCGTTCTCCTGGAACACGGCGTAGAACTTAAAGTTGTTGATGATGCGCTCGCCCGCGAGACCCACGATGAGCCCGCCGCCCTCGGTGACTTGGATATGGTCGATCTTAATGAGGTGACGCAACAACACGCGATAGTCATCGGCCGAGACGCGGTGGAAGTAACTGAGCGTGAGCACGCGCTGGGCAAGCTCTGCCGGCGTGAGCTCGCCGGTGCTGGCGAGCGTCGACATGGTCTGGTGGTAGAGCAGGCTGTAGGGGAGTCGATCGAGCTCGGGCGGCTCGACCCACTTTTCCTCGCGATAGAGTTGTACGAGCGCGATGCCCTGCAGGAGCTTCCACGGAATGGTTTCGGGCATCATCGTGCGCGGCTCGGGCTCCTCCTCGCGCATGACAAACCACATCTCGGGCGGAAGATCGCGGCGCCCTGTGCGGCCCATTCGCTGCAAAAAGGCTGACGGTAAACGGCGCGTCGATCTGAAACGCACGCTCCAGACGGCCGATATCGATACCGAGTTCCAGCGTGGAGGTGGTGACGGTTGTCTGTGCCTGCTCCTCATCGCGCATGAGTTCCTCGGCCGTTTCGCGCAGCGATGCCGAAAGATTGCCATGGTGGATGAGAAAACGGTCGGGCTCGTGCCGGCTCTCGCAGTAGCTGCGCAGCATGGAGCACACGGCCTCTGCTTCCTCGCGCGAGTTGGCAAAGACCAGGCACTTGCGGCCGCGGGTGTGTTCGAAGATATAGCCCATGCCAGGATCGGCGTTTTCGGGCGCGGTGTCGGTGGGGTTGAGGAGCGCCTGCTCATCGGCCCGGGGGATATCGACTTCGCCCTCGGGGGCCGAAGAAGTGCGACGGTCTTTGGGAGCGGCCTTGCCCCGTGCCCGCTCACGACGTTGACGGCGCTCCTCCTGTGTGAGCTGTCCGCTGTGACGCATGTCTTGGGCGCCGGCGGGCAGTGCCGCGGGTGCCGCCGCCTCGATGCGCTCGCACGCAAGCATCTCGGCTTCTTGTGGACCCGTGCTCTCGAATCCCCGCTGCTGTGCCTGGGGACCCGAGTTGTAGAAGTGCTCCATGGAGATGCGCCACACGCGGCGCGGTTCCTCAAAGCGGGGGATGACGCAGTCGCGTCCTGTTCCCTGTGAGAGAAAGGCGCCCGTGCGCTCGGGGTCGCCGATGGTAGCGGAAAGGCCGATGCGGCGGGGCTGCACGCCCGCCATGCGCGAGAGGCGCTCGATAAGGCAGAGCGTCTGACCGCCGCGGTCGCCGCGCATGAGCGAGTGAACCTCGTCGATGACCACATAGCGCAGGTCGCAGAACATGCGCGGGATCGCCATGTGCTTATGGATCAGGAGCGCCTCGAGCGATTCGGGCGTAATCTGAAGGATGCCGCTCGGCTTTTTGATGAGCTTTAGCCTTGTGCGATTGCGAGACGTCGCCGTGCCAGTGCCAGACGGGGATGTCGGCTTCTTCGCACAGATCGTTGAGGCGTACGAACTGGTCGTTGATGAGTGCCTTGAGGGGGCCGATGTAGAGGGCGCCAACGCTTGCGGGCGGGTTCTCCCAAAACTCGGTCAGGATGGGAAAGAAGGCTGCCTCGGTTTTGCCGGAAGCTGTGGATGCCGTCAGGAGCACATTGTCCTGAGTGTTAAAGATGGCATCAGCTGCTGCAACCTGGATGGAGCGTAGACTCTCCCAATCGTGGGAGTAGATGAAGTCTTGGATAAACGGGGCGTAGCGGTCAAAGGCGTTCACGGGGCCTCCTTTCAAAAACGAATCTCTCAACGCGGTGGGCAGTGGCTTGCTGCATTACTGCCTCGACGTTTGCCCAGATAAAGCCTGCCAAAATAAACCTGTCCCTTTTTGGCAGGTTAGATGGTGAATTCGGCGAAGTTACGGTCGCCGCCTGCGGTGTCGGTGTCGCCTGTTGCGGTTGCCGGCGCCAGCGCGTCGCCGCCGACGCTTTGCAGTAACTCGGCCACGTTGGCATCGGGGTTTTGGCATAGGATGTCGAGCAGCTCGATAAAGTCGCGAATGACTTCACGCGGCGTCAGATGTGTGTCGGCTCCCACGCGACCGAACTCGATCTTGAGGAAGTCCACCAAGTCGTTCTCGGTAAGCGTGGGCGTCCAGCCAAAGTAACCGGCATGGATCTGCATGAGTTTTTCGATCAGCACCAGCAGCTCCTCGTAGGTGAGTGGCTGCAGGCGGATGATGGGCGCGAGCATGTCCTTAAGGTCCTCGCGCGCAAAGCGGCCCTGAGCGAGTCGGCTGCGCAGGGCCTCGTAGGAGAACACACCGCGGCGCCGGTCTTCGATGGAGGTTGGCGTGCCGCCCATGATCATGCCCAGGTACTGCGCCTTGCCCTGAAGCGTGTCGTTGTACATGGTCAGGATTTTCTCGTAGTTGTACTGGCGCGTGATGGCGTTGGGAATCTTGTACAGATTCACGAGTTCGTCGATGAGCACCAGCATGCCCTTGTATCCGCTGCAGACCAAAAAGCGTGCAATGAGTTTGACGTAGTCGTACCAGTCGTCATCGCTGATGATGGTCGAGGAGCCCAGCTCGGCGCGTGCCTCGCTCTTGGTGCGGTACTCGCCGCGAATCCATTTGGTCACGCGGCTCATGGCTTCTTCGTCGCCCTCGGATACGGCCGCGCGGTAGCGGCGGAGCATACGGGCGAAGTCGAAGCCGTGGACCATTTCCTCGAGCGGGGCCAGTTGGGCATTGACGGCAGACTCATCGGCATCGGCACACGAGGCGACCCAGCGATCCAGGATAAGGTTGAGCGCACCGCCCTCGGGGCGCGTCTTGGTCGATATATTGCAGATGAGCTCGCGGTAGGTGGCAAGGCCCTGTCCTTGACCGCCCTGCAGGCGGCGCTCGGGCGACAAGTCGGCATCAGCGACGACGAATCCCTCGCCCATGGCGTGCGTGCGGATGGTCTGGAGCAAAAAGCTCTTGCCGGCGCCGTAGCGACCGACCAAAAAGCGGAAGCTCGCGCCGCCGTCGGCGATGAGACTCAGATCGGTGAGCAGGGCGCGGATCTCGACCTCGCGCCCCACGGTGATGTAGGGAAGGCCGATGCGCGGGACCACGCCGCCCTTGAGCGAGTTGAGAATGACGGCGGCGACGCGCTTGGGCACGCGGGGTGCTGCGGATGCGGTATCACTCATAGTCTAGGTATCCTCTCACGTCTGCTTCGTAATCTTCGATAATTTGCGGTCCTGCCGCGCCAAATTCAATTACGGTGTCACCCACCAGGTCAAAGAGCGCCTCGTTGATGCTATCGACGAGCATGTCCTCGCTCTGGCCCGAGTGCGCCACTGCCGATGTCGCTTGCGCTGCGTTCTGCTCGAGCAGTGCGCGCAGATACGCGGTTGCGGCGGGTGCGAGTTCGCTCGCGGCGTCAGTGGGCGCAGCCGCTGCGCGCGGGGGCGTCGGCGCAGAAGCGGTGCCACGACACCAAACTGTTCGGTGGATATGGTCGGCTCGTCGGCCTCGTCCTGCTCTGCGGCCGCCGTGACCGGCTCGACAAACGCGTCTGCTGCGGGCTCGGCTTTCGGCTGCTCGGAGTCCACCGTATCGACCTCTGCGAGCACATCGTCCTCGCGCTCCTCATCGATCAAAAGCGCCTCACGCGTTTGTGCGGCGACGCTCCGAATGTGTCCCAGCTGACTCAAATCGATATCGATCTTGACGGGCTGGTGCGCGGCATCCCACGAAAACCATGCCACGATCTCGTCATCGATGATCTTGGTCAGATATTTGGGGACCTTCTCCTCCTTTTAGGGGGATGGGCGGGGTCCAGCGCCAGGCGTAGGCGTTGGTCGCAGGCGCGCATCATTTCGCCGAGTTTGCTGCTCTTTTGCCTGCTGCCGTGGATACGCATGCATTCCCAAAAGCCGTTTTGGCAACGGTAGATATGGATGGGGTCCAGACGGTACTCGCAGTCCTCGTGGCGATTGGGCGCAAAGAACACGGCCGAGGCAAACATGGTGTAGGGCATGGCCGTCTCCTTCCCAAACAAGCTCGCCACGATGCCGGTCTTTCGGTGCGTGTCATAGTAGCGCGCCATACGGACATACACGGCGCATGCCACGTGGCGCAGATCGCGGTGGTGGCTGCGATCGAGCCGCGAGTTACTGAGGTTGTACGTGGAGAGGGCGTTGATGGCGGCCATGAGTCGCTCCTCGCGCGCCTCGTCGGGCGGAAGGGAGAGCGTGGGCTCGGAGTTCTTGCGACGCTTAGGGGTCTGGCCGGACGGCGCCGGCGCTGGTACAAGGTCTCGTGCTGCGCGCCGCAGCTCGATAAGGGCGTTGTCGAACATGACGGTTTTAGAATCGCGAAGCAGCTTGGGGTCAAGCCCGTGGAACACGGCGTAATCCTGCAGCCACACGCGCGCAAACCGGTCGATGCCGGGCTCGAAGGCGCGATAGACATCCCAAAAAGCCTTGATCTTGTTAAAACCATCGAGCGGATTATCTACGCCAATGCCGCAAATCAGCTCATAGAGATACAGGAAGGCAAAGGACGTAGACGTTTCCTCGACGGTTCCGCGGCGCACTTGGGCACGCCAGGTAAAGTAGCCGCGCAGCTGGCGATCGCTCATGGCGTTGTAGGTTGGGAAGTACGACTTGAACGTACCGTTATAGGGGCAATCGTCCTCAAAGTCAGCCATCAGCTGGCCTTGGCGGTAGAAAAGTGCGGCTTCCGAAAAGCCAGCGGCCCGTACCGCCCTTTGGAGGTCATCCTGCCTGCGCGATATCTCGCGCATTTTGCGGTACTGGTCGGGGAGGAAATTCTGCATCTGTCGGTGAGAAGCGGGCGGACTGATGGGTCCGGGCCTCGGCCATAATGCGCTCGATGAGCATCTTGATGTCCTGGTCGGCCACCGTCTCTCCTCTCCTTACGCAGCTTCGGTGACCTCATATCATAGCACAGCATCAAACAGGTGTTCGAGATACTACTGCGTAGATAGATTTAGAACAGGAGGGCGTAGATGACGGCTATGACGACGGAGGGGAGCATGTTTGCCGTGCGGAAGGTCTGGGGCCGGATAAGGTTGACGCCGACACAGAAGATGAGCATGGAACCCACGAGTGAAAGGCTATTGAGTGCTGTGGCGGTCATGATGGGGGAGAGCGCGCCGGCAAAGAGCGTGATCGTTCCCTGGAACACGGCGACGGGTAAGGCCGAGAAGATGCAGCCGCGTCCGAGTGAAGCCGTCATGGTGCAAACGATGATGCAGTCCAGTGCGCCCTTCAGAGCGAGCGTGGACCAGTCGCCGAGCAGACCGTCCTGAATCGAGCCCACAATGGCCATGGCGCCGATACACACGGTGAGTGAAGTCGAGACAAAAGCGTTGGTGAACTCGTTATCGCCCTCGCTGCCGGTTTTGCGCTTGAGCCATTCGCCAAGGTTCTCGATGGCGGCTTCCAAGTTGATGGCCTCGCCGATGAGCGAGCCGAGGGCGAACGAGACAATGAGCATGGTGGTACCAGTGGTCGCCAGCGCCTTCCCATCGATAAGGAGCATCTTTTTGCATGGTGCCGCCCAGGCCGATAAACAGAACGCACAGCCCCGATGCCTTCATGAGCGTGTCTTGGATGCGCGGTGTGATGAAGCGGCCGCCCGCTAATCCCAAAAGACCGCCCGCAATCAAAAGCACAACGTTGATGATTGTTCCCAAGCCCGGCATGAGCCCTCCCGTATTGATGCCAACGTGGCAATCGTAGCAGAGTGGAATGCGAGGTACATCGCGACTCATCTAATACGTTATATAAGTGGCATTAGCAACGACGCGCAGCATTTAAGCCTCAGGTGGTTGTCGGGACATAGGGATAGTATTCAAAGCGCAGTGTCATAAGCCGCTGTGGGGATTCAATAGCCGCGGCAATGATATTGGCATCGCGGGCACGATCAAACCCTTCGAGTTCGATCTGATACGAGACGTCTTGCATAATGTCCAGACGTCGCCAGGCTAGGAGTGTGTCACCATCGAATTCTAAGGTCTTGCCTCCGTCTGGAGCAACGGCGTATAAACGCAGCTTGGCGGTGGTTGCAGGGTCGACAACCGTGACCTTTTTAATTTCGTTTCGAGTATTCTTGGCGCCCAACAAGGTGAGCAGTGTTGGGGCCACGACCTCGCCCGATGGCAAAAAGACGACTTCGATGGATTCAGGAAATGCGATGATGGCCGACTTGCGGACGGGCTGATTGGCGGCGGCAACTTCGATGTTCGCAGCGTCGATGACCTCTGTGTGGTCGAGCGCGGCAAGCACGCAGCAGTTGCCTTCATCGATCTCTTGAGGATCAGCAAGCCCCAGACTGTCCGCGAGCTCGGGATCGTTTGGATCGGCAGCGGGCTCATTCGGCGCTTCGAAAGAAGCTGGGACGCTGTTTGTCGGCGACGGCGTGTCGCCCGCACTTGCTTTTTATCCGCGCTCTCTTCTTGTATGGTTGCGTTGACGGGTTCGTCGTTTGGGGGAGCGTCTTGGCGTCAAGCGCGGAGGGGAGAATTCCGATGGCTCCGGATCCGTTCCACTCCATTTCGAGAAGCGCCGGGTCGGCAAGAATGCGTTGCCTGCATTGCGCGTGGGCATCGATCTCAATAGGGCCTGCCTCCGTCCCGCGCGTAAGGCTGAGAGATCCGGCTGGCTTCTCGAAATGAGCGTCTGTGTCTTTGGCGCTGACGGCGTAGAACAGCAGGGACGCTTCTCCCGCCGCGATGGCATCGGTGCCGGCTTTGGTCAGCCGCAACGATGCCGTGAATGAGAGGGTGGGCTGCGTGTCGTCTGCATTCGCGGCGGCGCAGCCCAGACATATACCGCCTCCTTTCTCAAAAAACGTACCGTCGAAGGCGACCTTCGCTCCGTTCGCCGAGTCATCGACCGAAGCGATGTCGATGCGCAACTCCAAATCGCATGGATCGCCATCTGCATCGAGCACAACCGAGCGCCACGTGCAGACGGCGCACCCCGCCTGGGAGCCGTTTGCCTTGTTCGAACGATTGATATCCACGACTATCGAGCCGTCCGTATTACGACGAAGGCATCCCGAGGTTGAGATTGCGGCCTGTGCGATCGAAAAACGCTTGTACACAATGGCGCTCGACGGATTTGGTGCGGAGCTTAGGACTGATGGTAAGGAGCCTGCCATGACGGGAGTCGCCCAAGCGGCGACAGGCGTTCCGGTTGCGAGCGCGCCGCAGAGTGCGACGACGGGCAAAAGGTTCTTCGATGCCATGGGGTCTCCTTAGCTAATTTAGTGCGGCCTGTCCGTGTTTCGTTTCTGGCTGCGTTTGATGTGCAGACCGAGGCCGGCGGTTCCCGCGCCTGCTGCTGCGGCGCCTGCTGCCAAGAGCCATCGTTTGTCGCCTGTCTGCGCCAACGGTTCCTCGCGGTCGCTGCGGTCGAGCTCCGAGAGGTCGACCGTCACTTGCGTGGCGGCCTGCGCCTGTTCTTGCTGGGCAAAGGCCATGGCTGGCGCAAACGCTAGGATGCTGACGGCGGCGGCCAGGGCGACGGCCTTATGCCGTGTGCGCACCGGGCTCGACCGTCCAGGTGATCGTTGCAACCTGATCGCCTTCGCCGGTTACGCGGAAGATGTCGCGCGTGACGCGGGCGACGTTTCCGCTTGTCTTGAGCTTAATTTTGTCCGTGCCGCCGGCAATGCCCTGGTAGCCCATGTCGAAGGCTGCATTCTTGGAAAGATCGAGGCCCGTCTCCTGCGTTGCGGCGCTGGCGTTCTGGAGTGCGCCGTCGGGGCCGACCTTAAAGTCGATGGAGTTCTGTGCGGTTCCGGCTTTGGCGTCGGCAGCAATGGTCCAGGTGTTCATGGCGTCGATCTTCATGTTGGTGACATGGATGCCGTAGGCCGAATGATTGTCGATGGTGGTCGCGTCTTCTGAGGGGCCCTGAAGCGTGCCGTCGGCCTTGGCGACGAAGGGAATAACCGTCGGAACTTTGAACTCAACGTTGTCGATCTCGGTCCTGACCATTACTTTCGTGGTTCCAACGCGCCCGGCCGCCATAGCTGGCGTCGGGGCGGCGCCCATTGCGAGCGCGAGCGCGAGCCCTGCGCCCACGACGAGCACTTTGGCTCCGTTCATGTTCCTGGTGATGTCCATGGTCGTTCCTTTCTATTCGCCGCGGGCCGTCCCCGCGATGATTGGACGAATGCTGGTGAATTGCGTGCGGCGCCGCGTCGGCCGGAAAAGCTAGTTCTCGGCTTGCTCAACCCGTACCTTGACACGTGTCGGATTGCCGTGGCTGTCGAGGGTCTTGGCATCGAGTGCCTGGATCTCGATGTACGCCTCGCCTTCTTTGATGTCGCCGGCGGGCACGTTTCGATTGTCTTGCCGGTCTCGACCACACCGGATTCGTACATGGTCTCGTCGTTTTGGATGACGCGGAATCGCTGGGGAAACTTGTTGTCTTGGACGTTTTGCACGTTGACGCGCAGCTTGCCGTCCTCCTGCAGCTGAGCGACCGGTGCGACCGAAATCGTCATCATGTTGTCGCGGACGATGGCGTCGAGCTCATCTTGGATTTCCTGACGCGTTTTGCCCTCGGCCCTCGTAACCGAAGCGCCTGCCTCGGGTATGGGCTGCGATTGCCAAGCGTATAGTCCTACGGCGACAAGGGCACAGACGATGGCCAAGCAGGCAACGATGAGCTTCTTGCGACGACTCAGACCTGCAAAGTGGGGTGGCTTTTTTGCGCTCATGCGGCATCCTTGGCGGTATAGATGCGCGCAAAGGTGGAGGGGTCTGCTCCAAAGAGCATGTGAAGCATCAGACGGCGCGAGTAGACAAGCTCGTCGAAGTCGGGAGGGAGCTCGATGTCGTGGATATGCGCGATGTGGTGGGCGAGCGCCGAGAACGACCCGGGGTCGCAGATCACATCGGTGGTGACGTGGTAGACCGCCGTGTCGGGGAATGCCTCTTCATCGAAGGGCAAGAGATAAGGGTCGTCGTCGACCTCGATGGCGATGCCGTACTGGGGCCAGTAATATGCCATGGGAACCTCCCTGCTTCTGGGCCAAAACTTCTATCGGCTTTGGCTGTCGACGCCGACCTTATCAGCCGCTACTTGACCAATTTCTGACCAAATGTTTGACGGATTGGCGTCTCCGCAGGTAAAAGGCGGCAAAAAATACTCCAACTTTTTTCGAGCGACAATCGCGCGGTCGGCGACGGCGGGGCCATATGTGTCAAAAGCATCGTCTGCCGAGGAAATCAAGCCGCTCGCCGAATTGCACGAACGTAAAAACGCCAATTATGGAGACGGTCTCGAACACGTCGACGAAACGATGCGGTAACATCTCCTGCAAACACTGTAGTTAGCTAAAGGGGGAGTTCGCGTGTCTGCAACCATCAAACCCTTCACCGACGAGTTCGAAGAGTATGGCCGCGATGAATCTCGCGCATCGGGCGAGGCCTCGAGCATCTCGTTTCCGACAACGGAAAACGAGGTCCGTGCCATTTTGGAAAAGCTCCATGCCGAGCGTGTTCCGGTAACGGTTCAGGGCGCCTGAACCGGCCTTGCCGCCGGCGCCGTGCCCCACGGCGGGCATATCCTCAATACTTCCCGTATGAATCGCTATTTGGGCCTTCGCCGCGATGAACAAGGCCAATTTCTGCTGCGCGTGGAGCCGGGCGTTGTGCTCTCGGAGCTGCGCAAGCAGCTGAGCAAGAAGGTGCTGCCGACCGCTGGTTGGGACCAGGCATCGCTTGAGGCCTACGAGGAGTTCCAAGAGGCTCCCGAGCAGTTCTTTCCCACCGATCCCACCGAGGCATCTGCCTGTCTGGGCGGCATGGCGGCATGTAACGCCTCTGGTGCCCGCAGCTACGCCTACGGTCCCATGCGCCCACATATCACGGGACTCCACGTCGCGCTGGCTGATGGCGATTTGCTTGAGCTTCAGCGCGGCGAGGCTTTTGCCCAGGGCCGCCACCTGTCGCTCGTGACGGCAGCGGGCCGTACACTCGAGCTCGATCTTCCCGGCTATACCATGCCCAAGACAAAAAATGCTTCGGGCTATTTCGTTGCTGACGATATGGATGCCATCGATCTGTTTATCGGTGCGTGTGGCACAATCGGTGTCATCACCGAGCTCGAGATCGCCCTGCAGCCTGCCCCCGCGGTTGTGTGGGGCGTGAGCTGCTTTTTCGATAGCGAAGACAAGGCCGTTGCCTTTACCGATTCCATGCGTCCCGTCCTGTCCCATGCGGCTGCCATCGAGTACTTCGACGCTGGCGCCCTGGATATTCTACGTCGCCAGCGCGAGCAGTCGACGGCGTTTGCCTCGCTGCCGGCGCTCGACAAAGAGGCCAAGGTCTGTGTCTACGTGGAGCTCGACTGCGATGACGAGGCCCAGGCGACCGAGGAACTGTACCACCTGGGATGGGTGCTCGAGTTTGCGGGTGGCCGCGACGATGCGACATGGGTCGCGCGCACCGAGGTTGATCGCGAGTGCCAGCGGTTCTTCCGCCATGCGGTCCCCGAGAGCGTCAATATGCTTATCGACGAGCGTCGCCGCACGGATCCCACCATTACCAAACTGGGATCGGACATGTCGGTGCCCAACGCGTGCCTTGCCGATGTCGTGGCCCTCTATCGCCGCACACTGGCCGAAAGCGGGCTTGAATCTGCTGCCTGGGGGCACATCGGTAACAACCATCTGCATGTGAACATCCTGCCGCGCGATGCGCAGGACTACCGTCGCGGTGGCGAGCTGTTTGCCCAGTGGGCTGCGGAGGTAACGGCTATGGGCGGTGCCGTTTCTGCCGAGCACGGCGTCGGCAAGATCAAGGCGGGCTTCTTAGAGACGATGTACGGTCACGAGGCCATGGTCGAGTCGGCGCGGCTCAAGCTCCAGCTCGATCCTGCCGGGCAGCTGGGTCGCGGCAACCTGTTTTCGGAGAAGCTCTTGGATGAGCTCGTCCAGAAAGGGGGCGCGTGAAGATGAGCGATTTCCATATGGTGGTGTGCGTCAAGGCCGTGCCGGGCAGCACCGAGGTCAAGATGGACCCCAAGACCAATACCATTGTGCGTGATGGCAAGCAGGCGGTCATTAATCCTTTTGATGCGAGCGCTTTGGAATGCGCGCTGTCGCTCAAGGATGACTTTATCGGCTTTGACATGGATGTGCGCGTGACGGTGGTGTCGATGGGCATCCCCGCGACCGAGTCGCTACTGCGCGACTGCATCGCCCGAGGCGCCGATGACGCGCTGCTGCTGACCGATCGCGCCTTTGCGGGTGCCGATACCCTGGCTACCACCTATGCCCTCAAGTGCGGCATCGAGGCGCTTGACGAGGACTTTGACCTGCTCATTTGCGGCAGGATGGCGGTGGACGGCGATACGGCCCAGATTGGTCCCGAGCTTGCCGGTGCCCTTGAGATTCCTTGCGTGACCGACGTGAGTTGCGTGCAGAGCGCGGGCTTTACGACCTGCGGCTCGCTGGCGCTTGTCCACGGCTGTGATGCCGGCGAGGAAACGGTGTATCTGGAGATGCCGTGCGCGATGACGACTGCCAAGGAGATTGGCCAGCTGCGCATGCCGAGTATTGCTGGCATTCGCGCGGCAGAGGAGGCGGACGTGTGCGCGGTCAGTGCCGCCGACGTGAACGCCGACCCCGCGCGTTGCGGCCTTGCCGGATCGCCGACACAGGTCGTGCGCTCGTTTGTGCCCGACCGTGACCAAACGTGCGAGGCTGTTGAAGGCACGGCGTCCGAACAGGCGGCAAAGCTCGCCAAGATCATCGAGGGATGGCATAGATGAGCGGACTGATTATCGATAGCGAAGCCTGTATCGGCTGCGGTCGCTGCGTTCGTGCCTGTGCCTCGGGCGGCATCGTAGTGGAAGGCGAGCGACCCAACCGATGCGCCCATGTAACCGACGGCTGCATCCTATGCGGTGGGTGTGTCGACGCCTGCCCTGTCAACGCTATCTCGATCGAGCGTGACGAGGCTGCTGGTGCGGTGGACCTTGATGCATATCGAGACATTTGGGTATTCGCGCAGACCGACGAGCGCGATACAGTGACTCCGTTGCCTATGAGCTTATGGGCAAGGGGCGCGAGCTTGCCGATGCTCGCGGCTGCCGTCTGGTGGCACTGGTCGGCATGAGCCCCCGAGGGCTCGCTCGGGGACCTGGAGCATCTGGTTTGCGCGGGCGCCGACGAAGTCCTGGCCTGTCGCGACGAGCGCCTGCGCCAAAACGATGCGGAAGTCTACGCCCGCTTGATCTGCGATTTGGTAGCCGAACGCAAACCCGAGGCCATCCTATACGGTGCGACCGCTTTTGCTCGCGAACTGGCACCCGGCGTTGCCGTGCGTTTGCAGACGGGCCTTACGGCTGACTGCACCGTACTTTCGATGGATGCAGAGACGGGACTGCTGCAACAGACGCGTCCGGCGTTTGGCGGCAACCTGATGGCCACCATCATTTGCCCCAACCACCGTCCGCAGATGGCAACGGTGCGCCCCGGTATCTTTAAGGCTCCCGACTTCGACTACGGCCGCTCTGGCACGATCACCCAGATATCGCTTGCGGATGATGCTAAGGCTCGTGTCGAGATCTCGATTCCCGCCGAGGAGCGGAGGCAGCAGGCCTCGATCGCCGATGCCGAGCGCTTGGTCGTGGTGGGCCGCGGCATTGGCTCCGAGAAAAACCTGCCGTTGATGCGAAGGCTCGCCGAGGCTCTGGGAGCCGAGCTTGGCTGCACGCGACCTGTCGTGGAGGCCGGCTGGTTGGAGTATCGCCATCAGATTGGCCAGACGGGCGTATCGGTTTCGCCCAAGCTTCTCGTGAGTATCGGTGTTTCGGGCGCCATTCAGCATCTTGCCGGTATCGGTGGGGCGGAGTGCATTATCGCCATCAACGAGGACCCGGATGCCCCCATTTTCGGTGCTGCCCAGTACAAGGTTGTTGGGGACGCCGTCGAGGTCGTCGAGGAGCTGCTGGCCCAGCTTGAGCGCTAGGCGCGCGCCAGCCAGTCGCGCATCTCGTCCTTTAGACGGCTCCAGGTTGCCTGCGTGGCGGGGTCGGTAAAGGGCTGTGTAATGCCAAAGGGCGCGTCGAGCAGGCGGTGGATATCGCCCTGTTCGCGCGCCAGCGCGCGGCTCGCTGGATAGACGAGCTCAAACATAAAGCAGATGAGTCCCACCAGGTAGTCTGCGGGCTCGTCGCGTTCATCGCGTGCGACGCAGCGGTGCTCGTCAAAGGCGGCAAGTGTCGGCGACGAGAAACGGCTGCCGAGAAACGTCTTCTCGTCCACCTTGAGGATGGTGTCGACGGTGCTGACGGCGATGGTGCGCATAATGTCGATCTTGTCACCATCGCGCACGATATCGCAGAAGCTCCGCGTGTGCGCGTCGAGTTGCGCGGGTAGACGGAAATCGCTGTGATAGGCAATGCTCGCTCGGATGAGCTCATCTTCTGCCGGGTCATCGATAAAGTCGCGGATGCTCGTTACGGCGGGTGCATCAGCGGGATTCTCGCCAAAGAGGACCTCGATGCCCAGCGCTGCATGGCTCATGCTCTCGGCATCCTTAAACGTGTCCCAGCGTCGTAGCTGCTCAAAGCGGCCCATATCGTGCAGCAGGCCGCAAAGCCATGCCAGGTCAATATCTTCTGGCGACCAGCCCTGTTCGCGCGCTACGGCATCGCATGCCTCGGCTACGTGGTACGTATGCTCGATTTTGAGTGCGATGCGTGGGTTGGTGGCGTCGTAGGCATCGGTGTAGCTTTTGAAGGCCGCGCGCGCCCGGTCTCGATCGATAGCTGTCATAATGACTTCCTAAAAAGTTGTGTCTTTCGATCCGGTGGCAATTGTAGGTGAACTCGGTTGCTGTCGGATGATGATTCTGCCGTGTCGCTACATGCGGTTCGGAGACCTTGTCAGGATGAGAAGCGTATGGTGCTCAAAATCGTTAGAACCGTCTGGCCGGTGATGCTTACCTATGTTGCGATAGGCGCGCCGTGCGGAAATGATCATGGGGCAGACGGGAATGGAGCCCTGGATGGTCTTTTGCCCTGAGCAGCACGTTCGTGACGGGTAGCGGCCAGTTTATGGTCTGCAATCTGTGGCTGGCGGGTGTACCGGCACCTTCGATTATCGCGAGCGTCGCCGCAATCTCCTCGCGCTTTGCGCTTTACTCGGCATCGATCGCGCCGCATCTGACGGGTGCCTCGAAGCGTCAGACGCTGGCCGTTGCCGCGACGCTCACCGAGGAAGCATATGGCATCTCGCTTGCCAAGTTGGTTGAAGGGGGAGGATTGGGGCCCGCGCGAGCCCTTTGTGCTCAACGTGATCCTTATCGCAACATGGGGCGTTTCGTGTACGATGGGCGCCATCGTCGGCGCCGTTGTCGATGTTCCCACCGCCATTGCGGGTTTTGTCTGCACCTCGCTCTTTATCTGCTTACTCTTTTCGCAGAGGCTGTCGCGCGGCAACGTTGTCGCGGCGGTTTCGGGCGCGGTGTCCGTCGCCGTATGCAAGTTCTTGGGCCTCGCGAATATTGCCGTGCCGGCAAGCGTCGTGGCCGGCATTACCATTGCGTTGGCGTGCGATGCTGTATTTGACGGAAGAGGTGCCCGCGATGCCCGTTAACGAGTTCTTGGTTCTGTGGCTGTCGTCGTGGGCTGCTATCGCGTTCTTTCGCATCGCGCCGGCGTTCGCCTTGCGCGGGCGGACCCTGTCGCCCCGCATTACCGAGGCCCTGGGCTATATCCCGCCCGCTGCCTTTGCCGCGCTGGTCGCCAACGACTTGGTGAGCCCCGGCGCGTTCGACGCGGGACTCTGGCCTGCCTTGGTTCCCTGGATTGCGGCTGTCGGCGTCGTGGCGGTGGCAATCAAGACAAAGTCGATGTTGTGGTGCTGCGCCTCGGGCATCGTGTTCTATATCGTTTTGAGCCTCGTATAGGAGCGGGACGCGTTATCGTCCCGGCCTAACGAATCGAATTTCTCACCGAGGCGGTCTGCTTCTTCTGGTACCATGGTCAAACTTTACTGTAGCAAAGCGTGACGTGGGCTTTGTTCTGCGTCAGCGGAAATGGGGGTTTCATGGCACAGGAAGCGACCGCCAACGAGCAAAAAGAAATTCAAGGTCCCACGCATCCCGGGCGACATCATGATCTATCCCATGATCGTCGGTCTTTTGCTCAACACCTTCTGCCCGCAGGTCTTTGAGGTCGGCGGCTTCTTTACGGCTGCCTGCCGCGGCGGCTCCAATACCATCGTCGCCGCGATCCTGCTGTTTGTGGGCGCCGGCATCAGCTTTAAGTCCACGCCGGGCGCTATCAAGACCGGCATCGTCGTGCTGATTCCTAAGCTTGTAGTGGCAGCCGCGCTGGGTCTGGGCGTCGCGTACTTCTTTAACGATAACTTTTTAGGCCTGAGCTCGGTTTCCATCATCGGCGGCATTACGTTTTTGCAACATGGCGCTCTATACGGGCATCATGGGCGAGTTCGGCGATGAGTCCGAGCAGGGCGCCGTCGGTATCCTGTTCTTTACGGCCGGCCCCGCCGTCACGATGATCGTCCTCGGTGTCTCGGGTCTCGCCAATATCCCCGTCGGTACCATCATCGGATCCATCCTGCCGCTTGTTATCGGCATGGTCCTGGGCAACTTGTTCCCGTTTATCAAGAACCTGCTGGTTCCCGGCGCCAATCCCGCGATCGCTGTAATTGGTTTTCAGCTCGGTGCGTCCATGAGCCTTTCGAGCTTCATCGCCGGCGGCATCTCGGGCATCCTGCTGGGCCTGATCACGCTCTTTATCGTCGGCCCCATCACCTTTGCGTTCGAGCGCCTGTGCGGCGGCAATGGTAAAGGCGGCTGTGGCATGTTCCACCATTGCCGGCACGGCCATGACCACGCCGGTCGCCCTTGCCGAGGTCGCGCCGCGCTACGCCGAGCTTGCGCCCACCGCGTACGCTCAGATCGCCACTGCCGTCATCATCACGGCAATCATGGCTCCGATTCTGACCGGTTGGGTCGATAAGAAGTTCTGCCAGGGCAAGGAAGACCTGTCCGTTGCCGGTGTCGAGGCTATCGAGGAGGCTGTTGCGACCGATATCGACGGCGAGTAGCAATCGATACCCATCAATGATTCCGGCGTGTGCAACTCGCGCCGTTTGAGCGCCCGAACAGAAACTGTTTTGCAGTGATGTTCGGGCGCTCTGCTATTATCCCCTTTACCCCTGCGGAGTTAAGGGGTGTTTATTACCCAGATTCGAATCGGGCGATTCTGACCACTTGGATATTGAAGGGACGGCGCTAGTGGTTAAGGCACTTAAGATTGAGATATTCGTGCTATGCATGATTGTTCTTATCGGGCTTGCCGTGCGAAGTCGTCGCTCCTTGTTCTCGAGCACCCAGCAGCTATTGTTTAGCATGCTTGGCTACACCTCTGCCGCGTACATATTATTCGATATGATCTGGACGCTTTCGGACGGTGTGGACGGCACGTTGGGCATTGCTGCCAACTGGATTTCCAACGCGGTTTCGTTTTCGCTCTTTGCTATCGCGTGTCTCATTTGGTTTATCTATTCCGAGACGGTGCAGGGTTCTCGCCTTTTGACCTCGCGCTATAGGGTGGTGCTTGTAGCGTTGCCTACGGCTCTGGTGGTCGTGCTGGCGTTTACCAGTTACTGGACGCACGCCCTGTTCTATATCGATTCGCAGGGCGTGTATCGTCGCGGCTTTGCCTATATGATCCAGCCCATCGTCAGCTACTGTTACGTTATACATACGTCCCTGCATGCATTTGTGCAATCTCGCAGGGTCGAGAGCCTGCAGACGAAGGCCATCTATCGAACCTGGCATTTTTCGCCATTCCGGCCCTGGTGGGCGGTACCTTTCAGGTCGTATACTCGGTGCCCGGCCTTTGTGTCGGTATAACGCTGAGCATCCTGCTGCTCTACATCATCTGCCAGGAGCAGCTGATCTCGACTGACCCGTTGACTGGACTTAACAATCGCAACCGTTTTGAGACCTATATGCTGTCGCTGTTCTCGGGTGCTGACCAGGCCGATGATGTGTATCTGCTGATGATGGATGCTGACGGCTTTAAGCAGATTAACGACCACTATGGACATGTCGAGGGCGACCATGCCCTTCAGGTCATATCCGCTGCGCTCAAAGAAGTCTGCTCGGCGTCTGGCGGCTTTATCGCACGTTATGGTGGCGATGAGTTCGTGGTGCTCCAAAAGGCAGTGGCGGAACAGGATATCATGCATCTGTGTGCGACAATCAACGATGAGCTCGCGCGCGCCGAGGTTCCGTATCTGTTGCGGATGTCCATCGGCTACGCACGGGTCGGCGATGGTGTCGATACCTGGCAAGACCTGCTTCGCGCCGCCGATGCGGAGCTCTACCGCGTAAAGCGCGAGAAGAAGAAAGCCGGCGCCCAGATACGCTAGAAAAAGGGCGCACGCTGGCGGGCGTGGCGGCCCTCGGCTCTCCGATGTACTCCATTAAGCTAAAGCATGCGAACCCCTCTGCTAAATAGGGGTAGTTCGTTAGACCTTTTTGGGCCTGTTGACAATGATGATGCCGCCGCAGACTAAGAGCAGGGCCATGATTACGGTGACAGGGCTCGTGCCGGCGCCCTCGCCGAGCAGCAGAGCGCTCAACAGTACGCCAAAGACTGGATTCATAAAGCCAAAGACCGACACACGGCTGACGGGGTTGACGGCAAGCAGACGCGACCATAGCGAGTACGCGACGGCGGAAATGAGTGCCATATAGATAATGAGTGCGATGGCGGGGATGATTGCGGTGGGGGAGAGCGCGCCACCCATCAAAAAGCCGATGGCGGTGAGGACCAGGCCGCCGACCAAGAACTGCCACCCGGCAAGCAAGACGCCGTCGTGCTTGCGCGAGAAGATGCCGATCAGGCAGGTCGAAAGAGCACCCGCGACAGTGGAGGCTAGGATAAAGCCCTCGCCGTCGAGCCTGAAGCCAAAGGTGCCATCTGCGCCCGAGAGGTTGACGAGTGCGACGCCGGCAAAGCCCAGCACGCAGCCGAGCACCTTGGCCGCATTGAGCTTCTCGGTGTGAAAAGCCAGGGCGGCAAAGAGGATTGCGAGGAAGTTGGCGCTGGCCTCGATGATGGAGCTCGACATGGCGCTGGCGCACGAGAGGCCCAGATAGAAAAAGAAGTACTGCCCGATAGTCTGGAAGAGCGACAACGTGAGGATGGGCTTGATATCGCGCGCTTGCGGAACGAGCGGACGGCGCTGGGCTGCGCTCATGCCAACAATGACCAGCATGCCGGCAAGGGGTGAAGCGCAGACCCGCGAAAAGAGCAGCTGCGAGGCGCTGTCGTGTGCGGGGAATGCCAAAGAGCCGTAGCCGATCTTGATGCAGGGAAAAGCCGATCCCCAGAGCGCGCAGCAACGAGGCAGCCCAGGATGAGTCCGGGCAGGGTGGCGAGACACGGCTTGCGGCTTTCCATGATGTCCTTCCTGTATGCGCGAAGCAAAAAGAACCCGCCACCGGATGTGTCGGTGGCGGGTGATGTTACCGAGGGGATTGTACCCGATGGGAAAGGTTTAAGCGAAGTAGGCCACGCCGCTCTCAAAGATCGGCATGAACTTATCGCCGGGGACATGCTCGGGCACGTTGCGGTACAGGTTGTCGCCGCGACGCTCGGCATGGCCCATCTTGCCCAGGACGCGGCCGTCGGGGCTCGTGATGCCCTCGATGGCGAGTGCGGAGCCGTTGGGGTTGACGGAGAGATCCATGCTGGGCTTGCCGTCCTCGCCCACGTACTGAGTGGCGACCTGGCCGTTGGCGATGAGCTGGGCGAGCACCTCGTCGTTGGCGACAAAGCGGCCCTCGCCGTGGCTGATGGCGACGGTGTAAAGGGGTCGTCCAGGCTGCACTGCGACAGCCACGGGGACAAGTTGGACGAGATGCGGGTGCGCACCAGACGGCTCTGGTGGCGGCCGATGGTGTTGAACGTCAGCGTGGGCGCATCGGGCGTGGCGTCGACGATGTCACCGTAGGGCACCAGGCCGAGCTTGACCAGAGCCTGGAAGCCGTTGCAGATGCCCAGCATCAGGCCGTCGCGGGCCTTGAGCAGGTCGCGAACTGCCTCGGTGACCTCAGGGAGCGCGGAAGAACGCCGTGATGAACTTGGCGGAGCCGTCCGGCTCGTCACCGCCGGGGAAGCCGCCGGGGATCATGACGATCTGGCTTGTGCGGATGCGGCGGGCAAGCTCGTGGGTGCTCTCGGCGACGGCCTCGGGCGTGAGGTTGTTGATCACGAAGGTGTCGGCCTCGGCACCGGCGGCACGGACGGCGCGGGCGCTGTCGTACTCGCAGTTGTTGCCGGGGAACACGGGGATGATCACGCGCGGGCGGGCGATCTTGGCGCCGCCGTACACGTGGATATCCTTGGCGCGGAAGTCGATGGTCTCGACCTCGGGGGTCTCGTCGGCGCTGCGGTAGGCAAAGACGCCCTCGATGCCGCTCTCCCAGGCCTCCTGGAGCTCGGCGAGCTCGATGACCTCGGAGCCGGTGTCGATGACATAGCCCTCGACGGTGGTGCCCAGGGGCTCGACGACAACGCCGTCGGCGACCTCGGGCAGCTCGGCATCCTCGGCGAGCTCGACGATAAAGCTGCCGTAGAGCGGGGTGAAGAGGCTCTCCACGTCTACATCCTCGGCAAGCTCGATACCGATCTGGTTACCGACGCACATCTTAAAGAGGCTCTCGGCGCCGCAGCCGTAGCCGGGCGTGGAGATGGCCAGGGCGTCGCCGGTAGCAGTGAGCGCCTCGACGGCGTCAAACGCGGCGAGCAGCTGCTGGGCGTCGGGGCGGTAGTCCTCGCCGTAGGTGGCGGGGGCGATGCGCACGACGCGATGCGTCAGGCCCTTGAACTCGGGCGAGACGGCACGGGCGGCCTTGCCCACGGCCACAGCGAAGCTGATCAGAGTCGGCGGAACGTTGAGCTCGCCGGCCTCGTCCTCAAACGAGCCGCTCATGGAATCCTTGCCACCGATGGCGCCGGCACCCAGGTCGACTTGGGCCATGAGAGCGCCCAAGACGGCTGCCGTGGGCTTGCCCCAGCGCTCGGCCTCGGTGCGCAGGCGCTCGAAGTACTCCTGGAAGGAGAGGTAGGTGCGCTTGTGCTCAAAGCCGGCGGCAACGAGCTTGGCGATGGACTCGACCACGGACAGATAGGCGCCCGCAAACTGGTCGGCTTCCATCAGGTAGGGGTTGAAGCCCCATGCCATGGCACTCGCCGTGGTGGTCTCGCCGTCCACGGGGAACTTGGCGACCATGGCCGAGCTCGGGGTGAGCTGCGTCTTGCCGCCAAAGGGCATAAGCACGGTTGCGGCACCGATGGTGGAGTCGAAGCGCTCGGAAAGGCCCTTGTTGGAGGCGACGTTGAGGTCGGTGACAAGCGAGGTCATGCGCTCGGCAAGCGTGGTGCCGGCCCAGCTGGGCTGCCACACGCTGCGGGCGCACACGTGGGCGACCTGGTGCTTGGGCGCGCCGTTGGAGTTGAGGAACTCGCGGGACAGATCGACGATGGCAACGCCGTTCCAGGCCATGCGCATACGCGGCTCGGCGGTAACCTCGGCGATAACGGTCGCCTCCAGGTTCTCCTCGGCGGCGTAGCCCATGAACTCCTCGACGTCACCGTCGGCGACGGCGCAGGCCATACGCTCCTGGGACTCGGAGATGGCGAGCTCGGTGCCGTCCAAGCCGTCGTACTTCTTGGTCACGGTGTCCAGGTCGACATACAGGCCGTCGGCAAGCTCGCCCACGGCGACCGAGACGCCGCCGGCGCCAAAGTCGTTGCAACGCTTGATCAGGCGGCAGGCGTCGCCGCGGCGGAACAGACGCTGCAGCTTGCGCTCGACCGGGGCGTTGCCCTTCTGCACCTCGGCGCCCGAGGTCTCGATGGACTCGGTGTTCTGGGTCTTGGAGGCGCCGGTGGCGCCGCCGATGCCGTCGCGGCCGGTGCGGCCGCCCAGCAGGATGATCTTGTCGGTGGGGGCGGGGCACTCGCGACGCACGTGGTTTGCCGGGGTAGCGCCCACGACGGCACCGACCTCCATGCGCTTGGCCACGTAGCCGGGGTGATAGAGCTCGTTGACCTGGCCGGTGGCAAGGCCGATCTGGTTGCCGTAGCTGGAGTAGCCGGCGGCAGCAGGTGGTCACGAGCTTGCGCTGCGGCAGCTTGCCCTCGAGCGTCTCGGAAACCGGGACGGTGGGGTCACCGGCGCCGGTGACGCGCATGGCCTGGTACACATAGCTGCGGCCCGAGAGCGGGTCACGGATGGCGCCGCCCACGCAGGTGGCGGCACCGCCGAAGGGCTCGATCTCGGTCGGGTGGTTGTGGGTCTCGTTCTTAAAGAGGAACAGCCAGTCCTGATCCTCGCCGTCGACATCGACCTTCACCTTGACGGTGCAGGCGTTGATCTCCTCGGACTCGTCGACATCGGTCATGACGCCGGTCTTCTTGAGGTACTTGGCGCCGATGGTGCCCATGTCCATGAGGCAGACGGGCTTGGCGTCGCGACCGAGCTCGTGGCGCATCTCCATGTAGCGGTCGAAGGCCTGCTGCACCACGGCGTCGTCGATCGTCACGTCATCCAGGACGGTGCCGAAGGTGGTGTGGCGGCAGTGATCGGACCAGTAGGTGTCGATCACGCGGATCTCGGTGATGGTGGGGTCGCGATCCTCATCGCGGAAGTACTGCTGGCAGAAGGCGATGTCCGCCTCGTCCATGGCAAGACCGCGCTCGGAAATAAAGGCGGCAAGGCCGGCCTCATCGAGCTCGCGGAAGCCGTCGAGCACCTCGACGGGCTGGGGCTCGGGGGTCTCCATGTACAGCGTCTCGGGCAGGTCGAGCGAGGCGATGCGCGCCTCGACGGGGTTCACCACGTAGTGCTTGATGGCCTCGATGGCGGCTTCGTCCAGAGTGCCCGAGATCATATAGACCTTGGCGGAGCGCACGGCGGGGCGCTCGCCCTGGCTGATGAGCTGCACGCACTCGCTGGCGGAGTCGGCGCGCTGGTCAAACTGGCCAGGCAGGAATTCGACGGCAAAGACGGCGCCATCGCTTGCGGGGAGCTCGTCGTAGGTCACATCGACCTGGGGCTCGCTAAAGACGGTCGGCACGCAGGAGCGGAAAAGCTCCTCGTCGATGCCCTCGACGTCGTAGCGGTTGATGATCCTCAGGGCCTCGATGCCCTTGATGCCGAGAATTTCGGTCAGCTCGCCCTTGAGCTGCTGAGCCTCGACGTCGAACCCGGGTTTCTTCTCCACGTAGATACGAGAGACCATTGGTTCCTGCCTTCCTGATCGGTTGGGCGTACGGTACGGTATGCGGCAGCGGTCGGTTTGCGGGGTCTGCCCTGCGGTCGCCTTGAGCCACATGTTTGTAAACCTCACTATGATACGACAGCTCGCGGCGCGTTGAGGACGGCGAGGGTGCTACAGTGAAGCGCAAACAAGAGAAAGGCATCACATGGCATTCGTTTCACTCGCCATCATCGCGCTCGTGGCCTTTGCAAGCCCCTTCATCGCCTCGGCGATTCCCGGGAAACCCGTTCCCGAGACGGTCTTTTTGCTCGTGTTCGGTGCGGTGCTGGGCCCGCATATGCTTGGCGTCATCCATGTAGATGCCGAGGTCTCGCTCATGTGTCCGAGCTGGGCCTGGCCTTCTTGTTCCTGCTTGCCGGCTTTGAGATCGACCCCAAGAGCATCACGGGCGTCGAGGGGCGCTACGGCTTGGCGACGTGGGTCGTCACGTTTGGTATCGCCTGGCTTGCCGTGCGCTTTACCCCGTGGTTCTCAGTTAGTCATTTCGACGGTATCGCCGTGACGCTCGCTCTTACTTCCACGGCGCTCGGCACGCTCGTGCCCATCATGCGTGAGCGCTCGCTCACCGGCACGCGTGTGGGTGACTCGATTCTTGCGTATGGCACCTGGGGTGAGCTCGGCCCCGTGCTCGCCATGTCGGTGCTGCTGTCTGCCCGCACCGGCATCCAAACGCTTGTAATCCTTGGCTTGTTTGCTGCGGTCTGCGTGCTGCTGGCTGTGGTCCCCAAGCCGCTCCAAGCGCGTCGGCAGCCGCTTCTTTGCGTTTGTCGAGGAACGCGCCGATACCACGTCGCAGACCTTCGTGCGCCTGACGGTGCTCATCCTGGTCACGCTCGTGGCGTTCTCCGCCGTCTTTGACCTCGACATCGTGTTGGGTTCTTTTGCCGCCGGCTTTGTCCTGCGCTACATCATCCCCGAGGGCAACCATACGCTCGAGACTAAGCTCGACGGCCTGGCCTACGGCTTTTTGATTCCGGTGTTCTTTACCGTATCGGGCGCAAAGATCGATCTGACGGCCGTGGCATCGCGCCCCGGGTCTGCTCGCGGGCTTTATCGTGGCGTTACTGATTATTCGTGCCGTGCCCATTCTCGTTTCTATGAGCATTTGTCCCGCGACGCGCGATGTGTCGGCGTATGGTCGCATTACCGTGGCCCTGTACTGCACCACGGCCCTGCCGATCATCGTTGCCGTGACAAGCGTTGCCGTCAACGCGGGCGCGCTGTCGCAAGATATTGCGTCGGTCATGGTTGCTGCCGGCGCCATCACGGTGTTCTTGATGCCGCTGCTCGCGCAGCTCTTCTACCGCGTGGTGGATGCTGCGCCGGTCGCCGCCGTGGCAGAAGTTGCCGAGCATCCATCCGATGCGCTCGACATCCTGCGTGCCCACCACGATCTAGCGAGCTTGCTCGCACGTGAGCACGAGCTGCTGACTTCGCATGGCCATGGTCGCGTATTCGAGGGCTTGCCTACGCTCGATACGATTGCCGAGCGTCTTTCCGCCGAGGCGGCGAGCGGCCACATCGATGCCCGCATCGTGGACGCGGCGCACCTTCTTGCCGATAAGACCTATGGTGATGAGGTCGACCCGTCCGAGCTGACCCCGCGCGAGCGTCGCCGCCTGGAGCGCGCCAAGCTCGCCGTGCGCGAATACCGCCGCCGCATGCTGGAGCTCTATGCAAGAGAAGAAGCCGAGGACGACGACGGCAAGTAGTCGATACTCTCTCGGGAAGCCGCGTCCCGCTTTGAAGGCTCGGAACGGGATGTGGTTTCCGAAACGGGGCCGTTGGGAAACTGTGTCCCGGAATGGGCGCTCAGAGTGGGATGCAGTTTCCGCGAGAGACCCGTTGCGGAAACGGTATCCCAGAATCGGCGTTCAAAACGGGGCACTCTTTCCGAAACATGGCCCTGAGGGAAGCTGCGTCCCGGTCTGAGTCGGAATTCCGGGACACAGCTTCCCTTTCAAACAGAAAGAAGGCGCGCTGCCTGCAGTTGATGCAGACGGCGCGCCTTCTTTGTTGGACTATGTTGAGGCTGGGAGCTGAGGCTTGTGGCCCCTTAGGAGCGGGCGGCTCCGTCGACGGGGAGGATGGCGCCCGTGACATAGGAGGACATGTCGCTTGCCAGGAAAACAAAGGCGTTGGCGACGTCCTCGGGCTCGCCCATGCGGCCGAGCGGAATGGTGGCGATGATGGGCTTGATGACCTCTTCGGGCAGGTTGGCGACCATGTCGGTTTTGGTTACGCCTGGGGCGACGGCGTTGACGCGAATACCCATGGGGGCGAGTTCGCGCGAGAGCGACTGGACCATGCCGTTGACGGCAAACTTGGACGTGGGATAGCCAACGCCAGAGGGCTGACCGTACTTGGCAACCATCGAGCTCGTGGTGGTGATGGTGCCGCCGTGGCCGGCCTCGGTCATGATCTTGGCGGCAGCTTGGTGGCCATTAAAGACGGCGACGACGTTGAGGTCCATGACCTTTGCGAACTCCTCGGCCGTGTACTCCAGAAGGGGCGAGCGCTGGGAGATGCCGGCGTTGTTGACGACCGTATCCAGGCCGCCCATGTCGGCTGCAGCCTGGGTAAAGGCCTCGGTTACGGCCTCGAGCGAGGTGAGGTCGCAGGAGCGGCCCCAGACCTTGGCGTCGGGATAGGCGGCTGTCAGCTTCTCAACGGCCGCATCGGCGGTCTCCTGACGCGAGCCAAAGACGGTGACGGCGGCGCCTTCCTCGATAAAACGGCAGGCGATGGCATAGCCGATACCGCGCGTGCCTCCGGTGATGATTGCTTTCTTGCCCTCGAGCAACATGGTGCCTCCATTCTTCGGGGGTGGACGTACGCAGCACAGCATAGTGGCGACCCAAAACGAGCCGTCCGCTTATCGGTGAACGGTACCCCCGGTTGTCAATGAGCGGCTCAAGTTGTTCAAACGTAAGCCACGCCAATGCGCCCCCAGCTCGCAAACAAAAGGGCTCCCGTCCAACATCGGACGGGAGCCCTCAAAGCATATATGTCGCTAGGCGAAGACCGAACTAGTTCGCCATGACGCCTTCGGTCCAAGCCTCAACGTCCTCGATGCGCAGGACGTTGGCGACCTCGGCTACGCAGTCGACGCCTGGCAAGCTCGGCGGCGGCAGCCTGGACGTCCTTCTCGAGCGCGCGGTGCGTCAGGAAGATGACCGAGCAGGCATCGCTGACGCCCGACTTGCCGTCCTCGACCTGGTTGATGAGCGAGATCGAAATGTTGTGCTTGGCAAAGATGTCGACCGTCTCGGACAGGGCGCCCACGCGGTCGGCGACCTTCAGGCGCACATAGTACTTGGTCTGGAGCTCGTCCATGGGCTTAAAGGTGAGGTTGTGGCCATAGGGCTCAATCTCGGGCAGCGGAGCCACGCCGCGGCTGATCTGCTCGGAGAGCGACAGGATATCGCCCACGACGGCGCTCGCGGTGGGGAAGGAGCCTGCGCCCGGCGCCGTAGAACATGGTCTCGCCCACGGCGTCGCCTACCACGTAGACGCGTTCATGGCGCCGTTGACCTTGGCAAGCATATGGTCTGCGGGGATGAGCGTGGGATGCACGCGGACGTTGACGCCGCGTCGGTGTTGCGTGCGATGCCCAGCAGCTTAATGGTGTAGCCGAGCTCGCGGGCCTGGGCGATGTCCTCGGCGCCGATGGTACGGATACCCTGCTGGTATACGTCGTCGGTGGTCACGCGGGTGCCAAAGCCGATGGAGGCGAGGATGGCCGTCTTGCTGGCGGCGTCGAAGCCGTCGACGTCGGCGGACGGGTCGGCCTCGGCATAGCCCTTTGCCTGGGCGTCGGCGAGCACGTCGGCGTAATCGGCGCCCTCGGCGTCCATGCGCGACAGGATGTAGTTGGTGGTGCCGTTGAGAATGCCGGCGATGGTCAGGATCTTGTTGCCCACCAGGTCGTGCTCGAGTGTGCTGACAATGGGGATGCCACCGCCGCAGCTGGCCTCGCACTTAATCTGCACGCCGCACGCGCGCGCCTTCTCGGCGAGCGTCTCGACATGACGGCCCAGCAGGGCCTTGTTGGCAGTGACGACGTGCTTGCCGTTCTCGAAGGCGGTGGTGAAGATCTCGGTTGCGGGATGCTCGCCGCCGATGAGCTCGACGACGATATCGACGGCGGGGTCGGTGACGACATCGTGCCAGTCGCTCGTAAAGGCCTCGCGCTCAATGCCTGCCGCCTCGGCCTGCTCCCAAGCAAGCGCGCAGGCGCGGGTCAGCTTAAGGTCGATGCCGTAGGCTGCCAGGTACTCATCGTGGTGGCTCTTGATCAGACGGGCCACGCCGCCGCCGACGGTTCCCAGACCGATCAGACCGACGTTCACGGTGCGCAGGGGTTCGCTCATAGATAACTCCTTCGTGCATCTTATGGATGGATAAACCGCTTAAAGGTTGAGTGCATTCTAGCGTGAACCGGGGGCGCGTGCTCGCCAGGCAACAGGAGCCGCACAAAACGGCACCCCCGAAACGCTGCGGAAACATTGGAAACACGCTCGCTACAAACGGACTTCCGTAACAAACTGTCAACGTTTGCACCATAAGGTTTGCCCTGTACCGCAAGACGGCCGCACCGCGGCCAGCGAAAAAGGGGGACACCATGTTCAACATCAACAGCACGCTCAGCCGTAGGAACTTTCTCGCCGCCGCCGCGGCGCTCGGCAGTGCCGTCGCACTCGCTGGTTGCTCGTCGGGTGGCTCGGACGGCGGCTCCGCCGATGACGGCAAGACCTTCAAGATCGGTGTCATCGGCCCTCTGACCGGCGCCGCGGCAACCTATGGCGTTTCGGCCGAGAAGGGTGCCAAGCTCGCCGCCAAGGATTTCTCGACCAAGGACCTCAAGCTCTCGCTTAAGTCCGAGGATGACGTCGCTGACGGCGAGAAGGCTATCAACGCCTTCAATACCCTGTGCGACTGGGGCATGCAGGCGCTCGTCGGCCCCGTCACGACTGGTGCCGCCGTCGCTGTCTCGGGCGAGATCGCCGACGATATGCTCATGGTCACGCCCTCGGCCTCGTCCCTCGACGTCACCAAGGACAAGACCACGGTTTTCCAGGTTTGCTTCACCGATCCCACCATGGGCGCCAGCGCCGCAAAGTTCTTGGCCGAGAAGTACGCGGATGCCAAGACCGCCCTGTTCTACAACTCCGGCGATACGTATAGCTCGGGCGTTGCCGATGCCTTTGCCGGGCAGGCCAAGGCATCCAAGCTCGACATCGTCGATACCGAGACCTTTAAGGACGACTCCTCCACGAGCTTTACCAATCAGCTCACCAAGGCCAAGGAGGCCGGCGCCACGCTCATCTTTGCGCCGATCTACTACACGCCGGCGTCCGTCCTGCTCAAGAACGCCAAGGACATGGGCTACGATATGACGCTCATGGGTACCGACGGCATGGACGGCCTGCTCTCTGTCGAGGGGCTTCGATACCTCTCTTGCCGAGGGGGTACTGCTCATGACCCCGTTTTCGGCTGACGACGAGAAGAATGCCGACTTCGTCAAGGCCTATAAGGATGCCTACGACGAGACGCCTAACCAGTTTGCCGCCGACGCCTACGATTGCGTCCACGCAATCGTCGAGGCTATCGATAAAGCGGGCATCGACCTTACGGCCGACGGTGCCGACATTGCCGGCGACCTTGCCAAGGCCATGCGCAAGATCAAGATTGAGGGCCTGACGGGCGAGCTCACGTGGAATGACGAGGGCCAGGTCGAAAAGCCCGCTACGGCCTATGTGATTCAGGACGGCAAGTACATCGCCGCCTAAGTGCGCATAAAGCACGACCGGTGAGGCTGTTTTATTCAGGGCAGGGACGCCTGTAACAGAATGGAAACATTACTTTTACATAATAAAGTGGCAATACTGCATAAAGCAATAGAAATACGCAGAATTATGGATAAATGAACAAATCCAAAGAAAAGTTGAAATAATCGCCACTTTCCTTAACTAAAGCGTCTACTATTTTGCGAACGCCGAACACGGCGAAGGATGGCCTGTCGGGTAGCCGAAACCCGACGAGATTTGAGAGGAGAGCCGCATGTCGAGCCTCACCGGTAAGTCATTGAACCCTGTTATGAATCGCAGGAGCGTTATCGCGAGCGCAGCAGGTCTGGGGGCGATGTCCATTCTAGCTGGCTGCTCCTCCAACGGCGGCGACAGCGGTTCCGCGTCGGCCGACGGTTCCTTTAAGATCGGCACCATCGGACCGCTGACCGGCGCCAACGCGTCCTACGGCAAGTCCGTTACCCAGGGCGTCGAGCTTGGCTGCAAGGATTTCTCGACCAAGGAGCTGCCGCTTGTCAGCAAGGCCGAGGACGACCAGGCCGATGGCGAGAAGGCCGTCAACGCCTTCAACACCCTGCTCGACTGGGGCATGCAGGCCCTCGTCGGCCCGACCACCACGGGTGCGTCGGTTGCCGTTGCCGCAGAGTGTGGTAACGACCCCGAGACGTTCATGATCACCCCGTCCGCGTCCTCCGAGGACGTTACCAAGGGCAAGGATTGCGTCTTCCAGGTTTGCTTCACCGACCCCAACCAGGGTGTCAACGCTGCCAAGTTCCTGGCGCAGAAGTATGCGAACGAGAAGTTCGTGCTGTTCTATAACTCCGGCGACGCCTATTCTTCGGGCATCGCAGATTCTTTTTAAAGGCCCAGGCCGCTAAGTCTAAGCTTGAGATTGTCGACGAGGAGACCTTCAAGGACGACTCTGCTACGAGTTTTACCAACCAGCTGACCAAGGCAAAGCAGGCCGGCGCCACCATGATTTTTGCACCGATCTACTACACGCCCGCATCCGTCCTGCTCAAGAACGCCAAGGACATGGGCTACGACGTCAAGATGATGGGCTGCGACGGTATGGACGGTATCCTGGGCGTGGAAGGTTTCGACACCTCTCTGGCCGAGGGTCTGCTGCTCATGACCCCATTCTCCGCCGATGACGAGAAGAATGCCGACTTCGTCAACGCCTACAAGGATAAGTATGGCGAGACTCCGGACCAGTTTGCCGCCGACGCCTACGACGGCGTGCATGCGGTGGTCGAGGCCCTCAAGGAAGCCGGCCTGGGTGCCGACGCCGACCCGACCGAGGTTGCCGAGAAGCTTCCCGAGGCTATGCGCAACATTACCGTTGACGGTCTGACTGGCAAGCTCTCCTGAACGATAAGGGCCAGGTCCAGAAGGAGCCGACGGCGTACGTCATTACCGACGGCAAGTACGTACAGGCCTAATTGGCCGCCTTACATAGAGCGGTTTTGATCCCAAGCAGGGGAGGTTTTGGCCTTCCCTGCTTGCTTGGTATCTAGGGACAGTGTAACGTCCCTGTTTCATACATTAACTGGAAACCTATTCGAAAGGGGGGATGTGGAACATGACGGTCTTTATCCAATACCTGGTCAACGGCCTGTCCATGGGCAGCGTCTACGCCATCATCGCGTTGGGCTACACCATGGTCTACGGTATCGCCAAGATGCTCAACTTCGCTCACGGCGATGTCATCATGGTCGGTGCCTATGTCTCGTTCTGCGCCACGTCGTATCTCGGCCTCCCGGGCTGGGCATCTGTAGTTCTCTCTTGCGTGGCCTGCACGGTTCTCGGTGTTCTCATTGAGGGTCTGGCCTATAAGCCGCTGCGCCAAAGCAGGCCCGCTGGCCGTTCTGATCACGGCCATCGGCGTGTCTTACTTCCTGCAGAACGCCGCGCAGCTTCTGTGGGGCGCCACGCCCAAGAACTTCACTTCGCTCGTCACCTTCCAGGTGCCGGAGTTCTTGGCCAAGTTCAACGTAAGCGCCGTCTCGCTCGTCACCATCGTCGCCTGCCTGGTTATCATGGCCGGCCTGATGTTCTTTACAGGTAAGACCAAGATGGGCAAGGCCATGCGCGCTGTGTCCGAGGACAAGGCCGCCGCTCAGCTCATGGGCATCAACGTCAACCGCACCATCTCGATGACGTTCGCCATCGGCTCCGCCCTCGCTGCCATCGCCGGCGTGCTCCTGTGCTCCTACTCGCCGGTGTTGCAGCCCACCACGGGCGCCATGCCTGGCATCAAGGCCTTCGACGCTGCCGTCTTCGGCGGCATCGGCTCCATCCCCGGCGCCTTTGTCGGCGGTATTCTCATCGGCATCATCGAGGCGATGGCACAGGCTTACATTTCCACGAGCCTTGCCAACTCCATCGTCTTTGGTGTTTTGATCATCGTCCTGCTCGTCAAGCCTGCCGGCCTCTTGGGCAAGTACGTCCCCGAGAAGGTGTAGGTGAGCGTTATGAAGTTTCTTAAAGACAAGCAGACGCGTCACGACTTTGTCACGTACGCCGTGTGCCTTGTGGCGTTTGCCATCGTGTTCTTTATGCAGTCCAACCACATGATCCCGCGCATGATCGCCGGTCAGCTGGTTCCCATCACGGCCTATATCGTCATGGCCATCTCCCTTAACCTCGTCGTCGGCATCGCGGGCGACTTGTCGCTGGGCCACGCGGGCTTTATGAGTGTCGGTGCCTATACGGGAATCGTCACCGCCGTCGCGCTGGAGAGCGCCGTTCCCTCCGATCCGGTGCGCCTTATCATCAGTATCGTGGTCGGCGCTATCGCTGCCGCCATCCTGGGCTTCTTGATTGGCATCCCGGTCCTGCGCCTGAGCGGCGACTACCTGGCTATCGTGACCCTGGCTTTTGGCGAGATTATCAAGGAGATCGTCACCTGCCTCATTGTGGGCGTCGATTCCCGCGGCCTGCATGTGATTTTTAACATCACGGGTAACTCTACGATCGACGACCTGCACCTGCTCGAGGACGGCACCGCCATCATCAAAGGGCGCGCAGGGCGCATCGGGCGTGTCGACCTATTCGACCTTCCTTGCCGGTGCAATCCTGGTTATGGTCGCGCTCGTGATCGTGCTCAACCTGGTTCGCAGCCGTACCGGCCGTGCCATTATGGCCGTGCGCGACAACAAGATCGCTGCCGAGTCCGTGGGCATCTCCGTCACCGAGTACCGCATGATCGCCTTCGTGGTTTCCGCCGCCCTCGCCGGTGCTGCCGGAGCTCTTTTCGGCGGTAACTTCTCGCAGCTTTCCGCCACTAAGTTCGACTTCAACACGTCCATCCTCATCCTGGTGTTCGTGGTCCTGGGCGGTCTGGGCAATATGCGCGGCTCCGTCATCGCGGCGGCATTGCTCACGGTGCTCCCCGAGCTGCTCCGTCAGTTCTCGGACTACCGCATGCTCATCTATGCCATCGTGTTGATTCTGGTCATGATCTTTACTAACAACCCACAGCTCAAGGCGTTCTTCGCACGCATTAAGGACCGCTTTGCTTCCAAGAAGGAGGTGGCAGCCGATGCCCAGTAAGTTTGAGTTCAACAAGGGCAAGATGGTCCCGTATCCTTCTGGCGCCATCGTTCCCGACCGCGACCTGGGTCAGCGCCCGGCGCTCGAGTGCATCCACCTGGGCATTGAGTTCGGTGGTCTTAAGGCAGTCGACGACTTTAGCCTGACCATCGGTAAGACCGAGATCGCCGGTCTGATCGGCCCCAACGGCGCTGGCAAGACCACGGTCTTCAACCTGCTCACCAAGGTGTACCAGCCTACGCACGGCACCATCCTGCTCGACGGCGAGGACACCTCCGGGCAAGTCGGTCTACCAGGTCAACCGTATGGGCATCGCCCGTACCTTCCAAAACATTCGCCTGTTCAACACCATGACGGTGGAGGACAACGTCAAGGTCGGCCTGCACAACCAGGAGCGCTACTCCGGCTTTGAGGGCGTGCTGCGCCTGCCTACGTATTGGAAGCACGAGAAGGCCGCCCACGAGCGCGCCATGGAGCTGCTGTCCATTTTTGACATGGAGCACCTGGCAAATGAACAGGCCGGCTCGCTTCCTTACGGCGCTCAGCGTCGTCTGGAGATCGTTCGCGCGCTTGCCACCAACCCCAAACTGCTGCTGCTCGACGAGCCTGCCGCCGGCATGAACCCGTCCGAGACCGCGGAGCTCATGGAGAACATCGTCAAGATTCGCGACACCTTTGGTATCGCCATCATGCTTATCGAGCATGATATGTCGCTCGTTATGAACATCTGCGAGGGCATCTGCGTGCTCAACTTTGGTAAGGTCATCGCCAAGGGTACCGCCGAGGAAATCCAGAACAACGATGCCGTTATCGAGGCGTATCTGGGTAAGCAGGATAAGGGGGAGAACTAAATGGCAGAGCCGATGCTTTCCGTCTACAACATCAACGTCTGGTACGGCGCCATCCACGCCATCAAGGACATCTCCTTTAACGTCAACGAGGGTGAGATCGTGGCCTTGATCGGTGCCAACGGCGCCGGTAAGTCCACGACGCTTAAAACCGTCTCGGGCCTGCTGCGTTCCAAGACCGGCTCCATCAAGTTTATGGGCGAGGACATTACCCATACGCCCGCTGACAAGCTGGTGGGCAAGGGCCTGGCCCAGGTGCCCGAGGGCCGTCGCGCCTTTTTTGCAAATGACGGTCGAGGAGAACCTGGAGATGGGCGCCTATACGCAGCCCAAGTCCACGGTGGCTCCGGGCCTCGAGCGCGTCTACGAGCAGTTCCCGCGCCTGAAGGAACGTCGTCGCCAGGTCGCCGGTACCCTTTCAGGCGGCGAGCAGCAGATGCTCGTTATGGGGCGCGCCCTTATGAGTAACCCCAAACTGCTTATGCTCGACGAACCTTCCATGGGTCTGGCGCCGATTCTGATCGAACAGATCTTCCAGATTGTCGAGGACCTGCACAAGGCCGGCACCACGGTGCTTCTGGTCGAGCAAAACGCGCAGATGGCGCTTTCCATTGCCACACGCGGTTACGTGCTCGAGACCGGCAAGATCACCATGACCGGCACGGGCCAAGAGCTCCTGCACGACGACAACGTCCGCAAGGCCTATCTGGGTGGCTAACTAGTTCGCGGTTTTACCAAACCGCGTAACGGCTCGACGCTGCAAGCCCGCCAGGGCGGCAATCTGCCTTTCAACTTCGGCGGCATGACCAGAAGGTCAATGCCGCCTTGTTTCAGGCACCTTGCTCGCTCTGGCGGGCTTTCGCTGACTTCGCCAAAACATCGACGTTGTGGCAGATGCCAACGACTACCCCCTTTAAGTTGCGGTGAAATAGGGACTGAATAGGGGCTCCAGAGGCCAAAAGAGTCCCTATTCCACCGCAACTTCATGGGGATGTGTGACAATGCCCGTCGGAAAACATCTGCTGTCTTTGGGGGTCTATCTATGCTGTACGAGTTTTGTGCCGAGAACTTTGAGCGGGTGCCGGCGGCTATCGATGCCGGTGCAAGGCGTATTGAACTGTGCGACAACCTTGCCGTTGGTGGCACCACGCCCTCGGCCGGCGTTATCAGCGCTACGACCAACTATGCCCACGAACACGATGCACGGGTGATGTGCATGATCCGTCCGCGTGGTGGCGACTTTCACTACAACCAGGACGAGCTGCGCATGATGGAGATGGACTTGGGCCTTGCTGTGAGTGCCGGCGTTGACGGCTTGGTCTTTGGCTGCTGCAAGCCCTGTGCTGGCGGATGGGCGCTCGACGAGCTTACGTTGGGCGCCCTCGTGATGGCCGCGGGCTGCGCGACCGAGGAATGTAAGCGTGAGTCCCTTGATATCACCTTCCACATGGCGTTTGACCAGCTCGCCCGAGGCTCAGCTCGACGCGATTGACATACTCGCCGACTGCGGCATCACACGCATCCTGACGCATGGTGGCGCTGCCGGTACGCCGATCGAGGACAACTTCGAAAACCTGGCCCGCTTGATCGAGTATGCGGGCGACCGCTTGACCATCCTTCCCGGCGGCGGCATTTCCACGGTCAACCGCGATACCGTGGCGGCGGCAGCTGGGCGTCTCCGAGCTCCATGGCACCAAGATTGTGCCGCTGGAGGTATAACCCGTGACGCTGGTATTTGACGTTCAGCAGGCGAACGGTAAGCCCGACGACAACCGTCGTCCCGGCACCGCGTGCCCCTTTTGCGATACAGAAGGGCTCACCGACATCATTCGCCGTGATGGCGATTGCATTTGGCTCGAGAATAAGTTCAAGACCCTGCGCGCCACCCGTCAAACCGTGCTGATCGAGTCGGCCGATCACGATGCCGACCTGGTGACCTATGAGCCGGATGAACTCCACCATGTGATGCGGTTTGCCCTGGGTTGCTGGCAGCAGATGATCGATTCACAGCAGTATCGAAGCGTGCTCATGTACAAGAACAAGGGTCCGCTCTCGGGCGGTAGCCTCGTTCATCCGCACATGCAGATTGTGGGTTTGGAGCAGGAAGACGGCTATGCTTCGCTGGCTTCCGCCAATTTCGAAGGCATCAATGTCTGGCAACAGGGGAGGATCTCGGCCAACATCTCAACCGAACCCATCATGGGGTTCTTTGAGATCAACGTTTCAGCCCCGCAGGGAATCGCCGCCAGCGATGACACGAGAGATCAAGCCGAGGCGGATCTCTTCGCCGATGCAATCCAGGTAGCTCTGCGCTATATCCTGAACGAGCACCACGGTGGTCGCGCAGAGTCGTACAACTTGTTCTTCTATCACCTGGGCGGTCGGACCATTGCCAAGGCGCTGCCGCGTTGGGTGGTTTCGCCCTACTTTGTCGGCTATCGTTTGGCCCAGGTCAATGCTGAGACAACGCTCGATATCGATGCTGAGCGCCTGCGTGCGCATCTGGAAACGCTCGTATAGCAAGACTAACACCCGCGTAATGCGGACAGTCTAGCGTGCCATGGCGTCGCGGCCGGCCTCGACGCGCTTGCGCTGGGCGGCGCGCTCCTCGCCAGTCAGGCGCTCAAAGAGATGCCCGATAAGCGAGGCGAGCACCTGCTGAAACAGCGTGCCGCACATGACGGGAAACACGACTTCGCCCGGAAAGTACTGCGTGGCGATGACGGCGCCCGAAGAGATATTGCGCATGCCGCAGGTAAAGCACATGGTGGTCGTTTCGCTATATGGCAGATGCAGCGCGCGGGCGACCAGAATGCCCACGACAAAGCCGCTGATGGCGAACGCCAGAATAAAGAGGGCGACTTCAAGGCGCACCGCGTTCATGTGTAGCACGTACTCGCTCATGGCGGTGGAGTTGGACGCGATGACACCCATCATCATAAATTTGCAGGCGGGCGAGAGCGCGGGGGAGAGCTTCTCGTGTCCCCATCCACGCGTAAGCTCGTTGATCACGATGCCGAGCACGGCGGGGATGGCGATCATAAAAGGCCATGTCTTGCATCATGCTCGGCACATCGATCGAGACGGTGGCGCCCAGCAAAGCTTGAGCGTGAGCGGAATCGTCACAGGGGAGATGACCGAGGACGTCAGGATGATGGTGAGCGCGAGCGGGCCGTTGCCGCCGAACATGCTGATCCACATAAAAGCGGTGACGGCCACGGGCACGCTGTACTCGAGCACGATGCCGCAGACAAGGTTGGGGTTGGAGCCAAAGAACAACGATCCTATGGCATAGGCCGCGATGGGAATAAGCGCCGCCGAGACAAATAACGCCAAAATCAGATGCAGGGGACGGTGGAACACCTCAGCCACCTGGTGAAAAGTGTTGCTGAGCGCGCCTTGGAACGTCATAAAGGCGAAGAGGGTGGGAACAATGGGCTTGAGCACGCCGATCTGCTGGGGAAAGAGCACGCCGAGCGCCACGCAAATCGGAACGATGATCTGCATGTGCCCCGCGAGGAACTTTCCCAGTCCAGCCCATTGCTTCATATGTCCCGTGACTCCCTTTATCCGCGAACTCGTTTGTATGGATATGCTAGACGCTCGTAAGTGTCTGTGCGGCTGAAACGCTCGATTATTTCGAGACTATTACCGTCATCGTTTGCCGAAACCGCGGCGCGCTGCGAGGTTCTGCGTCCGTGCCGCACGGTATAATAAATCCGTTCAACAGATCGCCTGCCGAAGCGGGCATACACAGAGGACTCATCGCTATGAACCGTGAGAGGTATCGCGGCGACCTGCCCCTATCGGGGGTGGGCGCCTATGTCATCGCTTAAGACGACGCATCGCTGGGCGGTCGCTCAGCAAAACCCCGAGCTCGAAAAGGAGCTTTCGGCTGGGCTGGGCATTCCCGGGCTGGTGGCGCGCATTATGGTTGCGCACGGCATTGGATCCATCAAAGAGGGGCCAATTGTTTTTGACGCCTTCGCTCGATCGCGACTGGGCCGACCCACTCATTATCCCGGGCATGTCGGTCGTCGCCGACCGCGTCGAGCGTGCTATTCGCAGCCACGAGCGCATCGCAGTCTTTGGCGATTTTGGCGGTGACGGTATTACGTCGGCCTGCCTGTTGACCGAGGCGCTGCGCGTTTGGCGCCGATGTTACGCCGTTTATTCCGCATCGCTTTGATGAGGGCTACGGTCTTTCGCGCGCGGCGCTCGACCGCGTTAACGAGCTCGCCCAACCCAATCTGATCGTGACCGTTGATAACGGTATCGCGGCGAAGGAGGAGGTCTCCTATCTGGAGAGCCTGGGGATCGATTTGGTGGTCACGGACCATCACGAGCCCTCCGACCAGGTGCCGCAGGGTGTGCCCCTGACTGACCCCAAGCTCGAGGACGAGGGCCCCTCGCGCGAGCTTGCCGGTGCTGGTGTGGCGCTCAAGCTGGTGCAAGTCCTGGGTGAGCGCCTGGGCAAGCCGTCGTATTGGCGTTCGCTAATCGAGGTCGCGGCGCTGGGCACCGTGTCCGACATGATGCCGCTCACGCCCGAGAATCGCGCACTGGTCGCCGAGGGCATCCAGCAGATGCGCGTAACGGCCCGCCCCGGTTATATCGCGCTTGCCACGCTTGCCAAGGCCGACCTTTCTACCATTACGGCCGACGGCCTGTCGTTTTCGCTCATCCCTCGTCTGAATGCTGCCGGCCGCATGGCTGATCCCAAGCTGGCGCTCGACCTGCTGCTTGCCCGCAATCCCATCGAAGCAAGCACGCTGGCGGCTGAGCTCGAGGAAATCAACCGCCAGCGCCGTGAGATCGAGGCGGAGCTCACGCGCGATGCCATGGCAAAGGTCGAGGAGGCCTATGACGGCGGACGCGCGATCGTCGTGGGCGGCGAGGGCTGGCACGAGGGCGTCAAGGGCATCGTGGCAAGCCGTCTGACCAACCGCTACCACGTGCCGGCGCTGCTGTTCTCGATCGAGGACGGTATCGCGCGCGGCTCTGGTCGCTCGGTGGGCAAAGTTAACCTGTTTGACGCCGTCGAGCGCTGTTCCGACCTGCTGATTCGTCGCGGCGGACATGCCGGTGCGGTGGGAGTGACCATCAGGCATCCAAGCTCGATGAATTCCGTCGTCGCCTTTCCGCCGTGCTATCGGAGATTCCCGCCGAGGACTTTGAAGACATCGACGAGGTTGCCGCCACGGTCGACCTTTCCGAGCTGAATATCGAGACCATCGAGCAGATCTCCCGTCTTGAGCCGTTTGGCCAGGGCAATAAGGTGCCGCTTCTGGCCGCCGAGGGCGTGACGATGTGCGATCGCGCCGTGGTGGGCAAAACCGGCGAGCACATGCGCTTTGTGGCGACCGATGGCGCCGCGAGCTGTGCCGGCCATTATGTTCCGCATGCCGCAAATCGATAAGCTCATCAATTGCGACAGCGCCGTCGACTTGGTGTTCGAGGCCGTGGCCGAGCATTGGCAGGGACGTGTGAAGCCCAAGCTCATGATCAAGGATGTTCTGGTCCGCGATACCATGCTGCCCAGCGTCGACGATCCGGCATGCGAGCTTCGTCGTGGCGTGCAGCCGGCGGATTCCGGCCTGCGCCTGGAGTCGCGTAAACGCGAGACGCTCGCCCAGCTTTCTTATGCTGAGCTCACGCGCTCGCTTATCCATAGCTTTATCGGCTCGAACCAGCCGCACCGCGCGCAGGTCGAGGCGCTCGATACCCTGGCCGATCACCAAAGTGTTCTGGCCGTTATGGGAACGGGACGCGGCAAGTCGCTCATCTTCCATGTGCATGCCGCGCGCGAGGCGGTTCTTCGCGGGCGTGCGAGCATCTTTGTCTATCCGCTGCGCGCGCTCGTTGCCGACCAGGCCTATCACCTCGTCGACGATGGCCGCGCTCGGCATTGGCGTCGGCGTGTTGACCGGCGAGACCGTGGAGGCGGCGCGCGATGACGTGTTCGCCGGCCTGGCTTCGGGCCGCACCGGTATCGTGCTCACGACGCCCGAGTTCCTATCTATCCACCGTGACCGCTTCGCGCGTTCGGGCCGCATCGGCTTTGTCGTTATCGATGAGGCGCACCACGCCGGCCTTGCCAAGGGCGGCGACCGCAGCGCCTATCTCGACATGCCCGATATCCTCAAAGCCCTGGGCGATCCGGTTGTTATGGCTGCGACGGCCACCGCGACGGCTCCGGTCGTGGCCGAGCTTGCCCGCATGCTGCCGATTACTCGCACGGTGGTCGACGAGACGGTGCGCGAGAACCTGCAGCTCGAGGACGACCGCGACCTTGCGAGCCGCGAGAACCGTTTGGTGTCGATCGTGGCGACGGGGGAGAAGACCGTCATTTACGTCAATTCGCGCGACCAGTCCGTGGCACTCGCCAAGACGTTGCGCAAGCGTGTGCCCGATTGCGCAACCCATATCGCGTTCTATAACGCGGGGCTTGCGCGCTCCGATCGCCGCCGCGTGGAGGAAGCGTTCCGAGACGGAAGCCTCAGCTGCATCGTTTCGACCTCCGCCTTTGGCGAGGGTGTCAATCTGCCCGATATCCGCCATGTCGTGCTGTACCACATGCCGTTTGGCGCCATTGAGTTCAACCAGATGAGCGGGCGTGCCGGCCGCGATGGCCAGCCCGCCGTGATCCATCTGCTCTATTCGTCGCGTGACGCCCGCATCAACGAGCGCCTGCTTAACTGCTACGCGCCCGAGCGCGACGAGCTCGTCACACTCTATCGTGCGCTGCAGACCATGTGGCGCTCCAACCGCGGTAAGACCGGGGATGATTCATTCTGCGCAAGCGATATCGACATCGCGCAGATGTGCCTTGCCATCGATGCTCGCACGCCGGTCGACGAGCGCTCGGTGGAAAGTGGCCTGGGAATCTTCGAAGAGCTTGGTTTCTGCCGCGTTTCGGGGTTTGACGACACGCGTCGCATCGCGATGGCCGAAAATCCCGGCCGTGTGCAATTGAGCAAGTCAATCCGCTATTTGGAGGGCTTGCGCTCGCGCATGGAGTTCTCGGCTTTCCGGAGTTGGGCGCTCGATTCGTGCGCTTCTGATATGCTAGCCAAAGTTAACCGCCCGATCGTACCGCGGGCCTAGGGGAAGGGGACCTCGATGGATGCCGCAGCCCGTACCGCCCATGATTCCACCCTCCAGCCTTTTTCGGAGATGGAGCACTATAAGCATGCCGATGAGCTGCCGCCCGAGATTATGGCGGACAGCTACGACAAGCTGGAGCGCTTGTGCCTCAAATATATGAATGAGGACGACTTCTCCAAGGTGGAGCAGGCCTACTGCTTTGCCGCCGAGAAGCACTGCAACCAAAAGCGGCGCTCGGGTGAGATGTACATTAACCATCCCGTCGAGGTTGCCATCATTTTGGCCGATCTCAAGATGGACTGCGATGTGGTGTGCGCCGCGCTGCTGCACGATACCGTCGAGGATACCGAGACCTCGCTCGCCGATGTTTCCGGCCTGTTTGGCGATACGGTGGCCGAGCTCGTCGATGGCGTGACCAAGCTCACCAACATCGAAGTCGACAGCATGGACGAGAAGCAGGCGCTCACGCTGCGCAAGATGTTCCTCGCCATGTCCAAGGACATCCGCGTCATCATCGTTAAGCTTGCCGACCGTCTGCACAACATGCGCACCCTTGCAGCCCTACGTGAGGACCGTCGCCTGTTTAAGG
>VOFC01004827.1_pt1 | contig 86492 bp, 152 predicted proteins | sample 5384161 | NCBI WGS metagenome assembly VOFC01 (sample SAMN12384722, study PRJNA508395) | human gut metagenome | isolation source: healthy gut B | host: Homo sapiens | reverse complement strand
TGTCCAGATTGTTTAATTCTGCATTTTCTTTTGCAGCTTCTACTGCTTCTTCTACAATCTCCACGCCAACGACCTTTTTGCAACCGGTGCCAGGATCTGTGCGATTGTTCCGGTTCCACTGTACAAATCAAAGACAACTTTTTCGTTCGTATCTCCGATGTATTCTCTGGCTGTCTCATACAAGACTTCTGCTCCCAGCGAATTGGTCTGGAAGAAAGAAAATGGTGTGATCTTGAATTTTAATCCAAGTAATTCCTCGTAAAATAATCCTGTCCGAACAGCACTTCTGTTCCCTCGTCTTTTACGACATCTGCAAGGCTGTCATTCTTTGTATGCAGGATTCCAACCAATGTTCCATCAAATTTAAGTGATGTCATTTTCTCCAGCCATACTGTCTTAAATGCCTGGATTTTTAGAAACTGCTTCTGTCGGATCAATCCCCAGTTCTGCTGTGTCGGATGCTGTGACCAGATCTACCAGAATTTCACCCGTCTTCACTGCTTTTTCTTACTAACAGATGACGGAAATATCCTACATGACGCATGCGATGATAATATGGAAGGCCTGATTCTCTGGCACATTCCAGTGTACATGCAAGAATTTTCCTGTAATCTTCATCTACGATCTGACAATCCGTTACATTAACAATATCATGAAAACTTCCTTTTTTGTGCATGCCAAGTGCCAGCGGTCTGTCTTTGTATTCATCTCCGAATGAGAATTCCATCTTGTTACGGTATTCGGATCTGACCGGACTTGGTTTGATGCCTTCCCAGATATATTCACCATTTACCGCTTCATCCATCATCTTTTTTTCACCTGCTCATTTTTCATCGCAAGCTGCTCCTCATATGGAAGATTCTGGTACGTACACCCTCCGCACTGACCGAAATGTGGACAGGCTGACGGGATCTCGCTTGCTGACGGTTCCACCACTTCTAAAAAGGCGTCCCTCTGCCTTTTCCTTTTCCGGATCTTATTCACAGAAAATCTTACTTTCTGTCCCGGCACGCCGTTCTTTACGACTACCCATCTGTCTTCTTCCGGCACGTATATGCGCCCTTTATTTGGAAATTCCACGGATTCTATAATTCTTCCATATTATCCTTTATACACGGCCTTCAGTATCGTTCCTTCCTGCTCTACCCGTACATGTTTCAGACTCTTCACATACTGGTTAAACTGGGAATATCCATAATCGCGAATTTTAAAATCTTTGTATTTCTCATACATTTTATTACCAAGTGTACTGAGTTCTACTCCTGCTTTTCCGGCTTTTTTTACGATCTGCACAACATAGCTGTCGATATTTTCCTTCAGATCCTGATCTTCTCTTAAAGTAACAGACACAATGTTGCCATGCTTTTTACCATCTGTATCCTTGTAAATTCTTCCAGGAATTTGGACAACATATTATATCCGTAACTACGTACATCAAAATCCGGATACAGACTTACCAATCGGCTTCCGACTTCGCCCAGTCCAGTCGGCTTGTTAATATCCTGGTTTTCAATGATCATCTTGATGATCGCATCTTCAATCTTCTCCTTGCTACGTTTGTCATGTGATGTCTCATTCTTTGTGGTTCCAGGATTCTGTTCACTCATCAGATTTTCTAAGATTGTAAATTTATCACACGCTTTTTCGAAATGGCTCCGGCGTCTTATTCTCTCCCCCATACCGATGACCATCTTTCCACTTTCTCTTAATCTGCTTACCAGCCTTGTAAAATCGCTGTCACTGGATACAATACAGAAACCGTCGACATCATTGGTATACAAAATATCCATTGCGTCAATGATCATAGCCGAATCAGTTGAGTTCTTCCCCTGTGTATAGCTAAACTGCTGGATCGGCGTGATTGAATTCGTTAAAAAGTTCATCCTTCCAGCTCGAATGCTGCGTGCTGGTCCAGTCTCCATATATTCTTTTGTATGTAATAATCCCGTATTTTGACAACTCTGTCAATATTGGTTTGATGTATTTTGCTGATACATTATCCGCATCGATCAGCAGTGCATAACACTGTTCTTCCATTCTTTCCCTCCCGTTACTTATTCATATATCTATATAACCTTGCCTTTTATTTTATATGTTCATAGATTTATATCTTCGGATTGTATTGGATTGCACTCGAGACCGCAAGAGAAAAGCAGGCCAGTCGCCTTTCTTATATCAGATCGGTTTCTAACCTGCTTCTTTCTTCACTTATTCATTCGCCCGGTTCTTATACCTGATCGTCATCATCGAAAAAGTCATCGTCGAAATCATCATCATCGAAATCGTCTTCGAAATCTTCCAGATAATCCGGGGTGAAGAAACAATATACTGCATAAGCGATTCCTGCAACTGCAGCTACAGCTCCAACTAATGCCAGGATCCAGAGTACGGTCTTGCCGTGTTTGTCCTCTTCTTTTTATTCATCAGTTCGCTAAGCTTGGATGCTGCAATAATATCTTCTACTTTACTCATGCTTCCACGTCCTTTCCTCTGCTCTTTTGGCAAATCAATTCTGCGTTTATTATATCACTTTACATGATGTATTACTACTTATTTTTTTTTTAGATTTTTATTCTGAAATCTATACACATTTTTCTAATTGTATGTAATATTTTATCTGATTTCTACACTTTCTGAAGTCTGGCAAATGCTGCAAACATCTTTTTCGTTCCCGGTCCGTCAAAATCAACGGTGACTTCATAATCTCTTCCGCCTTCCGTGATCGCAGTCACGGTTCCTTCTCCGAATTTGATATGTTTCACACGGATTACCCGACTCCGTAAGGAAGCTTTCCGCCCTTCGGTGTACCGAACTGCTGTACCGGCTTCGGTGCGGTAAATGCTTTGGTCTTGAAAGCTTCTTTTGCCTGCATGAAAGAAGTCTTCACTCTTACCGGTTCGCTTTCTTCTTTCTTCTCTTTCTTTGTGGACAGTCCTTGTTTCCAGAAGTTCTAACGGAATCTCTTTTAAGAAACGGGACATTTTCTTATACTGCGTCTCGCCATGCACCATACGTTTTCTTGCGCAGGTCAGAGTCAGATCTTTCTCAGCTCTTGTGATTCCCACATAGCAGAGACGTCTTTCTTCTTCCAGTTCTGCCGGATCGTCGGCTGTGATCGTCATGTAGCTTGGGAACAGACCATCTTCCATCCCTGCCAGATATACATGTGGGAATTCCAGACCTTTCGCACTGTGCAGTGTCATCAGTACTACATAATCCGTACTTTCGTCCAGACTGTCGATATCTGCCACCAACGCTACATCTTCAAGGAAACCGCTGAGTGTCGATGCCTCATTCTGTGTCTCACAGTTTTCTTCATAAGCTGCAATCTTGTTACGGAGCTCGTCTATGTTTTCGATTCTTGATGTTGCTTCTTCACTTTCACATTCATGGATCAGCGCATCGATATAGCCAGTTTCTTTGATGACTTCTTCCATCAGTTCGGATACACTCATATCCTGTACATCATTTTTGAAATGCTCAATCATCGCAACAAATGATTCCAGTTTTGCCTGTCCTCTTCCGATGTTCGGGATCAGATCTACAGCCCGGAGTGCGTCATAGAAACTGCATTCTCTGGATGATGCATATTCCTGCACACGGTTGATACTTGTCAGTCCGATACCGCGTTTTGGAACATTTACAATTCGTCTGACAGCCAGATCGTCTCTTCCGTTATCAATTGTCTTAAGATACGCAAGAAGATCTTTGATCTCACGTCTCGCATAGAAGTTCACGCCGCCGATGACTTTATATGGAATACTGTCACGGACGAAACGTTCCTCGAACATACGGGACTGTGCATTGGTACGATAAAGTACTGCATTATCTTTGTAACTGCAGAGTTCTTTATTGACATGACGTCTGATGTCCCCCGACTACATATTCTGCTTCTTCATAAGCAGAATCGAACTGGCGGAACTGGATCATATTTCCATCTTCGTTCTCTGTCCAGAGAGTTTTTTCTTTTCTTCCATGATTGTTCCGGATCACGGCATTGGCAGCATTCAGGATATTGCCGGTAGAACGGTAATTCTGTTCCAGTTTGATCACCTTGGTATCATCAAATACATGTTCAAAATCCAGGATGTTCTTAATGTTCGCACCGCGGAATTTATAAATGGACTGGTCATCGTCGCCAACCACGCACAGGTTACGGTACTTGGATGCCAGCAGATGGATCAGTTCGAACTGTACTGTATTCGTATCCTGATACTCGTCTACCATAATATAACGGAAACGCTCCTGATAATATTCCAGTACATCTTTCTGCGTCTGGAAAAGCTGCACCGTCTTAAACAACAGATCGTCAAAATCTAACGCATTATTTGAACGGAGCTGTTTTTCATATTCTTCATATACTTCTGCAATTTTTTTCCGGCTGTAATCCCCTTCTGCACGCATTCTGTATTCCTGCGGTGTCACCAGTTCATCCTTTGCTTTGGAAATCTCTGACAGCAGTGCTCTTTCCCGGAACATCTTCGTATCAACCTGCAGAAGCTACGCATCAGTGTCTTCTGATCATCACTGTCGTAAATCGTGAAGTTGGTATCGTATCCAAAAGCAGATCAATATGGCGTCTTAAGATACGCACACACATGGAATGGAAGGTACTTACCCAGATGCTTTCGGAACCGTAGCCGACTAATTTATCGACACGTTCCCTCATCTCTCCTGCTGCCTTATTCGTAAATGTGATCGCCAGGATATTCCATGGATTCACCTGCTGCTCTTCGATCAGATAAGCAATCCTGTGCGTCAGCACTCTGGTCTTCCCGGATCCCGCACCAGCAAGGATCAGAAGTGGTCCTTCGGTATGGAATACGGCTTCTCTTTGTTGTTCATTTAATGTATCGTATATACTCAATCTTATAGTTTCCTTTCTTTCCGGTTTTCTATTCTTCTTTTTTTCTTTCCGGCCTGTTCTGCTTTCGTCATGGATTCATGTTCTCTTTTTTACTTCTTTATAAAGAGCCGTTGATGTCCAGTTCTGGTTCTTTGCAGTAACGATTGCCTTTAGCGGAATCTGTACTTTTTCTTTTCTCATCTGGAATAATAACTTATCCAGTGTCTGATTGTCTGCCAGCAGCATGACAATCATCTCTTCTTCAAAATCTGTCATTTCTTCATTTTTTGCATTGTCTGTCCCGGAAGTTTCTTCCACAGATAAGCTTCTTCCGCCACTTCTTCTTTCAGTCCGGTCAGTACTCCGATTGTTTTAGAATACTCTTCTTTTTCTACATATTTTACACGAAATCCGAGAAAGCTCCCCAACATCCCGATCTTTCTGCCTTTTTTCGTGCCTTTCAGATTATAACATAACATGATTGATCTCATATGCATTCTACCTCTTTTCGAATGTCTGTTTCCATTATAGTGATTTTAGGTGTGTTCTGCAAGGCACATTTTAAATCCTTACGAATACATGACACTACAGAAAACCTGCCCCTGGCAGCTCTTTATGAACGCATGGCGATAAAAAGCTTCCTTCCGGATCATAAAATTTTTCTTATTTTCCCAAAGGAAGCTCTTTTTATTTTCTTTATTTTTTATGTTCTTATGCGCTGATCGCATTTCCCGTATACAGCTGATAATATCTGCCTTTCTCTTCGATCAGCTCATCATGTGTACCTCGCTCGATGATTCTTCCCTGCTCCAGTACCATAATGCAGTCGGAATTGCGGACTGTTGATAATCGGTGGGCAATGACAAATGTTGTTCTTCCGTGCATCAGCTTATCCATACCATCCTGTACGATCCGTTCTGTTCTGGTGTCGATGGAACTCGTCGCTTCATCGAGGATCAATACCGGCGGATCGGCGATGGCTGCTCTCGCAATGGCAAAGAAGCTGGCGCTGTCCCTGGCTTAAGTTCGCTCCGTCTCCGGTCAGCATCGTATCATAACCATCCGGAAGTCTTCGGATAAAGCTGTCGGCATTGGCAAAGCTTTGCTGCTGCCACGATCTCTTCATCGGTCGCATCCAGTTTGCCAAAGCGGATATTGTCACGCACCGTTCCGGTGAATAAATGTGTATCCTGCAGAACGATTCCAAGTGAACGCCTGAGATCTGCTTTCTTGATCTTATTAATATTAATTCCATCATAGCGAATCTTACCGTCCTGAATATCGTAGAAACGGTTGATCAGATTGGTAATCGTCGTCTTACCTGCACCGGTCGAGCCGACGAAAGCAATCTTCTGTCCCGGTTTCGCATACAATTTGATACCATGCAATACAATTTTTCATCATCATTATAGCCGAAATCCACGCCATTGAATACAACTTCACCTTTGACTTCCACATAATCCACACTGCCATCATTCTGATGTGTATGTTTCCATGCCCAGCGCTCGGTTCTTTCTTCACACTCTGTGAGCTTTCCGTCTTCTTCTTTCGCATTGACCAGTGTTACATAGCCTTCATCCAGCTCTTCTTTTTCATCCATCAGACGGAAAATACGATCAGCCCCGGCCATTGCCATAACGATTGCATTCATCTGCATACTGATCTGATTGATCGGCATACTGAAGCTCTTATTAAATGTCAGGAAACTCGCCAGTCCTCCAAGCGTAAATCCTCCGACTTTTCCAAGTGCCAGCACACCTCCGACGATCGCACAGATTACATAACTGATATTTCCAATCTGTGCATTGATCGGTCCTAAGAAGTTGGCAAATGTATTCGGCTTTGTCTGCACTGATATATAACTTCATCATTCAGTTTCTTGAAATTCTGCATGTTCTCTTCTTCATGACAGAACACCTTTACGACCTTCTGCCCGTTCATCATCTCTTCGATGTAACCGTTCACAGTTCCCAGGTCTTTCTGCTGTTTTTTGCAAAATATGCCCCGCTCTGTCCTGCAGATTTCTTCGAACAGAATACCATGATTCCGACCATGATCATCGTTACGATAGTAAGCGGGATACTTAAGATCAACATACTGACAAATACACTGACGATCGTAATCCCACTGTTTAAGAAGCTGCGGCATACTTTGGCTGATCATCTGTCTTAATGTATCAATATCATTCGTATATACCGACATGATATCACCATGTGCATGGGTATCAAAATATTTGACCGGCAGTTTTCTCCATATGAGAAAACAGATCATTTCTTAAGTTGCGTAGTGTTCCCTGCGTCACATTTACCATCAGACGGTTATAACCGAATGTTGCCAAATACACCCAGTGCATAAAATGCTGCTACTTTGGCGATCGCATGTGCAAGCGGTATAAAATTCGGATTATCTGATAATAAAAATGGTGTGATATATTCGTCGATCAGGTTCTTCATGAACATCGTTCCCTGCACATTGCAAAGAACACTGACAACAATCAATACTACTACACTGATGCAGTGAAACTTATAATCTTTTAATACATATTTCATAAGGCGGAGGAATAATTCACCCGGATTTTTACCTGTGCTTTCATTCCTCTCGGCTGTCTTCCCGGTCCCGGCATCTTATTCACCCTCCTTCTCGTCAAAATCGCCGCCACCACTGGTCTGTGATTCATAGACTTCACGGTAGATATCATTCTGTTCCAGTAATTCTTCATGTGTACCGAATCCATTGACCTTACCGTCTTCCATAACGATGATACGGTCAGCATCCTGTACACTGGAGATTCTCTGTGCGATGATCAGTTTCGTTGTATCCGGAATTTCTTCACGAAACGCTCTTCGGATCTTCGCATCCGTTGCGGTATCTACCGCACTGGTACTGTCATCCAGAATCAGTACTTTTGGCTTCTTAAGTAGTGCTCTTGCGATACAAAGTCTCTGCTTCTGACCTCCGGATACGTTGCTTCCGCCCTGCTCGATATAGGTCTCATATCCTTTCGGGAAACGGTCGATGAACTCATCCGCACATGCAAGTTCACACGCGTGTCTGCATTCTTCCAGAGTTGCTTCCTTGTCTCCCCAGCGGAGATTATCAAGGATTGTTCCAGAGAACAACACGTTATTCTGCAAGACTACTGATACCTGATCACGAAGCACTTCCATATCATAATCTTTTGACATTTTTGCCACCGACCAGTACTTCGCCTTTCGTCACATCATAAAGACGACTGATCAGGTTAACCAGACTCGTCTTGGCACTTCCTGTTCCTCCGATGATTCCGATCGTCTCACCGGAGCGGATCTTCAGATCAATATCTTCCAGTACCGGTTCGTCACTGTCCTTTTTATACGCAAAGTCCACATGACGGAATTCAATACTTCCATCTTCTACTTTCATGGACGGATGTTCGGGATTCTTAAGATCACTCGTCTCATTTAACACTTCGGAGATACGTCTCGCACTTGCCATACTCATAGCGACCATGACAAATACCATCGACAACATCATCAGACTCATCAGAATATTCATGCAATATGTAAGAAGACTCATCAGTTCTCCTGTCGTCAGGAATCACTTGCGATCATCTTTGCTCCGAACCAACTCACTAACAGGATACAGGTGTATACCGCCGTCTGCATCATCGGTGCATTGAATACCAGATTTGTCTCTGCTTTTACGAAAATGTTATAGATATTCTCACTTGCTCTTCGTAACTTTAGATGTCTCCTGTTCCTCTCTTACATATGCCTTCACGACACGGATCGCAGATACATTTTCCTGAACGGATGCATTTAAAGCATCATATTTTGGAAATGCCTGCTGGAAATACTTTGTCGCATGGCTCATGATCAGGAACAATAAAATTCCAAGAATAATTACCGCTACAAGATAGATACATGCCAGTCTGGCATTGATCGTAAATGCCATCACCATTGCACAGATCATACTTGCCGGTGCTCTGGTGAACATACGCAGGATCATCTGATATGCATTCTGTATATTGGTTACATCCGTTGTCATTCTGGTAACAAGACCTGCCGTGCTGAACTTATCAATATTGGAAAAGGAAAAGGTCTGAATATTGTTAAACATAGCCTCTCGTAAGTTCCTTGCAAATCCTGCCGATGCTTTTGCACCGAATCTTCCGCCCATCATTCCGGCGAATAATCCGATGACCGCCGCAACAACCATGATTCCGCCGACTTTGTAGATGTGGTGGATATCCCCGGTATTGACCCCTTTATCAATAATTGATGCCATCAGATATGGGATGATCATCTCCATCAATACCTCAAGGATCATAAAGAGCGGAGTTGCAATGGATGCTGCTTTAAATTCTTTAATCTGTTTTGCTAATGTCTTAATCATTCCATTTACGCCCTTTCTGTTTCATTTCTTGTTTTATAGTTACATTTATAACTCCGATTTTCCGGATTACCTGACTTCATATTTCTTCACATTCTGATTAATCTGGTCTAATACCTTATAAAAAATATGAAGTTCTTCTTCTGATATGCCTTCTGAAAGCTCTTCTTCGATATGCTCCACAATATCCTCAAAAGATTCCTGACTTGCAATTCCTTTTTCTGTCAGGATTACTTTTTTAACCTGGCATCCTGTTTTACCGATTCTCTTCTTACGAATCCCTTCTTTTCCATCAATTGAAGCAGATTCGTAACTGTAGATCTACCTACTGCAAATCTTTGTTCAATATCCTTCTGAAAAATATCCTGCTCCCGGTTCTCATACAGATACCGTATGATCCAGCCATGCATCATCGTCACTTCATCCACTCCTGACTTTCTCACATGTGCAGACAGATTCCTTTGACAATTTCAGATCCGCACAGTGTATCTCCGGTCCGATCTTTCTTCCTTTTCTTTCCACATTACCATCCTTTCCGTTCAATTGTTCGCATTCAAATTGTTTGTTATCAAATTGTTTGTTGGCGAACTTATTTTATCATATACAATTAAAATGTCAATAACTTCTCCGATATTCAGCTGTATTTTCCAGACATTTTCTGCAACGTGTATAAAAAAAAACTTGCCATCTAGTTTTCAAAACTATATAATAATTACATTGAGGTGATAAAAATGACAATAGACACAAAAGATATGCTGAACAGCATTTTATCAAGCATCTCACGGATTGATTACGTGAGACCCGATGATATCCCGAATATCGATCTTTACATGGATCAGGTTACTACTTTTATGGAAAAAGAACTGGCATCCAGTAAACGTCATGAAGATGATAAGATCCTTACCAAAACCATGATCAATAATTACGCGAAGAACCGTCTGCTGCCGCCGCCTGAGAAAAAGAAATATTCCAGGGAGCATATTCTGCTCCTTATTTTTATCTATTATTTTAAAAATTTTCTTTCTATTAAAGATATTGAAACTATGTTAGAACCGATTACGGATAAGTATTTTGACACAGATCAGGATTTTGATATCACTTCTATCTATAAAGAAGTATGCGAACTGGAAAAGTCCAGAATTCCGAATTTGAAAAAGAAATTATCCGCTCTTATAATTCTTCTAAAAATGTTTTGATGAAGCACCGGAAGATGACAGGGGATTCTCTGCAGTTGTTTGCATTTATCTGTAACCTGAGTTTTGACATCTATGTTAAAAAAGCAGATTGTAGAAAAAACTTTTGGATAATTTCCCCGATCTGCTTCACTCTGAAAATACCGGTGTCAAAAGGATTCGGCCAAAAAAAGAAATAAGACCGCACGTCTTATTTTTTTTTTTGCTTCTGCATTCTTGCCAAATGCATCTGCACTGTTTTTTCGCACTTTATTCTGCTTTTTCGTCTTTGACTTCCCCAAGTCCAATTCTCTCGAATACCATGTCATATCCGTCATTACCGTAATTCAGCGAACGGTTCACACGACTGATCGTTGCTGTTGAAGCGCCTGTCTTTTCTGCAATCTCAAGATAAGTCTTGTGTTCTCTTAACATCTTTGCAACTTCAAAACGCTGTGATAATGAAAGCAATTCATTAATCGTACAGATATCTTCAAAAAATGTATAACACTCCTCTTTATCTTTGAGGCTTAAAATTCCCTGAAACAGATAATCAACCGCCTCTGTTCTGATTTTCTTACTCATAGCATTATCTCCTTCGTAGCAGATTCATTACTTTTACATTTTAACACACTAAAATTGCGAAGTCTATAGTTTTTCCCATGTTTTATACACGCTTTTAATTTTTCCAGTGAAACATTGGCAACCAATTTTTCCGGAAAATCTGTTTCTCTCAATATTTCTTCCGCATATGGATACTCTGCAATATCTGCATCCACATGTGAATCACTGCCAAGCACGATCATCACTCCCTGTGCTTTACATTCCTTTACCATCTCCAGACAGTTCTCTTTTGTATTCTCTCGAAATCCTTCCGGACGCAGTGATGAATTATTTACTTCCAGTAATGTTCCGGTTTCTTTTGCTTTTTTTACCAGACGCTTCATATCTACAGGAAATCTCCCGTCATCCGGATGTCCAATGATGTCCACATACGGATGTTCCATTACTTTCTCATATGCTGCGGTTACATTGTCTATTGTCCGTTCATCTTTAAAACACGGCATATGAATACTGGCGATTGCAATATCAAGTCTTTCAAGAACCGAATCTGGAGATCGATCTCCCCCCGCATTCATGATATTCAGTTCTGTTCCTAATAACAGCTCAATCCCGTATTTTTTTCTTGGAACAATTCTTAAATTTTGGAAATAGAACAAATGACAAGTTCCGGGCATCTCTGGTGCATGTTCCGTAATTGCAAAGTCCTTTCAGTCCTTTATCCGCTGCTGCTTGCGCCATCTCATTCAGCGTATTATATGCATGTCCACTTGCGAGCGTATGCGTATGTGTGTCAATTTCTACTCTCATTTCCTGCTTCTCCTTCCTGTTGTATTTCATCAGATCTTCTTTATCTGTTATTTTTTTTTGTTATTTTAAATTGTAACTTTTCTTCTTTTTCAGCTTTAACGCTCTAATATTTCACAACATGAAGTATTATACCGTATAATTTTTCTTTTTTTCTACCCATTCTATACCGGAAAGCAGGTTTTCCTCTTTTTTTTACTAAATAACCACCATTTATTCACCCCTCTAATATATCTGAATTATAAAGGAGTTTTTATTATGAAGAAACATGAAAAAAAGACTGTAAATGTAAACCCATTATCCAACCAGGAACTCATTGATTCTTACGATTATCTCGCAACTGCTGCCTCTTCTCATGACTGTACCGGTCTGATTCCTTCTGCACCTCTTAATCCTGCGGAACTGGATTCGTATGAGGAACTTTATCCATTCCTTCCTCCGGTCTCATCCGCAGATGATGCTCCGGAGCAGGCTCCGCCTTCCGGTAAAAATCCATCTGATATTAAGGGTTAATGTCCATCTGAAAATACTCTGCAAAATACCTGTTTTTTCTTGACATGCCTTCCAAATCACAGCTAATCTTATAGAAGTATAAAAATATATTATGTATATTGAGAGGTAACTGATCATGAAAAACATACTAATGATAGCAACCGGTGGTACGATTGCATCCAAAGAGGGGGATCTTGGATTGACACCGGCTGTGACAGGGGAAGAACTTGCAGCCAGCGTACCGGGAATCAAAGACATCTGTCATCTGGAAATACTTCAACTTATGAACATCGACAGCACCAATATGCGTCCACGTCAGTGGCTGATGATCCGTGATGCGATCATGGAAAATTATAACAACTTACGATGGGTTTGTCGTTCTTCACGGAACAGACACCATGGCATATACTGCTGCCGCCCTGTCTTATCTGATCCAGGACAGTGTAAAGCCAATCGTACTGACCGGTTCCCAGAAACCAATGGCCAATCCTTATACCGATGCAAAGATCAATCTGTTTCAGAGTATTCTGTATGCTGCCGACGATCTTTCCTGCAATGTCTGCATTGTATTTAACGGAAAAGTTGTTGCCGGAACCCGCGGACGCAAGCAGCGCACCAGAAGTTTTGATGCCTTTGACAGTATGAACTTCCCTGAACTTGCCATTATCCGTGACAGCCGCATCATCCGTTACTATACGGAAGAACGTCCTGCTCCTCAGGATCTGAAATCTTACGCAAGTCTTAATGACCGTGTCTTTGTGCTGAAACTGACACCGGAAGTCAAAGCTGAGATTTTCGATCTGTTGAGTGGTCACTATGATGCTATCATCCTGGAAACCTTTGGTATCGGCGGCATCCCGGAATATGATGATTCCTTTGAAAAGGCGATCTTCTCCTGGGTAGATTCCGGCAAGACAATCGCTGTCACCACACAGGTGCCGGAAGAAGGCTGTGATCTTGGCATATATCAGGTTGGAAAAAAAATTCAATAATCATAAAGGAATCCTTAAGTCCGATGATATGACGACAGAATCCATTGTTGCGAAACTGATGTGGATTCTTGGTCAGACGGATAAACAGGATGAGATTGCACGGTTATTCTATCGCGAGATCAATCACGACAGAGTCTGATTTTTTGTTTTTATGCATTATGGCGGCTATCACCGACTGGTGATAACCGCCATAATAATAACAAACTAAAATTCTACAACTACTTTATCGCTTTCTTCTCCAGCTTCCTCATGTGTTTCAGATAGAACACATTCATCAGCATCTCATATGTCGGAACCATCTTAAAGACAGTCAAAAGCCAGATTACACGGAATACCACTGTTCCAAGCACCGTAATAATTGAAGGTTCTAAAGATTTTCCATTGTATTACCCTAAATTTTTAATAATGTTCCAACTTATCTTTTGTTTTTTGATTTTTCCTACTTATCAAAAATCTACTTCGAGAATGTTCCTTCCGGTGTTTTCATTGTCAGAACTCCCAGATTAAAATCCTCGTCATTAATAGTAATATGATATTCAAATATCACATCATCCTCAAATTTCGAAAGCAGCAGATATGTCCCATTTTCTTTTCCGTCAATCTGATCACAGATATCATCATATACATCTGCTCCGGAAATCTGACGTGGATATCCTGATTCCTTTATTTTCTTTTCAATCAATTCATATAATTCGTTCATTTTTTCTCCTTTGATTTTCTTTATTATGATTTATTTTTCTCTATAGTAATGCCATATATTTTCACGCCTATTGCCTTCATCCCCCCATCTTTGCAGGTTCCTGCCATCTCATACCCCATTGATTCATAATACTGATTAAGAAATGGATTGTCGATGGAACAGTCCAGGCGCACTCTTTCTTTGTGATCATTTACTGCCAGTGCTTCGACAGCTTTTTATGATTTCTCTTCCAGCCCCTTCTTCAGTCAGGTCGGTTACAAAATTGTGCAGATAACCATTGTTGTTCCACTGATCGATTCCTTTTTTCGTTCATTCACTACTTCATCTTTAAATCACCTTATACCTTAACCATCTTCTGCTATGGAATCTCCATGTAAATATTACTGCACGCACTGTCCAGTCGGCAAACATACCGATCCAGACGCCCATCGGTCCAAATCCCAGAAATCGGATCAGTATCACGCACAGACAAAATCGGCACAGCCACATGACCAGACACGACGTGATCATAGAAAATTTTACGTCTCCCGCCGCACGAAGTCCGTATGCCGGAACAAATGCCAGCGTCCATACAATCGGCTTCACAAGCGTAATCCAGGTTACCATATGGAAACACATCTTTGCACTTGCAGGCTCCATGCCGCCAAGAACTGTCACAGGCCTGATCAATGCAAATACCAGCAGGCAGCTTACAATGATTGCCACTTCTGCGATCACACTTAATTTTTTTATGTAATAGACCGCCTCGTCTTTTCTGTCCGCTCCCATACACTGACCTACAATTGTCATCAACCCTACGCCAACTCCGATTGCCGCCATTCCATTCAGATTCTCCAGAATATTTGTCATTGCCTGGGCTGCAATTGCAGTTGTACCTAATGTTGATACGGTAGACTGTATTGCCAGTTTTCCAAGCTGGAACATACTGTTTTCCACACCGGACGGAATTCCATTCCGAGTATTCTCCGGATCATCGCCCAGTCCGGACGGATTTTCAGGTAATCTCTTACCACAATTGGCTGTCGGTCTTTTCTTAATTGAATCAATACTACCACTGCACAGAATATACGGGAGACCAGTGTAGAAATTGCCGCACCTGCAACTCCCATATGGAAAATCCAGATCATAATTGCATTTCCAACAATATTCATCGCATTCGATATCATGGAAATGAGCATTGACCCTTTCGTATTCTCCTGCGCGCGAAAAAAAATGGATGCCGCCGAATCATATGCCGCTATGAACGGAAATGAAATAGCTGTATAAAAGAAATATGTCTCTGAGGCTCTCATAACGTCAGCTTCTACTGAACCAAAAATCAGGCGCAAAAAGCGGTTTCTTAAATCCCAGACATAACACACTGACTGCGATCGAGATGGCCGTGATGATGAATAACACCTGTCTTGCAGATTCATTCGCCATCTTTTTATTCTGTTGTCCGATATACTGTGAACAGACAATTGCTCCTCCTGCTGCCAGTGCCGAAAATGCCTGTATCACAAGAATATTGATAGAGTCCACCAGCGATACTGCCGAGATAGCTGCAGATCCAATATTACTTACCATCATCGTATCTGCCGTTCCCATAATTGAATTCAATAACTGTTCCAGAACGACCGGTATCAGAATACCGGCGATCATTTTATTTGAAAACATATGCTGTTGTTTCACTTTTTCTGTCATCACTTTTTCTGCTCCATAATATGAATGATTTCTTTATCCGTCTGCGCCATCCCCTGATTACCGATCTGTGCCATATGACGGATACAGTCTTCCGGTGTCTCTGCACAGATACCGTCACTCACACGAAGCGGCGCATCATGAACGGCCGTCAGCGCACAAAGCAGGGCTGCTGATGATCCTGTTGCAACCTTCATTGCACAGCCGACCTTTCCGCCGTCACAGATCATTCCCGTTACCGTCCCGGACATATTTCGCACCGCATACCCAAGCTGTTCGTCACTGCCTCCCAGCAGGTAAGCAATTCCTACGGATGCAGCCGTTGATGATGCCATGACACAGGAGCACATCGGTGACAGCTTTCCTATATAAGCATTGATATAACGGTTCACCAGGTGAGCAATTGCAAGCGCACGCACCTTTTTCTCCATTGACACTCCCAATGCGTCTGCTGCTTCACTGACCGGCAGGATCACTACCAGACCTTTTGTTCCCGCACCGGAACTGCTCATCGTCGGCAGCGGACAGCCGTCCAGACGGCTCTCGGCTGCCGAACTTACTTTCAGCATAATTCTGGTCAGCAGATCATTCTTCAACACCTCTGAACCTTTTTCACTCCGAAGCGTATCTGCAATTCCTACTCCGACTTTCTTATCTTCGGAATAAGCTGCCAGTCTTTCATTCATTTCCACTCCATCCATCAGGAAATGTAATTCTTCCGCTGAAGCTGTATCTGCAACCTGGCGGATCTGTGCAATTGTCATCTGTTTCAACGCCTCAATCAGAGCATTATCTGATGCCTGTCCGTTTTCCTGATTTTTTCATATATAATCTTTCCATTTTTCTCCAGATATACAAGATTCGTATGTGTTCCTCTGATGACCGATGTGATCATATCTGCTTCTGTCTTAATCTTACATTTCACATACAATCCCTGCTCCTGCTCTTTAATCTTCACGGATACAGCAGCCATACCGCACAGTTCTTTCATCTGTTCCAGAATTTCCGGTGTGATATCTTCCAGAAGTTCCAGCCCTTTTTTCCGGATTCTTAAGATATGCTCCCAGTGCTGCTGCATATGGAAGTCCTACATAATCACAGCCTGGGATTCCTGCCGACATTCCATTTTTATAGATTCCTGCATTTACTTCCACTTCTATCGAGCGGATCTTATTTTCCGTCATTTTTCCTGCATTTGCTGCGCACAGTGCTACACATACCGGTTCCGTGCAGCCAAGTGCCGGAACTACGTCATTCTTTAAAAGTGTAATCATTTCTTCTTTTTTAACATATCTCTTCCCCAAACTTTTTTATTTCGACCAGGTTGGTTCTTCCTCTCCTGTATAGGCAAATCTGCCGTCATTCTTTTCTTCCAGTGCTTTGATCATATGATAGGTATATTCATTATATGGTGTTGGAATCCCCAGTTCTTTTCCCATACGCATCAGCGCTCCGGAAAACATATCGATCTCCGTATGACGTCCTGCATCCAGATCCTGTAATGTGGAATAACGGGCCTTTGGCGGAACCGCACTTCCCCGTCCGGACATTCTGTCCGCTTTACTGATGTCAATTCCTTTCGCTTCTGCAATTGCTTCCAGTTCTTTTTTCAAACCATTCTGAATTGCTTTCATATGTTCACTGTCCCGGTAACAGCCAACACCTGCTCCCAGGATTGCCTGTGGCAGATTATTGCAGACATTCAGACGAAATTTACACCACACTTCTTCTATTGCATATTCCGTTGAGCGGTAATGGATTCCCGTACCGGCAAACAGTTCTTTCACCGCCTTTACCCTTTCACTTTCGTATGGGGCTTCATATTCACCGAAGATGATCCCAAGTGTTGTCTCCGGATCGAAATGATATCCGTCCGCTTCTCTGTGTGACGCTACTTTAATCACAGCCGGAAGAATGTGTGACTTTCCAATCTGTTCTGCGATGATCTCTTCGCTGTCCACGCCATTCATCAGGCTCATTACACTGGTATCTTTTCCAACTATTTTTCGGATGCTTTCCAATGCTCCCGGTAATGCACCGTATTTTAACGAAACGATCAGGAAATCCACATTTTCTGCTTCCTCTGGTGTCCACACCTCCGGATGATAGACCTTTCCGTTGATCGCACAGCCCTGACGGCTCAGTCTTTCCTTTTCTCTCTCCTTCGGCGATCACACCAAGCTTTATATCTTCACGGTTCGCAAGTCCCCAGATCACATAGGAACCTACCGCACCTGCACCTAATACTGCAACTGATGTTATCTTCATGATTCTTGTCCTTTCATGTTCTGTCTCTGTTAATCCTCAGAATCGTCCGCCAGCAACTTCTCTTGCATACTTTTGTATCTACATGACCTGCCACTGGCAGCTCCTTACGAACACATGGCGATACCAAAAAAATGGCTGCAATCAGTTCCCTGACTGCAACCATTTTTTATCACATTTTTATACTTCGGTAGGATTATTTCAATTTCCCGTATTCTTCATCGGATACTGCCTCGCACCATTCATTGAAATCTCTTCTCCCGGAACTTCTACTGCCCATGCCTTCGGCCATCCTGCATAGAATCCCACGTGTGTGATCACTGCTGCGATCTCTTTCTGCGTCACTCCGTGATCTTTGGCGTTCTGAAGATGGAATTTCAGGGAAGAATCTTCTTTCAATGCTTTCTTTGTTATCCCTGCTGTCCATTCGCCTGACGGATCATATCTTCCACAACGATATCAAAGACTTCTCCAACAGAATTGCAATACTCCAGTATCTTCCACGGCTCATTCGTATGGAAATGAATCTTCACCAGATCTTCATCACCTGCTGCGATCAGACTGTTACCTTCAAAATGTTCTGTAATATAATCTGCGATATCATCTTCATCCAGATCTTCGTCTCTTCTCTCGATCAGTAACTGTGTATCGTAACGATATGCGAACTGATCTTCTTCTGCATCAATTGATTGAACTCCCATCTTTCTTATCCTCCGTTATCATTCCAAAATTCTTTACATCGGTGTTCCTACTTCGATCAGATTGCCATCCGGATCATAGAAACGGACCACCTTCTGCCCCCCCAGCTGTGTGTCATCAGCCGGTTGACATACCTAATATTAGGATACAACTTTTCAAGCTTTCTGGCAAATGCTTCGATATCCGGTTCTTCGAAATATAACTCACTGGCATGATTTTCCGGAATAATATCCTTATTCAGAACTTCTTTCCATATCTTTTCGTCCTGAAGTACCAGGCCTTCCGTTAATATCACATTGCCGTCATTGTCAAGAATTGTATTCAGTCCGAACAGGTCATGATAGAATTGTTTGGAATGTTCGATATCTTTTACAACAATTAATATATTTTTAATCGCATTTCTTTTCTCCATTATGCATTGACTTTTCCCGGATTTCATTTTCCCTGAGCTTTATTTTATCCAGACTTTATTTTCCCTGCTCTGCCAGATATTCTTCTGTCAAAGCTACGGCATCTGCGATACACTGTGGACAACTGCAGAGAACTTTTCCTGTCTCCACACCTTTTAACTCCCGGCAGATGCAGGAACCATTTTTTTCTCTTTGAATTTTTCTACTTTGCTTCGGATCTTCTTATATGTATCCCCTTTGGTTCTGGATCCTTCTTCTGTGCCTCCCTGACTGTTATCAAGGCCGATGATCATTGCCATTCCAGACAATGCACCACACATCTCCATCACGCCCATACCCAGACCAAAACCTTCTGCGATACGAAACATATCGTCTTCACTGATTCCGAATTCTTTTGCAAAATGTACAGGCTACTGCCTGGGCGCAGTTGCATCCTCTCTGGTGTAATTCTGCTGCATGTTCTGCTTTTGTATTCATGTTAGTCTACTCTCCTTTTGGTTATATATTTTTTACTTTTTATTTCATTTTTAGTTAATTCTTATCTATCTCCGTTTCCGATCTTATTCAGATTATTCATGCTTGCCGCTTCCAATGTATTTAATTGTTGTACCGTTAACTGTCGTAATAATTTCATCCGTTCTTTCTGATTCTTATTCTGATTAATCAAAATAGCATTATAACTCTCCTAATTTGCTAGTACCAACCTTTCCCCATTGCCCCTCCTGTTATAATATCGCATACTTTATTAAACCAAATTACTATTATTTAATATATTTTAACATAAAACTATACACAATTGCAATTATTAGTTAATAGAAAAAGTAAAATCAATACACCCAACACCTTTCATTGACTTTTCCAGATACTCAGATTACAAAAAGAAGCCAGATTTCTCCGACTTCCTTTCAAACTACGATTTCTATATATTCTTATTTCATAATCAGATTCAACACACCTGTTGACTGCAGGAATAAAATCATCATAATGACTGGCATAATATAACGCATCATCACATTATATAACTTTTTACGCTTGAATTTTTTGCCATTCAGTTCCATTTCCTCCGCAATCCATGACGGTTTCATGATTCAGCCGATCAAGATTGCTGATAACAGTGAGATAAACGGCATCATAAAGCTGTTACTGATATAGTCCATGATATCCAGAAGCTGTCCCTGTACTTCCGTTTGAAGTGCAACTTCTACATAGAAGACGCTGTATCCAAGTGCGATCACTGCTGTTGCGATCAGGTAGATCACCGATAACACTCTGGTCGTCTTCTTACGCTCTGTGTGGAATAATTCCATACAGTTTGCGGTAATGGATTCCAGTACCGAGATGCAAGATGTTAACGCCGCAAATCCTGCCAGCACGAAGAACAGAATTCCGATGATTCTTCCTACCACTCCCATACAGTAGAATACTGTCGGCAATGAGACAAACATCAGTCCCGGGCCTGCTGACATACCATCCAGTCCGGAGAATACGAATACTGCCGGAATGATCATAACACCGGCAAGGAATGCAACTCCTGTATCCATAATTTCAATCTGCGATACTGCTTTGTTCAGATCTACATCTTTCTTTACATAAGATCCATATGTAATCATAATTCCCATAGATACACTCAATGAAAAGAACAACTGACTCATTGCATCCAATGTGATCTGAAGGAAACGTCCAATCGTGATTCCTGTCAGATCCGGTTTCATATACACCTTCAGTCCCTGTAATCCTGTACGGACCGTTCCGTCATCCAACGTAGTCTTTAATGTAAGTGAGAAAATTGCGATTCCAATTACCATGATCAACAGAACCGGCATGATAAATTTGGAAACTCGTTCAATTCCCTTTTCTACTCCGTTATATACGATCAGTGCAGTCAGGAACATAAAGATCAGTCCATACCATACGGAAGACGGAGAAGAGATAAATGAAGTAAAGCAGTTATCTGCTACTGCCTGCTTTCCTGAACTTGTAAGATAGATCACGATATATCTTAAGATCCATCCACCAATCACCGCGTAATAAGTCATGATCAATACCGGAACCAGGAATGTGATCACTCCAAGAAATTTCCATTTTTTTCTCATTGATTCATAGGCATAGATTGCGCTTTTTCCCGTCTTGCGGCCAATTGCTATATCTGTAGTCAGTAACACAAAACCAACCGTCAATACCAGCACAAGATAGATGATCAGGAAAAAGTCCTCCCCCGTCTTTTGCTGCCAGATATGGAAAACGCCAGAGGTTTCCCACGCCGACTGCGCTTCCGGCTGCTGCAAATACGAAGCCAATCTGCCCGCTAAAGCTATTTTTTTGTTTCATACTCTTTTTTCCTCTCATTTTTTTCGTTAATACTTCAATATTTTACCACTAATTCATAGAAAATAAAACAAAAAAGACCAGTGGAGACGTGAAAAAAGTAGCTTTTTTCTGTCCCCACTGGTCTTTCTGCTATCTACAGGCTCCAGTCTGCTGCCATTAGCTGTGTCTTCGCATAATCCGGTGCAACACGAAGTACTTCTTTGATCAGTCTCCATATAAAGTAAAATGGAACAAGTGCGACGAATGCACTGATTGCCGCAAGTATCCACGAAGCAACTGCCAGATACTTGTAGTTTCCGGCAAACTCAAACAGCCGTTGAATGGATGACGGTTTTTTCTCTGTTTTTTCCGCCATAGAACTTCACTCCTTTATCTCATTTCATCATAATTATAACGTAATATAACTGCTGTTACGTTCAGTAAGTCAGAAGTATCTTTTGTGAGTTTTATCTAACCACAGGTAAAAATAATTGACTGCCAGTTACCTGTGCCTTCTATCACCATTTTTCAGCAGATGCACAGTAACACTATAGCAGTCTGTTTATTTTTCTTTTTAAGACCAATGATACACCTATGATTCACAGCCTTCTTTGTATATAATGTCCCATCCGGCGCTGTGATATTTTTTCCAGCATGACCACATATTCTTCAGCCTCTTCTTTGGACATATCGTGCCTTACCACTTCGAAAAAAAAGCTTTCAAATAATGCCTTATTCATAATGTGCATGAAGTTTTTCGTAACCTACTTTCCTCCTTTAAAATGAAGTCCGGTCGCTTCCATGAACTTATATGTATATTCTGTCTCGATATCCACCAGATGTTCTACAAAGTTCTGGAATTTCGTCCCATAGGAACCATTTACCAGAAGTTTGAACTCTTCGAAATGCTCATACATATATTCCACAAACATCTCCATACCCTGCTGTGCGAAATCATCTAACTGTTTTGCCTGCTTATCCGGGTCTGTCGCATGGAATCTCTCCTGCACACTTACAAACTTCTCTGTAAATTCTCTCGCTACCGGTTCTACGATAGCGGGAAATAATCCTGTCTATTGATATATTTTCTCGATTTTCCATCACCGTTTTCTTCTTTCCGAATATACTATAAACCATAGAATATATTTCACTGGGAGGATCTTATGAAAAAAGCGTATCACTGCACTTCTTTTACTCCTTACACTATCTGTCACTTCACTTTTTTGCATGTACATCTGCTGACAAATCGGAATCCGCATCAGACAAAACAGCAAAAACTTCAAAATCCATTAAGTACTAAAAAACAGGAACTGACTCCTGTTACATTAAATGAAGTAGCACACTCCATCTTCTATGCTCCGATGTATGTGGCAATCGAAAAGGGATATTTTGCCAACGAAGGAATCGACCTTTCTCTCGTGACTGGTTTCGGAGTTAGCTGGTTAGTACAAGACGATTTTGATTATCTTACATAAGTCTTCCCGCCATATCTCGCAGCAATCCAGCCGGATGGAATCTGCATCCAGATATCGTTGCCGATCATCTTGGTTGCCATGCAGGTTACTCTTGTTCCTTTCTTAAGATTACCGTTGCTGTAGGCATTCTTACGGGCATTGGCAGAGAGTTCCTTTATATGTCTTTGTTCTGTATCCGGTTCCAGCCCGGTACGTACTCTAAGAGCATCTGCCTTAAGGGTGTAGGTGCTTCCGTTTTTGTATGGATTGGATGATACCGGTTTAGCTGCAGGTCTTGGTGCTGGCTTAGGAGTCGGTGCTGTAGCTGGCTTTGATGCCGGCACTGCCCCAACAGATTTATCCAGAATACCTTCTGTGATTGCTTTACAGATGGCATTCACGCCAACCTTATTGTACAGATCTGCATCATCCTTATCATCGACAAATCCTACTTCAATCAGCATGGCAGGTGATTTGGTATGCCTCAAGACGTACAGACCAGTGCTGATCTTGACACCCCCGGTTCGTAAATCCGAGTGCTGCCAGTTTTGCGCATACTCTTCCAGCTGCAGCATAAGCCTTAGAGCTGGTACTGTATACGAACACTTCCACACCTTTTGTCTTTCCGTCTCCCGGATCTACCTTGGCTGCATTCTGATGAATGGAAATATCTAAGTCTACAGAGTGGGTGTTGCATTTGGCTACAATGTTTGCAAGGTTAGCTCCTACTGTTTTTCCTACATCATCTGTACAGTTGTACGCCGTGTATGTCCTGATGCCTGTAGTACTGCAATCACCCCAGCTGTTATCTTTCGATCCTCTGTTACCTCATCAAGGTAGTGCCCTGCTCCCGGTACAATCCTATTGTGTCCACCATGCACATTATATACTCCCATGATTATACCTCCTGTTCTGCCAGCTTCTTGGCTGCTTCTATTTCTTCCGGTGTCGGCTCGATACCTTCGTCGAATTCATAACCTTCGTTTTGATCAGTTGCTACTTCCATGCTTTTTTTTATCTTCCATATTGATCTCCCTTCCTGTGCGACGTCGCACATATCCATATATAGAGGACTATTACTCGTCCTCAGAATCTTTTTCGTCTTTTTCATCTATATTAATCCGTTCTTCCACCTGCGATCTAATATGTTTAACCAGTGGTTGCAGGAAAGCCGGAATATTTACTCCCATGTCCTGTATATTTTCCAAAATCGAAATAATTTCATTACAGATTAGCCACATCGCCACAATACATGCGATCAGGAATGTAAAACCGGCTTTCCAATCGTTGTAGCTGCATATAGCAACAGTTCGTCAATTATTGCCCCTACTACCACTAAAAGCCACATAGAAACTTTTTTTTAAAATACCTCTTATGCTCTTATAGGAATTAATATCCTGCGACCTGTATTTGCTCGCCATCAAACCTGTAGCGTAGTCTATCAGGTTACATGTGACCAATAATATTACCGGCACCGCCAGAACACCCAGGAGAGCCGATATAAAGGCGAATACCGCCGTGAAAATTGCTTTAATATAATTTGCCTGTTCCATTTTCATATACCTCACTTCTTTCTTATTATAAAATTGCATAAAAATAAGACCTTACTGTCTTGCACGTATTTCCATATATACCTCCATAAAAATAAGAGCGGTAATTCCGCTCTTATCATGATTTTACCAAAAGTCTACAGAACAGTCTTTACCACATTTAGGGCAAATTTTTCCGTCTTTCGAATATCCAGAATATCCACAATTCAGACATTTGATGTATTCGATTTTTTTTTGATATTTCTTTAAGCTGTTGTAATAATTTTGGACGAGCATTTTTTTTTTTACAAACGTTATGTATTCATCACTCACTATTTCTCCATGTATGCCACGACTAGTAATTTTTGAACTTCCATAATTAATTTTTCAGTACCATTGTCAATTAGTTCCTTCTCACTTATTAACCGCAACATTTCCATACTCTCTAATATTTCAGGATGTCCTATTTTCTCACATATTTCACGTAAAGCCATTTCTATTTCTTGTCTAGTCTCGAATAAAAAATATATTTTTATCTCTGTTTTTCTTAATCTCCAACTCAGAAACCTCTTTTTCTGAACCAGAAATATTTTTTCTGCATATCCTCGAGTGTTTTTCCTGACGGCAATGGAGTATTTTCTATACTAATCTTATTAGATACCGAATTATTCATTTGTAGCTGTATGATTTGTGTCTGAATGTTTTTCAAGGATTCTTTAACTTCTTCAGTTGCCTTTTCAACTTCCTTTTTTTACCTTAATCCCAAATATCTCCATTTCTGAAAATAACGGAAATGCTAACAAAAAAATCCACAAAATAAATATTATATTTTTCGCATTCAATTCTTTCAGCTGATTTATTTCAAAACGATACTTCCATACATATAATGAACTAAGCAAAAGTAATAATGAATACCATTTTCTCCCATTCATGCATTTCCAAATATATCTTATGAACTTCCAAATATACCCTGTTGTTTTTTTATACCATTCACCATTTTTATTATTCACGTTCTTTTTTTTTCTCCTTCCACTGCAATTATACAGCAGAAGGAGAAATCTGCCAATGATTAGTCTGTGTGCACCTCTTCCCATCCATACACACCCGGCTCCCAGACGTTGTTATCCGTGGTGTTCTGCCATGTCTTGCCATTATGTGTAACCTTATCGCCCTTGCTGTATGGATTCGTACTGTCCGGCTGTTCCCACTCTGAAATCGTGTCAGTGTCCGGTATAAGCACCTTGGCGAACAGAGACGGTGCATCCGGTGGCGTTCATGTATCTTGGCTTATGTGTGCGGTAAGTACCTTATAGATAGTGCTTAATGGAAACTCCGGACCTATGATTCGGAGCGCCTGACCGTAATCATACTGCCATACCCCCCCAGCGTGGGTGCGTATCTGGAATCTAATTTTACAGATACGATATTGTCCATACTACTGCTCCTCTGTTACAAGTTCTTCCAGCCCCGAATCAATCAGAACCTCTTTTTACCTTATCCTTTAAGAGTCTCGGTACCTGTGCGTAAGTCTTCTTTCCTAACATAATCTGCTGTGCCCATAACATTGCCATCATTTCTTTACCTCCTGAATTTTGTAATAATATGAATAAATTTGTTAATAAAGTTACCATTACTGATATACCAACTCTGACATTTCAAGAATGCATCCCTGAAGCATGTCAACAGTCTTTTTTTCAGCTCAGCATTCTCTACTGCTAGAGCTTCCATTTTTTCTGTTGGTGTCTCACCAACCTTATAAAGAATAACGCCAGTAATGCCAGCTGTGTACTTCACAATGGCATCCATGTTGGTGTAATTCTCATACTCTCCCAGTGTGGGCTCACGCTCTTTCACAACCATCTTCTTGGTTTTTGTCTGATCCTGGAACATGGTTTTCAAATTCTCTTCTGTATCAGAAATCGTCTTGATCAGAAGTCCTCCATCTGATTGGATGTCCGCAGACTGGATCACCAGTTCTGTGGCATCATTGAATGTAATTTTCATGGATATCACTCCTTTCAAAAAGGACACCCGAAAAGGTGCTATGTCGATAAGTTGCTAAAGTAAATTAAGCAAGTTTCACCACTTCCATGTACGAGCTTCCTGTGGTTGACGCAGCTCCAGATGCCGAGGATTTCCTAATCTGTGGTGCGAGTACTATTCCAGCTTGTAGGAACACTACGCGCCCCATGTTGATGTTCGCACTTAATCCATTATAGGAATAGCCAGTTCCAAACAGGACGTATGCATCATCTACTACTGTGGCACTTGCTACAACCTGTGCCTGTATGGATGCCGATGCACCGGAAGCAGCTGATCCCTGCGCATACATTGATACGTAGTACAACCCAGACTTTTTTGACGGTCACGGCAGAATCCGCTCCGGTGGTGGTCTTGTAGTATTCGTTATCAACCGCGGCTTTTTAGATCCGATATTTTTGGCAGTATCAGAAAGATTCCATGCACTGTTCCATTTTCCGATCAGAATGTGCTTGTTGGAATTATGATTGATCTTGTCATTTAATTCAGCAACTTTATCGGACAAATCCTTATTTGACGGAATAATCTCAAACATCTGTTCTACAGCCGTAATGCTCAGCCCTTCAATCTTCACTCGGTATAGTGGATACTCTCGCACTTTACCGCCTGCATAAATATCGTCTTGTGTCAGTTCCGGATCTACCGCCGTTTCTCCGGCTGTTCCCTGGATTACTTCGCAGGTCATTGTGTCAATTCCGCCAGTCCCAGTGGTTTCGAATTTCGCCACGATAATATCATTTCTGTTCTTTCCCGACTGTCCATTCATAATCTCGCAATCTTCATATTCCCCGTACGGGATTCTCGCTATGTGCCCGCCTACACAGATCACCCCGTCTGCAATTCTCACCTTGTTGTTGCTAAGTACAGTGGCTTTACAAGCCTGTCCAATCGTAGACACACCGTCTCCACCAAATATAGCCTGATATATAGCCGCATCGTCTTCTGCATATATATGCGGCTCTGCTTCCGGCGGAGTGTTTATATTAAGTGCTTTTAATCCCGCCATTTTAATCATCCCTTCTACTTTGTAATCAATCGTTATTTTTCCGTTTTGGCACTTTACAACCTTTTGTTTGACTGGTTTGATCACCTGCGTGTCCGTTATAGCATCGTAGCCGGATACTATATCGCCAAGCTCCAGATCTATATCATCAACTGTCATAGTGCACTTCTTGTAGTTCTGCAGTTCTTTCAGTTTTTTCTTCCATCCTCTTCGAGTTTTTTTTTGTCCGCACTGGAATAATCATATACCGCCTCTATTTCTTCTGAACCTTTATAATATTGCGTTTTTCCGATCGTTCCGTCTTTCTGTACGTACAGGTGTAAGGTGATTCTGTCCTGATTCTCGCCTTGTCCAGCACATACCAGATGGTTTACGCCATTACGGTTATCTCTTACAGTTACATGTATACCATCTTCCTGACTGTACTCTAGATCCTTTGAATAATCTTTAATCTGTACTGCCTGTACTGTTACATAACCATATTCCAGTCCCTCTGGCTGTACGTAACAGATCTGTAACCTGCATCCATAATTGTCTACCAGCTTCTGCAGGGCATCATAGAGTGTCACGTAGCGGTCGACCTGCCAGTTATTCACTGTTATCCCTGTATCTGCTTCCGGAACGACAAAGAGACCGCCAAAGCGATCTCCTATCAATGTTCTGATTACTGTATTTAATTCTCCGGACAAGGTCAGATGATCTTGTCCGGCCGGTGGTTCAACTACCTTGTACTCCAGCATTCCTCTCCATGTTCTTCCACGCAGTGCAACTTTTCGTGTACCGGATATAGATTCGATGTCTCCAATAATTCCCCCATACTCTGTTCCCGGAGCGAATATCCGGCATCCGTATCCCATATGTTCCGTGTCAGAATCTGACACAGCTATCACAATCTTGAAATCATTGGTATCTCCGATATCCAAATCTACCTCGGCACTATCACAGAGTTCTCCATATTCCTCTCCAGTCGCTTTGGCTGTTACAAAATGCATCTGTGATATTGCTGCTGTACCTTCTATAGTACTGCTTTCCATTTCGGTATACTCCTTTCTTCAATCACGGTAATGTCAAAATCAAATTTTCCCGTCCACTGAACCATCTGGCGACCTGTACGGATTTTTTCAAAAACTCTTTTCCTTTTGCCTGTTATGATAAGCATTTACTTTCTCTCCGTTTTTCAGGAATTTTGTGATTGTTTTATTCCGACTGTCTATCAGGAGATATTCTCCCTCTTCCAGTACGATGTTCACCAGATATGTGTTGACCCCGACCGTAATCTGTGGATTAACTACCGGGCCGTAAATAATCATTTGGAAATTCGATGGAGTATAGTTTGGATTAACGAGGTAATTGCTTGTTAATCCATTTGCATATCGATACGGGTATCTTCCCGGGTAACGTTTGTTGTAATTCGATGCAATTCCGTAGCTATGGAATGTATGCGTACTTTATTAATCCAGTAAGGTGTGAACGCTTCTATTGTAGCGTCCACATCTACTGTATAAAATATATCATCGTAATCTTTCGGATCTAATTCTGTAATAAAGCATTCCAGATAATAATCTCCTACCCATAGTTTTCCCGGCTTTTTGTTCAATAATATCTATGTCTGTAATCTCATTCAGCCGATCAAGCATTTCGTCAAACTCGGCTTTCGTATCCGCATATACCTGAAGCGTTATTTTCTTACTGGCCCCCGTTCTATAGAACCGCTCAAGTTTTTTTTCTGTTTGCATTTACATTTTCTGTAGCCTCGTGCTTCCATTCTTTCCCGAACAAAGTTGTAATATCTTCAACCACTACCGGCCATTCATCCAGATTTAATTTGATTTTATTGCTATTTTCATAATATATCATTATGCCAGAACCTCTCTTATTGTTCTTCCGAGTTCGCGGTCATCGTACCGGATAGTCGTTTCAATTTTTGACATTGCCGCCGCAAGCTTGTCGTAATCAATCGGGTCTCTCCACTCTCTGCAGTCTTGCTATCCCTCTCTCTACTGCTTCCTCCACATAGGTCTGCAGCACAGTGATCGGCGCTACCGCCTCCGGACCTGCTTCTCCAACTCCCTGCCATCCAAGACGGGTTGGCATGATAGTTGGCTGGTCAAAGACCGCTCCTTTCGCTCTCCATGCAATGCTAAAATGTGGCACAGACGGTGGGTTTAGCGAAAAACTTCCATCTATACTTATATGTGGGAGTTTCAGATTCGGAAGTTTCCAGTTGAAGTTCATGGCGTTCTTAATTGTTGAAATTGCATTTTTACTACATCTCTTGCGCCATTAATTTTACTGGATATTCCACTCTTGATTCCTTCAAACACACTCAATACCGTGCTTTTTGCAGTGTTAATCCATCCGGTAATATTGCTCTTTACAGCTTCGAACCCGGCCTTCGCCGACGCCTTAATACCATCTACTCTCGAAAAATTGCACTTTTAATCCCTTCGAAGATACTCACTGCTGATGCATAAGCTCCGCTGATTGGTGTTATAATGTAAGTTTTACCAGCCCGAATCCGGCCGATATTACTCCCACTATAGCATTTACTATTCCGCCGATAAAGGTGCTTATTTCATTCCACGTCTGAATTATGATATCTTTGCAGTTCACCCAGATAAACTGGAATGGTAATGTTATGATCTGAAATGCTGCCGAAAAGATTTCCGCGATCAGCATGACACCGACCGTTACAACATTCCTAATCGTATCAAACACGCCAGATACTTTTTCAATAACGCCATTCACAAACGTATCAATTCCGCAGATCTGTATCAGTGTTCCGAAGAATCCAGTAATTCCTGATATAAATCCGTCCAGAGCACCTACTACCATATCCCACAAGCCGCCGAATATTTCTACGACTCCCTGTTTGAACAAATCCAGTCCGGCTTTCGCTAAATCCATATCACTAGTAAATACTCCGACGATAATATCTCCTAATCCAGATAGCGTATCAATCACACCGCCAACTACTGTGATCAGTGGCTCGATCATGCCTAGAACTGTGCTGAATCCCGCTGCTAGTAATCCAATTGTCGGTACTACAACTGCTGCCACGACCGCACCGATCACTTTAAACAGATTTTCCAGCCCCATCAGTTTCTCGCCCAATCCAGAGAATGCACTTTGAATTCTGCTTAGCTTTTCATCAATATTGATTCCGTCCAAGAACCCCGTGATAGAACTTTTTACAGTGTCAATAATTCCTGTTATGAAATCTCTGAATGATTCGCTTTTATTCCATAGGAGAACCATTCCAGCTACTACTCCTGCTATTGCAGCTGTTACTAATAGAATTGGTCCTAAGGCCACTCCTCCAGCTCCGGCCATTGCAGCTCCAGCTCCTTCTGCAGCTGTTCCAGCCCCTGCCATTGCAGCTCCAGCTCCTTCTGCAGCTGTTCCAGCCCCTGCCATCGCAACTCCAGCTCCTTCTGCGGCTGTTCCAACTTCTGCTGCCGCTACTGCAGTTCCGGCAAAAAGCCCACTTATTTTTGATCCAAGTCCTATAATCGAAGATATCCCGATAGACACCTTCCCGATGCCGATCAGCAGGGGAGACAATACCGCAACTATTCCCACGATGCCGAGTATCATTCTCTGCTGTCCGCTGTCCAGATTATCAATTTTCTGTATTAATCCTGTGATTTTCTGTGTCCCTTCCGCAATCATCGGGAGAAAGATATTTCAAGTGTGATTCCGGCATCATACAGATTGTTCTTCATAACAGCCAGCTTCGACGCTGTCGTTTCATAACGTTTATTCGCTTCATTGGTTAATGCCGTGTTTTCTTCCCAGGCATTCTTTCCAGTACTGATTGCAGATGAAAATACATCGCTTGCGTTCGCAGATCTCAACAGTGCATCTCGCATTCTCGTTTCTGTGATGCCCATGTCATTCAAGACTTTAATCGCAGAGTCGCTTTCTCCTCCGCATTTCGAGAGTCCTCGTATAAATGCTTCCAGTGCGCCTGTGGCGTCTTCTTTGAACCTCTTTGAGAATTCGCTGGTGCTCATTCCTGCTACATCTGCCCAGTCTTTTAGTGAATCACTGTTAGTTTCTACAGCAAGCTGCATTTCGATTAATGCTTTGCTGAATGCCGTACCGCCCGCCTGTGCTTCCATTCCAACTGAACTTAACGCCGTAGCAAGCGCAAGAATGTCAGATTCTGACATTCCTACCTGTGTACCCGCAGATGCAAGGTTGGTCGCCATGTTCATGATGTCTGCTTCAGTAGTGGCGTAGTTGTTACCCAGGTCTACAATGGTGCTTCCCATCTTCTTATATTTTTCATCCGCACTCATAGAGGTGTCTGCCGCCAAGCCGGTAATATTTGCGAATTTCGCGATAGATGTTGCTGCATCTTCTGCCGACAGATTGGTAGAATTACCCATGTCGATCATAACGCGGGTAAATCCTAAGACGTCCTGAGTCTTAATACCTAACTGTCCGGCAGCTTCTGCAACCTCAGAAATCTCCGTTGTAGATGCCGGAATCTCTTTTGCCATTGAGCGGATCCCGTCTTCTAACTGCTGGTAGCTATATACACACTTTCCATTTGCGTCAAACACTTCGTCCGATGTCTTTTTGACACCTGCGAAAGCGGATTCAAACTGCACTGCTGCCGTCCCGGCTCCGGCCAAAACTCCGGCCGCCGCCGTGCTGACTACTTTCAGGTTCTGACCTACTTTTTCTGTCCCCTCGCCGAACTTTCCAAGCCCCTCACCGAACGTCTGGATGGCTGTCTTCTGATTCTTCAATTCTTCCGATGTCTTCTTAATCTCGTTCCGAATCTCTTCCTGCTTGATTTTAGAATCCATCAGTTCCATTTTTAACTCTGCATACTTCTCAGAGTCCTCTCCAACTTCCCTGGCGCATTCATCCAGTGCATCCCGCAAGATCTTCGTCTTGTCTGCAGCTGCTTTTGATTCCTGTCCAAGAAGTTTCTGGCGTTCTTTCAAGAGGTCTGTTTTATTCTTTGCTCCATCCAGTTTTGTTTCGTTCAGCTGTAGTTCTTGATCCAGTTCCCGAATCTTACTATCTGCCTGTCCAACAGCTGTTCTTAGCTGTTCTTCTGCTTCCGCTTGTTTCTTTGCTTCTTCTGCTGCTTTCAGCTGCTCCGCAGACAGCTGTGTCTCTGCGTTTCTCTGTTCTTCCAGTTTTGCAGATGTCTGTGAGAGTTCTTGTGAGATAGCCTCCTGTGCTCTTTTGCGTCCGCAAGTTTTGCACTCCAGTTATTCGCTTCAATCGAGTTTTCCCCGAATATGGCTTTTGCCGACTCCATTTTCCCCGTCAACAATTCTACTTTCTGGCTGCTTGCTTCCAGCTCTTTCTGTAAGAGTTTCTCTCTCTTTTCCAGAGTGTCTGTTGACTCTCCGGTGCCTTTCATTTGTGTTTCGTTCAGTTTTAGTTCCGCACGTAACGCTTTCAGTGACGATTCTGCCTGTTTTAAACCGCTCGTCAGTTCTTTCGTATCCGCCCGGAACTTCACGCTTGCTTCTCTGTTGCTTAATCAATCACCCTCTCCAACATCTGTTCTTCTGCATATGCCGTCCACGCTTCATATGCATATTTATCTTCCAGGATCGTAAGCAGGAATTATATTCCGAATACCAAAACAAATCCTCGCTGATTCCATTCATAATCACGTAATAGACGTACATATCTTCCACGGTTTCAATTTCGAACCGTGGAAGTCTTAAATAACCTTTTGCTTTCTGACGTGTTACTCTTCGGAATCCGTCCCGAATCCTGCTTTTTGACGGCGAATACATCTCATTAATCACTTCCATGTTCTTTCTCCAGTCCTGGTATATTTTCAAAAAACTCTGTAAACGACATGCAATCTTCGTCCTGATTTGCATTTTTGTAGGCAGCATACAAAAATTCCGCTACTTCAAGTGCGTCTTTATCATTTACACCTTTTACTAAAACCTTACTTAATGTCTCATACGATTTTTTTTATCGCTTTTTCTTAATGTCAACATAAGAATAGGAGCGGTGGACATTGCCACACACTCCCCCCATTTGTAAGTTCATATTCCTCATAATTAATCTTAGGATTCTTCATCTACATTTTCCTCCTCGCCAAGAATACGTTTGATCAATTCTTCTTTTTTTGCCCATGGAATCAACTCCCATTTCTTCTGCTTTCTTTCTCAGTTCGTCTACCTTCATCTTTTTCGAGTGTAGATCTGGTAAACTCGTTCGGAGCTTCTTCTGGTGTTTCTGTCTTTTCTGGTGTTTCCGGATGCTCCGGAGCTTCTACCGATTCAGCTTCTGGTTTGGTTGTTTCCAGTGTTTGTGTCTCTTCCGTCTTCTCTTCTACCTTTTCCACCAGTCCGTTCTTTTTTGGCGTTGATTTCATTGTATCTTTCTTCTGACATCTCCACAATTTCACCCATGAACCGGATGTCTCCTGTATATTTGTCTCTGAATTTCTGTTTTACTTTTACTTTCATGAATTTCTCTCCTTACGCCGCTACTGTAGTAACAAGTTCTCTCGAGAACTCTTCCATCCACTTCTGTTTTACGGTATCATCTTTCAGGTCGTTCACAACCGCTTCATATAAGCCTTCGCCGTGTTCATCCGGCATGACTGCAATTTCAATTCCAGCATAGCGATATCTTCTGAGTCATTATCCACAGATCTTGACAATGCCGTCTGGATTGTACAGTTTGGATAAGCCTTGAATTTTTCATTGTCGTCCTCGTCCAGAATTAACGCTGTTACACACGCTACTGCGTGCAGTGAATTTGACCCGTAGGCGATTACTCCGTCTTTTAACTCTGCGCGGATCATTCCGTACAAGTCTGCCAGCATATCCTGTGGAGCATATGCAGAAATTTTCAGCGTTCCGTTACCCGTTCCTTTTTTGTCCTGGTCTTTAAGGTTTTCGAACCACAGGACTTCGTTCTGGTTTTACATTCCATTTCTTCTTCCAGTTTCCCCACGCAATCCAGAACGTCTGCCTTTGTTGCAGCTCCGATCCGATTCCAAGCTTTTTAATTTCGACTTCTGTGAAGTCTGTTTCTCTGATTCCAGCCATTTTATGTTTCCTCCAATCGTTTTACTAATTTGTCAATTACCCCGTTCACAATCTCATCCCCGGCTTTTTCAGCACCACGGAACATTAACTGCTGATCCCCCGGTGACGTCTTGTATTTGATCCATCGTCCGGAAAGTACAGGTAATGATAGTTGCCTTTTGTGTATACCTTTACCGCAAGATTTTCCCCTGTATCCGGAATGGATCCGTCTGTGAGGCTGCTGTTTTCTTTTCCGTTCCATGTTCTACCGGATACCGGCAAGATTGCCCGGATATACTCTTTTATCTTTTTCCGCCCTCGTTTGCCAGATAATCGTTTATAATCTGCTCTGCAACAGATCTGTCGGAAAATTTTTCGATCGTTTGTGCGACCCTATCAAATTCTTTTGCATCCAGGTAAAAATAACTCATCGGCTACACCTTTTTCCGTTTTTCCAAATTCCATCGTGCAGATTTCTACAATACACTCTCCTGCTTTCTGCACATAATCGTATGCCGTGTCGGTATCTGAGATTTTGAATCCAAGTGTTTTCATCTTTTCGATCACCTGTTTCTCCAAGTCTTCTGGGATGTACTCTTCTTTCACAATCGCAACGAAATAACGCCTGGTTATTCCACCCTTGCTTTCTGACTTTCCCGCTCTCCTTTTTCCGAACACGATGCAGTCCCAGTTCTCGCGTCCTTGGAACCTTCCGGCACCGTAATATACATCCGGCACGATCTCTTTTAAGGCTTCTTTAATTTTGTCTTTCAATTTTCCTTACCTCTTCCAGATAGAAATACAACTCACGGTTTTTTCTTATCGTGATCAACGTAGATAATCGCATAGATCACATTATTAATTACCACATTATAATCGCTATCCGGTGGTATAAGATCCGGGGTTACTATCTTAGTTGTCAGATTTGCTCCGTGCTGTTCGGCAAATTCAATGTCTTGCTGTCTTTTTTGACTTTTCTGTGAAACACAAAAAGCCCAGATATTCTAAATCATCTAGGCTTTTTACATTCTTTTCCACGTCTTTTTTGCGATAAATTTCGGCAACTCCATCCCCGTAATCATTCAAGATATTCCTCGCCATATTTTACCTCGTATTTATGTCTTGCTGTAATAATATCGTTTCTGTAATTCTTATCGAATTCACATGCTATCTTGTTCCACGCATACCAGCTATACTTTAGTAGCAGCATTCGGGCGAATCCCGGTTTCGTAAAATCCATTTGATCATCTTCATGCATTCCAAGTTTATGCATCATTATTTCAATGGCATCTTCCGTTATATCCGTAATTTCCTTCTCTGTATCATCATTCGCCCAAGTTATCCGGCATTCTCTTTTTTACTGCTGCTACAAGTTTTGCTTTTCTTCTTCGCCCATAGCTTATGCCGTTACAACGGTATCCGCAGTTTTACAGTTACATATGCCGGATCCAGTTTGCTAATGTCCAGGACAATCGCTACTGTGTTATCGTATGGGCGGCCATTTCCGTGAAGCTTAATCTTATATGTTCTCGCGTCCTGAAGGAATTTGAATTCATCGGAATATTCAATCTTTCCGTCTTTGCTTTCTCCAAGCCCGAAGAAATACTCTTCCGGCAGACACAGGATAGCCTGTCCGGTTTTCACTTCGTTCGATCTCACAACTTCTGTCGGGAACGGAATAAATCTCTGGCGTATGTTCCGCCTGTTGTCAGTGCCGTAGTTGCTTAAGCATGATCTTGTTGAGGTAGTCTACCTGGTTACAGATCATCAGTACTTCGTCAAAACTTCTCATACGTCCTTTTTCTGTGACTGCCAATTTTGCCACAAGTGGTCCGTAATTTGCCGGGAGGAAATTTGTTACCTGGATTGCTGTTTTCCGGATATCCGGTTGATGTCGAAAAGCTTACTCCTTCATGGATATCTCTGTTCAGTCCGACCGGTTCATCTTTTCCACTTCCTGATACGATTGCTTTTTCGAGTGCTGCGTATAATGCTTCCTTCAGGATTGTACGGATATAGTTGTCGAGGAACGTTGGTCCAAGATCCAGCATATCCTGCGGGATCACTGCATAGGCTGTCAGTTTCAGTAATGTAACCTCTACGCCCTTGAATGCAGATTCAATTTCCTGTGTGATCTCGCCATTGATCTGTCCCCAGGCTGCCTTCTGTCTGGTGTGATCATTTAAGAGCCACTTTGTAAGGTATTTCACATTCTGGAATGTAATTTTGTCTAACAGTGGGTGCTCCTCTAACAGATCTCTGTACACATCTTCAATGATAGTTTCCGGCATTCCACCATCTGTACTAATCAGATCCGTGAACGCCTGCTTCGGATCGCTCGCCTTTCCAGCCTTTGCTAAATTCTGATAGAACTTCGTCTCTTCGCTTGTGAGCTGTCTGTAGCCTCTCTGAGCAAGCACATTCGTATCAGTGCTGTACATCTCAAAGTCTGTCTTTACCTTTTCTGTGATGGCGTCAATCACCTGTCCCCAGGCTTTTTTCCCTTCCTCTTCGTTTCCGCTCTGCAGTGCGCTCTGCAGAGCCGCTACTGCCTCTCTCTGTTTTGTGTCCGCAATGTTTCCTAACATTCTTTTTTCTCCCTTCTTTTTACATTGAAAACATGTTAAAAAATGTCTGCATAGAGACATCTTTTTCTTCTTTTTTCCGGCTTTGTCAGTTCTTCGAATTCTTTTAACTGGTTCGAGAAATTCGACTGTTTAATCTTGTCTCTCATTTTTCCAATCTCTTTCGATGACTGCATTGCCCCGTCAAGTTCTACTGTAGTACGTCCAGCAATCTCATCAACCATGCCAAGTTCCAGCGCACGATCCGGATCAAGCAGTGTCTCTTTATCCATAATGTCTTTTAATTCTTCTTCCGTGATCTTTCCGCCACACCGATTTAAGAAAAGTGACCTGGAAGCTTTCATCCAGGCATCCAGGTTATCTGCCTGACTTCTGAGTTCATCTGCATTTCCTGCAGCTACCGTCCACATATTATGAAGAAGCATAGCGGTTCCCTCCCCCATTACACGGTGATCGCATGCCTGGAGAATCGTGGCGGCGATACTGTTCGCCACTCCGTCCACATAACCTGTCTTGTATGCTTTGCATCGTTTCAGGTTTGTAAAATGGCAGTTCCTTCTTTTACAGATCCACCATCCGAATTGATATACAGTTCAATGGTGTCAGAATCTGACACGCCCTCTAATAATTCTCGGAAATGGTTTGCCGAAGTCTCAGACTCGTCATACTCCCATGTTTCCCAGTTGAAGTCTCCTTTTGCTTTTACTTCGTCATACAGATAGATTTTATGTACTGTCCCCCGCCTGCTGGTGTGCAAAGCAAATTCCACCGATCTTATTCATCCTCTTCACCCCCCTTTCACAGCTGTCCTTGTATCATCTGCTTCCCTGAAGTTATTCGTAACGTAATACGTTTTGCTCCACGGTGTGTTTAATGGTACCAAGCTTAATTCCTCCCTTGCTTCGTCTGTATTTATGATCGCTGAGCCGATCAGCTTCTCTACATTGGCCGCAGTCTCAAACAGGTCTCTGTGTTTGATTCCTCCGGTGTAACACTGATAATAATTCCCGTTCATGTATTCATAGACGGTCGCGCGCTTATTCAGCACTTCCGAAATGGTATTTGCTAACGGGTTCACGCCAAACGTCAGGAATACGTCACACACCTCTTTCAGGTTCGTGATATTTCCCATCATCATTGACATTGGAATTTTAAAAGCCTGTCCGACCATCTCAAAAATGTCTTTGCGGATATTCACGAAATCATCGGAGGTTTTCGGGGATTTTACTGATTCTTCTATCAGTTCCTCACCAGCATACTCCACATATGTGGCGTATTCATTTTCCATATAATCTTTGATGTTTTTTGCAATAACTTCTTTGAATTGTTTTTGGAATTCTTCATCCCCGGCTTTAATTGCATCTACCTTATACTTGAATTTTCTTCCATTCGTATCCTTGAAAGTTCTTGCTGCCGTTTCCAGGAGCTTCCCGTATTCCCGGTACACTCCATCGATCAGCGTCTGTGCACATTCATCCTCCATTCGGAATAAATACACTTCGTCCGCCCTGAACGTCCGGTTGAGCTGTAATCCCAGGCAACACAATACCGCCATAGATATTCCCGAGAACCGGCCTTTCCTGCACGATCGTGAAGTCTTCCGCGCAATGCAGTTCACCATTTATCTCGACCACCAGTGCGCCTTTCTTCGTTCGTGTCATTTTTCGGATTACTCTGTGCCAGAAATAATTGCTGTTTTCGTTTTTGTTTGGCGCTACGTTTAACAGGTAATAATCCTGATCTTTTACAGGTTTTCCTTGTTGAACACTCTCATTTCTGCCATGCTGATTGCATTCGCCAGATAAGAGCTCGCCGTGTAGATTGCCAGTTCTTTGTAGTAGATTGATGCGGGTATATTTACCACGACCGTTTCTGCATTTGTACCGGTAACCTTAAATACTTTTTCCAGGAAGTTTTTTACTCCCATGCTATGCCTCTAACATACTGTTCCTATCCTATTCTTGATAATTCTTCTCTGCTTGATTCTTTCTTCATCCGTGACTGCTGCCGCGAACGCCATAAAGCCGTCCGTTTTCTGGAACGCCCTTCTATTTTTTCGTACGTGACGTTACCTTTCTTGTCTGTCACTGCTTTTTACATTCCATGCATACCAGCGCATGATCTTGCTGGTTCCCCAGGCAACCAAACCGCGTGCAAACATGTAGCCGATTACCGGTGCGACCTTCATCTGGTCACTTGGTCGGATCAGCTTCAGATTCTTCTTTTCGTCAGAGAATCCTATCTTCTTCAGTGCGTCTCTCATCCATGTCTGTCGGAAGTTGTCCATCACCACGGATTCAATTTTGTACAGCTTTGATTTTTCTGTCAGCCAGTCTGTTATATATTCTGGGTCAATCTCGACATCATTTACCATCGTCAGTACTCCTTCTTCTTCCGCTTCTTCCAGTGGATATTTTACCCTTGCCAGATCCCGTGATTTCGTGCACACCCATGTATGATGTATCCAGTAACGTTTGTTCTCAATTTTGAATAATAATCCAGCTACTACAAAGTCCTCTGTTTTTTGCATAGTCAATTCCTGCTACACAGGAATGGTTGCGAAGATCCGGGAGACTTCTTGTCGCTTTTTCAAGATTCTCCCAGTCCGTCACACAATACTGCGTTTGCCCTGGCGGCCGGTTCATTCGTTTAGTCATAAAAGCGGTGTGATTTACCGGATCTAGTTTATATTCTTCGTATTCCATCCGCATTTCAGTTAAAAGCGTTGGAAAGTTTTTCAATGACGGGTTTGCTTTATGCCATTTTTTTTTCGTCATGTACTTCTTCTGGATCATCCAGCCAACAGATGAATGGCAATTTCCCATTATCCGGTATTTCGCCTTTCAGGATTAACAGGCAGGTGTCCAGCAGTTCATCCAGTGGATCATCCCGGATATCTCCCTGTGTAGATATTACCGTTCGTCTTGGGAAATCTTTTTTTTCCAAGTCCTCCGGTCGCTACCTCGATCAGATCATAATCTTTATACGCATGATATTCGTCAAAATCCACTTTCCCCGGTCTGCCTCCGTCTTTGGTTCCTGGAGCACGGGTGTGCTATTTGATTTCTGACCTTGTTTTAATGTTGGTGATACATTCCAAATTCCATTTGAACGAATTCTTAAAGAATTTTTCATTGTCCTCAAGAATATTATGTATATCCTTGAATGTTGTCCTTGCCTGTTGCTCCGATGTGGCGAATATGTCAATGTTGTATTCTCTAACTCCATTGACCGGTGTGATCAGTGCGAAATCCTCGAACGCAAGATACCCATTCTTCCCCGCCCCACGTCCAACCAAGATGATCAGATACGGGAATCTTAGCTGTCCATCTTCTCTTTTGTACACACAGTTGTGTAATGCAAAGCAGAACTGCTCCCACGGTAACAGCTTGTAAGGGAAGTACTTTTGTAATCCCAGGTATCTTTCTAATTGTTTTTCATCTACATAGACATCTTCCTCCGTGAATACTTTTTCCACAAAATCACAAAGAAGCAGCTGTTCTTTACACACAACTGCTTCGTCGCTTCTTACGAATTCAATATACTGGTCAATCTGTTTAAAGATCTTCATCGATTACTTCATTTCCTGTTGGTTCATCCGTCGTCAGTCCTAACTCCTTCAGGATGCTCAGCATCTGCTTTTCTACAGCCACCAAATCTTTTACGGACTGGTTTTGTTTTGTGATCTCGAATCCGTTTGCAGAAAGCGTCTTGTACGACACTCCACGTTCTTTTATGTCCTCTTGTAGAGCCTTTTTTGTATCAAAAAAACTCCATATAATCGTTAATTATGTCCAAAAAATTCTCCGTTTCTGCACCTTTTGTACGTAATTGTTTAATTAAACTGGTTTTAATTTTTTCTTTGATTTCGTCCATTTCACGGGCTTTTTTCGACTTTCGCGCCATATTTTCACCACCAACTTTTTTCCATTTTTTATCACGCGCGAGTCAGCGCGGTTCAGGCGTGCCCCCTACCCGTTGTAAGCGTCCCCGTGGATTTAGGGTATAGGGGGTACCGGGGGTTTTTGTAAAAAAAATTTTTTCGGAATGCATTCCATCCACATCGTCCAACACAATGAATCGGTTACAGCAGGACGTTCGAACCTCCAGAACCTTGTGTTCCTTCGCTCCAAACAGCTTCGCATATCCATATGCTATTGCTCTCCTGTATCCGTGTCCCGTAAACGTAACACGATCTCCAACCTTTATCTCTTCTACCATCGTTCTTCATTCACCTGCTTCACCTTCCTGTACTTCATTCTTTCGTGCGCTCTGTCGTGACAGTCATGGCAGAGTGGTATCAGATTCCTGTACTGCTTTCCTCTGTACTCATAGAACTCACACAGTGCAAGCTCCGGATGTGTCTTGACGTACTGTACGTGATGCACTGTCTCAGCTCTTGATACTTTTCCTTTCTCCTTGCACCACTGGCATTCATGATGGAACTTATCCAGTACATTGTTCTTTAATGCGATCCACTCTTTGCTCTTATAGAATCGGTACAGCTTATTCTCTTCTATCAGTTTCTTTATCTCTTGTTGTGTCCATTCCATAATTGCTGGAACAGGATTCGAACCTGTGTCCTCCGGCTATTAAGACCGGCGTGCTCCCTTTCCGCACCCTCCAGCTCCACTATAACCGGCAGTCGCAACGTCTCTGATCTACCATCAATATCGTCTTGCGTCTGCCTTTGTAACAGCACTCCCAGTGATATTCTTTTCCCTGATCTGTGTAGATCCTTTTGCAGAACTCACAGTCTTTACACTTGGGAATCTGCTTCTCCCCTTCTCTTCTATTGCTCATATATCCCGGACAACTTTCCTCTGCAGGACAATGTTCTTTCTTGCTAAGCTTCCAGTAATGTATGCAGCCTTTGTTCTTACACGTAACTAACATAATTCCTCCACGAAAAGAGCACTCGGATTTCTCCAAGTGCTCCTTCTTTATTCGTTATTTACTTCTTCGATGAACTCTTTCATCATCTTCGTGAGCTGTCCTGCGGCACTCACTCCCGCTTTCTTGCAGGCTTCCGCGTATTCGTCCACAACTTCTTTCTTGAGTTTGTAAGACTTTGATACCCAGCCTGCTTTCTTTTCATACTTCTTTGTAGCAACCGTCTGTGGCTTAGGACTTCCTATCGGCATTGTCATCCCTCCTCTTCTTAAGTTCTGAGGCTACATCTATCATCATGTATACTGATGCAAGCATAAGTAATACACTGCTATAAATGTTCTTTCCAGATCCAAAGAATATCACAATCGTTGCAAATAAAAATAACTCGCTGAATCTTATTCTTTTCATATCCTGTCAGATGGGTTATAATCTTTGTAAGAGGTAAGGGCTTTCGCCCTTTCCCCTATTTGAGAACTGCAATCAAGTTTGCCAATCCTGTAAAGAACGTTCCGAGTGCAATTAGAAGTTCTATCAGAAGCTTTATTGTAGTTCTCTTTTTTTTTCGTTTTTCTTTCCCATCCGTATCTCACCTCCTTATGTATATATAATATCATATGGTGCACCATATGTCAACAGTTTCATGCTTCTTTTGATATTTTTATCAACTGCTGCCACCCTTCGGGTAAATATCAGCACCTCTGTTTTACTTCTCTATACATAAAAAGGATGGCCACAATCTCTCGACTGCTGCCACCCTTCGGGTGAGTATGTCCTTTGTTCTTTTTTTCTTGATGTTACCATAATAACACACTTTCTTGTATCCTGAGTCCCCCTCTTTTTAAATTTTCTTTGACATCAGGTAATAGAATTTTCTTCTGCGTTCATAATACATCTTTTTCCCACATGGGATCTTCTTAGAGTCCCTTAAGTATCTGTATGTCGCATAGTCAGTCGTAACCCCTTCCAGAATCCACGGATATATCACTGCGTCTGCTTCGATTGCTGTCTGTTCAATCCGTTTACATTTTTCCTCCAGCTCCATACGTTTAATAGCCAGGTGTTCCGTCTGTGACGCCTGGCTTGGACTTCCTTTTCCTTCCTGACCATATTGCATGGCTTTTATGGTATTTGTAAGTTCTGCGAGTTCTCTTCTCCATTCTGGATACTGAAGACAATGGTATTTAATCTCCAGGAATCTATTTGTATCAATTCCATACTTGTCTTTATTGATCGGTCTCATTTTCAACTTTGTATTTCCTCCCCGTTCGTCTGTCTTTAATTATTAAGATGTCGAATCCGAACAGGCTTGCTATATCCTGTAGATCAGTCAGTGCTCTGCGCATGTGGTAGGGCATCTGGTTGTATCTGTGCAGTGCTTTGTCTGCTGTCGGATCTTTATAACCTTCATTGTTCATAGTTCTCCTTTCCGTGATTCACACATTGTTTTATACATTTTTCAATTTTGTCTTTGCACGCTTCGCAATATTCTTTCGGTTCATACATATCTTGCATCGCCTGTCTCATGTTATGTTCGTACGCTTTTTGCCGTTCCGCCTAGTCCGTCACATCCTGCGTATATTCTTATTGTGTAATACGTTGCGCCTATCGGCATCCCGCATCCGTCACATATATGTTGTCTCATTTCATTCACCTACCACAATGCTCTCTTTCTTTTTACGTCCTTTTACGTATACTGCGCAGTTTTCTACCGTGCACCCTCTGCTATGTCCTTCTACTCCAATATAGTTACAACCACCCAAGCCGGTTCTGCATGCTCTGTAGATGCATCGTCCTGCATTGGTGCCTATCTTCATTTTATCCTGCTTCCTTCCTTGCTCTAACTTTTTTTCTCACGGGGTTCTCCTTTCTCCTCCGACTGCTGCCGTCCGGCTTTTGCCGGAGGGAATCTATATCAACCGGTTGCTGTCGTGATACAATTAATTACAAGTGCAAGCTATTCTATTTTCTCTGCCAACCAATCCAACAATCTGGTTATCATCTTATACATCCTCGTCTTTTTCAGCTCTGTTTTAAGCTCATCACAGGCTCTTACAAATTCATGCCGATCGTCCTCACGTTTTTTCATATTTTTCATATTTGCAAATCGCTTTCCCCGATATTTCCATATGCCAAGTGCAAGCAGGACACTTTTCGTGTCATCTGCCTGCTCCTTTCATGAATTGGTTGTACATCTGTTTCTTCCATCCTGTTTCCAGTGGTGCTGGTCTACGGTTATGTTCGGCCAGAGCCCTTATCAGATCTTCGAATTCTGCGGCCGTCTGTTCCGAAAGCTCTTCCTTCAGATTGACGTTGCTCATCCAGCTGAATCCGTATTTCTTTAAAATATCTTTTCTTGTCATTTTCCGCCTCTTTCTTACTTCAATAATTCCTTGTCTATTATCTGGAAGTTGGCTCTGTGAATATATAATGCCTTGCCGTCTATCATCAGTTTGGTCATCTTCGGAAGATCTTGCGGAATCTTCCAATATACCTTATCTCCTGAATATGCTGTAATCGGCTGACCTAATTGTGACTTGATTACTACTACCCTGGATTTTCCAAAAGAATTTTTATATTTATTAACGATTCCAGCTATGATTGTATTGTCTGTTATTGCTCCGGTTGACTGGCTTTGGATATCTTCTTGTGTAAAATTCACCTCTGCTTTTAATCCATTTTGTTCAAATATGCAGGTGTCTCCACAGCTTTGTATCTCTTTGCCGTCAATGTTGATTGTGATCACCGATGATAACTCATATCCGGTTATTACAGATCCGCCACTATCATACGATGTTGTTTTCACTCTATTCCCTTCGATATTGATCTTTTCTCCCTGTGTCGTCATTATCTTATTTCCATAATTATCATAGGTGTTGATTGTGTATGTATTTCCTGTCAAATCCCCCTGCATGTCATTTAGTGCTGAACCAAGTTCTGCACATCCTGTCAGACACGCTATCAATACTATGCATGCTATTAATCCTGTTATCTTTCGTCTTTTCATTTTGTTATTCCTCCTCTTCTCTGTCTTCCCATTTACACATATCCCACCATTGGCAGAATAAGCAGCATCCCCAGCATTGGTTAGTACGTACCATTATGAGCCAGTGTTTTTAATTTTTCTTTTATTTCCATGCTACTCGCCTCTTCTTATGCATCTCAGAAGATCTTCTACACCTTGTGTGTATCCTTCTTTGTATTTCCGGGCTTTTTCAAGCTCTCTACTGCACTTGACACTTGCTTCATGCTGCAATCTATTGGCCGTTTCTTCCATCTGGTCGTCTGGTTCTTTTTCTTCTGTCTCTTTCTCTCTTGCAGAGACTTTCATCTCTTCTATTTCTCTTTGTTTTCTTCCAGTTCTTTCTTTGAGCGTTCTTATTTCTTCGCAATCCGCATTGTCATTTTGTCGTTCAATTCCAAACGTTGCCAGCATCGCATTATCTATATCCTGTATTTCCTTTTCTGTACATGTTCTGATATACTCTCCGAATCGGTCAAGATAGGCGAATGACAGTTTCTCGCATATCGCTACTGATGGTGACATGCATGATACTACGACCGCTGGTGATTTCTCTCCTGTCTTACCTTTTTTCAATATAGAATATATCTCCTTTGTATACTTCCATGTTATTTACCCCCTGCGTTTATTATTGCTTCGAATGCCGTCGGATCATAATAGCCGGATCCGTTCTTCTTTATATCATTTTTCATCCTTGTCAGTACCTCCGCCCCTGTTTTATAATTTCAATCGCATGAAATTCTTTCAACTTCATTTTTCCCGTTACCTCCATCTTCGTTTTTTCAAAACTCAAACACTACTTCCGGTGCTTTTATAAAATTCGCACCGCATTCCTCTGTGTTCTTCCGTTCTATCTTTCTGATCATCTCTGTTATCTCTTTGTCCGAGTCTTTACAGTATGCGTATCCATCCGGTGCATAGATGCCTTTTACCTTTCCGTTTATACGATCCAGTATTGTTTGATAGCTCATGTAATTCTGCCGTGCAGCTTCTCTTGCCGATTTATAGAATGCTACGATTTCGCCGTCTTGGTTGATCTTTGCTACCTTGGTTGCTCTTCCGTTCATCTGTCCAGTTTTTTGATAGTTCTTTTTGGTGATTACTCCGATATTCCCAAGTATGTCGTCAGTTTTAATTCCATTCTTGTGATATGTTACATATCCTTTTCGGAAGATCTCCGATGAACGTGATCCGCATCAGGCTCATGACTACTACCTCTTTCCTTTTCAGCTTAATTAGTCTTTTTCCCCTGATTATTCTTCTTTACATACGGTTTTAGGTGCTTATACTTCCCATTCCCTATTTTCTTTCGTATGTCTGCCCAGTAATTAATCTGGTATATTCCATCATAACCTGAATGTCATACCAACCTTTGGGTCTACATTTTTGATTCTCATAGATATCACACATTCTTTTGTAACCATTTCAAAAATTCTACCAAATACGTTTCACTGTCCGAGCATGCACGTACTGCTTATCATATGTTTTTTTATTTCCATACGCTTTTTTATTTTTTCTAACAGATGGAAATAGCAGCTGTCTCTTTTCTTTCGCCGTTCCATTCCATTATTCGGTCCGGATATTCAGTAACCACAAGCCTGCTGCCGTCAGTGAAATCGTATTTATAATAATTTACATTTATGTTTTTATCTGTGTACCATAATCCCCAAGCTTTATAATTTTTCAGCCATTCTTTTTTTCGCTGATCGTTATTCTTTAATCTTGGAAGTTCTGGCTGTTCCGGTTCTTTTGGTGGATTCATTACCGTGTCCAGATCATTGATATATCCGGCCAGTGCCGCAATCATTATCTTGTACGTCCGCACCCGGATGTCATTAGTATCCATGTGTCCTTTCGCCATCTCCAGATAATTCCTGTATTTTTGATTTTCTTCCCTGGCAATGTCAAGCTCTGTTTTCTCAGATTTCTTTTCATTTAGTTGTGCCTCTTCCGAACTCGTTCCTGCGTTTCTTCTTTGTCCAGGTATCTATATTCATTTTCTTTCTCTGCAGGTTCTTTCTTCCAGGCCAGATACTGCATAGGTGTCAGGTGTTTCAATCTCTTCGGTTTCTTCGCTTTTTTTCTTCCTGTTCTTCATTTTTTTCTCCTTTTTTTCCGTTTCTTCTTTTGCGGTTTCCTCCAACACTTTTTTGATGGCTCCTGTTAAGTCGAGCCAATGGAAATTCCCCTATTTTCGTTGTCTACCCACAATTGGATATATCCGCTGTACATCCTTATTTCCCCGGCATCTTTCCCGTCAGTTCCTTCAAACACCCAAGTTCTTCCAGATACTCCCGGATGCAGATTTTGTTTTATCAGTTCATTGCACATTCTTATATTCTGCCCTGTTATCTGTTCCGCATTTTCACGGAACCAGTATTTGTATGTGCTCACCATTTCTCTCTGCTAATTCCAGATACTCTCTTTCCTCTTCTGTTGGAACGCGTACCATCACTACTTCATTCTGATCAGAATTTTCTTCCGGTGTCAGATTCTGACACGCACCGTCATTTATATCTTCGATGCTCAGCTGTCCATCAATTTGTTCTTCTTCTGCTTTTTTCTGCTCTTCGGCATATTCTTTCACATCTTTGTATGTCAGTCCCTTTTCCCGGTGATGCTCCAGCATATCCTCCTGAATATCCTCGGACATCTTGCTAATCTCATACGCGGCCGAGAATGTTAATCGTCCCTCTTTTAATTCTTCTGTGAACTCCGGGATCAGCTTCTTGTTAATTGACTCGATCTGTCCGATCTTGGTGGATGATACCTGCATCATGTTGGCTATTACATCCCGCAAACGTCCGCTGTCCAATTTGTAACCATGAAGTGTCAGTCCATTCTCTTTCATGTATTTCAGTGTTTCTTCCAGTGTTTTCTGCTCTTCCAGGATATCTGCTACCGTTTTATTCCGGTACGTATTTGCTATGATTAACTGGATCATCTCTTCATGCTCTTCTGCAGGTGTCTTGATCTGGCAGGATGCTGCAGAGAATTCTTCATAACCTTTTTTCTACCAAGAGTGTCAATGCTCTCCATCTTCGTTCTCCGGCTATGATGCGGTATTCGCCACGATTGCAAGGATCGTGGACTACCGTCAAGTTCTCCAATAAGCCTACGGCAAGGATATCCTGTGCCAACTGCTCGATGTCCTGGATAGAATAGAAATTCTTGTCATTGCTGTACATCTGCTTAATTGCAATATCCTTTGTCCGGAATCTTGCTTTTGTTTTATTGTCTTCTGCTGCCGCCTTCGTCTTATTGTTCAATGCGTCCATTACGTTCCATCCAGTAGCCATCTATCTATTCCTCCTTCCTCTTTTCCAGGATGCTCCCTTTGTTCTTCTTCCGGTTTTCCGATAGACTTCTGGTGGTTATTACTACCGGATCGTTACTCTCTTTCAGTTGTTTCCGTATTGCCCTAAACCGGCTGTTCATCCGTCTAATGCTGTCGTTCATTTTTTCCTAAAGCATCGTGTTGCAATCGTAACTCTTTCACGCTCTTCCTGCGTCAGGATGTCTTCTATCGGTTTATTAATTCTACATATTGCTTCCAGTACACTTTCTGGCAATCTCAGTCCTGTCTCTATCGGTTTCATTGGATTAAAAACTGGCAGGTTCATCTGCTTGTCCAGAAAGGTGTGTGTGTTCATTTTGCCCGGATCTCTTAAAAGTACCGCCGGGATTCTTCCTTCCGGTGGGTTACACCCGTGAATCTTCTTGTATAATTTCTTCGCCTGTCTCTTATTCATCCTGTCCACCCTCCAGATCTCTCAAAAGTTCATACGTGACCGCTCTGTAGTCCCGGGACGCTATGCACCCTTAGAGAATTTTAAGAGCGGTACGTGTGCGATTGTGGATTTTTCCGCTACTACAGATCTTCGGATCACTGTCTGGAAACAATCGTGTCCGGAATTTTCTTTTAACCACTCTTCTACCTGCAGTGTTGTTTTATTCTTCTGCCTCATTGTGATCAGGACTTTCATCCGGATCCGATCGTTAAACTTCCGGATGCTTTCCAGCTGTTCATCCATGTTGTCGGCAGCTTCAATCTCGAATCCTCCGAGTTTTACCGGTACGATCACAAGATCTGCTGCCACCAGTGCATTCATCACTGTCATGTCCATAATCAGACCGCAATCAATGACACAGTAGTCGTAAGCAGCTGCTGCGTCTTCTAAGTCTTCTGCTAGTCTTAAGATCTGATTGCCTTCCTCTGTCTTCATCAGGTACATGTTGGTATTCATCAGATAGCCGTTACACGGGATAATGTCTATCCGGTCGTACGGTGTTGTCTGGATCAGTTCGGATGTAGTGTACGTACCACCTTCCTGTTCATGGTTCTCCAGCAGATCCGGAAGTCCTCTTCCTTCCGGATCATATGCCCCGTAGAGCATAGATATATTCCCCTGCTGATCAGCATCGATCACCAGTACTTTCTTTTCTTGTTCCTGTCCCAGAATATAGGCAATGGATGCGGCCGTCATAGTCTTTCCGATCCCGCCTTTCTGGTTCATTACTGCGATTATTTTCATGATACTTTTTGCCTCCTGTTCTTCCGTTCTCTCCCATTCCACCAGGCTTTCTGTTGCCCTTCTATAGCACTCTATCCAGCTTTCATCACTTTCTACTTTCAGGATCTGTTTCTTATGGATGCCTATCCCTTCAAAGATCTGGATACTTCCTCCGTGGTTCAGTGTGAATCTTGTCTTCACCCGGAGCTCTCTTCCCTGTTTGATCATGTTATATACTTCATAGAACTCTCTTATGCTCTGCCGTTCTCTGTCGTCCATTCTTCCACCTCTTTCGGTGCTCTGCGCTTTAACTCTTTTATCTTTCCTTCATTCCAGATACTGTCGTTTGGTTCCAACATTTCCATCATGTTGTCTAACTGTAGATATTCTTCCAAGACTGTGATTGCGTCTCCGGCCGTATAGCAAGAAGCTACGTAGTGTCCGTTCTTTGCCATGTCATGTAGAAACTCTATCTGGCTGTCCTGGTGTCTGCTTATCCCATATTTCATTTCGATGTATAGTCCGATGTATACCCCTTTGGCATACGGAAGATACAGATCGGATACCCCCGACTTTACTCCCATGCTTTAAGCTTTACTGCTTCCGCTTTATTCCTGCTGCCGCCGTTCGGGATATGATGCAACCATTTCAGTTCCGGATAACGGTTCTCATTCCCACGCCGCCCAGTTGCATACGTGAATCTGTTCTGTATCTTCACTTCTTCTCATGTTTTTAAGCTTCATCATTCTCATTTTACATTTCTTTTTCCGACCGAATTCATCTATGCCTTCCCAGTTGAATCTCTGTCCGCAATTAGAACAATAGTTATCACATTTCTTTTGTGCAAAGTGTACCCTTGATTCCCTACGTATTTTCCCCGCAGTTTTTGCATCTATAAGCAACCACATATGGATTCACGTCTAATATCTCCGGCTCTTCGCATTCACATGCCACTGCTTTTTCAGCGGCATCCATATTGCACGTTTCTCCGACATCCAGTACCAGAACTGGGTACGAAAACATATCAAGCCAGTTTCCGTCTTTTATCTGGTATTTCTTCCTGTTCTTTGTATCTACTACCATCGTGCCGATCCCGGCATCGTCTTGATATCCGCTCAAATATTTCATCATCTGTTTTACCGTTATACCCATTTATCAAATCCTCCTGTTTAATTTAATCATCGTGTATCTCCTGTATTTGTACCCTGTCTTCGGGTTAATACCTTCCCACATCCTTGCTATGTAGTAACCTTTCTTCGGCTTTATTTCTTTTTTTCCACCTGTAGAGCTTGTCCGGATGTGGTTTTGGAAGCGGCATATTCTGGGATCCGTGGAAGTCCGACTCTTTAATCCTTGGTTTTGGACTTCGTGCCATCTTTCTTCGTTTCCGTGGTATGCTCGTCTTTTTGTAAGGTATTCTGCAAGCTTCAGCATATCCTCGCCGTAATAATCGCTGTCTTTTATCTTTGTCAGCCACGTGCCGCCTTTATCCCATGCGTTCTGTACGATACTGGCAGTGTCGCCAACCTCTTTAATCACAAAATGAATATGCCATGCTCCCTTTGTTCCTCTTTCGATGTTCCGCATATAGAAGTTTTCATAACCTCTTTTTTTCGGATCTCTCTCCTTACTTTCCGCATCGCTTCCGCAAAATGTTTTTTTGCCTCCTTCATCGTTGCCGGTCTGTTCGCTACTTTGTATGTCCAGGTGACCAGTAAATCGTTCGGTTCGAAGTATTCCAGGAGACGCATCTGACACCGTTTCGTCTTATTCCATTTATTTACTCTTGCAATGTCTTCTTTAGTGGCTTTCTTCTTTTTCTTTCTTGGTAATCCCTTCGCCCCATACTTCCCGTCATGGTACTCCTGTACGATCAGGACATCTCCTTTTCTCAGCTTATATGTCACTCTTTTTATCATGCTGTCGGTCCTTATCTTAATATCTTTATCAAATGCTTAACGGGGTATTGCCCCCCTGATTTGTTCCGGATATTTAGCGAAAAAAGACGGCAATATGATGCATTGACTTTCCCGAAAGTTCGTTCTATAATTTTTATAGATGTATTGAACTTTTACCCCGTGGTTGTGATGTTTGGGAAAATCAATGCATTGTGTGCCTTCAGGAGCTTCACCCAGTTTCCTGAAGGCTTTTTCTTTTATGATGCTTTCGCCATCTTTTCTTCCATGCATCTGACAATGAGATCTGAAAAATCACGAATGATACGCTGGATCTCATCCTGGCTTTTATCTTTATACGCTTCATCCGATACGTGACACGTACATTCGTTTGTTACGATTGTTTCTACAATCATGCTATGTACCTCCTTTTTATCTATGTATGCTCACTTGCTTGTATCTGTTGTTGCTTTCTTTACTTCCATACGATATCTAATGGTCCTGCTGCTCTGCAGTAAAGCAGGAGCAAGAGCCATATTACTTCTGTAATCAGTAGCGTTGCTTCAATCTCAATAATCTTGATTGCTCTGATCACCTTATTTTTCCGGATATGTCTTTTCATATTTGTTATCCCTCAATTCTTTGTGTCCTGCTTTTTGTCCTGCATGGCCTCCATTGCAGCACTCATTCGGATTAGTTCTTCCCTCGTCATTTTTCTGTTTTTTCCTGTTTTTTCTTCATCGTCTTCTGTAAATATCCGGTGTTTTTGGATAAAGCATTCGAAGAAAAAGTCTTGTTCCTCCTTCCATAAGTCGCAGTAAAATTCGTGCTCTATACGAATTTGTAACGCTTCCGCTTTTTTGCATTCGATTATTCTGGTCGTTCTCTTTCCAATGCCTTTTTTGTATTCGTACATTTTCTTTTTTATTTTCTTTCCGAGAATCTTGTACCCTACCTGAAGTAGCAGTCTTCTCTCAAATTCCCCATGGAACGTGAATTCATACTTTTCTTCTGTGTCGTCTGACAGTTCCTCTTCTTCCACATTGTACTTTTTGCATCAGCTGTTTCAGTTTCTTCTGAGCTGTTTCTTTTTCTCCTCCAACACCCTGTTCCGCCAAGTTTTTTAGTTTCTTCAGGAGATCAATTTTCTTTTGATTCATCATTCTCTCTTGTTTTCCCCTTCCGTCATTATGTTCTGGATTTTCTCGATTTCGTCGCGCAGTTCTCTGGTAGCACATCTCAGATTCTCTTCCGCGTCATCGATGTGTCTCGAAGGATATTCCCATTCGTCCAACATTCTCAATACATCGTATAAAGTCTGCTGCATCTGTGCTTTCTCTACCAGATCCGGAATAAGTTCATCTGGATCCTGTGTTCTTTTTCTTCGAATACGGGTTTTCTTCTTCTGGTTCTTCCTGGCTTTTTTACCATAATGCAGAGTCCGTTACGCTCGCTTAGTTTATATGCGCCAACCTCTCTTTCGAGATATTTTGTTATCCATCGGCTACCAGCGCAAACATCTACTCTTTTTCCTGCAGACAGATCTATTATGGAAATCGGTGTATTTTTACATATCAGTCCGGTGTCCAGATGCATCTTGACGATCTCTCTTACTCTTTTGTTCATGATGCGTCACCTCCCATCTTTAAAGCGCACCGTGTGCATGCAGCTCCATCAATCCGTTATAGAGAATAAGAGCTTCGTCTTCCGGTCTCTTCCAACACATATCGCCGCAGATCTGGCAGTGGATTTTTCTCCATCCTTTCTTGCCGTTTGGTATATTGTCTGCTAACGGCATACACAGCCATCCACCTCGATCAGTGGCTTTTTCTTGGTCGTATGGCCACAGTGTCGTTACTTCTTCGTCTCTCCATCATTCTTCCTCGCTTTTTTCTTTTGCATTCTTCTGTTCCATTCTTCAACAGCTTTCTCTCGTTCATCTTTTGTGATTTTTAGCTCGCCATCTTCAAGTGTGGCTCTTAATTCACGTACCCACGGAAGACACGTTCCACATTCCGAGCATTCGATTCCAAATGTAAAACTTACATCATGATGAGTGGATCCATTGGTTATTGTTATCATGTTTGCCTTTCCACCGCAAAACGGGCATGGCATTAATCTTTCGTTATAATTCATCTGGTTCACCTTCTTTCTCCTTTTCTTCGTTACATACACCTTTGACGGCTCTTGCGAATTCCTGGGTGTTGATCATTGCACTTCCTGTATTCTGTAGCACGTTTATTTCTTCGCAAGCTTCGTTGATGAACCTTCTCGTCTCTTTGCACATTTCATCTACATAGCTGTCTACAATTTTGAAATAATAAGTGGCTAATATTTTTGTTGTTGCAATCGAAACCGCAATAGAAGTCGTGACGCAGGCTATTGCCATTGCTATTACCATTTTTCTTTGCCCTCCATTTACGCTTGTCCTCCTTTCTACCGCTTACGCGGTTTTTCTCAATTGTTAGGTGATTTCCACCTTTTCCTGTTCCTCCAACAGAGATATCAACACCTCAATGATTTTTTCCATATCCGGTTTCATATTCGCCACCTGCTTTCTATCTCCTTGGTTTATGTTTATGTGTTACAGTTTGTACTTGTTGCATTCTCTATCTTAAGTTCTTTTCCTGCTTGTCCATGTCCGCTCTGATCTTTAGAATCTCCATGTTGCTTTTGGCAATCATGAATGCCTGTGGATCATGTGCCGCCAGATGTTTGGCTGTTTCTACCATTTCAGCGATTTCTTTCTTTTTCTTTTTTCACTCATTGCTTTTCTCACCTCTTTTTGACAGTTGGAAAGATAAAAAATGGCTACAAACCCAGTAAACATGGGCTCTGTAGCCGTTTTTTTTATTTCGTAACGATATGTGCTATATTATGATTTTTTTTGATTTAATCTGTTTCGTTTCTTTAATAATTGTTCGCATGGAGGCTTTTGTAATGAATTCATAATCCGTTCTAAAGCCGAATGTTTTGTGCAGAGAATCCGTTAATTCTGTTCTTGTGTAGGAAGGAATATAACCACTTGCTGTATTTAGTAGTGTCATTTGCATAGAACGTAATGTCCCAAGTATCTGACTGACCGTATAAGCATCTCCAAGTTTCTTTTCTAATAATCGATAAAGAAGAAGACTGATATAGCAGGTCATGAAATGAGCTTTTATTCGATCCTCTCTTCGTACATAGACTGGTCTAGCTTCAAATTCGGTTTTCATAATTCTAAAGTTTTCTTCTATTTCCCAACGCTGTTTGTTAATCCGTATGATTTCAGAGACATCACCTTCCAGATTTGTAATAACAGCATAAAAACCATCATACATTTCTTCTTTTTTGAATCTGTTCTTCATCGATATCGTATACTTGTTTATTAGCGATTTCTCCATCTGGCGTCACAGAAGTCTTCTTTACAAAACGCATTGGATCATTCTGATTTTTTCCTTTTCGTTTACGCCCAGGTGTGTTGATGATCTTTTCAGCATGTTCGATTTGGCGGTCACGAATTCTTCTTTGGTATGCTTTATGTTTTTGGAGAATAAGTAACAATCAGAGTTTCATCCATGTTTCCTGTAACCACGGGAACTTCTTTGTAATAAACAGTGTTATAAACTTCTTCATCAGTTTCATCAAGTGTACGCAGATCTATGAATTTTGTGCTACCGACTTAACGAACCTGCGTAGAGTTCAGAGCAATCTCACGATCTTCTTTCTTCATCTTTTTAAGAGAATGAGTGATGATGTATGCCCGGTTTCCAAGACTGTTAAATCTTCTGTTCGCAGCACTTCCAAGTCCGGAATCAGAACAATAGATGAATTCACTGCAGTTAAAGTCCTGTAGAATTTTTGATTCTAAAGGCTTTAAAGTTGTCTGTTCATTTTGATTTCCTGGATAAACATCAAAAGCAAGAGGAATACCATCAGCATCCATAAATAATCCCATAGTTACAATTGGATTCGGACGGTTTTCCTTACTTTTACCATAACGCTTAGAATCGCTTTCCTCTTCAATTTCGAAATAGTAGTTTGTGCAATCGTAATAGAGGATACGATTATTTCTTAGATGAAGGAAATTAGAATTCTTGTAAAGTTCACTTTGAATAAAATCCGATTCTTCTGCAATCACAGAAAGAGAGCGGTAAACATCCTGTAGACTGTATTTAGGTGGCTCTAACAGTGTTTGACAATAGTCATAGCTAGCCAGCTTGCTAGAAGGCGATAGGATTCGTGCATAAACTAAATCAGTCGGGATTGCTTGTAGATTATATTTATATTTGTGGCGCTCTTTGATTGTTCTACAAATCTTATCTATACGAAGTTGTGTACAAAGTTCTTGTAAAAAGAGATATCCAACATTGAAAGAACGGCGTTCATTCATCGGAATGCAAGCAGCTTTTGAAAACTCTACAGAAATCTTTCCAGTAGCTTCTTTATAGAGCTTTGTTTCTTTATCAGCCTGCTCTCTTGCCCATGCCATCATCTTATCTCTGTCACCATCGAATTGTTCTAAAAGTGTGTTATATTTTCCAAGTTTTTTATAAATACGAGATGAGGACTTACCATTTTCCTTGCGAAAAGAATGATAAATATACACATCTTTATTGTTTTCACTACCTGTAAGTGCAATATACATGATTAGAAAAAACTCCTTTTCTTTTATTATAACACACTATTACAAACAAGTACATATAAAAACAGAAAATTTGACATAAAAAAGCAGGTTTTATAAGGCCTGCAAGGTATTTTTCTAATATTCAACTGTCTTCCGTATTTGTCCATCTGGATTTCCCGAAATTATTACCAGAATTACTCGAAGATTGTAAAGTGTCCGAGTCCTCTGATATCTTCAAAAAGATTTCAGAAATTGGCGGACTGCTTGATGATCTTGGAGTGAATTCTTCATTCAAAACATTTGAATCTTTTATTCCAGGGATTCAGCAAGTACTTATTGATTTTGAGGATTCCAACGATCTTCCGGATGATGATTATGTAGTCGTTGATGAAAATGCCGTCAAAGTTTTGGATCTGACTGGTAGTGTTTTTGTCCCGCTCGGAAACTATAAAGTTAAGATTCATACATGGATCTTGATTGTTCTGTTGTTTGGTATATGTAAATTTCCTTTCACGCAGTATCAGAACTATCAAAACTATCAACAAGCTAAGCAGACAGCTGAGTATCAAGAAAGAATTTTGGAAATCCAAGAGGATACTAACAAAACTCTCCATGATCTTGTTGATTCCATCGACGCTACAAATTCTTCTCAGCAGGAAGTCATTGACAGCTTGTCTGATGCTACAAAGCGTCTGCTTGATTCTTCTCAAGTGCCTTCTGCAGTTTTTCAAGATCCTGAATCGTCTGTTGATCATTCTGCAGTGACTCCTGATAATAATCGTGAATAACTGCATAATTTTTTGTGTCTATTAGGCTTGCCCCTATAAAGACTATGCTTGTTGCAACAAAGAACAAAAACAGGTCGCTGATTGTTTTTTCATTTCTTCGATCTGTTTTTCTAATTGTTCAATCTTTTTATCCATCTCTCTTCACCTCATTTCATACTCTGTTCTTTTACGAATATTCCCGGATCAACTTCTAGTGCTTCGCAAATGCTTAGAAATTCATCTGTCCTTAGTTCTCTTTTCCTGTTCTTGTCTCTCACGCTTGCGTACAGCAATTTATATGGAATTCCTGCTATTCTGGACAACTCTGAAAGATTGATTCCATTCTTTTTTAAAAAGTCCATCATTTTGTCTGTTGTTCCTTCCACGCATCTTCTCTCACCTCACTTTTTTGTTGTTTGTAAGGCAAGTATATGCCATTCAATAGCATTTGTCAACACTTTATGTTGTTTTCATAGCTTTTTGTTGTTTCAAAGACTTTTTCTATTGACTATTCGCTTCTTGCCATTTATAATCAAATCATGAAAGCGAGGTGAATCAAATGAACGAACGTATCAAGAAGTTAAGAAAGGTCTTGGATTTAACCCAGCAAAAAGTTTGCGGATAAATTAGGTGTAAAAAGAAACACCGTCGGACAATGGGAATGCGGGATAAATCGTCTTACGGATCAAGTGATCTTTTCTATATGTCGAGAATTTGATGTAAACGAAACTTGGCTCAGAACTGGCGAGGGTGACATTTTTGTCCAACGCTCTCCTGAAGAAGAAGTCGGTTATTATGTTGAGGATCTGTTGGAATATGATGGAAACGGGAATGCATTTTACGATGCGATCATCGAAATGATGAAGACCTATCATTCTCTTGACAATAAATCTAAGACTGTGATACGTGAGTATTTCAAGAACGTAGCAGATGGTATAAAGAATAAAGAGGAAAAGGCTTAGAGCCTTCCCCTCTTTTCCAGGTACCTATATAGGATGGCGTAGAGTTGCTGGATAATCTTGTGATCAGAATTGTCCAGTTTTGATAATAAGATTTTTAATTCTTCCATATGTATCGCACCTCCGCTCTGTGACATTTGTTTGTGCTTTAAGAACCTTTATTATCCTTTCCTCTATTAAAGCACTTATTTTATGGATACTGATACGTTTTTTTGAAATTTGTCCGAGTTTTCGGACACTTATTTATAATCTGATTCAAACAGGTCGGTGATGCGGACTTTTAGTCCCTTTGCCAGCTGCTCCATGGTATCTAACCGCGGTATTCGCCCTCTGGACACTATGTCCGACACGGTTGACTTTGGGACGCCTGTAAGAATAGATACTTGGCGGATGGTTAAGTTTTTCTTGTTCATTAGTTCGTCAGTAATATTTTCATACTTATAGTATGAATCTTTTCGTCTTATATTATATTGGTGTAATTTTAGGTAAAAAATCATCAAAAAAACTAAAGAAAGTGGGGCTTTTATTATGGCTTTTGGAATGAAAGATGTTTTAAACGGCGCAAAATCAGTAGCAGGTAGTAACCTCGTACAAGGTGTATTGAATAATTATAGTGAAATGACTACTGAAGATATGCAGAAAGAATACGGTATGTATTTGATGGATGGAGAAGAAATCACAGTCGGATTCAAACTTGTGCGTGATGCACTTATCTTCACCAACAAAAAAGAATTATCTTTACTGACAAACAAGGCGCAACAGGAGTAAAAATGCGTGTAGAATCTATCAATCTTTTCTCTGTTGTAGATGTTACCATGGAGACTGCAGGTTTTGGATTCGACGACAGTGAACTTACTTTTTACATACATCAAGACAGCCGACCTCAAAGCACACGAGGTTCAATACGTATCTCACAAGTTAGAATTCCCGAAAAATATAATGTACAGCCATTATATAAATTGCTTCAGGAACTCGCTTACAATAACTGTTTAAGAATTAATGGTTTAGATTAAATAAAAAATCCCCGGTGTTACCAGCACCGGGGAATGAGAAAACTATACGGTGCCGAAGCACGTACAATACCCTCACAACCAAGGATATTGTACCACAAATTTCCAGCACCGTATAGGTGTTATTTTTGTACCCATTTTTGCGTAACATTAAAGATGGAAAGGTGATATGATATGACGACTAAAGTTGAACGCTGTGCAATCTATATCCGTGTATCCACTACCGAACAAATGATGCACGGCAAATCGCTTGAAGCACAAAAAAGAATATCTTACAAACTATGCCCGAGAGCACAATATGGCCGTCGTTGGTATATATGCTGATGAAGGAAAACCGCCCGTAAAGAGCTCAAAAAGCGTAAGGCTATACATTCTCTACTGCAAGACGTAGAAGCCGGGAAGATCGATGTTATTATCTTCTGGCGTATCGATAGATGGTTCCGTAATCTATCTGATTTCTATAAGGTGCAGGATATTCTTGACAGCCACAACGTCCGCTGGATCAGTACCAGTGAACCAGGCATTAACATGGAAACCAGAGATGGAAGACTGCAGCTTAATGTGGTTCTGTCGATTGGCCAGAACGAAGTCGATACCACCAGTGAGCGTATCAAATTTGTAAATGAATCATCGATCAGAAGCGGTAAATTAATTTTTGGCGATGCAAATATGGGATATGGCTATAAGTCAGGTATCGTTGATGGCCAAAAGCGAATGATAAAGGATCCTGATCGAGAACATGTCGTGGATGCATTTTATAAATATTTCTTCAAGCATCAAAATAAGTGCGCTACGCTCAGATACATACAAGAAACCTATGATCCTGATTTCAGTTTCGGAATCATGAGGACGCTTCTTTCCAGCGAATTCTACAAGGGCACCTATCGAGGATTCCCTTACTGCCCTGCATATCTTACTGAAGACGAATGGAGCAAATTGCAGAAGATACAAAAACGAAATGTTAAAGCTACACCCTCCGGCCGCATCTATCTGTTTGCAGGAATGATTCGATGTCCCGTGTGTGGTCAATTGCTATGCGGTACCGGGTGTTCATCCATCATCAACAGGAAAACCGGTGCCAAAAGAACTTACTGCTATTACCGATGTAACAGAGCTATGATCGATCACATATGTTCTTACAGACACAGATTGAGCCAGAACCTCGTTGAGAATTATCTACTTGATAACTTAGAGAATGAATACAAGAATTATAAAGTAAAGTGCGAGAAAATTGAAAAGAGAAAGAGAAGCAAAAGAAAAAGCAATCTCCCGAAAAATTAAGAAAGGAATTGGATAGTCTTAATTTCCTATTTCAGAAAAAGGGCGGATTGATTGGGATTATTACAACGAAGAGTATGGACGCGTCGAAAGTGAGTTGAATGATCTGCAGAGCGCTCTTCCGGAACCAGTGGCGAATTACGGTTACCTCGAAGAACTATTGAATACAGATTTCCGATATGTATGATCAATTATCACAAGAAAATCGCAGAGCTTTCTGGCGTTCCATCATTCATGAGATTCATGTGAATGAAGACCATGCCATAACCTCCGTCGATTTTCTGTGATGCGTCTTGTACTAACTATACTGTTCCATTCGGAGCCGACAAAACTATGACGGCCGTCCTCTCCGGAACTGCCGACATCGGCTTTATGGGTTCGGAAGCTTCTATCTACACATATAACGAGGGGGCGAATGATTATGTTGTAAACTTTGCCCAGCTCACCCAGCGCGCCGGGAACTTCCTGGTTGCCAGGGAAGATATTAAGGATTTCAAATGGGAAGATCTGAAAGGCAAGAAGGTCATCGGCGGTAGAAAAGGCGGCATGCCTGAAATGGTATTTGAGTATATCTTAAACCAGAACCATATCGATCCGGCTACAGATCTCACCATCGACCAGAATATTGATTTCGGTTCTACTGCGGCTGCCTTCGCAGAAGACAAATCCGATTACGACTTCACCGTAGAATTCGAACCTGGTGCAACCAATCTTGAAAAACAGGGTAAAGGGATACGTTGTCGCCTCTCTTGGAACGGACAGCGGCTATGTTCCGTACACTGCTTTCTCTGCAAAGAAGAGTTACATCAACAAACATCCGGAAGTCGTCCAGGGATTCACCAATGCACTGCAAAAAGGTATGGACTACGTGGCATCCCACACACCGGAAGACATTGCCCAGGCAATCGCTCCTCAGTTCAAAGAGACCACACTGGATACGATCACAACCATCATTTCCCGCTATTATGAGCAGGATACATGGAAAAAGATCTGATCTTCCGGCAGGAAAGCTTTGATCTTCTTCAGGATATCTTAGAAGAAGCAGGCGAGCTTAAGGAACGCGCACCTTACAAGGATCTCGTAACTACTACTTATGCAGAAAAGGCAGCAAAAACAAGCAACGATACCCAGAAAACCAATTAACTCTATACTCCGATATCTACAAAAACCGGCAACTTCTCTTGCTTACTATGGTATAAAAAATAATGCTGCAAACTTTTCTTCGTTCTGCAGCATTATTTTTAAATTATCATATATTCGTAAGAACCTGCTATCAGCAGTTTTCTTTTTTCTTCCTATATTCGCCTATGCCAGCTCCGCATCCAAGTGCTCTTTCACATAACCGCTGACTTTATCTCTCGGAATCTCCATCACCACTGCCAGTTCTCCATACAGGAACTTCTCGGCGCTGGACATATATCTCTCATCAACGTTGATCGTCTTTTTTCCCGCCAGTAATCTCTTCTTATTTCTTCCATATGAAGTCTTGATCAGTGAGATCCACTCCCGGCACTGATTGTGTAACAATGCGTTCTTGTACATTCCTTCCCGCTGTTTTTCATTTGTCACACCAATGATATCGATCTTTGGCATCTCTTTGATCAGATTCTCCGCCTCTTCTTTTGTGATCAGTTTTCTGATCTGATCCCGCTTTATTATCGACTGGTGTGTATACCGTTCCACCTGCATCATATACCGGTTTTAACGTATAATACTCTTTGTCCGAACTGCCCATGTCAATCTTGCCAATATTTACTACTTCGCAGACGCCCTCCTTATAATGCGCCACATAATCTCCTATTTTGAACATTTCTGCCTCCTGTTCTAACACTTCTCTCATGGTAACCTGCAGATGTATGACAACGCTAAAAGAGCGCACAAGCCGAAGTTATATCGAACTGCACGCCATCTTTTCTGGTATCGTATTATGAAATTTGTAAACGCGCTGACATAAACTCTTGATATACCTATTATATCACAACCATTTCACGGATGTAAGATTTTTTTAAGAATTTCTCTCAAAATCAACCCTGCACCGCACAAAGCCACCAATATTTTCCTTTCTATCAGTATCAGCCAACGTGGAATTTTTTATGCATTTCTTCTTTAAATTCTTTTCGTTTGAATAAAATTAATCCGATCAACAGCAGAAAACTGCACCCGATACAGATAACCGATGGAGTCCTGTAATGGATTACTCCTGTCACTAAAAGAATCAATGGAAGAATCATCGAATAGACAGCGGCCATCACATAATAGATCATATATTCTCTCGGTGACAGGGAACGTATTCTTGATATGATCAACATTACAACCTGGATCAGCAGGCAGATATCCGGAATTCCGATATTCACAGACCAGCCTCTCCATCCGGTTCCGAGATCCCACAATACACAGATCCCTGACATGATCAGAAGCTGCCATGCCGCATTCTTCAGCAGATTGAACCGTTTCACATAACCGACTGCCATCGTAAGCCACATCGTCACACACCCGGCTGCCACGAACACCGACCAGTGCACGCCGGGCGATATAATGATATCCGTCATCATACTGATCACGATCGCTGCAATACAGCAAAATGTAAAGATCTGTAATACTTTCTTTCCTTCATAATTTGGTCTTGCATCCTCCGGGAAATCCGGTTCTGCCACTTTGACCGAAGCCCCCAGTTCCTTCAATATCCGGTAGAAATTCCGCTGGATATTCGTGCTGTCGTATCTCGATGTAAAGCCAAGTGATAACGTATCTTGAAAAGAACAGATACATAATTCTGTCCGGTTCGTACTTGTATACACGCCAAACTTTTCAATATATTGCGCATAATCTTCCGGCATCTTTACCACACTCATGTTCGAAAGCACGGCGGTTACTTCCTGCTCCGCCATCTTGGCACCCGCACGGATACAGCGGTTTTTCAGTTCCAGCGGTGCCCATTTTAAGATCTTATGCTTTTCTATTGCAATCAGTTCATTCATCCGTCCTGCCATATGCTCTTTGGACAGATTCTCCTGAAAATATAACTTTACTGCCTCCAGTACATCTTCAAAAGAATCTTTTCCCTCTCCGAACTGATACCCCGGCTCTATATAACCGAAGAAATTCAACATCGAATCCGATGGAAAAATCTTTCTTAAATTCACCGGAACCATCAGGATAACCGGCTTCTTCTCCTGCATCCGGCTCATTTCTTCATGGATTGCACAGATAAATGCAGCCGTCAGGAGCACCGACATGGAGACTTTCTTTTTTCTCTGGCAATCCCCAGCAGTTCTTTTACCGACATGGAAGCTTCATTGATCTGCAGCTCTTCATATCCTTTTCCACCCTTTTTGATCTGAACCGCCCTGATCTTTTTTCTTTTTTCTTTCTTGGAAAATCTGGATCATAATATCGGCTGAAACTGTCATCTTCCTGATCTTTTACCGTCAGATACTGGTTTGACAGCTCCACCGGCTCCAGATCTTCTTCGTGGATCAGATACAGATAATTCTTCACCAGTTCTCTTAGGAATTCTGTTGCACCGGTTCCATCTGTCAGCACATGAAAGACTTCAAAATTAATCCGCTTTTTATAATAAGTAACTTCAAATAAAAGTGTCTTTTTATCCCGTACATACAGGCTGCTGCAAGGTTCTTTATATTCTTCCCTTACCACCGGTCTTAATTCACTTTTCTCCAGATAATGCCAGAACAAACCCTTTCTCATAACCGACAAAAAAATACGGGATACTTTTTGTATCGTCTGATTCAGAGCTTCCTGTAATATCTCTTCTTTTACTTCTTCTTTCAGCTCACAATAGAACCGGAACACTCTGGTATCTTTCGGGCTGCTGGCTGCGGAAAATAACTTTGCCGCATTATCCAGACTTCTCCAGTAAGCACGTTTTTGCTCAAACACCGGACTTTCTCCTCCCCCTTTACTTTCCCGCTTTATTCTTCGTTTGCAGGACTAACCTTCCGGCTGTTTTCATCAGATGTATAGCCGCTCAGGAAACGGTTAATAATAGCAAAGCTCTCCTGTACATGGTAATATTTTACTCCCAGTGCAAAGAATCCGTGAAGTGCATCCTGTATTCTGTGCACCTCCACCTTATTGCCCGCTTCTTTTAACCTTCTTCCATACTCTTCCCCTCATCTCTGAGAGGATCACATTCCGCCGTTAAGATCAGTGTATCCGGCTGGTTGCTGTAATCGGTCTCCATGAGAGGTGCAAGATATTTACTTTTCTTATCTTCTTCTGCCGATGCATAGAAATTAATATAATCCCGCATCTTTCCCGCAGTCAGAAGATATTCCGTCCCGTAACGTCTTACCGACAAATATGGGGACTCCTCACTGTAATCATTATTTACCGCAGGATAGATCAGTATCTGTCTCTTCGGCAGGAATTCTCCCTGATCTCTTGCCATCAGTGAAACAGCTGCTGCCAGATTCCCACCCTAAGACTGTCTCCGATCAGTGTAATCTTATCCGGATCTGTATTCAAGATAAACTGGTTCGTGTACATAGCCTTTGCCGCCATATAACAATCGTAAAACCAATGGGAAATGGATACTCCGGCGCCAGCCGGTACTCTACCGATACAACGATATGATCTGTTGCCGAAGCAAGACGGGCACAGATTCTTTCATAATTATCAATACTTTCCGTTACCCATCCTCCCCGTGAAAGAACAGAAATACCGGCAGATCATCCTCCATCTTTTTCCCTGGAAGGAATATCCTTACAGGGATCTGATGATTGCCGTTATAAATCTTATAGTCAATCGTCTTATGAAATATCTTCATCGGATCAATTGCTTTTAAATTCGCCAGGTGTCTTGAAGCCTCCACTTCAATGCCGTCGAAGGACAGCGCTTTTAATACCCGCCTCATTGATTTGTTGATCGCCATTATCTGATATATCCTTCCTCATATGCTTTTGCTTTATTAAATGCATATAACTCTGCAAAAGTTGCCTGCTTGTATGGAGAAGCGTAGAAAATCCCCACCATTCCACATGTGATAACCGTAAGAATATCCCATCCAAGGAATGACAGATCCAGAATAAACGTCTCCATCTTCTGTCCGTCCATCATACGCTTACTGATCTGGAATGCTTCTTTTCTGTCCATTCCCGGATTCTCTGCAAGAATGTAAGGAATCATTAGGTATTCATAATGCTTCACGATTCCTGGAATCACCAGCAGTAATGTCCATAAGGATGTAAAAAGTTCTCTTAAGAACATGGTCAGTACAATATTCACATAATGTCCGGAACGGAATGCATCAAACATCGTTCCAACCGTTGGATTCTCTGTCTTATTCAATACGAAGAAACGTTTTCCACCTACTTCCAGAAGATTTCCCACGAATATCTTCAGTGCCCATATTACAATCGTTAATATAATCGCAGCCATTGCAATTGCCAGCCCTGCAAATGGGAATCCCCATCCGTAATGATATGAGAATGAAAACCCGTCATTCCCATACAGACTGTTCTGTGAAGCACCACTTCCGGTTCTTCCTCCGCTTATGCTGCTAAGTCCCGTGATGATTCCCATGATCACTGCTACAGCCACACATGCCCAGTAATTCTTCTTAAATGCAATCTTACCATTTGTTTTCAGTCTTTCTCTTGTCCAGTTCATATACTTTTTCTCCTTGTTTATCCCTGTTGCTTTGCATCTTGAATCTTTTCATTTAAATCATTCAGATATACCCATCGGTTATCTTCTCATCCAGTGCATTCTCAGTCTCTTCTTTTTTCTCCATAAGTTCCCGCAATTTCACCGAATTAGTCGCATTGGCTGCAATCTGTGCATCCAGTGTCTCAATCTTTTCTTCCAGTTTTGCAATGTCATCATCGATCGACTCGAACTCCCTCTGCTCTTTGAATGTGAATTTCAGCTTTGGTTCCCGCTGTTTCCAGGTGTCTTTCGAAGAGCTTTCTGCCTTCTTCGGCTGTTCCTCTGTCCCGGCAGCATGTCCTTTCAATGACATCTCTGTATCCAGACCTTCCAGTTCTTTGCGGATCAGATAATCCGAATAACCACCCTCGAACTGTCGTACTTTTCCGTCTCCTTCAAATGAGAAGATACGGTTCACAATACGATCCAGGAAATAACGGTCATGTGATACCGTGATGATAATTCCGTCAAAGTGATCCAGATAATCTTCCAGGATCGTCAGCGTCTGGATATCCAGATCGTTGGTCGGCTCGTCAAGGATCAGTACATTCGGTGCACTCATCAAAACACGCATCAGGTACAGTCTTCTCTTTTCTCCCCCGGAAAGCTTCTCAATCTTTGACCACTGCATGGCTCCGTCAAATAAGAAGCGCTCCAGCATCTGGGATGCCGTGATCTTTCCGTCTGATGTCGTAACATATTCTCCCACTTCTTTGACATAATCAATCACTTTCATGGATGCATCCATATATTCATTCTCCTGAGAGAAATATCCGATCCGGATCGTCTGCCCAATCTCGATCGTGCCATTATCCGGTTTTACAATCCCATTAATAATCTTAAGAAGTGTCGTCTTTCCACAGCCATTCGGTCCGATGATTCCGATTCTGTCATTTTTTAGGAAAATGTAACTGTAGTCATCGATCAGCTTTCTTGCTCCATAAGATTTACTGATGTTCTGAAGCTCGATCGTCTTATTTCCCATACGGGACGCTACGGAATCCAGTACCACTTTCTTTTCTTCCTGAATGTCCTTGATCTCCTGCATTGCCTTGATGCGGTCAATGTGTGCTTTCTGCTTCGTACTTCTGGCTCTTGCACCTCTTCCCAGCCATTCGAGTTCTGTACGCAGAAGACTCTTTCTCTTTCTTTCTGTCGCCAGTGCCATATCCTGACGTTCTGCTTTTAACTTGACAAACTCCGAATAATTTCCAGGGTAGCTGTATAATTTCCCCTGATCTACTTCCACGATCCTGGTTGCCACACGATCCAGAAAATAACGGTCATGGGTAACCATCAGGATTGCCCCGCGAAATCCGATCAGATAATCCTCCAGCCACTCGGACATCGCGTTGTCCAAATGGTTAGTCGGCTCGTCCAGCACCAGAATATCCGCCGGTGTGAGCAATGCATTGACCAGTGCAATTCTCTTCTTCTGACCGCCGGACATATGCTCTACTTTCTCGTCATAGTCATAGAAGCCAAGCTTGTTCAGCATGGATCTGGCATCTGCTTCAATTGTCCACTGATTCAGCTCATTCACATTGTCTGCGATTGCCGCACGCAACACCGTTGTTCCCTCTTCAAATTCCGGTGTCTGCGGCAGATAACAGATCTTGACCTGATTTCCTATACTGATCTTACCTTCATCGTATGGTTCTATCCCGGCTGCCACCTTTAAAAGCGTAGATTTTCCCATTCCGTTGATCCCGATCACGCCGATCTTTTCATTCTCATTGATGCTGAATGCAACATCATTCAGAAGGACACGGTCAGTATAAGCCTTCGTAATATGCTCCATCGTAAGTAAATTCATACTTTAGTTCTCCTTCATAAGCCTTTCGGATCTTCCCATCGGCAGTCCCTGTAAAATGCCTGACAGGCCAGAAAAAGAGACCGGAAACTCCGATCTCTTTTCGTTCTCCTCTTTCTATTATATTTTACAGAAAGACATATTTCAATATGAATAATACCGTAAGTACATACATTAATGCGCTGATCTTCTTTTCTTTTTGCTTTTCCAGTCATCAGATTCAGGATCACATAAGAGATAACTCCCATAGAGATACCTTCTGAAATGCTGTAGAAGAATGGCATAGCCAGAATACAGATGTAGCATGGCAGTGCCTCTGAAAAATCATCAAAATCAATGTGTGTCACATTTGTCAGCATGTAGAATCCAACCACGATCAGGGCCGGTGCTGTTGCAAATGAAGGAATTGCAAGGAAGATTGGTGACAGGAACAGTGACAGGCCGAATAAAATAGCTGTCGTTGCAGAAGTCAGTCCGGTTCTTCCTCCTTCGGATACACCGGATGCACTCTCTACAAATGTCGTAGTCGTTGTTGTTCCAAGCACTGCTCCAACGGTTGTTGCAACCGCATCTGCCATCAGCGCACCTTTGATATTCGGAAGACGTCCCTCCTCATCTAACATACCTGCCTTTGTAGACACACCGATCAGTGTTCCGATCGTATCAAACATATCTACAAATAAGAATGCAAAGATGACAACGATAAAGTTCAAAGAGAATATTCCGCTGAAGTCAAGCTTTCCAAATACTCTAAGCATGATGCTTGGAATTGTGAATCCCTTGCTGAAATCCGGAAGCAGGCTGTAGAATCAATTTCTGGATTCGCTACATAGATACCCGCCATCTGACAGATGATTCCAAGAATCCATGTAATCAGGATTCCCCATAAGATATTTCCCTTTACATTCTTTATTACCAGAATTCCTGTAATTCCCACACCGATCAGTGCAAGAATGACCGTGATTCCTACGTTACTCATAGAAGCTTCCACACCTTTGGCACTGTTATATCCATCAATGGAGAATAACTGCAGAAGTGTAGAACCTCCTACTACGATATTCGCATTCTGAAGTCCGATAAATGCAATGAATAATCCGATACCGACACTTACTGCCGACTTCAGATTCTTCGGAATTGCATTGAAGATTGCCTCACGGATATTTGTAAGTGAAAGTACGATGAAAACGATACCTTCTACAAATACTGCCGTTAATGCAACTTCCCACTTATAACCCATTCCAAGAACAACAGTATAGGCAAAGTATGCATTCAGTCCCATTCCAGGTGCCAGTGCGAACGGGTAATTGGCGAAGAACGCCATCAAGAATGTACCGATCATTGCAGCCAGCGCTGTCGATGTAAAGATTGCACCGGAATCCATCCCTGTTGCAGACAGGATACTCGGATTGACTGCAAGGATGTACGCCATAGTCATGAACGTAGTGATACCTGCCATAACCTCTGTTTTGGCATCGGTTCCGTTCTCACGGAGCTTAAATAATTTTTCCAACATGTTTCTCTTTTCCTCCTTATACTCTCAAAAAATAAGATAACGACAACAAAATTACTGTATCTCTCTTATTTTTTTTCTTCTTAAAAGCAAGTACCTGATTTGGTGCTACGGATAACTCATCGATTCCCATCTGCAGGAATTGTTCTGTCATGTCCAGATCTGCTGCCAGATCACCACATATGCTGATTGTTTTTCCCTCCAGATGTACATTATTCGCAATAATACGTATCATTTTAAGCAATGCCGGATGATGCGGATTATAAAAATGATCCAGTTTAGAATTTGTTCTGTCCATTCCCAGTGTAAGCTGCGTCAGATCATTCGTTCCTATACTGAAAAAATCAGCCTCCCGTGCCAGTTCACCGCTTATCATAACCGCTGCCGGTGTTTCAATCATAACTCCGATCTGTATTTCTTCATTAAACGGAATCTTCTCATCTTTTAACTCTTTTTTATCTTTTCCAGAAGCAGTTTTGCCTGCTGTACTTCTTTTACATCTGTAACCATCGGGAACATAATAGACATCTTTCCATAAGCAGATGCACGTAAAATTGCACGTAACTGCGTCTTGAATATCTCGTCTTTATCCAGTGACACACGGATTCCCCTGTATCCCATCTCCGGATTATTCTCTTCTCCCAGATCCAGACACTCTGCTGTCTTTTTCACCGCCCAGATCTGCTGTGCGGATCACAACCTTTTTCATTCCCATCGCTTCTGCTGCCAGACGATATACCTGAAACTGCTGTTCTTCTGTCGGAAGTTTCCGGACCATTTTCCATATAAATAAATTCACTTCTGAATAATCCGATTCCACCCGCATCACTGCGCAGAACGCTTTCAATGTCTTCCCTGCTTCCGATATTCGCGCACACATCAATTTTTTGTCCGCTCTGCGTAATATTTTCTTTTCCTTCAGACGTTCCAGACTCTGTACCTGCGTATGATTCTCATCTTGTCTCTGTTTCATCTTTGAAATCGTTGTATAATCAGGTTCGATATATACTTTTCCCTCAAAACCATCGATAATAATGGTCTTGCCTTCGTATTCTTTCTTTAAAGACTCTCCCAGTCCGATCACAGATGGAATTCCTTTTGTTCTTGCAAGCACTGCCGTATGAGAATTAATTGTTCCGTATCTGGTAACAAACCCAAGAATCTTGCTCTTATCAAGCTTTACTGCCTCACTTGGATATAATTCACCTACTGCCAGTATAAACGGTTCATCTGTCAGCATCTTATCTTTCCATGCCCTTGCAAGAATCCGAAGTACCCTTGTCGACACATCTTTAATATCTGCTTCGTGTCCCTGTACATAACTTTTATTACTTTTGCCGCACTTGCCAGTACATTTTCCACCGCATTTTTTTACAGCATACTCTGCATTCAACTTATGCTCTACGATAATATTTGTAATCTGCCTGATGATTTCCTGATCTTCAAGGATCATCTGCTGCATCTCAAATATAGCTGCATTCGCTTCACCTACTTCCTTAGAAGCCGAATCATACAGATCCCTCAGTTCCTGCAACGCTTTCTGCCTTGCTTTCTGAAAACGCATAACCTCTTTTTCTACATCTTTTTACATAGATTCTGCGAATCTCTTTTGTATCCCGCTTATAAAAGGAAAGTTTTCCGATTGCAATTCCTTCTGATATTTTTTTTCCAGTCAATGTAATCATAGTTTTCCAACCCTTTTAAACCTTTATTAGTATGAACAATAATACTTTACACGTTTGCCGTTCATTCGTCAAGTAGATTACTTTTTTGTATAAAAACACAAAACATTCCTTAAATTCATTGACGTCTTTATCAATATATGCTAATCTGACAACAGTGTAATTCATAGAATACTTTTTATAAATTGCACGATTTAATAATTTTTATGGAGGTATAATCATGAAAGGTACTGTAAAATGGTTTAACAACCAAAAAGGCTACGGTTTCATTTCTGACGCTGAGGGTCATGATGTATTCGTTCATTATTCAGGACTGAATATGGAAGGATTCAAGACACTTGAAGAAGGTCAGGAAGTGGAATACGAAGTTACAGAAGGTGCTAAGGGCCCACAGGCTGTTAACGTAACACCACTCTAATCGCAACAATCTAAGTTTTTAATGTACCTTTTATATATTAAAATATATCTATTTCGGATTTAAATATTTAAAAGTAATACATGACTTAACGAGAGAGATTATGAGAAAAAGCCAGATAACTGCAGTTATCTGGCTTTTATCATATCTGCCAAACCGGTCATCTGAAGATACACAGATGACCGGTTCTTCTGTATTATTCAGTATTATTTCTGTGGTCTTGAAACATTCAGCTGAAGATCAATTCCAAATGGATTAACCACAACTCCCGTAACTTCCGGGCCCATTGCTTCCGGAATTCTGGCTGCTTCGACAACTCCCATTGTATACTTCATATCTCTGTTCTCATTCTGGAATTTCAGGAATTCCTGAACGTCTGTAAAGATCGGCATCAGTACCTGTCCGTCATCTTTATTCAAAATCGGCATTTTTTATCTTCACTGATTGCCGTGATATATCTGCCCCTCTGATAATGTGCCATCAGTTCTTCCTGCAGTTCCTTTGTTTCATCCGTGAGTTTTAATTCTTTCTGGCTTCTTACCTTCTGCATAAAATACATTGCAGTAATCTGAAGTTCCGATTCTCAATCGGTTCTTCGCCCGGCTTCTGTTCCGGTCTTCTAACCAGTTCCCCTAACTGAATCGCAATCTCTTCTTCTGTTCCTTTACCGATTACCATACAGTTCACCCCGATTGGGAATAAACTGCTATAGAAAGGAAGCAGGTATTTTTTTTTTTCAATATTAAAAATTTTTAACGGATTATTCGCCTTCAGGAATTCCTGTCCTCCGCGCATTGCATCTTCTTCTGAAAAAGAATATAAACACTTCATCATCATACGTCTCCGGATCACATACCACGAAAGGCATTCTTGTACAATCAGACATCAATACATAGATGGCATCCGATTCCCGTAACTTTTTAAAACGCTGCTTTTGTCTACACTCATACTGTTCCTCTTTCACTTCTATTGATTAGCACGATATGCCTCGTCCGCGCTATACACGTCGAAACCACTACCTTTAAGAATATCGATCACCCTTCCAGGATCATCACTCTTTAATACAGCTGCTGCATCTGCTCCATTTGCAAATGCATACATATATTCAATATTCACTTCTCCATCTACAATCTGATGCATTGCTTTATTCAATGAACCGGTTGCATGTGGTACACGAAGTGCTACAACATCTGTCAGCATTGCTGTAATTCCAGCTTCTTTTAATGCTGCACGTCCTTTGTGCGGGTCAGAGACGATCAGACGAAGCATTCCATAATCTGATGTATCCGCAAGACTCAGTGCAACAATATTCACACCTTTTTTTTTGCCAGTACATCCAATACTTCTTCCAGACGTCCTTCTCTGTTTTCCAAAAAAACTGATAACTGTTGTACAGTATTACTTACGCCCATGTTATTCCCTCCTGTTTATAAACCTCTGTTATCAATGACACGTTTTGCCTTGCCTTCGCTTCTTTCGATTGTCTTAGGCTCTACAAGTTTTACTCTTACTGCAACACCAAGTGCCTGTTTCAGTACTGCAGCCACTTTGTTCTTCAGTTCATCCAGCTTACGGATCTCATCTGAAAAATATTTTTCATCTACTTCTACCATTACAGTCAGTACATCCAGGTTATTTTCACGATCTACGATCATCATATAATGTGGTGCAACACCGCCTCCGATAGAAAGCAGGGCTGTCTCTACCTGTGTCGGGAATACGTTGACTCCGCGGATAACCTTCATATCATCTGTACGGCCTTTGAACTTGGAAATTCTAGGAAGCGTTCTTCCACACTCACACGTAGAATGATCAATACTTGTAAGATCCTTTGTTCTGTAACGAAGTAACGGCATACCTTCTTTTTACAAGTGTGGTAAATACAAGTTCTCCTGTCTCCCCCGTCTGCACATGGTGTATGATCTGCCGGATTCAATACTTCCGGATAGAAATAATCTTCATATATATGCATTCCTTTATGATGGATACATTCCAGTGCAACACCCAGACCTGTAATCTCACACAATCCATAGATATCAAAACAGTTAACATTTAACAGTTCTTCAATCTTCAGACGCATCTCTTCTGTCCATGGCTCTGCGCCATTGATTCCTACTTTTTAACCGAAGCTTATCTACGATGCCTGCCTCGTTGGCAGCTTCTGCCAGATATAAAGCATAAGATGGAGTACATGCAAATGCAGTCGCACCAAAATCTTCCATACACATCAACTGTCTTTTTGTATTACCTGCTGACATCGGAATAGCCATTGCTCCAAGCTTTCTTGCTCCGAAATCCAGTCCCATTCCTCCTGTAAACAAGCCATATCCATAGCAGATATGCAGACGATCCTCTGCAGTAAGTCCTGCCATCGTAAGTCCTCTTGCCACACATTCTCCCCATACATCTACATCTTTCTGTGTATAAGAAGCAAGAGTCAGCTTACCGGTTGTTCCTGATGTTCCCTGCACTCTGACGATCTTTTCCTGTGGAACAGCCAGAAGTCCGAATGGATAATTCGCTCTTAAATCTTCTTTTTTTGTCGTAAATGGAAGTTTACCGATATCTTCAATCCCTTGATATCTCCCGGTTCGATTCCTATATCATCCATTTTCTTGCGATAAAATTCTACGTGATCATATACATTCTTAACCTGTTTTACCAGACGTTCACTCTGAAGTGCAGTCATCTCATCCCTGCTCATGCATTCAATCTTAGGATCTCTGATCTGTTCTTTCCAGTCCTTTAATGCTACCTTTGCCATAACCTCTTATGTACCTCCTTATAAATAATAACCAACATCAAATGCCTTTTTATTTATCTCAATAGTTTTCGGAGGAACTGTCTTTTCAATCACCTCATACCATTGTTCTTTTGTAAAGTCCATGTGCTGTGCTGCAACTCCAAGCACAATCAGATTGAATACTCTGGAATTACCGATTTTTTTGCTTCTTCTGTTGCATTTACTGTATATACTTTGTGATCTTTCCCCAGTGTTTCAATAATGTCTTCCGGGTATTCTGCTGCCCCCGATCACAACCGGCATCGGGTCAATTCTCCAGTCATTGACGATCAATGCACCGTCTTTTTTGAGGAAATGTGCATATCTCAGTGCTTCCAGACGTTCAAATGCGATAATCACATCTGCCTGCCCTTCTTCTACGATTGGTTCTGCCACCTGGTCTCCGTACCTTACAAATGTTACAACGCTTCCTCCACGCTGAGCCATTCCATGTACTTCGGAAAGTTTTACGTCATATCCGCCGGTAATGGCAAGTCCTCCTAAGATTCTGCTGGTAAGCAGTGTTCCCTGTCCGCCGACTCCGACAATCATAATATTCTTTGTTGCCATTATCTGTCACCTTCCTTTACTAACTCAATCGCATCGAATTTACACAGGCTTGCACAAAGTCCGCATCCAGTACACATCGTATCATCGATGGACACTGTTCCGTCAGCATTTTTTGTCATTGCAGGACATCCAGGTTTCATGCACATACCACACTTCTTACATTTATCTGTATGCGTCTGATATAACGGTTTCTTTGATTTGTCCAAAGTACACATGGTGTCTTCGTAATGATCACGGATACTTCATCTTTGGCAATCTCTTCTTTTACAGCCTTTTCCACAGCCTGAATATCTCTTGCATTGACTTCTACCACATTCTTAACACCTATTGCACGACATAATTCCGGAATATCAATGGCATAAGTCGGATCTCCCTGCAATGTTTTTCCGGTTGCGGAGTGATCCTGATGTCCGGTCATTCCTGTTGTAGAATTATCCATGATGATCACGGTTCCTGTTGCTTTGTTATACATCATATTCATCAGAGAATTGACACCCGTATGTAAGAATGTAGAATCACCGATCACGGCAACCCAGTTCTTGATATACTCTTTTCCCTTTGCCTTTTCCATACCATGAAGGCTTGAAATACTTGCTCCCATACAGATGGTTGTATCCACAACACTAAGTGGTGCTACTGCGCCCAGTGTATAACAGCCAATGTCACCTGCCGCATGAATCTTTAACTTTTCAGTACATAGAACACACCTCTGTGTGGGACATCCTGGACATAAGATTGGTGGTCTTCCCGGTGCCTGCGCAGGCTTACTGATATCAAGTTCTTCTTTCAGAATTGCCTCACGGAGCATATTCGCACTGTACTCGCCCTGAACCGTGAAGATTTCTTTTCCAGTTGCCTTGATTCCCCAGGATTTCACCTGTGTCTCAATCACCGTGGCTCCAGTTCTTCTACAACATATAAGGTATCTACTTTAGAAGCAAAATCTTCAATCAATTTTCTTGGAAGCGGATTTACCATACCAAGTTTTAATACAGATGCATCCGGCATAGCCTCTCTTACATACTGATATGGGATACCGCTGGTGATTACACCGATCTTTGTGTCATTCATCTCTACTTTGTTGATTGGAAGTGTATTAGCAGCTTCCTCAAGTTCGAGATTGCGCTTTTCAATCTCTACGTGGCGGAGTTTTGCATTTCCCGGCATCATGACATTCTTGCGGATATTCTTCTCATATGGTTTATCTTCTATTTCTTTTCTGTTCGTTTAATTCTACAAGTCCCTGGGAATGTGCCAGTCTTGTTGTTGTACGGTAAACAAACGGACGGTCAAATTTCTCACTCAGATCAAATGCTACTTTGATAAATTCTTTTGCTTCTGAACTGTCTGAAGGCTCGATAACAGGGAGCTGTGCCGCACGTGCTACCATTCTTGTATCCTGCTCGTTCTGAGAGCTGTAAAGTCCCGGATCATCCGCAACAACAATGACAAGTCCTCCGTTTACACCCATATAAGAAACTGTATATGTAGGGTCTGCTGCCACATTAAATCCAACGTGCTTCATACAGGACATCGCAGATCGTACCCCGCTACAGATGCACCGATCGCTTTCTGTCGCAACTTTTTTCATTCGGTGACCACTCGCAGTATAAACTGTCTTTATATTTGACCAGGTTCTCACTGATCTCTGTACTAGGCGTACCTGGATATGCTGCCGAAACCTTTACTCCGGCCTCATATGCACCTCTGGCAATCGCCTCGTTTCCAAGCATAATTACTTTTTCTGACATACTTCTTTTCCATCCTTTCGTGTAAGCGGCATTCCATTTACGCCACCTTGTAATAGTATAACACAATACTTTCGCGAGTTAAAGCATTAATTTGGCAGAAACATGGTTTTTTATATATGTTTCTTGCAGCTATACTCATTCAGGTCTATACGAATGATTGCTACCGCTTTTTCAAGATTTGGATTTTTCTGGAATTCATCAAATGTTCTGCCGGTCTGGTGCTTCATGATAACATTCAGGGCCTTTTAGCTTTTCTCTTGATTATCGATAATACTTGCAGTTCCTTTTCCGATGATACTTGCATAGTAATAACTGTACTGACATGCGGTATCTCCTTCCACCAGTTCATGTCTGTAATCAATTTCAACTCCGACATTTGCATTTTTTCTGATCAGATTGATCTTTTTTCCTTCTCTTGCACCATGGATATAAAGGATCACTTTTCCTTCTTCCCTTACGTATCCATAGTTCACCGGCACAATATACGGCCCGTTCTCATCCATGATCCCGATTCTGCACACCTTGCATTCATCAAAAATCTGTTGGATTTCTTCCATCTCTGTTACTTCTCTGTCTTTTCTTCTCATCCGCATACCCTCATTTCTGATTTATTCTTTTCCGATTCCTGTCATCATCCGACTTATTCCTTGAAGAAGATAAATACCGGCATCGGCGGACAGTTCTTCCGGTTATAGTATTCATTGACGATCACGGTATACTCTTTTCCCGGAAGTGCTTTCACATATTCCAGGATTTTTTCTTTCTCTTCAAACCCGGTATCTCCGCCGCTGTAAATGCACAGGCTCATCATACCACCGTGTTTCAATATGCCAAGGCCTTTTCCGATTGCCTCAATACTGGTCCTGTATGTGGTTGCAAGATTATGATTGCCTCCCGGAAGATATCCGAAATTAAAGCAGATCACGTCTGCACTCTCTTTTCCGGCATACCGGTTATATGTTCATGACCATCCAGAATTAATTCTGCCTGCATTTCTTTTCCATGCGTTTTCAGTAATTCTTTCGTCACATCCAGAGCTTCCTGTTGAATATCAAATGCAAGTACCTTTCCTTTTTCTCCGGCAAGCTCACACAGGAACAGGGTATCATTCCCCTTTCCCATAGTCGCATCGATATAATATCCGCCTTTCTTCTGCCTGCGAGCGGATGATCTCGTGACACCAGTATGTGATCTGTGACTGTTTCATTCTTCCCATCTGTTATCTTTCTCCTGCTTTTTTGCTATCTGGCACTCTAAAAATCAAACAATGACAGCTGGTTCGATGCCGGAAGATCTGCAAGGATCCCAAGCTCTACCATCGTGTCAATAACGGTCTTACTTGCTTTTGTTCTCTGTCTGAAGTCATCCAGTGACAGATAAGTTCCGTCTTTAGATGCTTCTGCAACTGCCTCGGCAGCTTTTTCTCCCATACCGTCGATACTCGAAAGTGGCGGCATCAGCTTGCCGTTTACGATCAGGAACTTTGTCGCCTGTGCTTTGTAGATATCAAGCGGCTCAAATTCGAATCCTCTTGCATACATCTCCTGCACAATCTTCATATCCTTCATCGTATCCTGTTCTTTTTTTTACTGAGTGTCGCAGAACGGCGGTTGTAATCATCAATATAGTACTGAAGCTTTTCCTTCCCCTGGCACATGATCTCGTAAGAAAATGCATCTGCACGGATTCCAAAATACGCCCCATAATATGCCAGTGGATAGTTGATCTTACAGTATGCGATACGGTATGCCATCATAACGTATGCTGCCGCATGCGCTTTCGGGAACATGTATTTGATCTGTTCACAGGACCAGACATACCAGTCGGGGACATTGTGTTCTGCCATGTCTTTTTTGAACTCCGGCCATTCTTTACATTTTCCTTTTTGCAACGGTTCCCTTTACGGACACGCTCCATAATGGTAAATGATTCCTCACTGTCCATCCCCTTATTGATCAGATAGGTCATGATATCATCACGGGTACAGATAGCCGTGGAAATCGTTGCCTTTCCGCTCCGGATCAGTTCCTGTGCATTATTCAGCCACACGTCCGTTCCATGTGACAGACCGGAGATACGGATCAGATCCGAAATTGTATTCGGCTTTGTATCCACTACCATCTGGATAACGAAATCAGTTCCAAATTCCGGGATCCCAAGGCATCCGACCGGACATCCGCCGATATCATCCGGCTTGATACCAAGTGCCGATGTATCATGAAACAAAGAAATTACCCCCGGATCATCCAGTGGGATCTTCGTAGCATCAAAACGGTTATCCGTCTCATTGTATTCGTTGTCCATCGCCGGGGAACTGATATATTCCTCCAGTGTCTTGATCATAGTCGGATCATCATGTCCGAGAATATCAAGCTTTAACAGGTTGTGGTCTATCGAATGGTAATCGAAATGTGTGTGACGATATCCGTCGTCATATCGTTCGCCGGATGCTGCCGGTGTAAAAGAGTTGATCTCTTCGCCAAGCGGAAGTACAATGATTCCTCCCGGATGCTGTCCGGTACTTCGGCGGATTCCCGTACACCCCTGTACGATACGGTCAATCTCACAATTTCTTTTTCCCTGTCCATGTTCTTCGTAATAATTCTTTACATAACCGAATGCGGTCTTGTCCGCCAGTGTACCTACCGTTCCGGCACGGAATGTCTGACCCGCACCAAAGATAACCTCTGTATACTTATGCGCATTACTCTGATAATCTCCCGAGAAGTTCAGGTCAATATCCGGCTCTTTATTTCCCTTGAATCCAAGGAAAGTCTCGAACGGAATATCAAATCCATCTTTTATAAGCTTCTCTCCACATACCGGACATACACGGTTATCCGGCATATCCCATCCGCAGCCTCCGGCAAACTTTCTGACTTCTTCTGACTCAAAGTCGCTGTAGTGACATTTTTTTACAATAATAATGAGGACTTAACGGGTTAACCTCTGTAATCCCAGCCATGGTCGCCACAAAGGAAGATCCAACAGAACCTCGTGAACCTACCAGATATCCGTCTTCCACTGATTTCCATACCAGTTTCTGTGCAATAATATACATAACGGCAAAACCATTGATATGATTGAATTCAGTTCTCGCTCCAGACGCTCGGTAACAATCTCCGGAAGATTCTCTCCGTACATGGAATGTGCTTTATTATAACAGATATCACGGAGCATCTTGTCCGAATCCGGAATGACCGGCGGACATTTATCCGGACGCACCGGTGTGATCTTTTCGACCATCTCCGCGATCTTCACCGGATTCTCGATGACAATCTCTCTTGCCTTTGCAGACCCCAGATATTCGAATTCTTCCAGCATCTCATCCGTGGTCCTAAGATACAGCGGCGGCTGATTGTCCGCATCACCAAAGCCCTTTCCTGCCATGATGATCCTTCGGTATACTTCATCTTCCGGATTCATGAAATGCACGTCACAAGTTCCGACAACGGCTTATTGAACCGTTCACCAAGTGCGACGATCTTCCTGTTGATCTCTTTTAAGTCTTCCTCATTCTGTACCTTCGTGATCTTCGGGCTTTCAATCATAAACTGGTTGTTTCCAAGCGGCTGAATCTCCAGATAATCATAAAAGTTGGCGATCTTTGCAATGCGTTCTTCTGATTTGTCATTCAGTATTGCCTGATAAAGTTCTCCTGCCTCACAGGCACTTCCTACCAGAAGTCCTTCTCTGTATTTCGACAGTTCACTCTTTGGAATTCTCGGTCTTCTCGCATAATATTTCAGATGTGACATTGAGATCAGCGTATACAGATTCACGCGTCCCACTTCATTCAGTGCCAGAATGATCACATGGTATGATGGAAGCTTGCGGACAGCATCCGCATTATTTTCGCCGAACTGGTTCAGTTTTGCCAGGTCATAAATCCCCTGTCTTTTAACATTTCTATAAATTTCACAAATATCTCTGCTGTTGCCCCGGCATCATCAACAGCCCTGTGATGATTTTCCAGCGAAATATGCAGTGCATTCGCCACTACATTCAGCTTGTACTTTGAAAGTGTCGGCAGAAGAATACGCGCCATCGCCACGGTGTCCACCGATGTGAAATCCGGCTGGATATCCTGATATCTGCAATTTTGTTCAATAAAGCTTACATCAAAGGATGCATTGTGAGCGACCAGTGCCGCATCACCGATAAATTCCATGAATTGTGGAAGAACTGTCTCGATATCCGGTGCTCCTATAACCATCTGATCTGTAATACTGGTAAGCTGTGTGATCTGAAATGGAATCGGTACTTTCGGATTAACGAATGTGCTGAACTTATCAGTAATCTCTCCATGTTCTACCTTCACCGCACCAATCTCAATAATCTTATCCTTAATTGGACTGAACCCTGTCGTCTCAAGGTCAAATACTACATAAGTATCATCCAGTGGCTGTCCCTTTTCATTCACTGCCACATCAGTCAGGTCGTCCACCAGGTAGCCTTCCACTCCATAAATAACTTTAAATGGATCATCTTTATCCAGCGACTCAATATAATGGTTCGCATCTGTAAACGCCTGAACGACACCGTGATCTGTAATCGCCATCGCCGGATGCCCCCCCAGTCATGCGCCTGTTTCAGCAATGTTGTTACATCAGTTACCGCATCCATATCGCTCATCTTGGTATGGCAGTGAAGCTCCACGCGTTTTTCCGGTGCCGTATCCACTCTGGATTCTGTAAAATCACTGATCTTTTTTTTGATTCCGACTACCGACTGGATATTCAGTTCCGAATCAAAACGGTCAACCGTTGTCACACCTTTTAATTTCAGAAATGCGCCATTCTTAATATCCCCCAGGATATCTGCCAGCTGATCATTCCGCACAAACATTTTCACCATAATAGAATCCGTAAAATCCGTAACTGCAAACATAATGATCGTCTTCTCGTTACGTATCTCTCTGGTCTCCATGCTGATGACTTTTCCGCGGATGGTAATCTCTCCCATCTCTCCCAGGACATTCTTAAGTTCTATCGTCTCATCGTCAAAATCACGTCCGTAGATAAGGTTTGGATCATCGGTAGCTTTACGTACAAAGGAATATCCACCTTTTCCGAATGAGCCGCCCTTCTTAAATCCACCTGAACTTCTTCCGCCACTTTTAGTATTGTTCCCGCTTTCTCCTGCTGAGTTGCTTTTTTGCTTTGGTCTTTTCGTCTTTCTTCTCTTCTTTTTTGTTCCAGTTCCTGTGCTTTCTTTGCTTTTTACGGCCTGCGACTGTTCTCTGATTGCTTCGATTTCCTGCTCTAATTTCGCCTCGTTGTATTTCAGCTTGCTGTCTTTTTTGCTTTTTCATAAAGAACACGGATCTCCACAGGCCTGTGAAACCGTTCTTCAAACACATCTGAAAGATATGTAGATAGCGAATCCTTTTTTCCCTGTGCAACAATGGTATCAGTCAGTGTCAGACAGAGGATATTTCCGTTTTCAAATTCATAACTTGCATTCTGCAGCATATTCCGCTCTACTACGCTTCTTTGATCCAGTTCCATCAGGAAGCTGTCATAATATTCATTCATCAGATTTTCCGGTGTATACTGTTCTGAAAGATCATACTGCTCTTTACCGACACCTGGATATGACTTCTGGCAAACAGCTGCTGTTTTAGCAGGCGTTCTACTTCGTAAATATGTTTTTTCTGGATCAGATGTCTGCTGTAAAGGCTGACACGGATAAAATCCCTTGTTGAATTGGTAGAAACTTTCGTCACTTCCACACCCTGAAACATCATCTGTATATCATCTTTTACTTTTAATGTCGGAAATACCTCAAAAACGGTTTACTCATTCCAGTGTAACAACTCCTGTCTTAACGTTTCCAATAATTCTTCTTCTTTTACTTTTTTGACAATTTCACCTTTCTTGATCAAAAGACCTTCTCCGCATCCTCCGGCAATTCCGATGTCTGCTTCCTTTGCCTCTCCAGGTCCGTTTACCACACATCCCATAACAGCCACCTTAATATCCAGTGGAATATCCGCCACCATATCCTGCACCTGATTTGCGAGTCCGATCAGATCAATGCTGGTTCTGCCACAGGTCGGGCAGGATACTACTTCTATTCCACCCTTTCTAAGTCCCAGTGTCTTTAAGATCAGCTTGGCCGATTTGATCTCTTCTACCGGGTCTCCGGTAAGAGATACACGAATCGTATCACCGATCCCCTGACTTAAGATCAGTCCGAGTCCGATCGATGATTTTATATTTCCTGCAAGTAATGTTCCTGACTCTGTAATACCTACATGGAGTGGGTATGGACATTGCGGTGCAAGCAATTCATGCGCTTTTACACACATCATCACATCTGAAGATTTGATACTTACTACAAGATTATCATATCCCATATTTTCGATCAGATGCACTTTATCCAGTGCGCTTTCCACGATTCCTTCCGCTGTCACACCATGATACTTCTCTACCAGATGTTTTTCAAGCGATCCACTGTTCACTCCGACACGTATCGGTATATGATATTCTTTTGCTTTTTCTACCACTGCTCTGACTCTTTTTTTCATCTCCGATGTTTCCCGGATTGATGCGGATCTTATCTGCACCGTTCTCAATTGCTGCAATCGCCAGACGATAATCAAAGTGGATATCAGCGACTAGTGGAATGTGAATCTGCTTTTTTAATCTTGCTGATACTTTCTGCCGCTTCCATCGTTGGCACTGCCACACGAATGATATCACATCCTGCTTTTTCAAGTCTTAAAAATCTGTGCCACACATGCTTCTACATCTTCTGTCTTTGTATTTGTCATAGACTGGATCGCAATTTTTTCTCCACCACCGATGCATACATCCCCAATTTGTACTTTTCTGGTTTTATTCCTGTAGTTATCCATTTATTTTCCTCCTTTTTCCATATCCATGCAGAGAACTTGCCACTGGCAACTTTTCTTGCATACTTTTGGTATCTACATAACCTGCCACTGGCAGCTTCTATTTCATACTTTGGTATGTATAACAAACACCCCTCTATACACTGCATAGAGGGGCCCTCATCTATTTTTTATTGAACATCATCTGCTCACCATATTCACGTTCTGTCAATGTCATTGTTCCGCCATCAATACTGTATTCAAATGTCGTTCCTATCGACTGCACTGCATTCTTTAACGTCTCTTCTGTATACTGACCATTTGATTTTTCTGCAATTTCCTGAATCTTATTATCATCCTCCTGAATGGATATCGTCTTGGATTCCTTACTGAGCGTATATGTCATTGGGACTTGCGTTTCTTCTCCATCCCCGGATGCCGGAAGTATAACTGTCATCTGTCCGTTCCGACCGATCTTAAGATCCATATTACCGTCTTCATCTGTCCATGATCCCTCCAGTGGGTTTCCTGTAAACATCTTCATTAAAAGAAAGATTGCTATAATTACGATCAGGACAGATGTAACAGCCGTAACGACTGTCCATATCTTACTTCTTTTTGCCTCATCATTGTTTGCTATCATCTATCCATTTCCTTTCTTTAATAATTCTATTTCTTAGTATTACCATCATATTAAATTATATGTGGTTTTTACTTTCATGTCAACGACGGGGTGATCGTTTGTTTCTTCTTTCATTACTCATCAATCTCTACTAACAGATAAAATCCTCTGTCTGTCTGTTCGATTTTCTGTATTTTTCCCTTTCTTGACTTTATTCTCTGTCTTGTACGATAAATTCCTGACATCGCAATGGATGGCTCTACAAGATAAGTGTACTGACCTGTCACAGCACTTCTTTCACTGATCTCAACTTCCGGGAGTTTGACAGTTGAATATTAGAGAAATACCTTGCAGGCCTTATAAAACCTGCTTTTTTATGTCAAATTTTCTGTTTTTATATGTACTTGTTTGTAATAGTGTGTTATAATAAAAGAAAAGGAGTTTTTTTTAATCATGTATATTGCACTTACAGGTAGTGAAAACAATAAAGATGTGTATATTTATCATTCTTTTCGCAAGGAAAATGGTAAGTCCTCATCTCGTATTTATAAAAAAACTTGGAAAATATAACACACTTTTAGAACAATTCGATGGTGACAGAGATAAGATGATGGCATGGGCAAGAGAGCAGGCTGATAAAGAAACAAAGCTCTATAAAGAAGCTACTGGAAAGATTTCTGTAGAGTTTTCAAAAGCTGCTTGCATTCCGATGAATGAACGCCGTTCTTTCAATGTTGGATATCTCTTTTACAAGAACTTTGTACACAACTTCGTATAGATAAGATTTGTAGAACAATCAAAGAGCGCCACAAATATAAATATAATCTACAAGCAATCCTGACTGATTTAGTTTATGCACGAATCCTATCGCCTTCTAGCAAGCTGGCTAGCTATGACTATTGTCAAACACTGTTAGAGCCACCTAAATACAGTCTACAGGATGTTTACCGCTCTCTTTCTGTGATTGCAGAAGAATCGGATTTTATTCAAAGTGAACTTTACAAGAATTCTAATTTCCTTCATCTAAGAAATAATCGTATCCTCTATTACGATTGCACAAACTACTATTTCGAAATTGAAGAGGAAAGCGATTCTAAGCGTTATGGTAAAAGTAAGGAAAACCGTCCGAATCCAATTGTAACTATGGGATTATTTATGGATGCTGATGGTATTCCTCTTGCTTTTGATGTTTATCCAGGAAATCAAAATGAACAGACAACTTTAAAGCCTTTAGAATCAAAAATTCTACAGGACTTTAACTGCAGTGAATTCATCTATTGTTCTGATTCCGGACTTGGAAGTGCTGCGAACAGAAGATTTAACAGTCTTGGAAACCGGGCATACATCATCACTCATTCTCTTAAAAAAGATGAAGAAAGAAGATCGTGAGATTGCTCTGAACCCTACGCAGTTTCGTAAAGTCGGTAGCACAAAATTCATAGATCTGCGTACACTTGATGAAACTGATGAAGAAGTTTATAACACTGTTTATTACAAAGAAGTTCCCGTGGTTACAGGAAACATGGATGAAACTCTGATTGTTACTTATTCTCCAAAATATAAAGCATACCAAAGAAGAATTCGTGACCGCCAAATCGAACATGCTGAAAAGATCATCAACACACCTGGGCGTAAACGAAAAGGAAAAAAATCAGAATGATCCAATGCGTTTTGTAAAGAAGACTTCTGTGACGCCAGATGGAGAAATCGCTAATAAACAAGTATACGATATCGATGAAGAACAGATTCAAAAAGAAGAAATGTATGATGGTTTTTATGCTGTTATTACAAATCTGGAAGGTGATGTCTCTGAAATCATACGGATTAACAAACAGCGTTGGGAAATAGAAGAAAACTTTAGAATTATGAAAACCGAATTTGAAGCTAGACCAGTCTATGTACGAAGAGAGGATCGAATAAAAGCTCATTTCATGACCTGCTATATCAGTCTTCTTCTTTATCGATTATTAGAAAAGAAACTTGGAGATATACGGTCAGTCAGATACTTGGGACATTACGTTCTATGCAAATGACACTACTAAATACAGCAAGTGGTTATATTCCTTCCTACACAAGAACAGAATTAACGGATTCTCTGCACAAAACATTCGGCTTTAGAACGGATTATGAATTCATTACAAAAGCCTCCATGCGAACAATTATTAAAGAAACGAAACAGATTAAATCAAAAAATCATAATATAGCACATATCGTTACGAAATAAAAAACGGCTACAGAGCCCATGTTTACTGGGTTTGTAGCCATTTTTTATCTTTCCAACTGTCAAAGATGGGATTATATGTGGTTTTTACTTTCATGTCAACGACAGGGTGATCGTTTGTTTCTTCTTTCATTACTCATCAATCTCTACTAACAGATAAAAATCCTCTGTCTGTCTGTTCGATTTTCTGTATTTTTCCCTTTCTTGACTTTATTCTCTGTCTTGTACGATAAATTCCTGACATCGCAATGGATGGCTCTACAAGATAAGTGTACTGACCTGTCACAGCACTTCTTTCACTGATCTCAACTTCCTGTCCTTCCGTTACCAGTCCTTCTCTTTCCATTTTAAAACGTTCTACTCTCACTTTATCTGCTCCTTCTCTTAATATTCACTTCAATCTGTTTATTCTCCACTTATGCACTTTCGCCTCTTTTTTGTTCCATTTCGGCACATCTGCGACACATTTCGTTGAGAATCGACACTTTCCGTGTTCCGAAGTGCAACCCTTGGTAAAATATACCAATCAATTTAGGGGTATCCGACATGCCATTTTCTGAAAAACTAAAAAATTACGTGAAGAAAATCATTATCCCCAGAAATATGTTGCAAAACATCTCAATGTTGCACGTTCTACCATTGCCGGGTATGAAACAAAGAATCGTCAGCCTTCTCACGAAAAACTGACGATTCTTGCTGAGCTTTTTCATGTTTCAGTTGATTATCTGCTGGACGA